>Ga0209638_1002598_pt1 | contig 11055 bp, 7 predicted proteins | sample BarGraNGADG00211_FD_184490 | JGI IMG/M metagenome (GOLD analysis project Ga0209638, IMG submission 184490) | Arctic peat soil microbial communities from Barrow, Alaska - Barrow Graham LP Ref core NGADG0002-211 (SPAdes) (version 2) | ecosystem: Environmental > Terrestrial > Soil > Wetlands > Peat... | reverse complement strand
CGCACCGTGGCGCGTGTACTTCCTTTGTTTATTGACGCGGCCAAATATGGCTGTTGGCTCCTCTTTCTCGCCCGGCGGGGCGAGAGAGAGGCGGGGGTGAGAGAGTGGGGCCAAAATGAAAACGAATAAATTCCTTTCAAACACCACAACGCAGTTCGATGCCACAGCCCCATCGCCTGCCGGGGCGAGACCCGGCAGAAATTGCCTTTGGTACGTTTATCATTCTCCATTCTCAAACTGGATTTATCTATGACAAATAAACTATTAACAGACGCTCCGATTCTTGTGGTGGGTGCCGGCATCATGGGCTTGGGCATCGCCCAGGTGGCAGCGCAGGCGGGCCACTCGGTCATGCTTTATGACAGTCGCATTGGCGCAGTGGCTGAGGCGCTGACCAAACTCGCCAAAAACCTCGATGCGCTGGTCGCCAAAGGCAAGTTCAGTGCTGATCAAGTGGCGCAAACCCTGGCACGTATCCAGGCCATTGATTCTCTGGCCGCTGCCAGCACAGCGCTGTTGGTGGTGGAGGCGATTGTCGAAAATGTCGAGGTCAAGCGCGGCCTGTTCCAGCAGCTTGAAGCCATCGTGGCGGCCGACTGCATTCTTGCCAGCAACACTTCGTCGATTTCGATCACGGCCATTGCCAATGGTCTGATGCAGCCGGGTCGGCTGGTGGGAATGCATTTCTTCAACCCGGTGCCGCTGATGAAACTGGTCGAAGTGGTGTCGGGCTTGCAGACGGACCCCGCTGTGGCGCAGCAGGTTTTTGACCTGGCAAAAAGCTGGGGCAAGACAGCGGTGCTGGCGCGTTCAACCCCCGGCTTTATCGTGAACCGGATTGCGCGCCCGTATTACGCCGAAGCGCTGGCGCTGCTGCAAGAGCAGGTCACAACACCGGCGGTGCTCGATGCCTGCCTGCGCGGCGCGGGCTTTCGCATGGGGCCGTGCGAGCTGATGGATTTGATAGGACTGGACACCAATTTTGCCGTGACCCAGTCGGTCTATGCCGCCAACTTTTACGACAAGCGTTTTGTGCCGTCGTTGATCCAGCGTGAGATGGTCGAGGGCGGTCTGTTTGGGCGCAAGTCAGGGCGAGGTTTTTTCGACTACAGCGCCGTAGCGGTCAAACCTGCCACGCCAGCACTGTTACCACCACCGGTACCGCCTCAACGGCTGCGCCTGCACGGCAGCGGAGCGTTGGCGGATCGTTTTAGCGTTGCCCTGGCGCAGGCAGGTCAGCGCTGTGAACGCGTTGAAAACAGCGATTGGCTGGGGTTGGAAGTCGATGCCGCCCAATTGCGGCTGACCACCGGCAGACTTGCTTCGCAGCTCGGTGCCGAGGTAGCGGTGTTTGACCTGCCGCTGGCGAATGCAGCCCCTGGCGCATTGGCCTGGGCACCCTCGGTGCGCGCGTCTGAGGCCTGGTGCGCCGCCGCTCCCGCCTGGTTGCAACTGCTCGGCTTTGCGCCTCAGCGCGTGGCCGATGCGCCGGGCCTGATCGTCGCCCGCACGCTGGCGATGCTGATCAATGAAGCCGCCGATGCGGTGCAGCAGGGCGTGTGCAGCACGGATGCGGCCGATGCGGCCATGAAGCTGGGTGTGAACTATCCGGCCGGACCGTTCGAGTGGCTGGCCCAGTGGCAGACCGGCGCGGTGATTGACTTGCTCGACGCGCTCGACACCCACTACCGGGGCGAGCGTTACCGTGTCAGCCCCTGGTTGCGGCGGGGAGTGCATGATAATGATGCTGCTCGGCTAATCCGACTCGAATGAAGAGTTATGCAGAGCATCCTTAGGCTCGACGTGCGAGCGCAAGGTCATAGAGTCGGATGGACCGAACACGAATAAATAAAGTCTTGTCTTTGGGGCAATCTGCTTGCAATTACATATTTCGCCGTGGCGCTCACTCAAAACCAGGGTGACGCTGTTCACGCTGATCATTTTTTTGCTCAGCATTTGGTCACTGGCGTTCTACACAAACCGGATGCTGCGCTCAGACATGGCGCATCTGCTGGCTGACCAGCTGTCTTCAACTGTGTCTTATGTGGCCGCCGACCTGAACCGGGAGTTCGAGCAACGCGTGCTTAGCATAGAAACCATAGCGCGCTCGATAGATCCGTCGCTGCTGGAGCATCCGGCGACTTTGCAGGCGATGCTCGCCAGCCACTTTACTTTTCAGACAATGTTTAATGCGGGCGTCGTCGTCGTCACGCGCGACGGCACCGCGGTTGCCGATTTCCCGATGGTCGCCGGACGCCGGGGCACCAACTACGCCAGCAATGTTGCCACGCAAACGACGCTGAGCACGGGCCGATCAGTGATCGGTCGCGCGCTGATCGGACGTGTGCTGCACGAGCCCTTGTTCAACATCAATGCAGCGATCCGGGACGGCCAGGGCAAGGTGATTGGAGCCCTGTTTGGCGTGATCAATCTGGCCAAGCCCAATTTTCTGGATCGCATCGGGGAGCACCACTACGGCAAGAGCGGCGGCTATCTGGTGATCGACCCGCAGTTGGGTCTCATTGTTACGGCCACCGACAAGAGCCGCGTCTTGCAGACGCTGCCAGCGTCCGGCATCAACGATCGGATCGACCAGCGCAAGCTGGGCTATTTGGGTTCAATGATCGCAGTCAATTCCATGGGCATAGAGATGATGTCATCGGCCAGCCGGATTCCTTTGTCTGGCTGGTTGGTGGTGGCCGCGCTCCCCACCGAGGAAGCGTTCGCTCCGATCCGCGACCTGCAGCGTCGCATTTTGTGGGCCTCCATACTGTTCACCTTGCTTGCCGGTGTGATTTCGTGGTGGTTGCTACGGCTTCAATTTGCACCGCTGTTGCTGGCGGTCAAAGAGCTGGCCACACGGTCGAATTCAAGCCGGCCGCCGCAGCCTTTGTCGATCACGCGGCAAGACGAAATTGGTGAATTGATCGCAGGCTTCAATCGTCTGCTGGAAACCTTGGCCCAGCGGGAAGAAGCATTGAAGCAGGGTGAAACTTTCAAGAACAGCATTCTGAATTCGATACCCGCCGAAATCGCCGTACTCGACCGTGACGGGGTCATTGTGGCGATTAACGAGCCATGGCAGCGCTCGTTGGACGACAGCAGCGCGCGCGGCCAGCCAGGAGGAACGCCAGCCGTGGCCGGTGCCAATTTCCTGACAATCTGCAAGGCCAGCGTCGATGCTACACCGGGTGCGAAGGCACAATCTGTCTGCAAGGGCATCCAGACGGTGCTTGATGGACGGGCGCGCGACTTTGCCGTGGAGTATGCCGACAACGCAAGCGCGCCAGCAAGGTGGTTCAATCTGATTGTCACGACGCTGGAGCCGGGTGGCCAGGGCGCGGTACTGTCACGGACCAACATCACTGAGCGCAAGCAGGTCGAAGAAAGGATCAGCTTGTTGAACCGCGACTTTGTCTCCTTTCTGGAACACACCAGCGACTTTGTTTACTTCAAGGACGAACACCACCGCTTCCGGTTTTGTAGTCAGACCATGGCCACTGTCACCGGGCATGCCGGTTGGCGCGACCTGATCGGCAAAGGCGATCAGGAGGTGTTCCCAAAGGAAACCGCACAAATCTACGACGAAGAGGACGCATCGATCTACCGCGAAGGCAAGCCTTTGCTCAACCGGATCGATCCTTACTTCGATATCGATGGAAACAAGTGCTGGGCCAGCACCAATAAATGGCCGCTGTTTGATCATCAGGAACATGGAACGGTGGTGGGGCTGTTTGGGATCAGTCGCGACATTACGGAGGCCAAGGGAGCGTCGGAAGCGCTGCAAGTCGCCAAGGCCGAGGCTGACCGGGCCAACCAGGCCAAGTCGCGCTTTCTGGCGGCAGCCAGTCACGACCTGCGTCAACCGCTGTCGGCCCTGACCTTGTATGTGGGCGTGCTCAAGAACCAGGTCACACCGGAGAGCCGGAGTCTGGTCACCAAGATTCAAAATTGTTGCGATAGCCTGAGTGAACTGCTCACTGATCTTCTGGACGTGAGCAAGCTCGATGCCGGAGTCGTCACGCCCAAGCTTTCCGATTTTTCCATCAACGATTTTCTCTCCACGCTCGTTGCGATGCATTCAGCCGAGGCCACGCTCAAAGGCGTGCGTTTGCGTTTGCATTGTTGCGGCGCGGTGGTGGCACGTACCGATCACCAATTGCTGACCCGCATCGTCTCCAATCTGATTGACAACGCCATTCGCTATACCAATCAGGGCGGTGTCCTGCTTGCCTGCCGACGCCACGCCGGTGCGCAGTGGATCGAGGTCTGGGATACCGGTGTGGGCATTCCGGCTGACAAAACCCAGTTTGTTTTTGAAGAATTCAGGCAACTCGAGCACGCGTCAAGCGGCAAGGGCAGCGGCCTTGGCTTGGCCATTGTCACCAAGACCGCCGAGTTGCTGGGCCTGCAAATTCGCCTGCGCTCGCGCCCAGGGCGTGGCTCCATGTTTGCGATTGAACTGCCGATTGGGGATTCGATCAGCGTGGCTGAGTCCGCTTTGAACCCACCAGCCGCGCAACGCACCCGAATTGGCCTGGTTGAAGACAATGTGCTGGTCCAGGAGGCACTGGTTCAGGCGTTGAAAACCGAAGGGCACGAAGTGATCGCCGCCAGGAGCGCAAAGGAACTCATGCAACGACTGGGTCAACAGGCACCAGATATCATTATTTCGGATTACCGCCTGCGCCCGGGGGAGACCGGTTTCGAGGTGATCAAGGCGGCCAGAGCAGCCTTTGGCGAAGCTCTGCCGGCGCTCATCATTACAGGCGACACCGATCCAAAATTGGTTCGCAGCATGTCCAAACGGGGCATCGCGATCCAATACAAACCGTTAAAAATGGACGCCTTGCAAGCCTTTGTCAGTCACGCCACGAAAGGCCGCTCGTCATGAAACTGCGCGTCATGCTGGCCGATGATCACGCGGCATTTCGCGACGCACTGTGCATGTGGCTGGAGATGGCCCCCGATATAGAAGTGGTCGCGGTGGCGCATGACGGCCGCAGTCTGCTTCAGGGCATCGGCTTGGCCCGGCCGGACGTCGTCTGCATGGACCTGAATATGCCTGGGCTTGATGGCGTCCAGACCACGCGCCAACTCCTGCAAATCCAGCCCGATGCCAAGGTCATCGGTCTGTCGGCCTCGTTTGATCTGGTCCGGGTAGCTCAAATGTTCAGTGCCGGTGCCCTGGGCTATGTGCTCAAGGGCAGTGCCAGTGTTGAGTTGCTGACGGCGATTCGCCAGGTAAGCTTGAAGCAGAACTATTTTGACCCCGGGCTCGGCGTCAAGGATGTTGCTGACCTGGCACAGTATTTGAGACCTGCTACACCAGAGCATCCTTAGCGGGGTTTAAACTGCCAGACGTTTACTCAACTTGACCGATTGGAGCTGATCATGCGCTTTCTAATCCATCTGCTGGCCATTGCCTTGCTCCTTGCCACCAGGGCAGCGACGGCGGCCAGCATCATCGACTTGTGGGATCAAGTGCAGGCCCCGCCGCCTCCCAAGCTGGTCGCCATCAGCGTGAAAGCCAATGAAACCGCCCTGCTTCTGCTTGATATTGAGGAGGCCACTTGCAACCAGCAGAATCGCCCGCGCTGTGTTGCTGGCGTGCCGGCGATGTCCAGGTTTTTGGAAAGGGCGCGCAATGCACATCTGCCGGTCTTTTACAGCAACACCAGTCGCGGTTCACGAGCGACGATTTTGGCGCCGCTTGCACCCAGGGACGATGAACCCATCGTCAAAGCCAGCGTCAACAAATTCTTTGGCACCCGACTCGATGACTACCTGAAAGCCAAAAACGTCAAGATCGTCATCGTTTGTGGCACCACGGCCTCCGGTGCTGCGCTTCACACGGCGACCGGTGCCGCGCAATACGGTTACCAGGTCGTGTTGCCGGTCGATTGCGTGCCGGGCGGAAGTTTGTACGAGGAGCAGGCCAGCGTTTGGAGTCTGATCAATGGGCCTGGTACCGCCAGAGTGCTCACGCCCACCACGCTGGACGCGATCAAGATTGAATAGCAGCGCATCATCCCCCGGGTTCATCCACCAGCCTATTGCCAGACCTATATGAATCAAAGCTTGAGCCCGCGCCAGCGCCCTGTTAAGCGAGCGCCGAACCCGCCTGGAGCCACTGCTGCCGGGTTGAACGCCCGGGAAACAATAATATTTTCATGAAACTCAAAGACCTGCTGGCGACACCGTTTGTGCTGCCCAGCATCCCGAAGGTGGTGGCGCTCCTGCTCAGTGAACTGGGTCGTGACGAGCCCGATTTAAAAAAAATCAACCAACTCATCAGCACCGATCCGGCTCTGACGACGCGCTTGTTGCAAACCGCCAATTCGGGTGATTTCAATCTTGCTGGCAAAATCAACAGCGTCTCGGAGTCACTGGCGGTGTTGCAACTGGCCCAGGTTCGTACCATGGTCAAAACGGCAGCCGCAGCAGCTTCGTTGAAAGCCATACCCGGCATTCAGCTTCAGCAGTTTTGGTCTTACAGCTTGAATGTTGCCAAGTCGTCACGCTCGCTTGCCGGCCTGGTGCGGCAAAACCAGCAGGCTGCCTTTACCAGCGGGCTGCTTCATGCGATTGGCGAGTTGGCGTTGCATCTGGGCATGCCGCAAGAGTTGGCCGGACTCGACATCCAGGTGCCGGTGCTGGACCTGCTGCGAGCCAAGCTTGAACAGCAGGCTTTTGGCTTTTGCTATGCCCAGGTCGGTGCTGGTTTTGCCAGAAAGTGGAAGTTGCCAGAGTCCATCGTCGATGCGATTGAACATCAGGCTGCGCCGTTCGAAGACGCGGTTTATGAGCCACTGGCGGGTGTCATACATCTGGCAGTCTGGCGTGCCCGCGCCAAAGAGGCAAACTTCTCTGCCAATGCCCTGGCAGTGTCGTTTCCGGGTGAAGTTGGCGATGTCCTGGGGCTGGACATTGATATGGTGTTGCAGCAAGACCCGATCGATTGGTCAACTCTGGCGCCCCTGCGCAAACCCGGCTAGGGCAGGCGCAGGGCTGAATTGTCATCACGGCTTCTGGCGCCGGATCAGTTTGATGGCCTCAAACCAGAGCACACTGAGCAGCCCCAGTGTCAGCGCCAGCAACAGATCGCTCCAGCGCAGCGGCGTGAAAAGGAACAGCTTGGCCAAGCTGGGCAGATACAGGGACAGCGCCAGCAGCCCCAGCGTGGCGGCGCTCACCAGCCAGAGCGTGCGGTTGGGCGTGCGCAGTGATGCCAGCAGCGAACCAGTCGGTGCCCGGTTGGAAAAAATAAGCGCCAGATTGGCCAGCACCAGCGTAGTAAAAACAAAGGCGCGGGCCGCTGTTTCAACCAACCAGGTGCTGCTCCAGAAATAAGCCCCCAGCACGACCAGCAGTACGCCCAGGCCCTGCAGCAGGGCCAGCATCAGTGTCACGCCCCCAAACAGGGGTGTGTTGACGTTACGCGGCGCGCGGCGCATCACGTTCGCCTCCGACGGCTCGTTCTCGAACACGAGGGAGCAGGCCGGGTCGATCACCAACTCCAAAAACGCAATGTGCAGCGGATAGAGCAGCACCGGCCAACCCAGCAGCAGCGGCAGCAAGGCGGTGCCGGCAATGGGCACGTGTACTGCCAGGATATAGGACATCGATTTGCGCAGGTTGTCAAAAATGCGCCGCCCCAGGCGCACCGCTTGAACGATGGAAGCGAAGTTGTCGTCCAGCAGCACTAGCGAGGCCGCCTCACGCGCCACATCGGTACCGCGTCCGCCCATGGCCACGCCGACGTGAGCGGCTTTGAGCGCAGGCGCGTCGTTGACGCCATCGCCCGTCATGGCCACGATCTCGCCATTGGCCTTGAGCGCCTGTACGATGCGCAGTTTTTGCTCCGGCGCGATGCGGGCACACACGCTGACGGTTTTTATGCGTGCCTGAAGTTCGACATCCGTGAGAAGTGCCAGCGCCTCTCCGGTCAACAGCGCATTGACGCCTTCGCCCTCCAGACTGGCTTGTGCCGCAATGGAATGGGCCGTGGCGGGGTAGTCACCGGTGATCATGATGATGCGAATACCCGCTGAGCGGCACTCGGCCACGGCGTCTGGAATTTCGGCGCGCAGCGGGTCCGCCAGCCCCAACAGGCCGATGAACTGAAATTCGAAATCATGTTCAATCGCTGGCCACTGCTCACCGGTGAAACGCGCGCGCGCCACGCCCAGCACGCGCAGACCCTGTGCTGCCATGGCATCGACGGCACGGGTGATGTGCGCTTGCGCGTCGGCATCAAGGTGACATAAATCGATGATCGCCTCGGGTGCGCCCTTGGCGGCGACCACATGCGCTTGCCCTTGTACCGCTTTCCAGACCCGCGACATGGCGCGCAGCTCGACTGTCAATCCATATTCCTGCACCGGTGTCCAGTCCTGATGCAGATGTTCGGTGTCTTTCAGGAAGTGCTGGCCGAGTCGGTGAAAGGCTTTTTCCATAGGATCAGAGGGTTGCGTCACGCTGGCCAGAATGGAGAACTCAACCAGGGTGTGAAAAGCCTCGGGCAATTCGGCAGTGGTTGCGTAGTCAATCGTCATGCCAGCGCCCGGGTTTTTTTCGCTGGCGCTGGGTTCCTGGGCGTAGAGTTGCGCCACCGTCATGCGGTTCTCGGTCAGGGTGCCGGTTTTATCGACACACAGCACCGAGGTCGCACCCAGCGTTTCAATCGCCGCAATGCGCCGAGTCAACACGTTTTTCTTGGACAAACGCCAGGCCCCGAGCGCCGGTATCACGGTGAGCACCACGGTGAATTCCTGCGGCAACAAAGCCATGGCCAGCGCTATGGCGGCCAGCAGCGCAGCCAACCAGTCGCCGCGCATCCAACCGAAAGCCAGCAACAGAAACAGGCTCGCACCAAAGGCGATTGCCGCCAGCATCTTGACCAGCCGGGCGGTCTGCTTCTTCAGGGGCGAGGTCTCGCGGCCCAGTGTTTGCAGTGCCGTACCGATGCGCCCGATTTGGCTGTGCGCGCCGGTGGCCGTGACCAGCGCCGTGCCATGCCCGCTGACCAGCAAGGTGCCTGCGTACAACATCGTGTGATCATCGCCGCCAGGACGCGCATCGGCTGCCGGGTTGGGCGTGATCGCAACGATTTTGCTGACCGGCTCGGCCTCGCCGCTCAGCAGGGATTCGTCCACTTGCACGTTGTTGCCGCTGATCAGCACGGCATCGGCGGCGATGCGGTCACCCTCGGTCAAGATCAATACATCGCCGCGCACGACCTCGCAGCCGGCGACGCGCACCGGCTGAGCGTCGCGCAACACTTGCGCCCGCGGGCTGGAGAGCTCGCGCAGAGATGCCAGCGCGCGTTCGGTTTTGCCCTCCTGGTAGAGCGTCATGGCCAGCACCAGCAGCACCAGACCGAACAGAATCAGACCTTCTTGCAAGTCCCCCAACACCAGATAGAGCAGGCCCGCCGCCAGCAGCAGCATGAACATTGGCTCATGCAGGGTCTCAAGGATGATGGCCCACAGGGTGCTGCGCTGGTCGCCGGGCAGGGCATTGGGGCCGTCCTGGGCCAGGCGCTGGGCGGCTTGCGCCGTGCTCAAGCCCGCGTCGGCGTTCAAGGCCTCGTCAGATGTCTGTAAAACCATTGTTTTCCTCCTTCGACCATGGGCAGCAACTCGGGTGTCAAACCGACGGCCAGCGCCACCGCAAACATGAACGATTCCAGCAGCGGGCGATGGAAGGCCACATTGACCAACAAGGTAAACAGCACCAGTAAAAAGGTCAGCCGCATGATGAGCAGGCCGAATTGGCGGGTGCCGATCTCGAAGGCGGTCGCAGGTGCTTTTCCCGACAGACTGACCGCGATTTGCCCAAGCGCGCTGGCACTGCCGGTGCGCTCGATCAGCACCTGGGCCGAGCCACTGACGACGGAGCTGCCCATGAAGACGGCATCCGCGCTTGAGGTTTCTTCCGGGGCGCCGGCCTCAGGGCGCTCGCTGGCAGGTGGGCTGGCGGGCCGTTTCTCTACCGGGTAGGGCTCACCGGTGAGTTGTGCCTGATTGACAAAAAAATCATTGGCTTGCAGCAGCCGGCCATCCGCGGGCACCAGATTGCCGGCCGACAGCAGCACCACATCGCAGGGCACCAACGCCGTCACCGGCAGTTCGCACGGTTTCCCGTCGCGCAGCACGGTCGCGGTCAGCGCCACTTGCAAAGCCAGACGTTCGGCGGCCTGGTTGGCGCGGTAAGACTGCACAAAGTCCAGCGTCACACTCATCACCACAATGGCACCGATGATGAGGGCGCCGGTGGCATCTCCAGTCAAAGCGGAAATGCCGCAGGCGCCCAGCAGCACCAACACCAGCGGGCTCTTGAAATTTGCCAAAAACTGGATCAGCACGGCGCGTTGCAACGCCGGTTTGAGTCGATTCGCACCGAATTGCTGGAGCCGCCGGGCGGCCTCGCCGCTGGTCAGCCCGTTCATGCTGGCCTACCGCAAGTTAACCCATTTGAGCCATCGGCGGTGGCATCGAAATGCGTTGTAGGGTTATTGGGGTCAGATCGCAATTTCGCTGCGACGCGTAGCGGTGCACCCGCAGGGACAGCCGAAGGCTGGGCGAATTTGGGCTCTGACCCCCATAACCCGGGTTTGAATCTCAAGTGCCCGCATCCCTGTACGGCATCGGTTGTGGCATCGAACTGCGTCGCAGTTGTTGATAGGTTTGTATTCGTTTTCATTTTTGGCCCCACTCTCACACCGCTCTTTGGTTTTTGGGGTCAGAGCCCAAATTCGCTCAGCCTTCGGCTGACCCGCAGGGTACGGCGCTTCGCGCCGTAGCGAAATTGGTGTCTGACCCCAATAACCAAAGGGAGCTAACAGCCCTATTTGGCCGCGTCTATAAACAAAGGAAGTACACGTGCCGAGGCACGTTGAACAGCCAATAGATTATTGAAATTTGCAATCTCAATTCGGATCGGAATTTGAATTTGAATTTGGTTTCCCCCGCCGTCGAGACAGTGCTGAGCAGCGCAGCAGTGGGCGAACTAATGATGTCAACGTGCCTTCCGAGCGAGTACTTCCTGGCT
>Ga0209638_1002597_pt1 | contig 11056 bp, 13 predicted proteins | sample BarGraNGADG00211_FD_184490 | JGI IMG/M metagenome (GOLD analysis project Ga0209638, IMG submission 184490) | Arctic peat soil microbial communities from Barrow, Alaska - Barrow Graham LP Ref core NGADG0002-211 (SPAdes) (version 2) | ecosystem: Environmental > Terrestrial > Soil > Wetlands > Peat... | reverse complement strand
TCCCCTCTCTCCCCGTCAGCGCCTCATAGTAAACAGCCACGAAGTAGAGGATGCCGGCGCCGATCATGACGCCGAGAAAGGCGTCGATGGCCGTAAGCCCCGTGAACAGGACGGCCAGAACCGCAAAGACCGGAATCCCGCTCAGGGTAAGCAGGTGGGGGATGATCTGGTGATCGAAATCGATGAAGCTGATGACGATGAGCGTGCAGACGAAAACGAAGACGGCGGGAAAGGCGGGTGTCAGACCGAAACGCCGGAAGAGGAGCCAGGCGGAGAGCGCCGTCAAGAGCTCGATCAGCGGATAGCGGAAGGAGATTCTGCCCCGGCAGTCCCGGCATTTTCCCCCGAGCAGCAGAAAACTGATGATCGGGATGTTATCATAGAAGCGGATCGGATGGCCGCATTGCGGGCAGCGGGAGGGGGGCGTGACAATTGAGAGGCCCTCCGGAATGCGGCCGATGCAGACGTTGAGGAAACTCCCCACGGCGGCGCCCGTCAAGATAATGAAGACCGTCAGCCACACCGTCGTAAACATGCCGATTCACCTTTAAAAATAGTGGCGAGTGTAAAAAAAGTGCTGAGGACTGAGGATTGAGTGCTCAGCACACAGCACTTAGCACTCGATTCTCAGCCGTCCTTTCGCCCCCAGTCGTAGGGGATATCATTTTCGTGGGGATGAACCCGGAATTCATCCGGTTCCCGGTAGCTGTAAGGCTCCGTCGGGGTGTTGACGACGATCGCCTCTTCCGTAGAAATGCATTTGAAGCCGTGATAGACGAAGGGGGGGATATGGACGAGGATCGGGTTGTGGACCCCTGCGCAGAACTCATTGACCTCGCCGCGGGTCGGGGAGTCCTCACGGCTGTCGTACAGCACGATCTTCATCATCCCCCGTACGACCGCCATGTTGTCGGACTGCCGTTTGTGGTAGTGCCACCCCTTGACCACCCCCGGATAGGCGGTCGTCATATAGACCTGTCCGAAACCCTCGAACATCTCGTCATCGGCGCGCAGGATCTCCATCAGCCGACCCCGTTCGTCGGAAATAACCTTCAGTTTCTTGACCATCACCCCGTCGATCATCGTTTCTCTCCTTCAAATTTGATGGTCTCGTAAAAAGCCAGCATCACCCTTCGACAGGCTCAGGGTGAACGGTGTAGCCTATTGATATTCCGTTCGTGCTGAGCTTGTCGAAGCATGAACGACACACGGAATATGACTTTTTACGAGAGCGTCAAAGCTTGTTCGCCCCGGTTTTGGCCACCATGCCGCCGGCGTACTGGAGGGAATCGAAGGTCCCCGCGTCGGTCCACCACCCGTCCAGGACGTCCCAGGCGATCTTTCCCTCTCGGATGTAAAAATTGTTGACGTCGGTGATCTCCAATTCTCCCCGTTCCGAGGGCTTCAGCGTCTTGATGAAATCGAAGACCCGGTGGTCGTACATATAGATCCCGATCACCGCATAGTTGGAGGCGGGTGTGAGCGGTTTCTCATCGATCCGAACGATCTTCTCCCCCTCGAAGACCGGCACGCCGAAACGCTGGGGGTCGGAAACCTCCTTCAACAGGATGCGGGCTCCGTCCTTCTGCGCCCGGAATGACGCGACGGCGCCGCGGATGTTTCCCTCGATGATGTTGTCGCCGAGGATGACGACGAGCTTGTCGTTGTCGGCGAAGTATTCCGCGAGGCTGAGAGCGGCGGCGATCCCCCCCTCTCCCTCCTGGTAGGTGTAGTTGATGTGCCGAAGGCCGAACTCCTTCCCGTTTCCCAGCAGGCGGAGAAAATCCCCGGCGCTGTTCCCGCCGGTGACGAGGAGGATCTCGTCGATCCCGGCGTTCACCAGCGTCCGGATGGGGTAGTAGATCATCGGCTTGTTGTAAATCGGCAAGAGATGCTTGTTGGTCACCTTGGTCAGCGGATACATCCGCGTCCCCAGACCTCCCGCCAGAACGACACCTTTCATGCGATTCTCCTTTCAACCCCGTGGATGGATGGCGCACCCATAGCACATTTTCAAAAGGGAGCACAACGAAAAACCGTTTACATCCTCCATGGTCATGTTATAAAAGACCGACTGCAATCTGGGAGAGACAGATCATGGCAGAGAGGAAAATCCGTTCGACCGATGAGAAGTTCATGCGCCGAGCTCTCGCGCTGGCCCGGAAAGGGGAAGGAAGCGTCAGCCCGAATCCGCTGGTCGGCGCCGTCATCGTCCGGGAGGGCCGGATCATCGGCGAAGGCTGGCACCGCTGCTGCGGTGAAAACCACGCGGAGATCAACGCCATCCGGAACGCGACGGAAACCGTTGCAGGGGCGACCTTCTACATCACGCTGGAACCGTGCAGCCATCACGGACGGACTCCCCCGTGCGCGGAGGCCCTGATTGCTTGCCGCCCCGGCCGCGTGGTCGTCGGCGCCGTCGATCCCAACCCCCTCGTCTCCGGGAGGGGCATCGAGGCCCTCCGGCAGAGCGGCATCGAAACGGAGGTCGGCCTACTCGAGGAGGCCTGCCGGGAGAGCAACCGGATCTTTTTCAAATACATCCGGACCGGCCTTCCCTATGTCACCCTCAAGTTCGCCCAGACCCTCGACGGCAGGATTGCCACCGCCTCGGGCCACTCGCGCTGGATCAGCTCGCCCCCGTCGCTCCGCTTCGCCCATCGTTTGCGGGCGGTCCACGACGCGATCCTCGTCGGCGCCGACACGGTTCGGATGGACAATCCGGAGCTGACCTGCCGCCTCGTCCGGGGCCGGAACCCCCTGCGGATCGTCGTCGATTCCGGTCTCAGACTTCCGCCGGATGCTAACATTTTTTCAGATGGAAAACAGACGGTCGCCGTTACGACGCGACGCGCCCCTGCGGAGAGCCGGCGTCTTCTGGAGAAGAAAGGAATCGAGGTCTTGGAGATCGGTGAGGACCCGGCGGGACGCGTCGATCTTACCCAACTCCTGACCGTTCTGGGAAAGCGGAAGATCTCTTCCGTTCTGGTCGAAGGTGGCGCCGCCGTGGCCACCGCATTTCTGAAGGAAAACCTCGTCGACCGCCTGCTGATCGTCCTTGCCCCGAAGATCGTCGGCGGAGGGGTCAACGCCGTCGGCGACCTGGGCATCCGGCGAATGGACGACGCCCTGACGTATCGTTATGAGCGGATCATCCGCTGCGGCGCCGATCTCATCCTCGATGCTCGGCTCAGCCGCCCGGCGATGACGCCGCCGTAACAAATCGAAAATGCCCAAGAACCGTCATGCCGGTAAAAATCGGAATCCGGAGATTTCAACATGTTACAAAAACACGGGACACCGGTTCTCACCGGTGTGACGACTTTTTACGAGTGCGTTAAAGATAGAATCAGGCGCTCCGCCGCGCGGATCCCGTCGAGGGCAGAGCTGATGATCCCGCCGGCGTAACCGGCCCCCTCCCCGCAGGGATAGAGCCCCGTCAGGTTCACGCCCTGCCCGTCCTCGCCCCGGGTGATCCGGACCGGCGAAGAGGTCCGGGTCTCCACGCCGATGAGGATCGCCTCTCCGGTGATGAATCCCGGCATCTTCCGCTCGAATTCGGCGAACCCCCGTTTCAGCCCCTCCACGACAAAAGGAGGGAGAACGTCCCGCAACTCCGCCCCCTTCACGCCCGGCCGAAAACTGCACCTCCCGATCGGCGAATGATTTTTTCCCGACAGGAAATCGGTCAGCCGCTGCGCCGGGGCGCAGTAATCCGAGCCTCCCGCCAGAAAGGCTCTCTCCTCCCAATACCGGCGGAAGGCCAAACCTGCTAACGGTCCTTCTCCCCCGAGGTCCTCGCTTTGGACATTGACGACCACCGCACTGTTCGCAAAGGGGCTCTCCCGCCGGAGGCGGCTCATTCCGTTCGTGATCACGCCGCCGGCCTCCGCACTGCACCCGATCACCTGGCCGCCGGGACACATGCAGAAGGAATAGCAGGAGCGATTCAGCGCCCCGACCTTCGCCGTGAGGAAATAATCCGCGGGGGGCAAATCCGGATGGCCCGCCCATCGTCCGTACTGGATCCGGTTGATCAGTTCCTGGGGATGTTCGACACGAAGACCGATCGCAAACGGTTTGGGCGCCAGCGCAACCCCCCTCTCCGCCAGTTTCCGGTATGTATCTCCGGCGGACTGACCGGTTGCGAGAACGAGATGGTCCGTCCGGATCTCTTCGGAATCGTTAACGACAATACCGACAAGGTGTCCTTGATGGATCCGAAAGTCTGTCACGCGCGCGCCAAAACGGACCTCGCAGCCCAGACCGATCAGCCGCTTCCGGAGATTTACGACAACCTCCCGCAGGCGGTCCGTTCCAATGTGAGGACGGGCGTCCACGAGGATGTCCGCCGGCGCCCCCATATCCACAAGAACCCGCTTGACCCGGGAGGTGTAGGGGTTTTTGACGCGGCTGGTCAGCTTGCCGTCGGAAAAGGTTCCCGCCCCACCCTCACCGAAGTGGACGTGGCTTTCGGGATTCAGGATCCCCTGCTCCCAGAAGGCGCGGACATCGGCAAGCCTCTCCGGAACGGCTCTGCCTCGCTCCAGCAGAAGAATGGGAACTCCCTTTTCGGCAAGGGTCAGGGCGGCAAAAAGCCCCGCCGGCCCGCAGCCGGCCACGACCGGCCTTCGCTCGAAAACAGGAGAGCCGCCGGATGGGCCCCGAGATTCATCCGGCCCATCCACCCCTTCGGTCACGCTGACCCCCGCCGTCTCCCGTTCAAGAACCGGTCGCCAATCCACACCGTCCGCCAGGCGGACAACGAGCAGATAGACAAAACGGGGCGGACGGGTGCGCCGCGCATCGATCGACCGACGGATCACCCGGATATCGGCGATCGCCCCGTCGGGAAGGCCGAGAAGGGAGGCGACCCGTATGGGCAGAAGAGCCTCCCGCTCGCCAAGGGCAAGTGTCAAACCGTTGATCTTCAAGACCATTGCGTTTTCACCGTTGAAAAAAAGACAATATTGTTATAGAGACCCAATGAATACGCGGAACGGGCGGATCGCATTGATCCGCCTCCCGCCGAAAGGAAAATCGATGTCCTGGTATGCCGTCCATACGCGAAGCCGTCACGAAGACCGGGTCTGTCTCGGTCTCCTGCAGAAGTCCTTTCACGCCTTTCTACCGAAGTTGGAGGTTTGGAGCAAGCGGAAAGACCGGCGAAAGAAAATCATGATCCCGATGTTTCCGGGGTATCTTTTCGTTGAGCTCCCCACGCTGGACAATCAAATCAAAGTGGACGTTCTCAAGACCTTCGGCGTCGTCCGCATCCTCGGAAAACCCCGGGGTTCGGAACCTATTGCGGTCCCCGACGACAAGATCGACGCCATCCGGCGGATCGTCGATTCGAAGGTGGAGGTGCAACAGTTCCAGTATCCGAAGGTCGGGGAACCGGCCCGGATCATCGACGGCCCCTTCAAGGGGATGGAGGGTCTGGTCCTGAAAACAGACTATGCAAAGGAACTCTTCGTAATCTCGATTGAACTTCTCCAGCGCTCCGTCGCAATCAAGGTGGAAGGATTCCAGATCGCCAGACTCTGATCCGGATCTTCCCCGTTCCGGATGAGATCATGCGCTTTTTTGATTTTCCCTTGACTTTCCACAGTGGATGCGCCAGAAAGTCCGGTCATGCGCGGGAAGCGTCTCTTATTTTTTGAATGGCGTCGGGAAACGCCGGAATCAGGCGGAAATTTCCCACTCGGAGACATCGGCCGCAGCTTTTTTTAGGAGACAGGAGCGTTGAAAGGACATATCATCATCGACAGGGAGCTGTGCAAGGAGTGCCATCTCTGCATTCAAGCATGCAAAAAGGGGCTGATCACCCCTTCACACGAATACAATTCCCGGGGCTACCGCCCGGTCTGTTTCAAGGAAGAGGGGGGCGAATGTACAGGCTGCACCCTGTGCGCGATCACCTGTCCGGATATCGCTATCGAGGTTTATCGTGAATAAAGTGCTGATGCAGGGAAACAAGATCATCGGAGAGGCCGCCATCCGGGCGGGATGCCGCTTTTACGCGGGCTATCCCATCACCCCGCAGAACGAAATCCCGGAGTACATGGCGGAGCATTTGCGGCAGCAGGAAGGCGGCGTTTTCGTCCAGTCGGAAAGCGAGGTTGCGGCCATCCACATGGTGATCGGGGCCAGCGCCGCCGGCGCTCGCGCCATGACCTCCTCGTCAAGCCCGGGAATCTCGCTCAAGCAGGAGGGGATCTCCTCGCTGGCGGCCTGCGAACTTCCCGCCGTGATCGTCAACATGATGCGGGGCGGTCCGGGGTTGGGCAACATCAGCCCGTCCCAGGGAGACTACTTCCAGGCCACCAGGGGCGGCGGTCACGGAGATTATCGCGTCATCGTTCTCGGCCCCGACTCGGCTCAGGAGTTGGCCGACCTGACGATGGACGCGTTCGACCTTGCCGACCAGTACCGGACGCCGGTCATGATCCTCGCCGACGGCATGATGGGACAGATGATGGAGCCGGTGATCTTCAAGACGCCGAAACCGAGGGCCTATCCGGAAAGCTTCATCATGAAGGGAGCGGGCGCCGGCAAGAGCAAGATCATTCGGGGGTTGATCCTCGACCCACTGGACATGGAAGAGCACAACTGGAGGCTCGACCGGAAGTACCAGGTGATCGCCCGGAAAGAAACCCGCCATGAGCTCTACAAAGCGGATGACGCGGAATTGATCCTCGTCGCCTACGGGACGGGCGCCCGGATCGCCAAAGGCGCCATCAAACGCCTGCGCGAGTCGGGGCTGCGGGTCGGGCTTTTCCGCCCCATCACACTCTGGCCCTTCCCGACGAATGAGCTTCGGGATCTCGCAAAAAAGATTGAAAACTTTCTCGTTTTTGAGATGAGCACCGGTCAGATGGTGGAGGATGTTCGTCTTGCCATTCAGGGGCGCGCCCGGATCGGCTTTCACGGCCGTCCCGGCGGCGTGGTGCCGACCCCCGTTGAACTGGCCAACGTCGTCATGCGCAAGTATGACCGTAAGGAAGGAATCATCGACCACTATTAGTCACCCGCCGTTCCCATGATGGCGACAAAGACTTGAAACAAATAGGGATTTTATGATGAAAAAAGTTTTCAGCAGACCCAAAAGCATGAAGAAAAACATCTTTCACTATTGTGCGGGATGCGGTCACAGCATCGCCCACCGGCTGATCGCCGAGGTGATCGATGAGTTGGACATCCGCGGCATCACGATCGGCGTCCCGCCGGCGGGATGCGCCGTTCTCGCCTACAACTATTTTGATATCGACATGATCGAAGCGCAGCACGGACGGGGACCGGCTACCGCGACCGGGATCAAGCGGGTTCTGCCGGACCGCGTCGTCTTTTCCTACCAGGGGGACGGCGATCTGGCCGCCATCGGCATTGCGGAGAGCTTCCACGCGGCCAACCGCGGGGAGAACATCACCGTCGTTTTCATGAACAACGCCGTGTACGGCATGACCGGCGGCCAGATGGCCCCGACCTCCATGCTGGGCCAGAAGACGACGACCTCGCCGGTGGGAAGAAACAATGTTCTGGACGGCTACCCGATCCAGGTCTCCGAGATCTTCGCGTTGCTTCCCGGAACGGCCTACATCGAACGATGTACGGTCAACTCCCCGGCCAGCATTCTCAAGACCCGGAAGGCGATCCTCAAGGCCTTCCAATATCAGATCGACGGCCTCGGCTTTTCCCTCGTCGAGATCCTCTCTCCCTGTCCGACGAACTGGAAAATGACGCCGATCGAATCCTGCCGCTGGATCGACGAGGTGATGAGCAAAGCGTTCCCCCTCGGCGTCATCAAGGATCTCCCGGCCGCGGAACAGAAACAGAAGAAGGGGGAACAGCGCGATGATGGTTAAAACCATATTCTCCGGTTTCGGCGGTCAGGGGGTGCTGATGATGGGCTATACCTTGGCCCACGGCGCCATGAGCGCCGGTTATCACGTGACCTTTCTGCCGGCCTACGGCGCAGAGGTCCGGGGCGGAACGGCCAACTGCACGGTCGCCGTGTCGGACGACGAGATCGCCTCGCCCATCGCCTCGGAACCGGACAACATCGTCGTTCTGAACACCCCTTCTCTCTACTCCTTTCAGAACCGCATGGCGCCCGGCGGCGCCCTTTTCCTGAACTCCTCGATCATCGCCGTCGAACCCTCGCGCCACGACGTCCGGATCTTCAAGATCCCCTCCTCGGAAATGGCTGAAAAGTTGGGGAATCCGCGAACGGCCAACACGGTGATGATGGGCGCTTTCCTGAAAATCACCGGCCTCGTGCCGCCCGACATTTATCTGCGCAGCATGGAGACGGTTATGGGAAGCAAGAAGAAATCGGTCATCGAGATCAACCGCAAGGCCTTTGCGGCCGGGCATGAGTTTCTGAAGATATCGGAATAATTAATAGAAGCGATCCTATTGGAGGAGTCGATCGAAATGGCAGTCAAGCAAATCTCCGTCCTGCTGGGCAACGTCCCGGGAACCCTTTCCCGGCTGACGAACATCCTCGACAAGGAAGACATCACGGCGAAGGCCCTGCTCGCCGCCAGCGCCGCGGAAAGCAGCATGGTCCGGATGGTCGTCAACGACCCGGAGCGGGCGGCGGCCATCCTGGAGAGTTTCAATTTCAATTATGAGGTTACCCCGGTTCTCGCCGCCGAGGTGCCGCTCCATCCCGGCGGAATGAACGCAATCCTGAAACCCCTCACCAAGGCGGAGATCAACATCCACTATCTCTATACCACAATCAACCGGATCGGCGAGGAGACGATCGTCATCCTCGGCGTGGACAAGATCGACGAGGCGCGGGAGGTGCTCCAGCGAAATTGGATCCATCTGATCGAGGATGAGATCTATTCCCTCTGAGTCGTATTGCTGCCCTTCTTGACACCCTTTACCCTTGAAGCAATGACCATCTCTCAGGAAAAAGATACGGCGCTCCGGGAACGGATGGAGCGCCTCGGCGTGCGGGAGGAGGAGTTCCGCGAAACCTTCATCCGTTCCTCCGGTCCCGGGGGGCAGAAGGTCAACAAGACCTCCTCGTGCGTCTTTCTCGTCCATCTGCCGACGGGCCTCTCCGTAAAATGCCAGCAGGAACGTTCCCAGGCGCTGAACCGCTTTTTCGCCCGCCGCATTCTCCTCGACCGGATCGAGAGGCTCCGGACGGGGCTCGTCAGCGCCGAGCGGATGCGAACTGAAAAGATAAGGCGTCAGAAGCGCCGGCGTTCCCGGCGGGCGCAGGAGAAGACCCTGGAGGCGAAGCACATCCAATCCGAAAAGAAGGCCCTCCGCACAAAGATCGACCCTGAAAAGTGATAAAAAAAGGTTCGTCCGGTTGATGCGTATAGTTGACTGTAGTCAGTAATCCGGAAGAATCATGAAAAATTGCTGATTACTCAATGGAAATGATGACTTCTATCGAGACCATGAATATTCCTTCCCTAAAAGTTCATGGTAAATATTAAAGCTCTCCGAAGTTGATGCTTTGGGGGGTAATGATCACCGATACCGCACCCCATATTTTGTGGCCAAAATTCAATTGACACACAAGATCATTCTTCATATACTCCCACCGTGAAAAAGCAATGCCTTATCAATTCAATATAATCCACGGCGTGAAGGCGACTCGACAAAAGGATCCGCCGTCCTCATAATTTTTCGAAAGGATAAATTTATGAAAAAAACTCTTCCGGTTTTGGTAGCATTCTGCATATTTGGTTTAATCAGTGGATGCGGCGATATCAAGGATGCGATAGACATAGTGTTTCACATTACTTACAATCACATCTTTACCATCCAAGGCAACACGGCAACACCCTCTTATGAAATAAACCTTGAAGATAATGACGACTACAAGAGATATAAAGACAAAATAAGAAGCATAAACATAGATTATATACAGTACTCCATAACCTCAAATACAGGTGGCGAAGGAATAGGTGATCTTTACGCCGGCAGCTATGGCAGCGCATTTTCCAGAGCAACAAAAGTAGCCCAGACAATCCGTTTTGCCGCTGGCGAGACCCGTGGCGAAACAGATGTAGAATGGATAAACAAGGCGTTTCTTGAAAGTCTTTTGTCTGGCGAGAAATTAAGTCTCTGGGCAGTAGGAAACGGTTCCGGCGTTGATATTATTGTACCGGTAGTCATCAAAATAAAAGTTACAACCAACCCATTAGAATAATAGGCGAAAGTAAGTCGAACAGAAACCGGGAGAGATTTCAATTGCATCACTGAAAGAAAAGTTTGGATTATCCGAGTCTAAAATCGGAGGAATAATCCGGGATGCTGAAAAGTTGGGGAAGATAAGAAAATCTCTGAATGGATCGTATGCATGGACGCAAGAATGAGCAAGAACATAAATGAATCCGAAATCATAAAAACATACAAATTCATTCACGGTGACTTTCGACAATTTTGTCGGTGTACCATACAAAAAGTGTTATCTGGTAACTCTCTATAATTTAAAGGATTACTAATAAATATCCCAACGTAGCTGACAATTTTTGTCGAAATATTCCTTTATTTCCACCTTTGTCATTTTTAGATATCGGAGCTTTTTACGTTATATTATCGCATGTTAAGCAGTCTTATGCACTTTTGGCACGCATCCTGTATAACCTATATACAAAGACAAGCTGTCAGTTAAACGTAACGGGCACGGATAGCAGACAGCAAAGCAAACAGTTTTTCATTTTTTCATTTCCTCACTGGCTGGGAGATCAGAAATGGTCTCCCAGCACCTCCCTTCACGTCCGCTGACAAACATCGGCACCACACCATATATTTTGCGGTCAATATTTCCTTGACATACGGAACCGAATGTTCGTATACTTCCACCGTAACATCTGATCAAAAAAATACTGAGGCACTTTAAAGAATGGAGGCATAAACATGGCAGAGGAAAAAGGATTGAATAAACCGGTAAAATTGAAAGCGGACTTGGCGGCATTCCTGGGTGTTAGCTCACTTCCTCGTACTGAGATAACCAAAAAGTTGTGGGATTACATCAAGGCAAACAAACTACAAACCAAAACAATCAATGGTAAACCAGAAA
>Ga0209638_1002592_pt1 | contig 11059 bp, 12 predicted proteins | sample BarGraNGADG00211_FD_184490 | JGI IMG/M metagenome (GOLD analysis project Ga0209638, IMG submission 184490) | Arctic peat soil microbial communities from Barrow, Alaska - Barrow Graham LP Ref core NGADG0002-211 (SPAdes) (version 2) | ecosystem: Environmental > Terrestrial > Soil > Wetlands > Peat... | reverse complement strand
CGTTCCCAATCCCGTTGCCGACCCGTGTCCTCGACTGCCGGCCGAGTCCGCAGTGGAGACCTGCCCGCCGAGGCCGCCGAGGCCGCCGAGGCCAGAGCCGGAGCGAACGGGCACGCTGCTACCCGACGGCGGAGTGCTGGTCTCCTGCTGCGCCGTTCGGGGGCTTGGACTCCGGTCGGGGCAGGGTCCCCTCGGGACGCTTGGCCACCACTTTGGCGATCCGGCGCTTGTCCATCTCGGTCACCCGGAACTCCCACCCGTCGATGTCGAGCGACTCCCCTTCGACAGGTATGTGTCCGAACCCATCGAAGAGGAACCCCCCCAGGGTCACGTACTCGCCTTCGGGCAGGTTGATGTCCAGGCGATCCCGCACGTCGTCCACATTCGTCCGACCGTCGACCAGCCACCGGTACTCGTCCACCCGGATCATGTCCGGCTCGGCATCCGAGTCGAACTCGTCGGGCAGGTCACCCACCAGGGCACCGAGCAGGTCCTTCACCGTCAGGACGCCCTCGACGCCGCCGTGCTCGTCGACCACCACGGCGAAGGCCCGGCGCTGGCGGCGCATCTCGGCCAGGACATCGAGGACCAGGTGGGACTCGGGGATCAAGAAGGGCTGGCGCAGTCGGCGAGAGATGTCGATGGGCCCCGGTGCCGCCCGACCCCTCCCGGTGCCGCCGGCCGGGAGTGGCTCCTTGGACGCCTCGGCGCCGGTGGTGATGTCGGCCACGGTCCATCCCGCCCGGAACAGGTCGTTGACGAACAGGACGCCGACCAGGTCGTCGAGGTTGTCGCCGTACACGGGGAAGCAGCTGTGTCCCGATTCGCGCACCGCCTGGGTCACCGCCTCGGCGGTCAGCGGGATGGACAGTGCCACGACATCCACCCTGGGTGTCATCACCTCGCGGACCACCATGTCGCGCAGGTCACCCAGCGCATCGATGATGAACTGCTCCTGGTCCTCGGCTCCTCCCTCGCCGCGGCCCCCGGGACGATCACCGCTCGCACCCCGTCGCAGCCGGGCTGCCCGGCCCTTGCGGCCCGATGGCGGAGGTTCGTCTTCGTTGCGTCGGAACACGGACACGGTGGTGACGCTGTCTGTAGGGACGGAGCCGTCAGGCGCCGGCGGGTACGGGCAAGGACACGACAGAGAGTGGTTGGTAGGACTCGTCGTAGTAGGTGCCCCCGTCGAGGAGCGATGTGATCGCCCGGCGAAGGCGGATCGGGTCGAGTGGCTTGACCACCCACCCTTCGGCTCCGGACCGGCGGGCGAGGAAGACGTCGGGACGCCGGTCGAGCAGCATCAGGACGGGCACGTGCCCGAGCTTGCCGTACGAGGCCTCGAGTCGGAGCTCGAGGCAGACGGCCATGCCACCCATGTTCCCCATCTGCAGGTCGACCACCACCAGGTCCGGCAGCTCCTCGGCCACCTCGGCCATCACGGCCGGGCCTGATCGGGCCTCCCGGATGGTGATGTCGGGCCGTCCGGCGGTGGCCGCCACTTCTGCCCTGACCGAGGGGGCATCGCTGGCCACGAGGATGGTGCGCACAGCGGCCAGGTTAGCGCTCCGGCCGCCGTCCCCCCAATGCGGGTTTCGCACCGTCGCCGATTGGGGCGAAGAGGAGGTCGACGACGGCGCCCAGGCCCTCCAGATCGTGGACGTCGGAGTTCAGTAGCGGGACCCGGTATACGGGAGCCGGCGCCACTTTGGCGACCAGGTCGGCGAAGGCCTTCTCCTCCCGGTCCGAGGCCGCGGTGTAGCCGGCCAGGTTCTCGATGAGCTGGGCCAGCGGCTCGCTCTGGTCGACCGGGATGACCGCGGCCAGCGAGTCGAGCTGCTCGTCGTCGGCGAAGCGCGGCTGCACCCGGTTGACCACCAGGGCAGTCACCGACAGGTCCGACTCCGCCAGCTTGCCGGCGAAGTGGACCGCCTCGTCCACCGAGTCCGAGCGGGGCGAGGCGATCAGGATGAAGGCGGTGCCGTCGTCGCCCAGCAGCTCGCGCACCCGGGCTGCCCGGTCCCGGAACCCTTCCTCCATCCCTTCGAAGGCCTGGAAGAAGGTCACCGCGTCATGGACGATGTCGGCCCCGGCCACCTTGGAGATGGTGCGCAACACGGCATGGGCGGCCACGCCCACGATCTTGAGGCCGACCCGGGTGGGTGCCATCAGCGCCTGGAACACCCGGTTCCCCAGGAAGTGGGTGAGCCGGCGGGGCGCATCGAGGAAGTCGAGCGCATTGCGTGTCGGCGGAGTGTCCACCACCACCAGGTCGAACTGACCCTCCTCCACCAGTTCGTAGAGCTTCTCCATGGCCATGTACTCCTGGGTGCCGGACAGCGACCCGGTGAGGTTGCGGTAGATCCGGTTGCGCTTGATGTCCTCGACCTGTTCGGCCGAGTCCGAGTAGCGCAGGATGAGGTCGTCGAAGGTCCCCTTGGGATCCAGCATCAGGGCGAAGAGCTCGCCCGGCCACTCGCCCTCGATCCGGGTGGGGTGGTTGGTCAGCTGGTCGAGGCCGAGGGAGTTGGCCAGGCGACGGGCCGGATCGATGGTCACCACGCACACCTTCCGGCCGAGACGGGCGGCCTGCACGCCGAAGGCCGCCGCCGTGGTCGTCTTACCAACGCCGCCCGAGCCACAGCAGATGATGATCGACCGGGTGCGGACCGCCTCGTCGATCGGGGTTGCGGGATTCATGGCGCCACTCCGCTCGGGTCGTGGAGCTGGGCCACTCCCTCGCCGAGCGCATCGCTCAGCAGGTCGAGTTGGTCGGGTCCGATGGCGTCGGTGAACAGGAAGGGGACCCTCAATTGGGGGAGGGGGAGCTCCCGGGCCAGGCGCTCGATCTGTCCGGCCTGGAGCTCCTCTCTGGTCACCCGGAACCGCCGCGCCTCCTCCAGCGCGGTGACCAGACCGTCGTCGAGCGTCACGTCGGCGGCGCGCACCGCCTCGTCGGCCGTGGTGTTCAGACCGGCCGACGGTGGGTAGCACGCGTTGACGATGACCGGACCGAGGGCGATGCCCACCCTGTCCTCGAGCAGGTAGGCCGCTTCGATGACCTCGCTGACCGGCATCTCCTCGGGCAGGGTGACCAGGGCCACCTGGCACCGGGCCGGGTCGGACAGCAGGTCGACCACCTCGGCCGCCTGGGATCGGATCGGTCCGCCCCGGGCCGCGTCGAGGAGGCCCCCCGCCGACGAGAGGAAGGTCATGGTGTGCCCGGTCGCCGGTGCGTCCACCAGGATCAGGTCGGCGACGCGGCTGCGCTCGAGCTGCTTCACCTTTCCGAGGACCAGGATGTCCCGGATCCCCGGAATGGCGCCGGCCACCAGGTCGACGATCCCCGAGGAGAGGAGCCGCTTGGAGACCCGCTTGAGCCCGTGGTCGGCCAGGTACTCGAGAAGGGCGTCGTCGGGGGTGATGGTCCGGGCCCGCACCGCGCCTGCCGGGATGGTGGCCGGTCCGTCCCGCCCGTCCTCGTCGGCGGCCTCCGCCCCTGCTGCCTTCAGGACCGTCTCGGCGTAGTCGAGCGGACCGTCGCCACCGAAGGCCGCAGCCACTCCCGGGCGTCCTTCCAGCTCGACCACCAGCACCGACAGGCCTGACCGGGCGGCCAGATGGGCCAGGGCGGCCACCATGGTGGTCTTCCCCACGCCACCCTTGCCGGCCACGATGAGGACACGGCTCTGGCTGCAGAAGGCGCTGATGTCCATGACCCACAGGAGCGTAGTGTCCGCCCCTCGGGTTACCTGCTCGCCAGGCGTCTCCGGCTCGGCGGGGGACCCGCCGACCGACCCGTGCCGGCCCGAACGCGCCACCTCCCTCCCCCCCAGCGCTTCGAATCCGACGGGGAATGCTGGTCAGACCTCTTGTTTCCGGCCGGTGGCGGGAGTACGTTCGCTTGCTGGAGGATCAAGGGGCGTGAAGGGGGAATGAGGTACGTGGAGCAGACGCTTGATACATGGCAGGTCAAGGCGTCGTGTCGTGGGCCGCAGGCGGAGGTCTTCTTCCCGCCCGCTCACGCCGAACGCAAGGACGAGAAGCTGCAGCGCGAGGACCGGGCCAAGTCGATCTGTCGATCGTGTGCGGTCCGGGTGGAGTGTCTCGACTACGCCATCCGCATTCAGGAGCCGCACGGCATCTGGGGTGGGCTGAACGAGATGGAGCGCAAGCAGATCAGCGATCGGCGGGCCGGCTGACGGCTGGCCTGACCTGAGTCCGGGGCACATCCGACCGGAACCAGCCGGGGGCAGCGGTCAACTCAGCTCGAGGGCTGCCGTGGCGGCGCGCACGCCTTTGCTCGAGCAGACCGCTGCCGGGTGCTGGCCGGTGGCCACACACAGCCCTGCGGTGAGCTGGTTGGCTGCGGCCACCACGGCCTGGCCGGTGGGGCTGGGCGGATCGGCGGCGTGGGCGAGGTCGCCGGCGATGGTGGCCTGGGACTCGTGGACCAGGGCCACCGGGCTGAATCCCGACGTGGAGGCGGTCATCGTGTTGGCGATGTCCACGAACGGGGTGCTCCCGGCCGGCCCCGCGGTGCCGGCGGCCCCGTACCGGGCGACCAGGGCGGACTGCTCGGGTGTCAGGGAGGCGATCTTGGTGAAGGTCCCCTGGTCGTTGAGCGTGTCCGAGTAGAGCTCCACCCCGGTGAACGTCAGATAGGGGCTCACGTACGAGGTGCCGTCGAACGAGAAGGTCTGGATGTCCGGGAACACCGAGTTGGGCGCGGACTGCGTGTCGAACAGGGTGGCGAAGTGCCCGAACCGGGAGAGGGCCACGATCAGGGGCCACCGCTCGGCGGCGCAGAATGGGCTGAACTCGGTTCCCACGAAGAGAACCTCCGGTTTGCCCTGGGAGGTGAGCGGCAGCTGACCATGGAGCACGGTGGGAGGGGTCAACTCGTTGGAGGGAGAGGTGATCCCGACTGCGTCGAAGGTCGACGGTGGCACCTTGGCCATGGCGGCCACCACATCAGGTGACGTGGTGGCTCGACGGGCGGCCTCCTGGGTGGTGGTCGGCCGGGTGAGGGCGTAGACCACCAGGACGATGACCCCGATCAGGATCACGCCGACGGCCACCCAGGCGAAGCGGGCGGTCCGGTTCCCTGCCGGGTCGTCCGGTCCGGAGCCCTCGGTCACCGGGCCGGCGAGTCCGGCGAGCTCGGATGCAGGGCCCTCGGATGCAGCGTCCTCAGATGCTGGGCTGTCGGGCCGATCCGGGTCGCTCACGAGCCCGTCGACCCAGCGTTGCGGCGACGCCCCTCGGAGCGATCAGGCGTGGTCGTACTCGTCGGCATCGGTCTCGAGACCGTATCCGGGATCCAGCACGATCGGCGATGCCGTGACGATGATCACGAACAGGATGAAGGTGATCACGTGGACGCCCGAGCACCACAGGCAGATGGCCTTGATGATGAAGAGCTCGGCGACGATCAGGTAGACGATCATGCCCACGCCGGTGATCGACAGGATCAGCCGGGCCAGGTGGATGCGCCGGTCAGCGGAGCGCCACGCCGCCGGCAGGCACAGGGCGATCATCGGAATGAAGAAGGCCAGGCCGAGCATGGCCACCGGGATGCCCAGGATCACCGACTGGGGACTGCTGGTCACCTTGGCACAGTTGATCGCCCCGTTGTCCGAGCAGACCAGGGCCACCTTGTCGAAGTGGGTGATGGTCAGGTAGGTGGCCACGCCCAGTCCGGCGATGCTGAGCAGGAGTGTGGCGATGGGCTGCCACCGCAGCGGGCGCACGATCGACGTCCCCAGCCGGCCGGATCAGCTCAGCTTCAGAGCTTTGGTCGCCGCCTGAACGCCGGGGCTGGTGCACACCGAGGCCGGGGCGTTCTTCGTGCTCGCACAGATGCCGGCACTGATGTAGTTGGCGGCGGACACGATGGCCTGGGTGACAGGATTCGTCGGATCGTTGAGACCGCTGGCGATCTGGCTCCAGCTTTGCCCCGCCAGGACTGTTGGGTCGTAGCTTGCTCCGGAGATGAGGACTTGGTTGTTGATGCTCACGAACGGGAAGGAGATACCTCCCTGGGAGCCAGGGACGAACTGCGACGAGCTGTACTTGGTGGCTATCTGGCTCTCGTCCTTGGTGAGCGTCTCGAGAGGGGTGTACGGCGGGTTGAGGGCCGAGTCGGGCACGTTGCTGTCGACTTCCTTGTGGACGAAGTTGATGTACTGGCTCGTATAGGCGACGCCGTAGTAGCTGAACGTATGCGTGTTGGCTGCGAAGTCCGTATGGGACGAGGCCGTGATCTTGAGGTTGGACCACGTGCCGAATCGCGAGAGTGCGGCGGTCATCGCCCAGCGCTCGGCTGCGCAGAACGGGCAGTACTCGGCGCCCACGTAGAGCATCGACGGAGTCTTTCCGTTCAACGTGAGCGGTGGCTGGTTGGTGAGGACGATCGGGGGCGAGACTTGGACGGTCGGCGAGGTAATACCAACCGTGTTGTAGACCGAGGCCGGGATGGTCGTGATGTCATGAACCACAGACGCCGGCGCTGCGGTCACAGGCGTGTAGTCCTTGGCATTCGTCGACGATCCGCTTGCCAGCTTCACGATGACCAGAGCGGCGATCACCACGATGACCAGTCCCACCGCACCCCAGGCCAGCACGGCTCCGGAGAACCGGCTCTTCTTGGGCTGGGCGGCCGGACGGCTGCCGGGACGCGGGGTGTTCCCGCCCTTGCCGCCGCCCGGGACACCGGCCTTCCCCGCCTTGGCGCCCGCGGCCTTGCCCGAGACCGGGCGACTCTGGGCGCGGCTCTTGTCCTTGGCGTTCTGGCCCGGGCCTCCGGCCGGGTTGTTGGCCGGCTTGGGCGTGTTGCCCCCGCTGGCGCTCTTGCTCTGGTTCGGTGCCATCGAGTCCGTCGTCCCTGGTTCGCGTACGTGTCGTGGTGAGCGTAATCGCCTCGCCAGCATGGTGGCGGTCAGGTGGACCCGCCTCGGCGATGAGGCGTTCCGCTGGTCGAGGGACCTACACTGTCCGGCCATGCCTGGAGAAGCACTGGAGAAGGCCGGGATTCCATCGGCCGACCCGATTCCGACCGGGCGACGCGTCGACACGATCGGCTGGGACACGGTGGAGGTCGGCGGCCACCAGGTGAAGTACGCCGCCTGCGGCACCGGACCGGCCGCCTTGTTCCTGCACGGGTGGGGACTGCGCCCCAACGCCTATCGCCGCACCATCCAGGCCATGGCCCGGGCCGGGTGCCGGGTGTACGCCCCTGCGCTTCCCGGGTTCGGGGGGACGCGGGAGCTGGAGGCCGAGCAGCGGACGTTCGCCGGCTACGCCGTGTGGGTCGGGCGATTCCTCGATGCCGTGGGCGAGGATGCCGCCGCGGTGGTGGCCGGGCACTCGTTCGGGGGCGGGGTGGCCACGGCGTTCGCCTATGAGGAGCCGTGGCGGGTGTCCGCCCTCCTGTTGGCCAACGCCATCGGCAGTCCCACCTGGGCGCTCTTCCCCAACGAGGTCCGCACCATGGTCGAACGACCCTTTTGGGACTGGGGGCGGCACTTCAGCACCGATCTCCTCAACTCGCCGGGACCACTCCGGCTGCTGCCCATGCTGCTCGAGGACTTCATCCCCAATCTGGTGAGCAACCCACTCGGCATGTTCCGTGCCGGGGAGTTCATCCGACGTGCCGACCTGGTGCGTGAGGTCCGGGCCATCGCCCGGTGGGGGATCCCGGTCACCGTCGCCTGGTCGGACCGCGATCGGCTGGTGCCGAGGTCGGCCTTCGACGAGCTCCGGCGTGCCGCCGGGGTGGACGGGGTGGTGGTCGACGGGGCGCACACCTGGCTCATCGCCGACCCGGCCAGGTTCGGGGAGCTGGCCATCAGCGCTTTGGTGGATTCGGGGGCGCTCACCTCACGCCCGGGGACCACCACCGGTGAGCCGTCCGTCCATTCGGCCTGACCCGGAGCCGTGCGTGCTCCCCGTGTGGGAACGGAGGCAGGAATCCGGCGGTGGGTGCGGCGGTAGCCTGAGCGGATGAGCATGCCCATTCGCGATGCCGCGACGGTGATGTTGATCCGTGACTCGCTCGATGACCGGGGTGACCCGTCCATCGAAGTGTGCATGCTGCGCCGCAACCTGGCGTCGGAGTTCGTCGCCGGCGCCTACGTGTTTCCGGGTGGCTCGGTCGACCCCGACGACCGTGGGCCCGAGGCCGAGCGCATGTGCCGGGGTCTGACGGACGCCGAGGCCAGCGCCGTCCTGGGGATCGAGTCCGGCGGCCTCGCATTCTGGGTGGCGGCGTTGCGCGAGTGCTTCGAGGAAGCCGGTGTGATGTTGGCCCAGCGCCGGGACGACGAACACCCGGACCACCGCGAGCTCCTCGACACCAGCGACCCGGACACCTCCCGTCGCTTCGCCGCTCACCGTGACGCGGTCAATGGGGGCCAGGCCTGCCTCCTCGACGTCTGCCGTGAGGAGGACCTGGTGTTGGCGGCCGACACCGTGCACTACGTGGCCCACTGGATCACGCCGGAGCTGGCTCCCAAGCGGTACGACACCCGGTTCTTCGTCACCGCCGCCCCTCCCGGGCAGGTGGCCCAACACGACGACGAGGAGACCATCGCCACCATCTGGGTCCGACCGGGCGACGCCCTGGCCAGAGGAGAGACCGGCGAGATCGAACTGCTCCCGCCGACCATCGCCAATCTGAAGAGCATCGAGCCGTTCCGCTCCACCGCCGAGGTGATGGCGTGGGCCGCCGCGGTCACCGACGTGCTCACCGTGCTTCCCATCGTCCTCATCGAGGACGGTCAATTGCTGGTGCTGCGCCCGGGGGACGAAGGCTACGAGCAGGCCCTCGCCGATCGGAAGGCAAGTGACGGCGAGGTCGAGACCGATCTGGCCGACGCCGCCCGTCAGGCCTGGGGGCCCAAGGCCTGAACGAGCTGACCGCTTCGATCGGGGCGGTCAGCTCGTCGATCCGACAACCGACGGGGGATCAGCGTGCCGTGGGCTCCAAAGGGGCCTGAGGGACCGACGGTGGGTCGTCGTCCGAGCCGGCACTGACCGCCGCCTCCACTTGCTCGAGGAGCCGGACACTGCAGCCGTCCATGGCCACCACCGGGGCGATGGTGGTGATGACCGCTTCGGCGATGGCGTCGAAGGCGTCGGCCAGCGGGCTGCCCGCCTCCAGGGCCACCGGCGTCCCCGCATCCCCACCGGCGGCGACCGAGGGGTGGAGGGGGATCTGCCCGATGAGGGGGACGCCCACCTCGGCGGCCAGACGGGCGCCGCCACCGGATCCGAACAGGGAGTACGAGGTCCCGTGCTCGCAGGTGAAGTCGCTCATGTTCTCGATGACCCCCGCCACCCGCAGGTAGCCCTTGCGGGCCATGTCCGCGCTGCGGGCGGCCACCTTCTGGGCGGCCACCGGGGGCGTGGTCACCACGACGACCTCGGTGCGCGGCAGCATCCGGGCCAGGCCCATCTGGATGTCGCCGGTGCCCGGAGGCATGTCGATCAGGAGGTAGTCGAGATCGCCCCAGTGGACGTCCTCGAGGAACTGCTGGACGGCCCGGTTGAGGATGAGCCCCCGCCACATGATGGCGCTGTCCTCGTCGGCCAGGAACCCCATGGAGAGCACCCGCAGCACGCCGTCGCCGATCTTCCGTTCGAGGGGGACCATCTTCTTGTCCCGGGCCTCGACCTCGCCCTGCATCCCGAGGAGCCGGGGGACCGAGAATCCCCAGATGTCGGCATCGAGCACCCCGACGGTCAGGCCCCGGCGGGCCAGGGCCACGGCCAGGTTCACGGTGACCGAGCTCTTGCCCACCCCCCCTTTGCCCGAGGCGATGGCGATCACCCGGGCCGTGTCGGGGATGTCGGTGGCCGGCGCCGGGTCGCGGGCCAGGAGGCGGGCCCGGGCCATCACCGCCTTCTTCTGCTCGGCATCCATCACCCCAGTCTGCACCGACACACCGGTGACACCGGTGAGCGCGCCCACGTGGGTTTCGACATCGCTCTGGATCTGGGCCCGGAGCGGGCACCCGGCCACCGTGAGGGCCACCTCGACCTCCACCCGTCCCGCATCGTCGACGGTGACCGTGTTGACCATGCCCAGTTCGACGATGTCCGCACCCAACTCGGGGTCGACCACGCCCCGCAGGGCGGACCGTACCCGGTCCTCGCTGGGTCGAACCTCGGCCCCCGAGGCGCCGCCCTGCCCGGGTGTGGAAGTGTCAGGCCTGCTCACATGGGGAATTCTACCGGGCCACCACCTTCGACCACCCGACCGGATGTACCAATTGGCCTACGGGGCGGATACCATGGGGCGAGCTTCGCAACCCAGGAGGAACGTCGATGAGCGTCACCATGCAGAACGTAAGTATCGGGAAGAAGCCCAACCCGGTCACGTTGACTGATGTCGCCGCGTCGAAGGTCGCCGAGCTCCTGGCCCAGGAGGACGTCGACGGCCTCGCCCTGCGGGTCGCCGTCCGCCCCGGCGGATGTTCGGGCTTCAGCTACGAGATGTTCTTCGACGCCGATGTGGCCGAGGACGACGTGGTGCGTGAGTTCGGGACGGTCAGGGTCGTGGTCGACGAGACCAGCGCCGACCTGCTGAAGGGCTCCACCCTCGACTACAGCGACGGTCTCCAGGGCGCCGGGTTCCACGTGACCAACCCGAACGCCAGCCGAACCTGTGGTTGCGGTTCCTCCTTCAGCTGATCCGCTGAACCCCTGACGCAGCTCCGCGTCGACGGCAACGACGTCGACGTTCCCGACGACGGGTCGACCCTTCTCGACGTGCTCCGCCATCAGCTGGGGATCACCTCGGTGAAGGACGGGTGCAGTCCCCAGGGCCAGTGCGGCTGCTGCACGGTCTGGGTCGACGGTGCTCCCCGAGTGGCCTGCGTCACTCCGGTGCGCCGGCTCGAGGGCCGGGAGGTGACCACCCTTGACGGTCTGCCTGACGCGGTCCGCCGGCAGTGGGCCGAGGCTCTGGTGGCCACCGGTGGAAGCCAGTGCGGATTCTGTACCCCGGGCATCCTGATGCGGCTGGCCGCCCTCACCGGCGTCGACGGTGCGCCGC
>Ga0209638_1002591_pt1 | contig 11064 bp, 11 predicted proteins | sample BarGraNGADG00211_FD_184490 | JGI IMG/M metagenome (GOLD analysis project Ga0209638, IMG submission 184490) | Arctic peat soil microbial communities from Barrow, Alaska - Barrow Graham LP Ref core NGADG0002-211 (SPAdes) (version 2) | ecosystem: Environmental > Terrestrial > Soil > Wetlands > Peat... | reverse complement strand
TCATGGTCCGTTGCAGTCACCCCCGGGCCGATGCTGTCGGCAAGCACGACATGGGGGGCACCGTTCTCCGGCCCTGAGCCCGTCGTCGTCGATTGGACCCGGGCGAGTGCTCCCGCCACAATCGGAAGCAGCGCGCCTTCGGTCACGATGAACCGGCTTCTGACTCGAGCCAAAGCGTCGGCCAACTCGCTTGCCGTATACCGAGCGTTCAGCGAAACCATCACACTACCGATGCGCATCAGCGCGAACCACATAAGAATAAACTCGGGACAGTTACTTATGAACATGCACACGTGCTCGCCCCGACCCACGCCTCGCTCACGCAGGGCTACGGCTAGCGCCTCGACACCTACAAGGAACTCCTCGTAAGTCCAGACTAGCCGACCGCCTTCCAAGTCTCTCCAGACCAGGAAGTCGCGCGAGCCGTGCTCCGCCGCCTGTGTCTTGAGAAGCCACGTGATGTCGCGTCCGGCGAAGGGGTTCAGTATCCCGGATGTTAGCGAGACCGCCGCGATGCCATCTGGCTCCAGCTCTAACATCGTCCCTTATCCTTCAGCTCGCGCCAGCACTTGGCGAGAACGTTCATAGTCGTGCACAAGAACTGCTCGGCCGTCCACAGACAAGGCCGCCGCGCCTGTGGATAGAGCACTCTCATATGCTTCGACAACCCGACGTGCCTCCGCGACCTCCTCGTCTGACGACGAGAAGACCTCGTTGATCACGTCGACGTGCGTCGGGTAGAAGGTCACGAGACCTGAGAAGCCCTGCCTGCGGGCACGTACGACCTCTTGGCGCACTCGTCTGAGATCCCGCATGTCCGGCACGAACGCGATTCCGAACACCGGAATCGCGACCGCGGCGGCGGACAAGATGATTTTGGATCGCGCGTAATGGTACATCTCGTCGAAGACATCGCCATCGGAAAAATGTGAGAAACGTGCATCGAGCGCCTGGCCGGCGGGCCCATATAAGAGGCCATGCACGAGCCCAGTCTCGACGATCTGCTGCAACCTAACGACTGCCCCCGCGGTCTCGATGATGACGAAAATCCGAGCCTGCGATCCTTCATCGCAGAGGATCCGGTCGACCTCCATCACGTCCTCGGGTGTGCGAACCTTCGGATACAGGACAACGTCCGCGCTACTACGAGCAACCGCGCGGAGATCTGCCTCACCCCACGACGTGTCCAGAGAGTTCACGCGTGGCAGTACTGACCGCCCTCCAAAGTATTCGGGCCGCTCGAGGTACTCGAGAACCTTGGCTCGCGCTTCCTCCTTCCGGTGCGGTGGAGCAGAATCCTCCATGTCCAGAAGTACCCCATCGCAGGGGATGGTGGGTACCTTGGCCCATTTATGCTCGTCGAGTATCGGCGTCTCTAGGAGACTACGTACCTTCCGGAACGCCCGACTTCCATCGTCCTTTATCACTGGACCTCCTCTCGTGTCACAGAATCTTCTGGTTGACCAGTGATCGAAATCGTCTTGAGACAGGCCCAACCAGTCCAAGAAGACAAAGTCATTGTCAGCTCCTAAAGAAGGCACGGCCGTCCACACCGTTCCCGGATGAGAGTAAAGCTTCGGTTACGACTCCTTGCATACGCACCGAACCGAGCTCCGCATCCTCGACAGAGGTTGCGGCCTCCCGCTCGGTATAGGTGGGATCGTTGACGATGTCCTCCACCGAGAAGATTCGAGATGCCACCACCTCGGCTCCCCGCATTGTGGTCAGGCACTCGTCGGAGCTGTGTGCCCCGATCCATTCACGAGGCCGTTCATCGAGCAGGTCCGCCGGGCCAACTGGTCGTCTGAAGTCTGAAAATCTTCTTCGGGTAGAGCCAGCAAGCGTGCGATGTTGCGCACAGAATGCAGCGTTGCTGAGGTGACGCCAATCCGATGGCGGTCGCCGTCACGCTCGAGCAACCCCCCGTGAACCAGCGTGCGCAAGAGCCGGGCGCACGTGCTGGCCGGCAAGCCCGTGGCCTGGCGGATCTCCGGAAACGTCAACTCATAGCGCTCGCCCGTGAAGACATCGAGCAACGCCGAGGCCTTCTGCAGCACCAGTACCGGCCGAACCCCGTCATTATCACGCAACTCGTCGGACTCGACGGCCCGCCGCCTGCTCATGGAACCGATGCGTGGCGCTGACAAGCCATCTGGCAACTAGTCATGGCGTTTGGATGCCGTGTAACCACGATGTAGTGTTTAACACCACGATGTGGCTAAGTCAATAGCCGCGTGAGCCACTCCGCGCGGATTCGAGACCTCCCAGCCCGGGAGAAGTCCGCTTCGGAACGACGGGGCGGATCTCATCGAGCACCGGATCGCGAGGTCGTTTTCGGTAAGTCGTCACGGATCGCTGCGTGTTCCGATCTCGCTGCCCGACGCTGATTTCACCGAGTCGGGAGACAGCCGTGCCAGTGCCGGGACGGATAACGGCATGCAACACGGGAATGTCCGAGGCGGTGGGTATCGATACCGAGCGGACGTATCTGGTCGTGTTCGCCATCTCCGCTTCCCTTCTTCTTCATTCAAGCCAGCTGCACCCTGGAACCTTCAGCGTGGAATCGCTGTACAGCAGCTCGACCGCTGGCACCCCCAGTGACCACAGTGGCTTTTCCCTCATGACGACCGGTCATCGATGCTCACCTTGCGTGGCAGATTCCCACTCGTTTTCCTCACCACCGTTCATATCCGGTTGCTAAAGAGAACTCTGGGGCTCCCGCCCGATTTGGCGGTAGCGCTCCCGCAATGCGTATTTCGTCACTTTACCGGAGAGGTTTCGTGGTAGTTGGTCCACTCGAACCACGTATCTGGGGACCTTGTAAGAGGCCAGGTACGAGCGACAGTACCCAAGTAACTCTTCGTCGTCCACGAGGACCCCGGCTTCGAGAACTACGACCGCACAACCCACCTCCAGGAACTTCTCATCTGGGACAGCGATGACCGCCGCCTCCATCACGACTGGGTGATCAGTCAGGACCCTCTCCACCTCGGCCGGGTAGATATTCTCCCCGCCACTTCTAATCATGTCCTTCTTCCGCCCAGTGAGGACCAGGAAGCCGTCATCGGTCACCCTACCTAGGTCGCCCGTCCGACACCAGCCGTCGACGAACGTCTCCCTTGTCGCGTTGGGCTGATTCCAGTAGCCGGCTGAAACGCTCGGGCTGCACACCATTACCTCACCAACCTCGCCTGGCTCCGCCTCCGACCCGTCCTCCCTGACCACCGAAACCGACGTCAACGGGAGGGGCCTTCCCACGCTGTCGGGATGCACAGCAGCGTAAGCATCGTCCAGGCAGGTACTGATCGCCCCACCTTCGGTCAGTCCGTATGCTTGAACGAGTTCGACCCCAGGAAGTCTTTCCCTCACTGCCTCGACCGCCCACGGCATGAGCGGATCGCCTCCCGAGACGATCCGCTTCAGCCTGGACAGATCGTGCTGCTCGAGGTTCGAATACCTAACCAGTTCATAGAGCATGAACGGGTAGAGAAGGATATCTGTGACCCTCTCCTTTTCCATGACTGTCAACGCGCGCTCAATGCTGAACCCTCCGCTACCTAGAAACACTGCTGATCCTCGGCTCAGCAGTGCGGGGAGCAGAAGATCCTCGAAGGCACCCACATGGTAGAACGGTCCAGTTGTCATAGCTACAGTCCCCGGACTGAAGCCCCACTTGAGTGCCTGCATGACAGCAAACCAGAGCGTGTTGCCATGTGTCCACAGGGCTCCTTTTGCCTGCCCTGACGTACCGGATGTATACATCAACATTGCCGGGTCACTCATATTGCTCGCCGCCGGGCTGATGCCGACAGGGTCCCCTTCTTCCCATGCTTTCGAGGAGAGAGCCCAGTCGGGCCCATCTCCGCCAGCCTCCTGGAAGACCACGTAGGCCTGAACGGGCACCTCTGGACGAATCGGCTCCAGTCGCGTCCCAAATCGCGCGTGAAAGCAAAGCACTTTGCAGCCAGAATCCGACAGCACGTACTGCAACTCCGCCGGGGCGAGACGAAAGTTGAGTCGCACTGCTATCGCGCCCAACTTGAGAATGCCGAAGTATGTCGCCCAATACTCCAAGGAGTTAAGAAGGAGGATGCCAACACGATCGCCTGTGACCACTCCAAGATCTTGCAGGCCCTTGGCATAGCGATCCGCGTGGTCGCGAAGGTCGCGGTAACTCCACCTCTCCATGCCCTCAGCCGACAGCGCGCACGCCTCAGGGTCTCCGGTCGCCAGGCGACGGTGAGGCTCATCGACGAGCCAGCTCAGGTTCATGTTCACGGTGTCCCCCTTCCTGACGCTCCGGGCCACTCCCAGCACGCGCTTACCTCCGTCCCAGTAGTCATCATCCCGCGGCTTGCTGACACTCCAGGCATCCTCGGTGCCATGGATGCCTGCTTCACTCGCGACCGGCTACTCCTCGCGTGGGCGGCCTAAGACCCCCACGACTACTTCTTCCCTGTGCTCACCTGGAGATGGAGCGACACCGACAATCGCTGCCTCCAGAATGGCTTCCTGGGCGCCGACCGTTCGCAATGGCCATCTATCCTCTCAGCCAGCACGCGAAGGAAGCCAGTCTGCGGTAGCACTTCGCCACGGTGGCCAATTGTCCTCCGGACTAGGTACGTCGGTAGAAAGGTGATAAAAGCACGCCTGGCACTTAGTCACGATTCTCGGACCGAGGTAGTTGGCCACCGGATACCGTGCGATCAGCTCGGAACCACATTCCGGACAACTGCCCTCGACTGGCGTCCTTTCCACGCTGAGACGCTCCGCTTCGGGCCGCTGGAACAGCAAGCGTTCAATACCCATTTAACACTCCCTCTCTTCGTTCCCCATTAGACCGCCCAGCGCGGTGGACACGCCGTCGGGACCGTCCAGGTTCCCTCCTGCCGCAACCGCGCCAATTCCGAACGGCACCGCGTCGTTTCTGCCTCGTCGACGGTGTCGTCCACGATCACGACGCCGCAAGCCCGCTTAACAAACTCTGAGCTGTACAAGCCGTCCGCCACGTCGGCGAGAACCGACTCGGTCGGCCGTCGGAGAGGATCTCCCCAGCCACCACCACCTCCCACCACCAGGCGTAGGGCTTGTCCAGGCTTGAGCACGAACTGGGAAAATTTCGCAGACTGATATCTCGCCCCTAGACCAAATTGGCCGCTATCGGGATCCGGGCACCCCTCGGCATCAAAGCAGCCGAACAGTGGCTCGCACAGGTGCAGATCTAATGGGTCCAAATCTGTCGTCGGGTCGAAGGCGGGCACCAGCCAGCCGTAGAAAGGCATGCCCCGTCCACCACCCTGCACCCCCGGTGCGCCTACCCGGGCCCGGTCACCTGTCACCGCCACGGTGGTCTCGGACAGCGCGCAGATCGTATAGACCGCTCCGAGACCGCCCCGATGCTCTCCTGCTCCGGCGGAGTCCTGCATGATCTCGTGTTGCCAAACCACCAGAGGGCTCTCACGCTCTACGTGCTCTTGCACCGAGGTCCGGCAGTTCCCCACCGAGAGGATGCAGAACGTGAGCCCGTCCTCGCGCCATGTCCCGCCCCATCCACCCCCGGCGAGGGAGAAGGAAGCCCAGGGAACACCCTCGCAGCCAGGCCGGCCGTCGATACCACCGATTGTGACCATGGCCGCTGTGCCGGTGTCGCAGGCGACGGCACGTTCGGGCAGCGCCTGGCTCATGGCCTGAGTCATCATGTTGACGACACGCCCACCCATATCCACGTGATTAGAACAGCTCGACGGGGGCAGGACGCACACAGCGCTCCCCGCCGGCAGCAACGCCTCGATGGGCCGGAGCGTCCCACTGTTCACCGGTGACGAAGGGTCGACGAAGAACTTGATACCCTCGATGCAGCGAGTGCTCTCGATCCATGCCGTACCGACGTTGCCTAGCGGCTGACGCCCGGTGCCAGAGTAGTCCACCTCCATCCTGTCCCCTCGGACCTTGACCGTTGCCACGATCGGGACGGGATCCTCGGTGACGCCGTCGTCGTCAAGGAAATCCTCTACTCGGTAATCCCCGTCTGGAACACCAGCTATACCTTCACGCATGGAGATCTCGGTCATGTCCATCCCGTAGTGACCCCCAGCGACCACGTTTTCCAGACCATACTTGCTCACCAAGTCTCGCAGCCTCTGGTCACCGATGACCAGCGAGCCATAAAGAGCGCGGATATCTCCGAGCAGGGCAGCCGGGACCCGGACATTCTCCAAGATGTAGTTGAACGTGGGCCGTACTGGTATATCCCGGGCGTACAGCAGGGTTGGCGGGAATTTGAGCTGCTCCTCAAAGCAGGTCTGAACACCGTTGGAGAAGCCGCCGGGGATAGGACCCCCGAGATCGACGACATGTGAAGTGGAGTGCAACACGAAGCGTACTTCTCCATCAAGCAAGATAGGCCGCAGGAGGTTGATGTCCGCGCAGTGAATGGCGCCCCGCCAGGGATCATTCACCAGAATGGTGTCGCCGGCCTCGATCCTTTCCTCCCCCCACTCCGCCATCACAAAGTTGCAGATATGCTGGGAAGTGAAGGCATGCTGCATGCAACCCTCCCATGATGCAACCATCTCCCATCCGGCGGCCGTCTTCATGTGGATGCAGGCCGTGCAGTCCATAACGTCTCTCACCACGGGAGAGAACGCGCCCCTCATAAGCGCCTGATGCATGTCCCGCGCTACCTCGATCAGACTGTAGCGGAGCGTCTCAAACTCGACGATTTCGGCACCGTAGCGTGACCGGTAACCCGCAGCATCCATGCCCTCACCCTCACGACAGTGCCCTACAGTCGTCATATTGTCCCCTCCTGTCCTATTGTGATGTGAATGTAGCCTGCTCTGTCGACCAGGGCGCTGGAGTCGCTCTCTATGACGGTGGTGGCGTAAGGCTCTACGATGAGGGCCGGGCCAACCAGCACATCTTCCGTTTTGATCCGCCCACGGGCATAGATAGGAATGTCCTCGTAGCTCACGCCTCCCAGCCGGACCGGAGCATGGCGGATGATCGGGTCACCGCTCGGCGATGGGGTTGGTGGGCTGGGTGTCGCCGGTCGACGACTCACGCCCGTGACCTGGAGCGTCGTTATCATGATGGGAAGCTCCTCGGCACTAAACCCGTACTGTGATCGGTAGAATTCATGGACCTGTTGGTGCATGGCCGCTACACGATCATCGGTTATCTCGCCCGAAGCCAGCGACAGCTGGTTATCCCACGTCTGGCCCGCGTACATCGCCGAGAAGACCCGTTCGAACACGATCCGGTCATCGTCCACACCTTGTCTCGCCAAGTCACTGGCGACCGCCCTTTCGAGGATACGGTAGTCAGCCTCGATGTTCGCCGAGCCGTAGCTGCCGAGGACAGTCATCGGTGAGCGGGCCTTGCTCACACGCAAGTCGCTGACCAGCAACCCATAGGCAGAGAACTGACCGGGGCTGTTCGGTACGATGATCGCCGTGACGCCAAGGTCGTGCGCAACCTGGCTTGCCAACATGGGCCCTGCCGCTCCAAAAGCCAGCAAGGAGAACTCACGAAGATCAAGGCCTCGATAGGTGGATCTGGAGCGGATGGACCCAGCGATGTCGGAGCACGCCAACCGATAGGCACCGTCGGCCAACTCCATCACCGACATCCCGAACTCGCTAGCCAGTGGCTCAAGTGCGTGGTGGGCTTTCGTTGGGTCAAGCCTCAGGGCCCCTCCGGCGAACAGGTCGGGCTGAAGGATGCCTAACTCCACGCAGGCATCAGTGAGCGTGGGTCGCTCTCCGCCACGGTCGTAGCATGCTGGGCCTGGATCGGAGCCAGCTGATCCAGGACCGACTCGCAGAGTACCCAAGTGGTCGGCGTGGACGATGCTCCCTGCACCCGAGCCAACGCTTAGCACGTCCACCACGGGCATTGTCATGGTAAGGCCATGCTCGACGGCCCAAAGGTCGGTCGACGGCGTCTGAGCCTGTCGGATGGCCGAAATGTCGGTGCTCGTCCCGCCGACATCCATGGTGAGAAGGTTCTCCGGTCCAGCCGTGCGGGCGACATGCACCGCGCCGCTCACGCCCCCTACCGGCCCAGACACCAATTGGAACACTGGTGCTTTGCCGGTCTCGGCGACTGAGCCGACCCCTCCGTTCATAGTCATGATCCTCAAGGAGCCGGTGAAACCAGCACCAGCCAGAGCCTTCTCCAAGCGCCCGAGGTAGCCGGTCACGATCGGCCCAACGTATGCGTCGAGAGCGACCGTAGTGGTCCGCTCGTGCTCCTTGATAACCGGATAAAGCGATGATGTTTGCACATAGAGGTCCGGGCACTCCTCGCGTACGAGTTCTGCAGCGCGTTGCTCATGACGATCAGAAAGGTAGGAGTTTAGGAAGCAGATGGCAACAGATTCCAACCCCTCGTCCCTAAACCGGTGTGCTGCCTTACGAATGGCGTCCTCATCAAGGGCCACCGTCTCGGCACCGTCCCATCCGGTGCGCTCAAGGACACCCACTCGATGCCGGCGGCGGATGATGGGACGCTCCTGGTGCGGGCGTAGCCAGGTCGGGTCGTAGAAGCGGGGCCCGAACTCTCGGTCCATCCGCCCGATATCGAGCAGGTCGCGGTGCCCAGCCGTCGCAAGCAACCCTGTGGCCGCCCCCTGACGACTTAAGATTGCATTGATCCCGACAGTGTGTCCATGTACGATCTCCTCGATCGTTTCGATCGGTATCGCGATGTCTGCGAGCGCCGCCAGCACGCCGCTTTCTTGGGTGTCACTGGTGGTCAGAACTTTATGGTCGCGAAACTCGCCCGTATCGAGGTTTACCGCCACGACATCAGTAAAGGTTCCCCCGACGTCGATACCCATCCACCAGCGAGTCACACCATCCGACAAGCTATTCACCTAGTCCCTCCCGTCTGCGTGCCTTCATCGGCCCAGAGTTGAGAGTACCGCTCCTGTAGTTTGCGTAAGGCTCGGTCCTGCCGTGGCAGCGCCTCGGTCAAGGTGGACAAGTAGCTATTTCCGGTCTGTTCGCATGTCGTACGCGTGGTACACCCCCCTTCGAGTTGTGGTGTCGCGCTCAGCGCTTTGCTGCTGCCCAAGGTCACCCGTGGTCACGTCAGCCACATTGTAGTTTGTAACACCACGATGTGGCTAAGTCAAGAGCCGCCTCTGGATCTTCCTCGCGCGTCCTCGCCCGAGAGCCGTAGGTGATGGAGCGCCGATCATCACGTGACGTGACCGGCCACGATCGTGTGCGATGACGATCCGGCTCATTCAGGTCCATCCCTGAGATTGAGGCGTTGGATGTGCTGGCGTGGACGCGGTACCGCTGATACGGGCTCTGGGCTATGTCGTGTTTCTTGGCCATCTTGGCTCCGTTCCGTTGCTTGGAGACCAGTTTCTGCTGGGCCTGAAAGTAGTTCGTGTAGATCGAGTTCAGCTCCCAGATCTCGTTGAGCTTGGCGAGTTCCCTCTCGGTGTCATAACGCAAGTAGCCGACGAGATCTCGGACATGGGTCCAGTTCTTCTGCTCGACGTAGGCGCCGTCGTTCTTGTTGCCGGAACGGGAACGGGTGAAGGTGATTCTGTGCAGTTTGCAGTAGGCGAACAGGTGGGCGTTGATGAACTCGCTTCCGTTATCTGAGTTGTGCCGATGTCGGCACAACTCAGATTATGCCGACCTTCGCGTTATGCCGACCTTTCCCAGATTTCCCCGGCTGGCGGGGTGTAGACCCTGAAATTGTCGGCATAATCACAGGCTCTCGAGGAAGGCGAGAAGCGTGTCTGGGGCACGATAGCGACCAGGTTTCGTGTCCAAAGTTCGGGTGCGAGCAATGGCGCGTTCCTTCTGCGTCATATCGGCATGGAGGTAGGCATCGGTCGTCGAGACCTGTTCATGACCTTTTATGGAGTAAAACTTGTGATTTATGGTCGTTGAGCTGGGCATTAGTATCCCGCACAGGTGTGCGCCACTGGGTCTCAGCTCCCACGGTTGAGTCGTGCCATAAGCTCGCGGTTGATCTGACGGGCGGACTCGACTTCCTCACTGCGCCGGACGAGCGCCTCCTTCGCGTCGAACAGCGCCTGTTCGAGTTCGGCTACCCGGCTCGTGGCGCCCGGAGACGTATCGGCGCTGATCTCGTCGAATACTTCACGTCCCATGAGTTGACCGAGGCGACGACGAAGAGCGGAGAGTTCGACTTCGAGTCTTCGGTTCCCGGCCTTCGCGTTTTCGAGGTCTGCCCGCAACGAGGCCGTTGTGGTGCGTGCGCTGGCGGTCAGCACCCCGGCCTGGCGATCGGCGATCTGAGGTGTGCAGATTCCGCCCATCCCGGCCACGGGCCGCAGTACAACTTCACTCGATCGGTCGGCGGCAAAACGGTCAACGTGCATCTCAAGCCCGGTCCAGCACTGGACAAGCTCGAACGCGAAGTAACCAACTACGAGCGCTTTCGGGCACTCGTAGCCGAAGTGACGGAGGTGAACGAAGCGATCTGCGAAGCCCGGCCGGTGGGAGAATCCCCTCCCGAGGAGGTCCCGGCGACAGGACCTGAAAAAAGAGGGGGCTCTTCAGCGAGCTCGAAGCGGAGTTCGCGTCGGAGCTAGGCCGTCTCGCGGCACTGGCGGCAGCCACGCTCACCGGATCGGAAGGCGATGGCCTGGCCACGGTGGAACTGGCCATCCGGGCTGCGATGCAGCGCCTGGGTGGGAGCCTGCTGGAGGACCTGTTGGCACTCGATGCAGGCCATCGTGGCCAGCGCATCGACTGCGGGGCTGGACATCGGGCCCAGTTCGTCTCCTGCCGGGACAAGACCCTCGACACGGTGCTCGGTCCGATCGGGTACCGCCGCGCCTACTACCACTGCGCCGACTGCGCTGTCGGCGTGGTGCCCCGCGATGATGAGCTGGGGGTGACTGGCGCGTCGCTGACCCCAGGACTGGCGGCGATGGTGGACCGGGTGGGTGCCGCCGCCCCGTTCGGAAAGGGCCGTGATCTGCTGGCCGAGCTCGCCGGGGTGGAGCTTTCCACCAAGCGGGTCGAACGGTCCGCCGAAGCTGACGGCAAGGCGGTAGCGGCGGTCATC
>Ga0209638_1002586_pt1 | contig 11073 bp, 8 predicted proteins | sample BarGraNGADG00211_FD_184490 | JGI IMG/M metagenome (GOLD analysis project Ga0209638, IMG submission 184490) | Arctic peat soil microbial communities from Barrow, Alaska - Barrow Graham LP Ref core NGADG0002-211 (SPAdes) (version 2) | ecosystem: Environmental > Terrestrial > Soil > Wetlands > Peat... | reverse complement strand
TCGTCATCGTCGGCGCGCTGACCTTCTTCCCCGCGCTGGCCCTCGGCCCGATCGTCGACCAGCTCATCAACAACGCCGGGAGGCTCTTCTGATGGCCCTTGCCGTGATCGACACTGCCCGCGGCAGTCGGCGGATAGCCCGCGAGGCCCGCAACGCGCAGGCGAGCGGCAGCCCGCGCAACCGCGGCATCTTCGACCCGAGGCTGCTCCGCGGCGCGCTCGGGCCGGCCGTACGCAAGATGAACCCGCTCCAGCTCGCCAGGAACCCGGTCATGTTCGTGGTGGAGGTGACGGCCGCTCTCGTGACCGTGATCTTCATCTCCGACCTGCTCGGCCTTACCGCGGGCGCGGCCCGCGAGGTCGGACGGGAGCCCGGCTTCGAGTTCCAGATCGCGGTCTGGCTGTGGTTCACCGTCTACTTCGCCACATACGCCGAGGCTCTGGCCGAGGCGCGCGGCAAGGCCCAGGCCGCCACCCTTCGCAAGACCCGGTCCGAAACGATGGCCCACCGCCGCCTCGACGACGGAACGTTCGAGGACGTTGGCTCTTCGGCGCTGCGTTCCGGAGACGTCATCGTCGTGCGCGATGGCGAGACCATCCCGGGCGACGGGGACGTGATCGAGGGCGTGGCCTACGTCAACGAGGCGGTCATCACCGGCGAGTCGGCACCCGTCCTCAAGGAGCCGGGCACGGACATCCGAAGCAGCGTCACCGGCGGCACCACGCTCGCCAGCGACACGCTCACGATCTGCATCACGGCAAACCCGGGCGAAACGTTCCTCGACCGCATGATCGCCCTGGTCGAGGGCGCCAAGCGGCAGCGCACGCCCAACGAGATCGCGCTCTCGATCCTGCTCTCCGGGCTGACGATCGTCTTCCTGCTCGCGACCGCCACGCTGCGGCCATTCGGCCTCTACGCCGGCGCGCCGCTCGGGATCGTGGTCCTCGTGGCCTTGCTCGTGTGCCTCATCCCCACCACCATCGGCGGCCTGCTCTCAGCCATCGGCATCGCCGGCATGGACCGCGTCGCGCGCTTCAACGTGCTGGCCATGAGCGGCCGGGCCGTGGAGGCGGCCGGCGACGTGGACGTGATTCTGCTCGACAAGACCGGCACGATCACCTTCGGCAACAGGCTCGCGTCGCGGATCGTGGCGCTGCCCGGCGTCACCGAGCGCGAAGCCCTCGAAGCGGCGCTGCTGACCTCGCTCGAGGACGAGACGCCGGAAGGCCGATCGGTCGTGGAACTGGCGCGAAAGCGCCTGGCGGGGATCGCGCCCGACGGCCCGGGCGCCGCAGCGGATGTCACGGCTCCAGGCTCGTCTGTGGCCTCGGTAGTCCCGTTCAGCGCCGAGTCGCGGACCAGCGGCGTGATCCTCGAAGACGGCACGGTGATCCTGAAGGGCGCCGTGGACGCGATCGTCGCAGCGCTCGACGGAGCGGCACCACCGGAATTGCAGACGCTCGCCGACGAGATCTCATCGCTCGGCGCGACGCCTCTGGCGATCCGCCGGAATGGCCGCCCGCTCGGCGTCATCGAGCTCAAGGACACCGTCAAGCCCGGGCTGAAGGCGCGCTTCGACGAGCTTCGGCGCATGGGCATCAGGACGATCATGGTCACGGGCGACAACCCACTGACTGCAAAGACGATCGCCGCCGAAGCTGGCGTGGACGACTTCATGGCCCAGGCCAAGCCAGAGGACAAGATCGCCCGCATCCGCGCAGAGCAGGCCGACGGCCATCTCGTGGCCATGACCGGCGACGGCACGAATGACGCTCCGGCCGTGGCCCAGGCGGACGTGGGACTCGCCATGAACAGCGGCACATCGGCGTGCAAGGAAGCGGCCAACATGGTCGACCTCGACTCCGACCCCACCAAACTCATCGAAGTCATCGCCATCGGCAAGCAGTTGCTGATCACGCGCGGCGCGATCACGACGTTCTCCATCGCCAACGACGTGGCCAAGTACTTCGCCATCCTGCCGGCGATGTTCGTGGTGGCTTATCCGGAGCTGAACTCGCTCAACGTGATGGGCCTGGCCCGGCCGGAGAGCGCCATCCTCTCGGCCGTGATATTCAACGCCCTGGTCATCATCGCTCTGGTCCCGCTCTCCCTGCGCGGCGTGGCGTACCGTGCCGCGCCCGCGGCGGAGCTGCTGCGCCGGAACCTGCTGATCTACGGCGTGGGCGGCATCATCGCCCCCTTCATCGGAATCAAGGCGATCGACCTCCTGGTCACCGCCGTTCACCTGGCGTAGGAGTCCACGATGCGAACCTTCGTCCGAACCCAGCTCTGGCCGGCAGTGGCAATTCTGCTGGCATTCACAGTCATCACCGGCCTCATCTACCCCGCGGCCGTGACTGCCGCCGCGCAGGTCGTCTTCCCGAGCCAGGCGAACGGCTCGATGATCGCGGCCGACGGCCAGACGATCGGTTCGAGCCTGATCGGCCAATTGTTCGACCAGCCGAAATACTTCTGGGGTCGGCCGTCCGCGGCGGGCGCCAGCGGCTACGACCCCACCCTGTCGGGCGGATCGAATCTGTCCTCCACGTCGCAGGCGCTCATCACCGCGATCACCGCGCGAGTTGACGCGCTGCGGAAGGCGAACGGCAACGCACCGATCCCGGTCGATCTGGTCGAGGCTTCGGCCTCCGGCCTCGATCCCAACATCAGCCCGGCCGCGGCCGACTACCAGGTTGCGCGCGTTGCCAAAGCCCGCGGCATGACCGAGGATGCGGTTCGAGCCGCCGTGGCGCGCCATACAAGCCAGCCGCTGCTGGGCTTCATCGGGGCCGCCGCCGTCAACGTCCTGGAGTTGAACCTGGACCTGGATGGGCTGCTGACATGACGATCGAATCGACCGACTCCGGCCGGCCCACCGGCGACCAGATGCTCGCCCGCCTGCAGGCCGAGCAGAAGCCCGAGCGTGGGCGACTGCGCATCTACATGGGCATGGCGCCCGGCGTCGGCAAGACGTACAAGATGCTCGAGGAAGCGCATCGGCGCCACGACCGCGGCACGGATGTAGCCGTCGGATTCGTGGAGACGTACGGCCGCCGCCACACCGCGGCGCTGCTCGACGGGTTGGAGATCGTGCCACGGCGGCGCGTGGAGTATCGCGGCGTGGCCGTGGAGGAGATGGACGCCGACGCGATCATCGCCCGCCATCCCGCCGTGGCGCTCGTCGACGAGCTCGCCCACAACAACGTCCCGGGTTCGGCGCTCGAGAAGCGCTGGCAGGACGTGGACCGCATACGCGACGCCGGGATCGAGGTCGTCAGCACCTGCAACGTCCAGCACGTCGAGTCGATCGCCGACGCGGTCGAGACGATCCTGGGCATCCCCGTCCGCGAGCGCATCCCCGACGAAGTGGTCAGGGCCGCCGACGAGGTCGAGCTCGTGGACATGAGCCCGCACGCGCTCCGGCAGCGCATGCGGCACGGCAACGTCTACCCGCCGGAGCGCGCGGCGATCGCCCTGGAGCGCTTCTTCACCGAGCCGAACCTGACCGCGCTGCGCGACCTGTCGCTGCGGTTCATGGCCGGCAAAGTGGACGACCAGCTGGAGGGTATCGTCAGCGAGCGCGGGCTCCGTGTGGGGCCGGTGACCGAACGGGTCATGGCCCTGGTCGACGAGTCGGCCGGATGCAGGCGAGCCTTGCGCCGGGCAGCGTCGATGGCCAGCGCGCTTCACGCGCCGTTGCTGGCCCTGGCGGTCGAAACGCCCGGGGTCGGACTGTCGCGCGACCGCCAGCAGAACGTCCAGGGCAACCTCGACTACGCGGCCGATCTGGGGGCTGAGATCATCCGGGGCGAGACCTCCGATCTGGCAAAGGGACTGGCCGAGGTGATCGCCGAAAGGAGAGTGAGCCACGTGATCCTGGTCCACGAGCCGCGCCGTGGCATTGGCCTGAGCCGCCCATCGCTCGCCGACCGCTTGCTCGAAGTCGTGCCCGGCCTGGAGGTCCACCTGATTGGCGCGGCTCCGGCACCGCACGAGCACCAGCACTGAGTCCCGCGCGAGCAGGCGGGCGGCTCGTGGACCCACTGACGATCTTTGGGGCGCTGGCCGTTTCGGCGATGCTCGTCTTCTACGCGCTGGAGGCTCGGTCGGCGTGGTTCCTGCTCGCCTTTGCGGGCGCTTGCCTGGCATCCTCGGCCTACGGTTTCCTGCAGGGCGCGTGGCCGTTCGGCATAGTGGAACTCGTCTGGTCCGGGATTGCGCTTGGCCGGTGGCGGGGCCGCGTTAGGCAGTAGGTATTCCCCTGTTCCGGGGCGGTTCCGCTCCGGCGCGGCGCCGCGGCGCAGCCGCACCCGCGCCGCGGCCCTGCCACCGCACCCGTACCCGCACCCGCGCCGCGGCCCTGCCACCGCACCCGCACCCGCACCCGCGCCGCGGCCCTGCCACCGCACCCGCACCGCGGGCCGTTTCGAGCAGATACCGCCCAGTGCGGTGCTAGACGAATTCCGGGCAATCGTGACCGGCTCGGCGGGGCGAATCCGGAGTCCAGGCCACGGACGCACGCTCGATGAACGCGGCCTTGCGGCCGATTGGTTCGTGCTGAGGCACCTTAGCAAGCTCCGCGCCGATCTAGCACCGCCCCAGGCGGTAAACGCGCGGAACGGCGCCACGGCGTCGACTTAGCACCGCCCGAGGCGGTAAACGCGCGGAACAGGCGCCACGGCGCCGACTTAGCACCGCCCCAGGCGGTAAACGCGCGGAACGGCGCCACGCGCCCCTCCCAACGTGGTCACCCGCCACTCCCTCCGACCCCGGCGCTACCTCCAGTAGCCTGTCACGTCGAGTTGGAGGTAGGTTTGAGAGCCCGCGGCGCCGACCCAGATCAACGCTACCTGTCGCGAGCTGAGTGGCACGTCGAGCCCGTTGGCGCAGTTGACCCCGGAGTTGGTGTTGACGCTCGAGGAAGTCGGAGCGGCCACCGGGGCGGGGCTGATGAAGGCCCAGCCGTTGGAGGTCGGGCGGACGATGGTCAGGTCGCCACTGATGCCGGCGGCGTCCGACGGGATCTGGCCCACGCCACCCACCGCGAGCGTTCGTGGCTTGCCGGTGGCCGAGGCGCCCGTGAGGCCCCTGTTGATCGAACTGTCGAGCACCCGGACGGGAGTGATCGGGTGGTAGGAGAGTCCGGTCGCGTCGGCCGTGAAGTAGCCCGTGACATCGAAGATCAAATCGGCCGACGAGCCGACCGTGCCGCACCAGACCGCTCCCAGCGTCCCAGCTTTGGTGATGGTGACGGTCACTCCGTTGGCCCGGTTGGCGCCGGCCGTGACGTTGAGGGTCGAGGTGCTCGGAGTCGCTGTCATCGTCGGACCAAGGGCGACGTAGCCGCGCGACGTGGCGTTGGTGACGGTGAGATTGCCGGTCACGGCCGTGGCGCCGACGGGCACCAGGGCACTCGCCCAGCCGAGCGCCTTGACGCCGGCGACCTTGAAGTTGCGCACGACGCGGTTGGCGAACTTGCCCGCCACGCCGATGTTGGTGTGACCGGAAGTGGTCGGTCGGGAGTCGAGAACGCGACCCGGGGTCACCGCGTGGTAGGTGGCGCCGCTCGTGTCGGGAGTGAAGAAGCCGGTGACATCGAAGATCACATCCACGCTCGCCCCGGCGGTCGCGGAGCGGAACACGGCCTGCAGCGTGCCACCCGGGCCGAGGCCCATCGTCACGCCGGTGGCGCGGATGTCGCCGCGGACAAAGCTGATCGTGCTGACGTCTCCGCCGACGGTCTCGGTCGGACCCAGAGCCACGACCCCGGTCGCGGTGCCGTTGACCACGGTGAGGTTGCCCGTGACGGCAGTGGCGCCGGTCGGGACGGCCACCTTGGTGCCGCCGCCGATGTAGTGGGCGCCCGCAACAGCGAAGGTGCGCACCGACCCGGCGATGAGCTTGCCGGTGCCGCTCGGGTTGGTGTTGACGCCGCCGACGACTCGGGTGTCGAGAACGCGGGCCGGTGCCAGGGCGTGATACGTGGCGCCGGGAGCCTGGATAACGCCGTTTCGGGTGCCCGTGATCGAGCTGGCGGCCTTGTCCGTGGCGGTGACCGATTGGGCTCCGGCCGTCTTGAACGTCACGCTGAAGGCATGGACCCCCGCGTCGCCGGCGGTGAAAGTGTAGTCGGCGGGCAGGACCGCGGCCGGGTCGGTACTGGTGAAGTGGATCGTGCCGCGGTACCCGGTAGCGGTGACGCTATTCCCATCTTTCGCCATGACCCTGAAGCCTTGCGCCGCGCCGGCGATCGAGGGGTTCGCGAAGCCCGAAACGGCCAGGGCGACGTCGTTGTCGGCGGCCATCGTCCAACCCTCGTTGGAGTACTGGTTCACGAACGCCCATGAAAGCTCTGCCCAGCCCGCCTTGCCCCAGCCGGTCCCCCACGAGTTCTCGATCCATACGCCCTTGGAGTCGTACTTCGAGACGAATACGCCGTGACCGCCGCGCGACGTCATGCCGGCTGACGGCACGTCCACGAGATAGCTGGCTGGTCCGGCCGAGTCGAAGTTGCCATATATCGGTATGGCGAGAATCACCGGCCGCCCCGCTGCGAGGGAAGATTCCACGGTGATCTGGGTCTGGTTGCCAATGCCAACGCCGAAGAAGAGCATCGAGCCCGAGGAGACCTTGTACGGCGCGGCCGCCTTCAGCTCTGCCGCCGTCGGCCCGGTCGTGTAATCGAAGAATCCTTGCGAGTAGTCGGCCTCGTGCGGGATCCCCTCCGACTCCATCAGCGAGATGTTGCCGCCGAACGAAGACCCGGTGTCGACGCCGTGGGTGACCTGGCTGTAGAGGAACATGGGCGCAAACGTGGAAGTCTCGCCGGAGATGCGATTCCGCAGCCAGTATCGATAGTAGTAACCGGTAGCCCACGAGGCGCAGGAGGAGACCGCGCCCTGGTTTCCGACGGGCGGATCCCACGCGCTGAGATCGACGCTGGAGGGTAGCGCCGTCACGCTCTGAACCAGGTTGATGGCCGTCGCCGAGACGCCGGACTGCAATCCCGGCGTGGGCAGCAAACCGAGCCCGTGCAGCGGGGTTTGCTGCGCTGCGGCAGCCGCCACCGGAGAAGCCAGCGGCGCGAAGACGACCGCGAGACCGATCAACACGGCGGCCGCGCGGCGGTAGCGAGCGAGGCTCCGGGCCGGAGCCACGCCAGCTTGCTCCCCGATGCTCCTCGGGCCAGGACTCGTATGAGAGGCGGTCATCGCGAACCCCGACAAGGGGCTCGATCCCTCTGCCGAGTTCACCCATCCGGGTCGCGGCAGCGCTCAGATCGAGCTTCACTGGGGATGTCGGGTCGCGCGGGGACTGCTGAACGTGACCTTGGTTAAGGTCGGGCGCGCACGGTGGTCCTACGCGGCTCGGCCGGAGGTACGCCACCAACGGGCGCACGCAGCCGCCGGGCGCACGAGCCGCCGACCGGCGCACCAAACGCGCCTCGAGCGTGGGGCCCCGCGGTGGTAGATCGGCGGCGGGGCGCCGTTCCGCGCGTATACCGCCGATGGCGGTGGTAGATCGGCGCGCGGCTTTCCAAGGGCCACGGGATATTCGCGAACCCGTAGTCTCCGTGTTCGGTGACGCGGGGCGAACCGTCGCTCACGCGCTGGGGAGACGGTCGCTTGCTTCCAGCGCGTCGATGAGCATCTCGGCGAACATCGCCTCGGTTGGACCGTGGTCGCCACGCATCGACGCTGCGGCGGCGCCGGCAAAGAGCGCATCGTCCGGCCGGGGCTTGATGCGGACGAAGGCAGGAAGCCCGTAGCGGACGGCGATCCAGTTTGCCAAGATGCGCGCCGTCCGGCCGTTGCCGTTCGCGAATGGATGGATTCGGATCCATTCGCCGTGGGCGTAGGCACACAGTCGAACGATGGCTTGGACTTCGGGCCGCGATCTGGCGATCGTCCCAGCTGGCACCGCGCGGTCGAGCGCCAGGACGATCTGTTGGGTCGCGCGGATAAATGAATCCAGCGCCGCTGGAACGTCGCTCGCCTTCACGCCGTTAGCCGAGCCGACGCTCACCTCGTAGTCGACGAGGCACGGAAACTGGGGATCGCTGTCGCGTACATGGCCGACGTAATCGGCATGGGGAACGAACACGTGGTCGTAGATGGCGCGATGCCATGTCTCTGCGATGGCAAGGGTTGGCGCAGGCCGCAATCTGGCGTCGTTCTCGACCGCGGCCCGAAGCGCCCTCGCGTTCGCGACGATGCGGGGCAGGTCGCGGGGGTCGTCTTGGTTCCAGTCAGGACAGGCGGGGCTCAAGCGCCGGCCTCGAACACGCGGGCGACCCCATAGGGATCGTCCGTCTCCCGAAGTCTTCGGTGAGTCGGAACCGGCTCCGGAAGCCCCTCGGCCTCCGCGAACTCATCCCACGCCTCGGCACGCCCCAGCCCGCGGTACGAGCGGAGAAGCTCGATCGCCCTCGAGAGGGTGCCCTCGATCCCGAGCGCCATCACCTCCAGCTCTCGCTCGATCATCTGCTCGGCGAGCTGGTTCATCGAAACGCGCTGATGCAGCGCGACGGCTCGCAGCAACTCGCGCGTGCGTTCGTTCTCGAAGCGAACCGGGAATGCAGACCTGGAGGAACGGTTCTGAGCCATGGCGCCAGCTTACCCCGATGGCATCACAAGTCAAGAAGTGGCGTCATCATGGCGCGAGCCGATCGGCGCGGGGGGAGCGGCGCGGGCGGAGCTCCCCTACTCATCCAGTACGCGGTAGCCGACGCCCGGCTCGGCCACGATCAGCCGGCTCGCGGCTCCGGTCGGATCGGCGGCAGCGAGCTTCCGTCGCAGGCGCGAGACGTAGACGTGGAGGTAGTGCGACTCGTCCGAGTAGGCCGTTCCCCAGACAGCGCGCAGCAACCTGCCCGCCGTGACGACGCGCCCCGGCTGCGACAGCAGCACCTTGAGCAGCTCGAATTCGCGCGGCGTCAACTCGACCGGCGCGCCGGCAACGCTGACCTCGTGTCGCGGCACGTCCATGACGACCGGGCCCAGCCGCAGGCAGCCTTCCGTGTCGGCCGCGGGGCCGGCGGCACGCCGCAACACCGCGCGCATTCGGGCGTGCAGCTCGGAGAGTCCGAAGGGCTTGGTCAGGTAGTCGTCGGCGCCGGCATCGAGAGCTGCCACGCGGTCTTCCTCGCGGCCTCGGGCGGAGACAACGATGATCGGCGTGGTGGCCTCGCGGCGAACCCGCCGGATGACCGCCTGGCCGTCGAGATCGGGCAGGCCCAGGTCGAGCAGGATCAGGTCGGGACGGCGGGCGTCCCATGCCCGCAACGCCTGCCGGACGTCGCCAGCCTCGTCCACTTCGTGGCCGCGCGCCCGCAGGTTCGTGGCGATGGCGACCCTCGCGGGCTCGTCATCTTCGACGATCAGGATGACCGCGCCCCCGTCACTCATTGGGTTCGGGCGCGGGCGTGGGCGCGGCCAGTGGCTCCGAGGCCGGCTCGGCCAGTGGCTCCGCGGCCGGCTCGGCCAGTGGCTCGGCCTGCAGCCGGACCGCCACCGCGAGTCCGCCAAATTCGCTGTGGCGAGCGTTCGCGGCGCCGCCCATCGCCTCCGCGAGGCCGCGCACGACGGCCAGACCCACGCCGGATCCGCCGCTGTCTCCCCTCGCCTGCTTGCGGGGAACGCGGTAGAAGCGATCGAACAGGCGCGGCAGCGCGGCGGCGGGCACGCCCGGGCCGCCGTCCTCCACGACCAGCTCGGCTTCGTCCCCGGCCACGAGACTCGCGCTGACCCGGATGCGGCGGTCGGATGCGTAGCGGGCCGCGTTCTCGAGCAGGTTCGTCACGATCTGGTCCACGAAAAGCGCGTCCACTCGGACGGGGGGAAGCAACTCATCGATCGCCACCTCGACGACCCCCAGGCCCAGCATCGGAGCCATGCGCTCGACGACCGGGGCCACGAGGTCGGCCAGGTCGTACAACTCCAGCGAGGGGTGGAGAGCCTGGCCCTCGATGCGGCTGAGGTCGAGCATGTTCCTGACCAGCCGGCTCAGGCGCAGCGCCTCCATGTCGATCGACCGGGCGGCCGCTCGTTCCTCGTCCCGGGTCAACGTGACGTCGGGGTCCATCAGGTTCCCGGCCGAGGCGCGGATCGCGGCCAGCGGCGTGCGCAGATCGTGCGAGACGGAATCGAGCAGCGCCGACTTGAGGGCGTCGCTCTGGTGGGCCACTTCGGCCTCGGTCGCCTCGGCGGCGAGACGGTCGCGCACCACCGACTGGCCGAGCTGATCGGCGGCGGCTGCGAGAAGTCGCGTGTGGGAGCGGCCCGGAAACGGATCTCCGAGAACGCGCGTCGCCCAAATCGAGCCGATCGTGTCGAGGCCAGACTGGATGGGGATTCGGAATATCGTCTCGGTCCCTTCCGCCCCGCGCGCGCGTGCGCTCCGTTCGTGGCCTGGTCCAACGCCCTGGTCGCGGTCGCGGACCCTGACCCAATTCGGCTGCCCCTCGGCCGATGCCGCGTGGAGCAGCCACCGCGACGCGACGTTGGGTCGCGGCCGTCCGGGGGCGTTGCTGGCCACGATCCTCTCGTCGCCGACCGTGGCTCCGAGCCCGATCCAGACACGCGACATCTGGGCCTGGCGGGCCAGCCGCTCGGCGAGGAGCGGCGCCGCCTCGAGCGCGGTCGCGGCCGTGGCGATGTCGCGGCTCATGGCAAACATCGCCTGCGACTCGGCGGTGCGGAGTTCGGCCTCCTTGCGCCGCTGCATCTGGAGCGCGCTCAAACGTCCGATCGCGATCGCCACGACCAGGAAGAGCAGCAGGTCCAGCCACTCCTCGGGCGCCGAGATGGAAAACGTGTAGAGAGGCAGCACGAAAAAGTAGTCATATAGAAGGAACGAGGCGACGGCGGTTCCGACGGCCATCCAACTGCCGTAAGCCATGCCCACTCCGACCACCGACAGTAGGTACACGACCGACGCATCCGGAACGCCGAGTGGGCCTTCGAGGAAGCTCGCCAGCAATGTCGTGATCGCAAGCCCGGCGGCAGCGAAGGCAATCCCGAGGAGTGGCGGCCTGTGCGGCCTGACGAGGCGCCCAATCGAAGTGACCATCGC
>Ga0209638_1002585_pt1 | contig 11074 bp, 8 predicted proteins | sample BarGraNGADG00211_FD_184490 | JGI IMG/M metagenome (GOLD analysis project Ga0209638, IMG submission 184490) | Arctic peat soil microbial communities from Barrow, Alaska - Barrow Graham LP Ref core NGADG0002-211 (SPAdes) (version 2) | ecosystem: Environmental > Terrestrial > Soil > Wetlands > Peat... | reverse complement strand
CTGGCGGAAGGCGAAACCGACCCGGCCGCTCTGGCGGCCATGGCCGATTGCCGGCTGCGGGCCACGCCGGAACAATTGCGCGACGCGCTGGGCGCCTGCCAGCAACTGGATGGAGTTTTCCGTCGGCTGCTGAAGATGGCGCTGGAGGAGTTGGAGTTGATCGAGACGCACATCGAGCAACTGGAGCGGGAGGCCATGGGCCTAATGCAAGAGCATCAGGACGCGGTGCAACGCGTGGCGGAAGTGCCCGGTTTCGGGTTGGATTCGGCGCTACAGATGATCGCCGAAGTCGGTCCCAAGGCAGCGGCTTTCGAAGTGGCCAAGGCGCTGTCCTCGTGGGTAGGGGTGTGTCCGGGCAACGAAGAGAGCGCAGGGGAGTCGCACAGCACGCGCTCGCCGAAGGGGAATCATCACATGCGGCGGCTTCTGGATCAGGCGGCTCAATCGGCGGTAAAGGTCAAAGGGAGCATATTTGAACTGACATTTCACCGGCTGCTGCCGCGCCTGGGATACCAGCAGGCCATCTGGGCCATTGCCCATCGGCTTTGCCGACTGCTTTGGCTGATTCTGCACAAGGGGGTGCGCTACGAGGAGCGGGGTCCGGCGGTAAGTGCCAAGTCCAAACGCACACGCACAGCGCGGATGATCAGGGAACTCCACAAGCTCGGCTATCGCGTAGAAGGCGGACCACTTCCAGCGGGCGCCCGGGCGTGAGGGCGTGGGGTTTTTCGCCCCTGTCCCCGGTTTGCCCCGGCGCTAATCGATCGTCTCAGGCACCAGCTCGATGTTCTTCTCGCCCGCCGCTTTGCGCTCGGCGTACTTCTTGACCCAGGCCTCCCAGCTTCGTCCGTCCGCCATGTCGCGGCCCGTGAAGGAAAGCTGGGCGACATCGGCGTACTTGACCGTGATCTTCTGTCCGGCGGGCTTGGTCAGGATGCGCATCGTCGAAGCTGCCAGGCCGGCTTTCTTCTCGCGATCGAAGATGTAGCCCTCCAGGCGTTCGCCGGTATTGAGCGTAACGGTAACGTCGCCGCGGTAGTCGAACGCCTGCTCGATCCCCGCGGCCAACTGGTCCGGAGCCGCGACATCAGTGCCTTTCAGGGTGGGACGGCCCGCGATCGCATCGATCTGCACGAGCGATGCCGGCGGTTTCTCCGCTGCCAGTTGGCCACTCGCCTCCGGATCGCGATACTGCGAGAACAGCATGGCGCGAACCGTGGCGAAGACACCCTTAAACGAGAACGTGTAATCCACCGCGGATGCCTCGTAGCCGGAGTGCAGCATGCAGTTGGCGCACTTGGGATTGCCGGACTCATAGCCGTACTTTGGCCAATCCGTGGAATCCAGCAGTTCCCGAAACGTGTCCGCATAGCCGTCCTGCAGCAGGTAGCAGGGCTTTTGCCAACCGAAGATGCCGTAGGCGGGCATACCCCAAGGCGTGCAATCGAGGTGGCGTTTCCCCATGAGGAACTCGAGAAAGAGCGGGGACATGTTGAATTGCCAGCGCGGGTCGCGGTTGGAGAGGATTTTGCGGAACATCGACTGGTTGCCCGCGCGTCCCGTGAAGTGCTGCTGGTCGGGCGCCTTGTCGTAGGAGTAGCCCGGCGAGATCATCATGCCTTCCACCCCGGCATCCATCATCTCCGTGAAAAAGGCGCGGACGGATCTGCTATCGACGCCTTCGAATACGGTCGTGTTGGTGGTGACGCGGAAGCCCAGCTTGACCGCCTCGCCAATGGCGGCGAGCGCGATCTCGTAGCCGCCTTCCTTGCACACGGACAAATCGTGATGCTCCTTCTCGCCATCCATGTGCACCGAAAAGGTGAGGTACTTGCTGGGCTGGAAAAGGTGCAGCTTCTCCTGGAGCAGCAGCGCGTTCGTGCACAGGTAGATGTACTTTTTGCGGGCCACCAGACCACGGACGATCTCGTCGATGCGCGGGTGCATCAGCGGTTCTCCGCCAGGGATGGCGACGGTGGGCACGCCGCACTCTTCCACGGCGCGGAAGCACTCTTCGGGCGTCAGCTCACGCTTCAGAATATGACCGGGATACTGGATCTTCCCGCAGCCGGCGCACGCCAGGTTGCAGCGATAGAGCGGCTCCAGCATGAGCACCAGCGGGTAGCGCTTGCGGCCCTTCAGCTTCTGCTTGAGGACATAACTGGCGACGGTCCACATCTGCGACGCGGGAACGGGCATATCCTCTATAATACAAAATGAGAGGACGCGAATGCGAATCGCATTCGCGTTTGACCCGCGCGATGACCGTTCCAGCCAGCCGGAGAGCGCCGCTACAGGCGCGCAGCAACCAAACCGTGGAGGAGATTCTCGACGCGGCCTCGGCGCTGCTCGGGCGCGTTCCATTCGAGCAGATCACCACCAGCCGGATTGCCGGCGAGGCGGGGATTTCGGTGGGCGCGCTGTACCGCTTCTACTCGGACAGGCAGGAGATCTTCGACGCGATTGCGGTGCGGGAATTGGATGCCTTTCGGGCCGAGATCGAGCCTGCGTTCACTGCCCGGCAGTTGATCTTCTCACCGCGAAAGTCGCTGGGACGCGTTCTCGACGCGTATGTGAGTTTTCTGGAAAGCCGGCCGCACTTCCGCGAGTTGGCGCTGGGCAAGCACATAAGCGAATGGACACGGGAAAGCCAGTCGGATCCCCAGACTGGGCCGGGTGGGCTTCTGGGCGATCTGCTGGTCAACAAGTGCGGGTGGAAGCCGGGCAAGCGATTGCAGTTGCGAATCCGGATCGCGGCGGAAGCGGGTGACCGCGTGATTGCGTTCGCCTACCGGCAGGAGTCGGCGGAGGCGCGGCACGCCGTGTTGAAGGAATTGAAGGAGATGTTGACGGGGTATTTGCTGCCGTAACGATACGGCGGCGGGATTCGCGGCACGGTGAAGACGCAGCAGGAAGGGTAGCGCCGCGCGCCGCATCCCGCTACACTGCGGCCTGTAAGGATTCGACCATGCTCACTCGCAGGCAGTTTCTGGTCGCCTCGCCCGCCGGCGCCGGCTTGGTACGAGCGGCCGCCGGACAAACCGGATTGTCAATCCTCCACGTGGATATCGTCCACCACACGCATACGGACGTGGGGTACACGGAGTTGCCCGCCGTGGTGCGCGGCTTGCAGAAGCGCTACCTCGATGTGGCCGTCGATACCTGCCACAGCGACCCGGGCTTTCGCTGGACCGTGGAATCGCTGTTGGGGCTGGACGACTGGTGGCGAGCCTCGTCACCCGCGCGCCGCCTCCAGTTGACCGCCTTGGTTCAGGCCGGCCGCATGGATGTCATGGGGCTGCCCTTCAACCAGACGCCTTTTCTGAATGCCCGCCAGTGGCGTCAGATGATGTCGTGGATACCCGGCGCCGTGTGGCGCTCCATGAATATCCGGGCGGCCATGCAGAACGACGTCAACGGCTTTCCCCGAGCCGGCGCCATGGCCCTGCTGGATCATGGCATCCACCGTTTCCTGATGGGTCTGAATCCGGATAGCGGCGGGCCTCCGTTCCGGCGGCCCTCTGCCTTTTGGTGGAAGATGCCGGACGGCCGCCGCCTCTTCGTCTGGCTGGGTGAGCACTACGGCAGCGTCATGGCGTACCTGAAGGCCGCACGCCAGGGAGATCGGATGCTCACCGATGAGCCATCGGTGCGCGCCGCCCACGGCGATTTCGTGAAGCGCCTCGCAGCCATCCAGTCCGAAGGCTATGGTCACCAACGCCTGATTCTCACCTTCACCAATCCTCTGGCTTATGACAATGGCGGGCCGGTCCCGTCGCTGGCTCCTTTTATCGGCGCGTGGAACCGGCTGCAACTCCAACCCTCGTTGCGCCTGGCCACCGCAACCCAGGCGGTGACCGACATCGAGAAAGCCATCGCAGACCACATTCCGGAAATGCAGGGCGAATGGACCGACTGGTGGGCCAATGGCGATGCGTCCGCGCCACGGGAAGTGGCGGCCAGCCGGCGCGCCAAACGCTCTTTGGCCGCGGCCGCGGCTCCGGTGTTCGGACCCTTGCCGCCCCAGGCCCAGCCGGCCGTGGCGAGCATCCTCAAGGACCTCTGCCTCTTCGACGAGCATACCTGGGGCGCTGCGAGCAGTGTTTCCGCGCCCTACAGCCTGCCAACACTCGGTCAGTTTGTGGAGAAGAGCGACCTGGCTTACAGGCCCATGGGCATGTCCGGGGTGCTGCTCTCACGACGCCTGCACGCCAGAGTAGATCCGTTGGCGGAAGGCCTCTACGTGGTGAATCCCGCGCCCGCCGAGGTGAGCGATTGGGCCACCATCGGCGCCAATGGGCTTGACGCCCAGTCTCGAAGCCTGGTGGACGTCGAGAGCGGCAAGCGGGTGGAATTGCGCCGCGAAGGCGGAGCGTTTCGCTTCTGGCTGGATCGACTGCCCGCCAACTCGGTGCGCGCCTATCGCGCCGAACGCGCCGAAACTTCCGTCGCGGCGGCGCCGGTCCCGGAAGAGAAACCGGAACTGAAGCTGGATGCTCTCGGATGGCCGCTCTCCGCCGCTTGGCCCGGGATGAAGCGGCCCTTGTTCGATGGAGGCTTGGGAGACTTCCTCAGCGTTGGCGTGGTGCCGCCGGCCGGCCGGACCACCATCGCGCGATTGCATGCCAACCCCGACGCCGAAAATCGGGAAGCCATTCGCCGCACAGCCTTCCGTGAGGCTGCCTCCGCCTATGCCGCGGCCAACGTGCAACTGACGCCCCATACCCTTGTCTACCAGCAGGAAATCCTCCATGACCGTCTGGCGCAGGCCACCCGCCGACTGGAACTGTGGCGGCGCGAACCGCGCGCCCGGCTCACCGTCCGCTTCGACCGGCTGTCATCGCTAGCGCCCGAAGTCTTCTTCCTCAGCTTCGCTCTTCCCGAAGGCAGCCCCATGCCCGTATTTTCCTGCGGCGGCGTTCCTTTCACGCCGTATCGGGACCAGTTGCCAGGTTCGTGCCGCGACTACTTCGCCATCGATGGATGGGCGCACTATCCCACCAACGAGGGTCACTGGCTCTGGGTGACGCGGGACGCACCGCTGGTGTCCGTGGGTTCGCCCCACGTCGTGGAACTCCATCAGAAAGAACCGGCGCGGACACACCGCATTCTTGCCATGGTCTTCGATAACTCCTGGCATACCAACTTCGTGGCCGATAGCCACGGGACCATGGAGTTTGAGTTCGATCTCATTTGGAAGCCATCGATTGCCAATCCCGCGGATCTTGCCGACGCGCTGGCGGCCGAACCCATGGTCCTGGTGAATCCCGCGGTACGCGAGCCGCCGGCGATCGTGAATCGTCTCTACCGGCCGTAAGATCGGCTCAAGGACCAATGACCACACCCACTCTCACTCTTGCAGGTAAGGTTGCCGTCGTCTCCGGCGCCAGCCGCGGCATCGGGCGGGCCATCGCCGAATTGTTCGCCCGTGAAGGCGCCACCGTCGTGATCTGCGGCCGCAAACAGGAGACTCTCCTCCAGGCCGCCGCGGAAATGAAAGATTGCGCCGGCAGGGTTTACCCGTTGGCGTGTCATGTAGGCCGCGCCAGAGACATCCAGCATCTCGTCGATACCGCGCATCGTGAATTCGGCGAGATCGATATCCTGGTCAACAACGCGGCCACCAACATCGCGCAAGAACCCGTATTGCAGGTCGATGAAGCCAAGTTCGACAAGATGATTGAGGTCAACCTGAAGAGCGCCTTCCGCTTCATTCAGGCAGTGGCCCCGGGGATGTGCCAACGCGGCTCCGGATCGATTATCAACATCGCTTCCATCGCCGGGCTGCGGCCGCAGGTTCACGGCATGCTCTACAGCATGACCAAGGCCGCGCTCATCATGATGACGCAGTCCTACGCCTTGGAACTCGGGCCCAGAGGCGTGCGCGTGAATGCCATCGCTCCCGGCCTGGTCCAGACCGTGCTCAGCGAGTACTTCTGGAAGGACGAGGAGAAATTGCGCCAGGTCATCGAAACGCAACCCATCAAGCATCTCGGCCAGCCGCACGAAATTGCCGAAGTTGCGCTCCTGCTGGCTGGCGATCGCGGATCTTATTTGACCGGCCAGACATTGGTCGTCGACGGTGGCCGCCTGCTGCCGTAGCGTAGGCTTTCAGCCTGCCATGCCCCCTGTCAAGGGGGCATTCTTCTCACCCCTTCTTGAGTGCTTCCAACACCCGCGCCGGGGTCATCGGCAACTGCCGCAGCCGGACGCCCGCGGCATCATAAATCGCGTTGGCGATCACCGCGCCCATGGTGATGATGGGCGGCTCGCCGCCTCCCACCGCCGGCGTGCCGGGGTTGTCGATCAGGATGGTCTCGACTCTGGGCATCCAGGAAAAGCGCGGGATCTGGTAGCTGTCGAAATTGCGGTCGAGCACTTCTCCATCCTTGAAGTGCACTTCCTCCGTAAGCGCGTAGCCAAGCCCCATGACGATGCAGCCTTCCATCTGCTGGCGAAGGCCATCGGGATTGACCACCAGGCCCACGTCCATGGCACTGACCACTCGCTTGACCTGCACATGGCCGGTCTTCTTGTCCACCGCCACCTCCGCCATGGTGGCAGCGTACGCGTTGGAGTAGATGCCGCAGGCGATTCCGGCGCCGCGCCCGCTCGGCGCCTTTCCGGCCTTCCAGGCAAACTGCTTGGCAACCGCCTCCAGCACGCGGCGCATGCGCGCGTCGGAGAGGTGCTTCAGGCGGAACTCCAGCGGGTCGATGCCGGCTTTGGCCGCCAGAATATCCATGTGCGATTCGCGCGCGAAGGTGTTGGTGTTGACCGAGGGCGCGCGCCACGGGCCCACCGCGGACAGGTGCATGCCGGGAGGATTCCCACCCTGCCATCCGCCGGCCGACAGCGTGCGCTGGTGCGGGATATCGTAATACGTCTTCGCCTCGCGCTCGCCCGCGCCGTAGACCTTGTAGTCCCACAGCGCGATCTTTCCGGCGCTGGTCACTCCCGAGCGGATCTTGACCACCGCCGCCGGCCGGAAGGTGTCGTAAAAAAATTCCTCGGCGCGGTTCCAGACCACCTGTACCGGCTTGCCGGTGGCTTTCGCCAGCCGCGCCGCCTCCACTGCCTGCCCGCCGGCGCTCTTTCCGCCGAAGCCGCCGCCGACATACGAGGCGATGATGCGGACGTTCTGCGGCGCCAACCCGATGGCCTGCGCTACCTGTGTCCGCAGCGAAAACGGCGCCTGCGTGCTGGCCCACACGGTAGCCCTGCCGTCCTCCACCACAGCCGTGGCCGAATGGGTTTCCATCGGTGCGTGCGCCACGTAGCTGTTGAGGTAGGTTTCTTCCACGATTGTCCCCGAGGCTTTCTCTCCCTCCGCGAGATCCCCGCTGGCGCCCACATTCTGTAGCGGCGGCGCGGTCTTCAGCAGGTGGTCGAAGATGGTCTTGTCGTCCATCGTCGGCTCGGGCCGCTCGAACTGCGCCTTCACCAGTCCCAACGCTCGGTCGGCGAGGTCGGGCCGTTCGTGCAGCACGGCCACCATTCCGTCGTCTCTGACGATGCGCGCGCCGGCCTTTTCCGCGGCGCTGGTATCGGCGTCCTTGAACTTCGCGCCGTGCGCCGGCGGGCGTACCAACCGGGCGTGCAGCATTCCCGGAAACATGAAATCGCCGCAGTACTTCGCCTTGCCGGTGACTTTGTCGAGCGCGTCCTTGCGCGGCGCCGTGTGACCGACAACGCTATATGCCGTAACCGGTTTCACGGGCACGCCCTCAAGGTGACGCTCGATGCGCTTTCCCTGGACCAATTGCCCGTAGGTCACGCTCTTGCCGGGCGTGTTGGGATCCGTCACTACCCCCGCCTTTACCTGCAACCGGGCGGCCGGCGCTTGCAGTTGCTCGCCCGCCATCTGCAGGAGGATCGCTTTCGCCTCGGCGCCCGCGCCTCGCAAGGCCGGGCCGAAATAGCGCACGTTCATCGAACCGAACGTGCCCATGTCGTACGGGCACAACTCCGTATCGCCCAGCACCATGTCCACCGAGTCGTATGCCACGTCGAGTTCCTCGGCAAGGATCTGTGCCAGCACCGTCATCGCACCCTGGCCCAGTTCCACCTTCCCGGCAAAGCAAGTGACCCGACCATCGGGGCCGATTCGCAAATAGGCGTTAATGTCCGTGGGATAGCCCTGCCTCGCCGGCAGCCGCGCGGGCTCCTGCGCGGCGAGCCAGTCGACGCTAAAACAGAGGAACAGACCAGGACCGGCCATGGCCAGGAGTTCCCGGCGGCTCAGGCCGGCAACGCCATTTTCCGTGCCATCGACCGGTTTCATCGCGCACCTCCCCGCGAAGCGGCTGAGGCTTCCTGGATGGCGGCTTCCTCGATGGCAACGAGGATTCGCCCATGCGTACCGCAGCGGCACAGGTTATCTTCCATGTGGCGTGTAATCTGCTCGGGCGTCGGCTTGGGCGTTTTGAGCAGCAGCGCGTAGGCATTGAGGATCATCCCCGGCGTGCAGTATCCGCACTGGAACGCGTGGTGTTTCACGAAGGCCGCCTGTATGGCGTGCAGCCCGGATTGCCCGAGCCCCTCAATCGTGAGGACCTGCTTGCCGGCAACGTCCTTGACCGGCACCGAACAGGAACGGACCGCCTGCTGGTTCACAATCACCGTGCAGGCCCCGCACAAGCCTTCGCCGCAGCCGAACTTCGTACCGGTGAGTCCCAGGTCGCTGCGCAACACCCAAAGCAGCATGCGGTCGTCTTCCACCTTCACGCTCGCCGGCCTTCCGTTGAGTGTGAAGGAAATCGTTCGCTCCATGAAAACCTCCCTGGCCCGCGCATTTGCCGCGAGTCATCAGATTCGAAGCTCTTAAGCTCCCTTACTAGTGTAATCGCCGCAAACCGGGGACTGACAAGACTGCCATGAATTTCTGGCGCTCTTTGCCGGAAATTCGCTGGCAGTCCTGTCTGTCCCCGGGTCCGGTCGCTGATGCCGCCCTTGATAACCTCGGCGAAGCAAGCGATCATGGAGTCGGAGCAACCATGATTTACACAAGGCGTGAGATCGGCAAACTGGCCCTGGTGGCGTTACCCGCGGCGCGGATCTGGGCCGCCAAACCCAACTCGGTTTTCGGCGGCGTACAGGTCGGCATCAATGCCCCTTACAGCTTCCACAACATACCGGGAGGCGCCGACGACATCCTCAACTACATGACCCAGACCAATATCAGCGCGGCCGAACTGCGCTTGCAGCCCGTGGAGGCGTTCCTCAAGGCGCCAACTCCCTGGACCGCGCCCCGCGGGGGAGGCCGCGGAACCCCCCGCGCGCCGCTGACGCCCGAACAAAAGGCCGAACAAAGCGCCGTGGCGGATGCTCAGCAGAAGTGGCGGCTCTCCCAATCGATGGATGGGTTCAAGGCATTCCGCAAGAAATACGAAGATGCCGGCGTGCTGATCCAAATCGTCAAGTACGACGGCATCAACACCATGTCGGATGATGTGGTGGACTACTGTTTCCAGGTGGCAAAAACGCTGGGCGCCTATGCCATCTCGTGCGAAATCCCCGTGAGCCAAACCCAGCGCCTCGGTCAATTTGCCGCCAAGCACAAGATGATGGTGGGCTATCACGGCCACGGCAATCTGACCGACCCCGAAGCTTTCGGCCGTCTGGCGGCGTGGGAGCAGGCCTTCACCTATTCCAAGTTCAACGGCGCCAACGTGGACATCGGCCACTTCTTCGCGGCCACCGGAACTTCTCCCGCGGAGTGGATCAAGGTTCATCACGAGCGCGTTACCCACGTGCACATAAAGGACCGCAAAGCTAACAACGGGCCCAACATGCCGTTTGGCCAGGGCGACACGCCCATCAAGGAAATCCTTCTCATGATGAAAAAGGAAAAGTACAAGTTCCAGGCCACCATCGAGATGGAATATCCCGTGCCGGAAGGCTCCACGCTGCTGGCCGAAATCGCCAAGTGCGTTCGCTATTGCCAGGACATTCTCGCCTGAGGTCTCATATGCGGGAGTATAATAGCTCCCCATATGCCAGACAACGCCAACATCATCCTCAACGTTTACGACGGCAAACGTCAATTGCTGAACCAGGCGGTTCGCTGGAGCGCTCAGGCCATCGACGGGCGGGGACTCAATGAACGTAAGACTCTGCTCTTCCCCAACCTCAAAGGCGGAAGCCAACTGCTCAATGTGCCGTTCTTCGATAACTTCGGCGATAACTACACAGTCATCGTTACGGCGGATGGTTATGAAACTGGCGCGTGGCGCCCCGTAACCGTGTCCGATCGCGGGGCCGTAACCATGGATCTGCTGCTGCTGCCCAACCAGGGCGCGCCGCATTTCGCCGGCGCCACGTGGGACCAATTGAGCCGGTTGCGCCCGAACGTCGCCAGAATGATCCGCGCCTGCTGTCCGGCCCCGGAAGCCGCCGCAGCGATGTACCCGATCGCGTACGAGAGCCACCCCGCATCCATCGCGTGCTTCCTCAATCTGGTCACCGCCATGGCCGACATGCAACTGCCTTCCGGTAAGAACCCGCTGGATTACTACTGGAATGCGTGCTGGCCGCAGGGCGACCCCACCACCGCGAACTGGAACCAGCAGTTCGATAGCGTGATGAAGCAGGACCGCTTCTTCTGCTATGTGGACCAGGCCATCCTCGCCGACGTCCAGGCGGCCAACAAACTGGGCGCATTCTCCAAGGAGCCGGACCCGGAGAAATGGGGACACACCGGCGCCACCGAGAGTTACAAGCAGACCCAGTTCGACGTGGCCAATGTGCAGCTCACCTTTCATGGCCGCGACACCGCAACCTTCCAGGATGAAAACCACAACCTGGTCCAGTGCGTGAAGATCGAGCCCGACATCGACTATTACAAGGACCTGGGGGCTCACGGTCTGCTGGAGGTCATCCCCAACGCGATCAGTCATGGCCTGACCGATCCGAAGGTGGTCTATTCTCTCCGCTGGATGGCCACCAAGCGCGAGCCCCACCTCCCCGAATTCAATCCCCTCTACACCGTGGAGGCGTGAGTGGCGTAGGTTGAGGTGGGACAGACGATCGGTTTGTGTCGTCTGTCAACCAGCCGAAGTCTAGCGAAGCATGA
>Ga0209638_1002583_pt1 | contig 11076 bp, 9 predicted proteins | sample BarGraNGADG00211_FD_184490 | JGI IMG/M metagenome (GOLD analysis project Ga0209638, IMG submission 184490) | Arctic peat soil microbial communities from Barrow, Alaska - Barrow Graham LP Ref core NGADG0002-211 (SPAdes) (version 2) | ecosystem: Environmental > Terrestrial > Soil > Wetlands > Peat... | reverse complement strand
CAAGGCCGCCTATCGCGTCTAAGTTGACATCCCGCGTGCGCGCTTGGGGTGTATTGCAGGGGAACGGTTCTGGTGCATGTGGGGCCACCTGCGGGGATCCCAAGGTGTTACCTTAGCGGCGACATTGTCGCGTTTAAGTTGACAGTTGGGAGCGGGTTTTGGTGCAGGTTCCGGGGTCCGCGGGCTTGGTTCTGGCCGAGGGCGTGGTCCACCTTGACCAGGAGTCGGCGGTGTTCGAGGCGATGCTGGCGGGGTGGTCCAGGCAGCAGAAGTCGCGGTTGTTGTCGTCTTCGACGATCGAGCCCCGGATCAATCTGTTGCGCCGGTTCACCTCGTTCGCGGAGTCTTTCCCGTGGGCTTGGACCCCCGGTGACGTGGAGGACTTCACCGTTTCGTTCATGTCGGGCAGGCGACGTTTGGCACCCTCCACGGTCCGCGGTTACCACCTGACGTTGCGAATGTTCTGCGACTACTTGACCGACGCCCGCTACGACTGGCCACGGCAGTGCCGCGACCGGTTCGACCAGGTCCCCGTCCAGGTGTGCCACGAGTGGAACACCGTGGCGCACTTGAACGAGTACGAGGGCCGCCCGGCGCGGCGACCGTTGACCTATGACGAGCTGCAGGTGTTGTTCGACTACCTCGACGAACGCGTCGAGCGGGTTGCTGGATCTGGGCGCAAGGGCGCGTTGGCGGCGCTGCGGGACGCACAGATGATCAAGACGGCGTACGCGTTCGGGTTGCGCCGCAACGAGCTGTGTCGCCTGGATGTGGCCGACCTACGGCCGAACCCGGCAGTGCGCGAATGGGGCACCTACGGGTCGGTTCATGTCCGCTACGGCAAGGCGGTCCGTGGTGGTGTTCCGCGCCGGCGGACGGTGCTGGCGGTGCCGGAGTTCGACTGGGCGATAGCCGGTTTGCGGCAGTGGGTCGAGCAGGCCAGGCCGATCCTGAACGCCGGTGACCATCCCGCGCTGTGGGTCAGCGAACGCCTGAACAGGGTCTCGACCAAGGACTTTGGCAAGCGGTTCGCGTGGCTGCGGGACGAGGCCGGGCTGGACCCGGCGCTGTCGTTGCACTGCCTGCGCCATTCCTACGTCACGCACTTGATCGAATTCGGTTACCCCGAACGCTTCGTCCAGGAACAGGTCGGACACGCCTACGCCTCGACCACCGCGATCTACGCCTCGGTCAGCAACGACTTCAAGACCAGGACCCTGCAGGCCGCGCTGAAGCGGGTCTATGCACCAACCGAGCAGGAGGATCAGTGATGACCAGACGGATCGTGATGCAGTGGAACCTGCGGCAGGTCATGGCCGCAAGGGGCATCTTCCAAACCAGTGACCTGGTCCCGCTGCTGGCCGAACGAGACATCCATTTGTCCCGCCAGTTCGTACACCGGCTGGTCACCAAGACCCCGCAGCGCGTCAACTTGGAGGTCCTGGCCGCGTTGTGCGACATCTTGGACTGCGAGCCGAACGACGTTCTCCAGCCAGTGGTCGAATCGGTCAAGGTCGCCAAGACCGGCGGCGCCGACGCCGGCCCGGGCATTGGCGACCTGCGCCCGATCCGGGCCAAGATCCGCCGCCCCGGCGAGGGGGGGTGAGCGTCCGGGAGCCCCTACCGCGCACCACGTGTGGCCACTGCGGTCAGGCGAAACGCTGCTTGCGCGTGATCCTGGACAAGCCTGTGTGCGGGAACTGTGTGATGCGGTTCGGACGCACCGCCACGACCTGCCCGGGATGTGGCGGGATCAAGGTGCTGGCTTTCTACGATGCGCAACGCCGCCCCGCCTGCGCGACCTGCACCGGCAACAAGCCCAGTTACGCGTGCGTGAAGTGCGGCCGCGAGGACAGCCCGCACGGACGAAAGTGCGCGCCTTGCGTGCTGGCCGAGCGGGCCACCGAGCTGCTGACTGACACGACCGGGCGTATCCATCCCCAGCTGCAACCAGTCTTCGACACGCTGCTGGCTGGGCCGCGGCCACAGACCACCCTGTATTGGTTCAACCGCTCCACCGGGCCCGGCATCCTGCGGGCGATGGCTCAGGGCGAGATCGAGATCACCCATGCCGCCTTCGAGTCGATGCCCTCGAACAAGACCGTGAACTATCTGCGGGATCTGCTCGTCGCAGTGGGCGTCTTGCCGCCGTTTCACGCCGAGCTGGAACGGGTGACGCCGTGGCTGAACGACATCCTGGCAGGGCTGCCCAAGGACCAAGGAGACGTCCTGGGCCGGTTCGCCCGCTGGCACGTACTACGCCGGCTCCGCCATCAGGAACAGGCAGGGACCGCGACCCACGGTGCCATCAACGGCGCCCGAGCCTCGATCGTGGCCACAGCCAGGTTCCTGGCCTGGCTTGCTGCCCACAACACCAGCATCACCGCCGTGACCCAGACCGAGTTGGACCAGTACGCAGTCGAGCATCCGGGCCGAGCCCATGCAGTGGTGGCCTTCCTGGCCTGGACCGCAAGAACCGGACTGACCTCAGGCATCAAACTGCCCACCCACCAACCGCCTCAGCCCGAGGTCACCCTCGCCGACGAAGACCGCTGGGCCCAGGTCCAGCTCCTCCTCCATGACGACACGATCCGCCTGTACACCCGCGTGGCAGGCCTGTTCACCCTGCTGTTCGCCCAACCCCTGGCCCGGATCACCCGGATGCGCGCCGAACAGATCACCGCACACGAGGACGGGCACGTCACCGTCACCTTCGACACCTTCCCTATCGAGCTCCCCGAGCCCCTGGACCGGCTCGTCCTGGCACAACTCGCCCGCCGCGGACAAGCCTCCTACGCCAGTCACCCCGACCATTGGCTCTTCCCCGGCGGCATCCCCGGCCGGCATTTGGTCACCGAGAACATCCGCAGCCAGCTCGTCGAACGCGGCATCCAACCATCCACGGCCCGCAAGGCCGCCATGTTCCAACTCGCAGCCGAGATCCCCACCCCGATCCTGGCCGACATCCTCGGACTCGCACCCAAGACCACCGTCCGCTGGGCGGCCCTGGCCGCACGCGACTGGAGCCAGTACACCGCGTTAAGACGGCAGCCGCGGTAACGGCTCATCCGCGTCGGTGCGGGTGCCCGACCGCATCCGCAGCGCCGGTCAGCACGGACATCGGGCGATCGGGGTGACAGTTCCGCCGATCGGCTGAGGCCGGTGCGGATCGGCTACGTTCAAGGACGTATCCGGCGGATACTCGGGGGTGTGATCGGCGAGGAGTTCGCCAGCGTCCTTGCCCGTGCCCAAAGCGGCGACGAGGCGGCATTCGCCTGCCTGTGGCTTGACGTCAACCCGGCCCTGGTGCGGTATCTGCGCGTCGTCCCCGGCGAGGTGGACGAGGAAGATGTCGCCGCCGAGACGTGGGTCACGGTGGTGCGGGGGTTGGCCCGGTTCCGCGGCGATGAGATGGCTTGGCGCGCCTGGGTGTTCACCACCGCGAGACGCCGGGCGATCGATGAGGGTCGCCGCCGCACCCGGCGACGAAAAGCCCTTGCGTCCCAAGTGACCGAACCGGCCGACCTACGAACGCCGGCGGCGCCCGATCCGGCCCAGGTCGTGCTGGAACGTCTGGACACCGAGGCGGCGTTGGCGTTGGTGGCCCAGCTTGCGCCGTTGCAGGCCGAGGTGATCATGCTGCGGGTGATCGCCGGCCTGGACGTCCAGGCCGTCGCGCGGCTGGTCGGGCGCCGTCCGGGCGCGGTCCGGGTGGCCGCTCATCGTGGGCTGCGGCGGCTCGCGCAGATCCTGGACCAGCAGGGTGCAGCGCAGGGTGTAACGCAATGAGCCGCCCGGACGCTTCGGAGGGTGACATGGCGAATTACTTGAGGTCCCTTCCCGGTGGCCGTCCCCAGCAGGGGGATGGCCACCTGGAGGCATTGCTGTCCGGGCAACCACTACCGGAGGACGCGGCCGCGGAGTTGCATGGAGTCAGTGAGCTCCTTGTGGCCCTTCGGGCAGCGCCGGTGGATCCGGTCGAACGGCCCGGTCAGGCCCGGGCCCTGGACGCTTACCGCGAGACGTTCGCCAGGTCCCACCCGTCACCACAACGACGTAGGAGACCAGCGATGCTCAGCACACTTCTTGGCGCCAAGCTCGGCGCGGCCCTGGCCGCTGCAGCGGTCGGCTTCGGCGGCGTCGCTGCCGCCGCGTACACCGGGGTCCTGCCCGCCGGGCTTCAGGACATTGCCCACAACGCTGTCGGTGCCCCGGCCGCCGACCACGGCAAGTCCGCCGATCACAAGCCCACCGACAGCACCACGAAGACCGCGGTGGGTCCGGCCGCCAAGGGCCCCGCCGCGTTCGGGCTGTGTACCGCCTGGGCGCACGCCAAGGACAGCGGCCAGGCCGCGGACAAGTCCGTCGCGTTCCGCAACCTGGCCACCGCCGCCGGCGGAGAGAAGAAGATCGCCGCGTACTGCGCCGACGTTCCCCACCCGGGGTCGACCGCGACCGGCCAGCCCAGCAGCCACCCGACCGGCAAGCCCAGCACCCACCCGACCGGCAAGCCCAGCACCCACCCGACCGGCAAGCCCACCCCGCTGCCCTCCCACAGCCCCAGCAGCTCCGGCGCCAGCCACCGACCCTGACCCGCCAGCACCGCCCCTGCGCCCGAGTGCACGGCTATCAGGGGCGGTGCCCGGATCCGGCACCAGATTGAGTCCTGAGGAACCCCGACCTATACATCATGGAACGCGCCCAGCGTGGCGCACGACCGGCGACCCAGCAAAGGGGGAGCAAATGATTAGCGTGATCAGCCAAGGGCACTACCAGATCACCACCTCCGGCGGCGCCACGGTGGGCAAGGTCGACGGGGACTACGTGGAGGGCTTCCAAACAAGCACCGCCGACGGCCGCAAGCTGGGCCCCTTCCCCACACTCGACGAAGCGCTCAAAGCACTGATCGCAGCAGACCGGACTGAGTCCCAGAGAGCCCGTATGGCCACGCCCGAACACCCCTGACGAACACTGGCTCTGATCGAAAGCGCTGGCCCTGCACCGCCTCCCGCAGGCAACGCGCACCGACGCCGAACCGGGCACCCCAAGGTGGGTCCACGTTAAGGCCAGGCATTCGTCCCGGTTCGAATACAACCCGTGCACCAACAGAGCGGCGCGGATGGTGTCCCACTGGGCCGGTATTCAGGGTGGCTCGGTCGGCTCCGTGACCGACGCCACGACATGGGTGAGGGCCGAGCTTGTGACGATGTCGATCCGCCGGATGAGTCTGGGGGCCGGGTATCGATACCTCATGTCCTCGGTCGCCCGGGCCGACGGATCAGGCCATGCCGCGTCTGCGTTGACCCGGTACTACGCCGAGTCTGGGACTCCGCCGGGGCGGTTCCTTGGCCAAGGACTCGCTGGTCTAAACAACGGCAAAGGCGTCCTGGTCGGCTCCACAGTGACCGAGGAACATCTGTTCCGGATGCTCGGGATGCTGCAGGACCCGATCACCGGACAGCAGCTGGGCCGATCCCCGCTTAGGGGCGGGGCGGCGTACGTCGACTCTCGGGGCGTGGCACGGAAAGGGCCGGCGCCGGTTGCCGGGTTCGACCTGACCTTCAGCGCCCCCAAGAGTGTGAGTGTGGCCTGGGCGGTTGCCGACGAGGCGACGCAGGGGCTGATCTATGCCGCGCACCAGGCCGCGCTGGAGCACGTCATCGGCTACGCGGAGGAGCACGTGTTCTCCTCCCGGTCGGGTGCGGGCGGCGTGGTGCAGGAGGACATTCGCGGGGTGGTCGCGGCGGCGTTCGACCACTGGGACTCCCGGGCGGGGGACCCGCAGCTGCACACGCACGTGGTGGTGATGAACCGGGTTCAGACCGCGGACGGGGTATGGCGGACGCTGGACTCCCGGGGCCTGTTCCGCTCCACCGTGGGCCTGTCCGAGATGTACAACGGGGTGCTCTCGGACTACCTCACCCAGGCGTTGGGGTGGGGGTGGGAAGGGTGCGCGCGACGTCATTCGGACGTCCCCAAGTACGAGGTCGCCGGAGTTTCCGAGCGGTTGCGGGAGGAGTTCTCGAGCCGCTCCATCGACATTGAAGCCGCCAAGGAGGTCCTGGTTGCCGGTTTCGCGGCGTCGCATGGACGGCAACCGTCCGCGCGGGAGGTGCTGCAGCTGCGCCAACAGGCGACCCTGTCGACGCGTCCGGACAAGCACGTCCGCGCGCTGGCCGACCTGGTTGATGGGTGGCGTGGCCGCGCCCAGCAGGTGCTGGGGTCGGATCCTGTCGCGTGGGTGGAAACCTTGGCCGGGCGTAACGACCTGCCGCTGTTGCGGGCGGGTGACCTGGCCGATGAGATGCTGGCCGAGGCCGCGAAGGTCGCGGTGCACACGGTCGCGGAGAAGCGGGCGACGTTCGCTCGCTCGAACGTGTTCGCTGAGGTGCTGCGGCAGTTCCATGGGGTCCGGTTCGCCACCGCAAACGACCGTATGGCCGTCGTGGAGCGAACCTGCGACCTGGCGGTGGGGGAGGCGCTCCTGATCAGCGCGCCCGAGCTGGTGCACACCCCGGCCGCGTTTCAGCGCCCGGATGGGTCGTCGAGGTTCCGGCCGCGCGGGTCCGAGATCTACACCACCCAGGACCTGCTCGACGCCGAAGCGCGACTCCTGGACGCGGGCCGCGCCGTGGGTGGGCCGAGCGTGTCCCGGCTCGTGGCGGCGGACGTCTGCGCACGGAACCTGCCCGGCATCGGCCACCCGCTGTCGGCCGACCAGGCCGCCGCGGTGCAACAGATTGTTACCTCCGGGCGGGTCGTCGACGTCTTGGTCGGTGCCGCAGGAACGGGGAAGAGCACCGCGATGCGCGGGGCCCGTCAGGTGTGGGAACGTGAACACGGGGCCGGTTCGGTGGTTGGTTTGGCTCCGTCCGCGGCCGCGGCGGAGGTGCTCGCCGCCGTGGTGGGCATTCCCACGGAGAACACCGCCAAGTGGCTCACCGAGGCCAGCCGAAACGCGTTGCGGTTGGCCGAACTTGACCAGCTGCGGGCGAAGTTGAACCGGGCCAGCCCATCATTGCGGACCCGCGCGATGCTTCAGCGCGCACGAACCATCACCGGCGAGGTGGAGCGGTGGTCGCTGCGGGCGGGACAGCTGGTGATCGTGGACGAGGCGTCGATGGCCGGTACGTTCGAGCTCGACGCCCTGACCGAGCAGGCCAGGCGTGCGGGTGCGAAGGTGCTGCTGGTGGGGGACTGGGCCCAGTTGTCCCCAGTCGCAGCGGGCGGGGCATTCCACCTGCTGGCCACCGACCGCGACGACACCGCGCAGCTACATGACGTCAGACGTTTCCGCCACGAATGGGAACGGGCCGCCAGCCTCGACCTGCGTCACGGCCGCGCCGACGCAGCAGACACCTACACCGAACACGGCCGGGTGGCGGGTGGGGACCGGGAGTTCATGCTCGACCTGCTCTACGAAGCCTGGCGCGCTGACATCCGCGCCGGGAAACGCTCGCTGATGATCGCCGGCGACTCCCAGACCGTGCTGGAGCTCAACAACCGGGCCCGGGCCGACCGCGTTCGAGCCGGCGAAGTCACGCAGGCAGGAGTCGAGACGGGCAGCGGATCCGTTGTGGGAGTGGGTGATTCGGTCGTGACCCGCCGCAACCAGCGCGGCCTGGCCGCCGGGCGCGGGTGGGTCAAGAACGGCGACCAATGGACCGTCACGGCTGTTCGCAACGACGGCACCATTGATGTGCGGCGACTCAACGGGACAGGGCGCGCCAAACTGCCTGCCGGCTATGTTCGCGAGCATGTCGAGCTCGGCTACGCCACCACCGCCCACCGAGCCCAAGGCAGAACCGTCGACACCGCCCACGCGTTCGTCTCGGCCACCACCCTGCGCGAGCCCCTATATGTCATCGCCACCCGCGGGCGCGAGTCCAACCGGCTGTACGTCGACACCATGTACGACCCCGACCTCGCCACCTCCCACGAACCACCCGAGGAACTCGCCCCCGCCGACGTCCTGCGCTACGTCTTGGGCAACTCCGGCGCAGACAAGTCCGCCACCCTCACCATCACCGACACGTGGGCCGACAGCCACAGCATCACCAGGCTGTGGGCCGAGTACGACACCATCGCCCGCCACGCCAACGAACAGCGGTACGCCGCACTGGTGGCCTCCTCCGGTCTGACACCCACCGAGGTCGACACGGTTCGTTCCTCCGATGCCTGGGGGCCGCTCATGGCAGTGTTCCGCGACGTCGAGTCAAGAGGTCTGGACCTCGACCGCGCCATTCCAGTGTTGGTCCAGGGCAGAACCGTCGCAGGCGCGGACGACATCGCCGCGTTGCTCCACGGCCGCATCACTAAATGGCTCGAGACCGCAGGCGAACGACGGCAACCTGACCGCATCGTCGGACTCGGGCCGCCGGCCATCGGCGTCTCCGACCCTGAAATGGTGCGGGGGCTGCAGGACCGTTGTGCCCTGATCCAGGATCGTGCGAGATCGCTGGTCCTCGAGGCAGTCGAGAATCGGCAGGCTTGGGCAAACCAGCTCGGACCACTGCCCTCAGATCCTGCCCGCCGAGGGGAGTGGTTGAGTCGACTGGACACCGTGGCTGCGTACCGCGAGCGATGGCAGATCAATGCGGGATCGGTTCTGGGCGGGGAACCGCGCTCACGCGAGCAGGCAGCGCACCTTCAGTCCGCGCAACGTGCAGCGTCCACCGCGGTGGCGATCGCGCACGGGAGTGACTCGGTTCTCGATTTGTGTTCGCAGACAGTGGTCATCGAACCCGAAAGCCACTGACCCGGCCCTGGACTTCACAGGCCCACGCCGTCAGGGGGCGAATTCAGTTGTGTTGTCTATAAATCGAATTCGACAACGCGTGACGCGCTCCGCTCTGTGCCCTCCAGCTTCGGCCCCGCACCGGACATCCCTCACGGCCGACTTGACTCGACGGTGCCGCAGGTCGGCTTTCAACTCTTGGTCGGCATCGGCCCTTGCACGTCAAGTCGTCGGGTATCCAAAATCGTTGAGAATCAAGAGGGTTGGCACCTCTCACCTCTCTTGGCGGCGAATCGATCGTGCGGTACCACCTTTCGCATCGCGGCTGGGCCGCCTGGCCCCGGCCAAACTGACGCATTTCCGTTCAAGATGACGGATTCCGGGGACATGACCGGAAACCGGATCGCATAGTGTCCCTAGGCGCCCGTAGCCAGGTCACTGGGAAGTTCTTTGATGACGGCCAATGCGGAGGCGAACATGAGCCAGGGATCCGTAACCACCGACACCGCCAAGTCTCCTGAGCAGACCCGTTGCCTCGGACTCGACGTATCCTGCAAGTACGTGCTGCAGGGCGAGACGCTGAGGATCCTCTTGGTGATCGTCCAGGAGGCGCGCAAATCGGAGGAGAGGCACCAGTCGGAGGCAGCATGATCCGAGTCGCGTTCTATGGGCGGGTCTCGACCGAGGACCAGCAGGATCCCGAGGCGTCCAAAGGCTGGCAGATGCGCCGCGCCAAGCAGCTCATTGAGCCGCACGGGGGAGTGATCGTCGAGGAGTTCTTCGATATCGGCATGTCCCGTTCCCTGCCATGGAAGCGGCGCCCGGAAGCCACGCGGCTGCTCGCCGCGCTGGCCAACCCCGACCGAGGATTCGACTCTGTGGTCATCGGTGAGCCGCAGCGCGCCTTCTACGGGAACCAGTTCGGACTGACCTTCCCTGTCTTCACGCACTATGGCGTCCAGCTTTGGGTTCCAGAGGTCGGGGGACCGATCGATCCCGGGTCCGAGGCGCACGACATGGTGATGATGCTCTTCGGCGGTATGTCCAAAGCGGAGCGCACCAGGGTCCAACTGCGTACGAAGGCGGCGATGTACGACCTTGCCGCATCCACCGATCGGTTCCTGGGTGGACGTCCGCCCTATGGGTACCAGCTGGTCGACGCAGGCCCCCATCCCAACCCGGGGAGGGCCGCGTCGGGTCAACGCGCCCACCGACTTGAGGTCGATCCCCTCGCGGCGCCTGTCGTGGCGCGCATCTTCAAGCTCTATGCGGAGGGGCAGGGGCTGCGCGCCATCGCCCAGCGGCTCACGGACGACGGCCAGCCCTCGCCTGCCGCCCACGACCCGCGACGGAACACTCACCGAGACGCACGTGGCTGGGCCCATTCAGCAGTGCGAGCGATTCTCAAGAACGAGGCGTATACCGGCCGCCGGGTCTGGGCCAAGCAGCAGAAGGTCGAGAGTCTCGTGGATCCCGAGGATGTCGCCGCAGGTCAGCAGACCCGGCTTCGTTGGCGCAAGGAGATGGACTGGATCCGTCCCGATCGGCGCACCCACCCCCAGATCGTTCCTGACGACCTCTTCAACACCATTCGTGGCCTGCTCGCCAGCGACGCTCCAGGTGAGCCCAAGACCAGGGTCTCAACCCATCCTTACGGTCTTCGAGGCGTGCTCTTCTGTGCTCACTGCGGCCGGCGCATGCAGGGAGCCTGGCGCACCAACCGCGACGACAACTCGACCGGGCGGATCCTTTACCGCTGCACCCTGCGATCCACCCGATCTATGGTGCCGCAGCTAGCAGACCACCCCCAGTCGCTATACGTGCGCGAGGACTCGATCCTGCCGCACCTCGACGCCTGGATAGCGGGCCTCGTCACTCCCGGGGCATTGGCCGCTGGACAGGACGTGCAAGTCCATGGCGGCCGTGCCGCGTCGCTGCGGGCCGCGATCAGCGAACTCGACCGCAAGATCGCTTCATTGGTGGCTGCAGTCGAGAGCGGAGCCGAGATCGCCGCCCTGACTGACCAGCTGTCGAAGCGCAGCGCAGAACGGGCCGGTCTTCAGGCACAGCTACGGGGGGAGAGCTCCGCCGAGCGGCTCACCGTGGCGGAGATGGAGAAGGCGCTGACGGATTTGGGGGGCATCGGGAAGATCCTGCCCAAAGCATCACCCGAGATGAAGGCGAAACTGTACGCCTCGCTGGGTGTACGGCTCGAGTACGACCACGTGCTCAAGAGGGTTAGGGCCACCGCGGAAGCCGCGTGTGTCCCTGGACGTGTCCGGAGGGGGACTTGAACCCCCACGCCCGTTAAGGGCACTAGCACCTCAAGCTAGCGCGTC
>Ga0209638_1002581_pt1 | contig 11079 bp, 11 predicted proteins | sample BarGraNGADG00211_FD_184490 | JGI IMG/M metagenome (GOLD analysis project Ga0209638, IMG submission 184490) | Arctic peat soil microbial communities from Barrow, Alaska - Barrow Graham LP Ref core NGADG0002-211 (SPAdes) (version 2) | ecosystem: Environmental > Terrestrial > Soil > Wetlands > Peat... | reverse complement strand
CGAGCGCAAGAAGGCAGAGGACGCGCTGCGAGAGGCGGCCCTCTATACGCGCAGCCTGATCGAGGCCAGCGTCGATCCCCTCGTCACGATAGGCACAGACGGGAAGATCACGGACGCCAACCTCGCGACGGAACAGGCGACCGGCCTGGGTCGCTCGAAGCTGATCGGGACCGACTTCGCGGACTACTTCACGGAGCCCGAAAGGGCAAGGGCGGCGTACCTGCGGGTGCTCAAGGACGGCATGCTCCGGGACTTCTCGCTGATCCTGCGCAGCGTCTCGGGCGCCACGATGAACGTGCTGTACAACGCCTCGACCTTCGTCGATCGGAAAGGCGAAGTCGAGGGGGTCTTCGCCGCCGCTCGAGACGTCACGGCGCTGGGGGAGTCCGAGGCCGCGACACGCAACGCGCTGCTCGAGATGGTGGACGCGATCGCGCTCACGGTCGAGATGCGGGACCCGTACACGTCGGGTCATCAGAGGCGGGTCGCCGAACTGGCGTCGGCGATCGCCGAACGGATGGGACTCGAGACCGCGATCATCGAAGGCGCCCGACTCGGCGCGATGATCCACGACATCGGCAAGATCCACGTCCCCGCCGAGATCCTGTCCAAGCCGGGAACCCTCTCCAAGTACGAGTTGCAGATGGTCCAGACGCATCCGGGTGTCGGCGCGGAGATCGTCCAGGGCGTCCACTCGCCGTGGCCGATCGCCCAGATGATCGCGCAGCACCACGAGCGGCTCGACGGGTCCGGCTATCCGGACGGCCTGAAGGGAGACGAGATACTCCTTGAGGCGCGCATCATCGCGGTCGCCGACGTGGTCGAGGCCATGTCGTCACACCGGCCCTATCGACCTTCACTCGGTGTCGGCGCCGCCCTCGATGAGATCACGCGAGGACGAGGGACTCTCTTCGACGCGAGGGTCGTCGACACCTGCCTCGCACTCTTTGAGGAGAACACCTTCGAGTTCAGCCCTATCGGCTGACCGCTCTCGCTCGAACCGATTGCCGCCTGTACTCGATCACGCCTTGCGGCGCCTCTTGAAGAAGTGGCGCCAAGCCCAGATTCCGAGCGCGGTCACGACTGCGCTCACGACCGAGAACGCGCCGCCGGCGACTCCGCCGATCCACGTGCCGGACACGTAAGCGAGCACGACGACGAGCCCCAGCGGTACCCAGATCAGTGCGTGGGAGATCAGGCGGACCCACCCGCTCTCATACGCGTCGGGCTCCTCGGGCCGCTTCACGAGCGTCCTGCCGTCGATCGCCACTCTCGCACCCTCTCGTCCGGTTGCGACCGCATCGTACTCCCCGTCCGCCGTGCGGCGACCGCTGGGCGCCATGCGCGGATCGGGTCGCCGACGCGTCGTACGATCGTCACCCGCTCGTCGCGGTGACGGTGAATGCCGGTGCTAGCATGAGCCCACCGGGTCGTCCGGCTCCGACCAGCTTGGGAGACCGACATGCGCAGCTCCGACAGGGTCGTATCGTGGCTGGTGCTCGCCCCGATCGCTCCGATCGCGCTGCTGCTCGCGGGTTGGTGGGGCTCGCTGCCGCTGCTGCACGACAGCCCCGCGGTCGGTCCCGTCGCACTCGCCGGACTAGTGATCGGTCTCGCACTCGACGCGACCGCGCTGCGCCGCCGGATGGACGCGCTCTTCACGCTGAGCAACCGCTCGCTGCTGCTCGTCGCGCTGTTCTACTCGATAGGCATGTACGGCTTCTTCATGGGCTTCCCTGTCTTCAACGTGGCGATCGGGACCGTCGGCGGATACGTGGCCGCCCGTCGAGCGGCGATCATGGGCTGGCCGCGTCAGCGGGCCCTGCGTGACGGCCGCCGTGTCGCGATCACGATGACCTGGGTCCTGGGCGTCCTCTGCGGGGTCACCGCCCGGCTGGCACTCAACGAGGCGACCATAGGGTCGCAGGTTCGGAGCATGCTCGGGCTGCCGTTCGTGGTCACCCGTCCGATGGTCTACGGCATCATCGTCGTTGGAGGAACCGGCTTGCTGGCCCTCCAGTACGGGCTGACCTCACTCGCGGCGCGGTGGTTCGCACCGCGCTAGAACACTGGAAGGGAGCGCCGTGCGCGCAGTGTCGGCATGCCGGACGGTAGCGGTTCTCGCGCTCGCCGCCGTGCTGTGCTCGGCGCTCGCGGCATGCGCCACCCTGCCGACGGATAGCGGCGTGCGCGGGACCGTGACGATCGGTCCCACCTCCCCGGTGCAGCGCGCCGGCGAGAGCGGCGAGACTCCATACGAGACGGACATCACCGTCAAGGCCGCCGACGGATCGGTGGCTGCTCGGGTCCGCAGCAGCGCCCTCGGCACGTTCAGCGTGGACCTCCCACCGGGCTCTTACCTGCTCGTCCCGCAGAACGGCAGCCCGGTCCCGATCGCGCAGCCGGTCGATGTGATCGTAAGACCGCACGCGTTCACGGACGTCACCATCGCCTACGACTCCGGGATCCGCTGACGCGATGGCCTGGGTTCCCGAATGGCTCGCGGGCGTCCGGTGACTACTTGAGCTCGAAGACGACCGTGACGCCGGCGCTCACGTCGAGCTGGCCGGGCGAGATCGGCACATTGGCGGAGGACTTCGCTCCCATGGCGGCGGAGTCGAAGTAGATGGGCCCCGGCGACGCGGCGACGCCCGTGTCGCTGATGCTGATGACGTCGCCCACGCTCTTGCCGGCCGACTTGGCCATGGCCGCGGCATTCGTGCGGGCGTCGGCCACCGCCTTGGCGATCGCCTCGACGCGGTACTTGGAGTCCTCTGAGATGGTGAACGACGGTCCGTTGATGTTGTCGGCGCCCGCGTTGTTCGCGGCGTTGATGACATCGCCGAGTGTACCGATGTCGCGCACCTTCGCCTCGACCGATAGCGACGCCTGATACCCCGTGATCGCGGGCTTGGGCGAGTTGCCGTAGGTCGGGTACACGCTCAGATTGGCGGTACGGATGTCCGCCTCCGCGATCCCCGCCTTCACGAGAGCGGCTGTGATCTTCGCTGCGATGGTGGATACACTGGCAAGGGCGGACTTGGCGCTCGAGGCGCTCCGGCTGACGCCGAAGCTCATCTGGGCCTCGTCCGGAGAACCGGGCACCTTCCCGCTCCCGCTGGCCGTGATGGTGTTCAGCGGCGTGCCGGAAGGCGCCGTCACGACCTTCGTCGTGCAGCCCGTCGCAAGAGCAGCGAGCAGCGACAGCGCGATCGCACATGCCGTCGCGGATCCGAGTCCCCTCTTCATCGGTCTCTCCCGTCTCCGCATCCGCCCTCCGGCGGCCTGATGTCCCTGTACCCTTCGACGGAGGCGACAAGGCCATGGTTCGCGGGCAGCGCTAGCCTCTACGGGGCCCTTCGTCGCCGCCGAGCGCCTTCCACACCGCCGCGACCGCGACCCGGAGCCGCGCGATGGCCTTCTTCGGTGCGTGCCCGGCGAGGCGCGCGCGAGCACCCACGTACCTGCGCAAGCGACGGAGCTCGTCGGTCTCCAGTGCGCGCAGCGCGCGCTCGAAGGCCGCCCGATCGACCTCCGTCGAGCCGAGGCGCTCGAGGGAATCGAGTTCGTCGCCGGAGGCGGACAGCGCGGTCGACGCGAGTTCCCCGATGCGCTCGCGCAGCGCGTCGATGGCGAGTCGCGCCTCCGTCCGCTCCGACGGCTCGAACGCTGCGAACTCGTAGTCGAACGGCACGTCCTTGATGGGCCGGCCCGTGACCACGTACAGCTCGCAGTACAGGTACTTGAAGGCGAGCCGCACCAGCCCCTCCTTCCCGATCCTTCGCATCGATGTCCCCACCCGCAGCCCGCGAAGGACGCGGAACTTGCCCAAGCGCGAGGCGCGCTGCACGTAGTCGTGGTCCTCCGCGAGTGCGAGTGTCTCGTCGAAGCCGCCGATCGCATCGTGGACCGCACGGCGCGCCAGGATGCAGAAGCCCGCCGCGTGCGGCGACACGTACTGCATGACGTCCATATAGAGGTTCGCCACCTCGCACGCGAAGACATACGCGGGATCGCGTTCGGTCGGCTCGAGGTGCGCCGTCGCGATCGACAGGCGGCGGTCTTCGAACTGCTCGAGCGCTCCCGCGATGAAGTCGTCATCCAGGATGTCATCGGCGTCGAGGAAGAGGAGCAGGTCACTCGTGGTCACGCGGGCGCCCGCGTTGCGGCCCACCGCGGGCATGCCGCCTTCGACCACGAGCGCACCGCGCGCCTCGGCGATCGCTCGCGTGTCGTCGGTCGAACGCGCGTCCGCGACCACGATCCGATCGGCGCGTCGCGTCTGGCGGTCGAGTGAGTCGAGCAGCAGCGGAAGGCGCTCGGCCTCGTTGAGCGCAGGGATCACGACGGCGAGCGTGGTCGGCATGCGGACTCCTCGTGGTCGGTTCTCAGTAGTCTGGCACAACGCCGGGGACGCGAGAACGGCCCCGCGGGGCGGGGCCGTTCTCGCGTCCGTTCGCTGCCGGAGCGTGCGATAGAAGCACCGCCCTAGAGGCCGAGCGCGCGCCGGGTCTGAGGGCCGACGACTCCGTCAGCCGGGAGCCCGTGAGCCCGCTGGAAGGCCTCGAGGGCGGCAAGGGTCTGGCTGCCGAGGACCCCGTCGGGGGTGAGACCCAGCTTCTGCTGCACCGCCGCCACCGCGACACCGCCGCTGCCGGCCGCGCTCGCGCTGCCCGCACGGCTGGCGGACGGCGGCTGGCCATGCGCTCCATGGCAGTAGGTCGAGGTGCACCCGCTGCGCGGGCACGTCAGCACGGCGGCACCTGCCGCACTCTTCTGGCCTTCCGGCGCCGCTGCGGTCGTGCCCGAGGCGGTCCTAGGACCAGCGCTCGGCGTAAGGGCGATCGCGACGGTCACCCCGGCCCACATGACGAGAGCCGTTGTTGCGACCGCGACCAGAACGGCCGCGATCCGTCTTGGCATCCGGTTCACGTGACCCTCCCTTCGTGTCGGAGAGAAGACCGGTCACGGCCTTCAGGATCCACTTCCAATGCAGCACCGCGTGCAGCGCGAACAGCGCCAGCGTCGCGTTGGCGGAGAGGGCATGCAGGAGATGCCACAAGGGCGCGCTGCTCGGGGACAGTCCGACGACCGGACCGATCGCGCGCGAGATCGTCAGCCCGCTCAGCACGACCATCACGGTGGCCGCAAAGAGCAGGCCGTCCACCACGAGGTTGACCGCGGACACCCGCAGCAGGCGCGCCAGGAGCTTCTTGGCCGTGTGCGTCACCCAGTCCCAGTTCAGCGCTACGTGGAACAATCCGATCAGGGCAAGCCCGACCGAGAGCCATTCATGAAGGCTCGCACCCGTCACGGCCGGCTTGTATGCGACGAGGAAGGCGGTCATGAGGACCGCGTCGATGCCAAGGCGTGCACGTGTCGACATCGGGGCCTTCCTTTCGCTTCCGGGGGTAGGCGTCACGTGGGACGTGGCGCTGGGCAGGCTGCACATCCTGACGGACGGCCGTGGAGAGGCTGTGCCGCTCTGATGTGAGTTTCCTAACGCGAAGGCAACGCCGGACCGGGAGGACCCTCGATCATCCCCGACAAGCGACAAGGGCCTCGCCATCTTCCGGCGAAGCCCTTGCTGGTCTCTCGTTGGTGCGGGCGAAAGGAGTTGAACCTTCACGGGGTTTCCCCCACATGGACCTGAACCATGCGCGTCTGCCATTCCGCCACGCCCGCGTAGCGCGAGTACGGATACTAGCATCGCGCGGGGGTAGGGGCAACTCGTCGTGGCGTCCGGCAGCCCTCGCCACCCCGGTCGCTCGACGGTGGACCCTTCGATCGCCATCGTACGCGCTACGCATGCTCCTTTCGCTACACTTGTGGCCACTATCACTTCTGCAGGGGGGACTCGATGGAGAATCGCTTGTTCACGCGTTGTCGTCTGTTCGCGACGGTGGCGGTGCTCGCCACCGTCGTGTGCGCCACTTCTGTGGCGTTCGCCTTCACGGACATACCGGGCCTGTCCAATCCCGAGGTCCTCTCCCGCACCACGGACTTCCAGGGGCAACTGCTCGGCGGCACGTCGGATCAGAATCACGCCGTGCGCATGCTCTTCCTCTCTGCAGGCGACACCATCGACCTGGAAGTGGATGGCGCCGTCGGGACGGAATTCGGCATCTCGGTCTTCACGGATGAGGCCCAGAGCGTTCTCTCGAGCGAGCCGTACGACTCGACCGGAACCGGCGCTTCCCCGCGGACGCTCACCTTCGTGCCGCCCTACACCGGCATCTACTACGTCGACGCGTGCACGTCACAGGGCGGCACGACCGGCGGCTACACACTGCGCGTGACGCAGCGCCGCATCTCCACTGACCTGACGGTCATGCCGGTGGCGAACCTCACCTACGGTTCGACGACCCAGATCATGGGCTTCGTGATAGGAGGGTTCGAAGGGGAGGCGCCGGCCGGTGACGTCGTCCTGTCCTACTCCCTCGACGGCCTGTTCTACATGCCGCTCAGGAGTCAGGCGCTCAACGACGGCGGCTTCGAATTCGACGACATCTCGCCGCTGCAGAAGATGTACTACAAGGTGCAGTACCTGGGCTCGTCCGACTTCAGCGCGAGCGCGGACAAGGGGACCATCAGCACGACGGCGCGGCTTTCCGGCGTGTCGGCGAAGCGGTACGCGACGCGATCCTACGCGCTGTCCGGCACGTTGAACCCGGGCCTCCAAGAGGGCAGCCCCGCAGCCGCAGTTCGCGTCTACCTGTGGCGCTACGTGAGCGGTCACTGGAAGGCCGCGGGCTACCGCACGGCAAAGGCGTCGGGCGCCGATGTCGTGAAGTACTCGACGAACTACAAGTTCCCGTACACAGGCAAGTGGCGGATGCGCGCCTACCACTCCGACAGCGACCACCTGCCCACGTGGGGCGGCTACACGTACGTGACCGTCAAGTAACTGCACTCCGGGCGGTCAACCGCAGGGGCCCCGCATCGCCGCGGGGCCCCCTGCTCTCGTTGCGTTCGGTGCGGGGACTGCGCCCTTGCCGCTCAGGCCTTCGCGGTGTCGCCGGACGCGCATCCCCTACGGCTTCTCCGTCTGCAGGCGCACCTGGGAATCATCCGTGCCCATCTCGCTGGACACGACCGCACCCACGATGAGCACGCACGCGATCAGTTGGACCACCGCGAGCGATTCGCCCCGAGCGAGCCACCCCGTCAGCAGCGCGACGGCCGGGACCATGTTGATCGCGATGGAAGCCCGCGAAGCCGGCATGAGCTTGAGGGCCGTGTTGTACATGCCGAACGCTCCCAGGCTCGCGAACACCCCGAGGTATCCGACGCAGGCCCAGGCGACCGGGGGAGCCGCGAGCACGCGCTGCAGGCCGTCGGAGAGTGCGAACGGCAGGAAGAAGACCGCGCCGACGATCGCCTGCATCCCGGTCAGGAACCAGGCATCGTAGCGCTCCGTCAGGTGCTTGATCGAGAGCATCGAGCCAGCCGCCGCGACCATCGCGAGCAGCTCGAGCGAATTGCCGAGCAACGGGTTGCTCGCCGAGACCTGCTCGACACCGCCGAAGGACAGCATCGCCACACCCACGAGCGATGCCGCGATCGCGATGACGGAGCGCGCTGTGAGCCGTTCCTTGAGGAACAGCCACGCCCCCGCCGCGACGAGCAGCGGGACGACCGCGGAAACGACGCCCGCCTGGCTCGACGTCGTGAAACGCACCGCGTATCCCTCACACAGGTAGTAGAAGCACGGGATGAAGAGGGCCGAGAGTGCGAGGAGTCTCCAGTCGCCGGACCTGTAGCGGGGGCGCGGGAGCCGCAGCAGGAAGGGCAGGACCACCACGGTCGCCACGACCATGCGCAGCCAGATCACCGTCATGGGGGCGAACGAGTCGAGTGCCGTCTTCGTCGCCGCGAAACTCGTGCCCCAGAACAGGACCGCCCCGCTCAGGAGCATGACGGGCAGGACTCTGGCGCGGCGGGCTTCGGCTGACGGCACACGGTCTCCAAGCGATGAGGGCGATACGGGAGACTGTAGCGCACCGGCGGCGGGGCCGGTCACGGAAGCGGTCCCGTCCTTTGAAGGACGGGACCGCTTCCGGTTCCTTGGTGCGAGTGAACGAAGTTGGACCTTCACGGGGTTTCCCCCAGATGGACCCGGACCATGCGCGTCCGCCATCCCGGCACGCCCGCGTGACGTGCGAGCGATAGGGGTGACACCGCGGGTCGGGGCGAACGACTTCCTCGCCTGGCGAGCACGCCGGCCGACTACTCGTCCTCGGCCGGATCCTCGTCGTCGAAGTCCACCTGTGCCGCACTCGAGGCGCCCGAGAAGCGCAGCGCCTCCGCCACGTCATCGCCGAGGACCTCGTCGATCGGATCGTTCCATTCGGACCCGGTCTCTTCATCGGCGTCCCAGGCGCCCTGCGCCACGAGGAACGGCTGGTACATGATCGCCGACGCCGCCCAGTTGACCGAACTGCCACCTCCGAGACTCATCGATGCACCTCCCTCGCCCCCCGTTCGTCCTGAAGTACTCCTGCAGGGATGTTTTCGGCCGACAGCGGGCGCGACCTTAGCGTAGTCATCCTTCGAGGTTCGCCAACGGCAAGAGGCGTCTCCCCATGCGCTATCGTGGTGTCAATCTTGATTGAATCAGTCAAGATTGGCGGTCACACGACCGACAGGAGGGCCGCGCACGCTAGAATGCGTGTGCGGGGACGTTCGACGACTTGGTGCGGAGGCGCGTGGACGAAGGGCTCATCTTGGGACGGTACCGGCCGCTCGCCGAACTGGGCGAGGGCGGCCACGGCACCGTCGACCTGGCCTTCGACACCAAGATGGCCCGCCGCGTCGCGATCAAGCGCATCCCCCTCACGCGCCGCGGTGTCCAGATCCTCTCGCGCACCACGGGCCTGCGGGAAGTGCGCACGGCGGCGCTGCTCAACCACCCCAACATCGTCACCGTCTACGAGTGGGACACGGACGACGACGAGGCCTTCCTCATCATGGAACACGTCGACGGCGTGCCCCTGGCCGAGCTCCTCGTCCTGTATGCGCCCCTCGACCTCGAAGAGGCGGCCGCGGTGCTCGCTCCGATCGCGGACGCGGTCTGCCTCGCTCACGACAACGGGGTGCTCCACCTCGACCTGAAGCCCGAGAACGTCCTGATCACGCGCGACGGGCTGGTGAAGGTCGCGGACTTCGGCGTGGCGGCACTCACCAACGCCGCCGGTCAGGCGCTCTCGGCCGGCGGGACGCTCGGCTACATGCCGCCGGAGCAGCTTCGCGGCGAGGAGGTCGACGCCCGCACCGATGTCTGGGCGTTCGCGGCGCTCGCGTTCCAGGTACTCACCGGAGCTGTCCCCTTCGCCGCGGGCTCCATCGAGAGCGCCTTGATCAAGGCGGAGCGTACGGTGGCCCCGATCCCCGGCGAGTACGAGCCCTCGCTCCCCCCCGCCGTCGACGACGTGCTGGTGCGCGCGCTCTCACCGCACGCAGACGACCGACAGCCTGACCTGCGCTCGCTCGCCGGCGAACTGCTCGTCGAGCTGGGCGACCAGAGGGCCGGGCGCGACAGCCTCCGCGCCCTGGTCGCCGAGATGACCTCGGACGAGGAGTTCGAGGAGGAGGAGTCGCTCCTGCGGCTGGGTCTGTGGGACCGGCTCGCGATGCGCGCCGGACTCGCGGAGCGCGTCGTCACGGCGGTGTCCGCGGGCTGGCTCGCCTGGGTCGGCATGACTCCGCTCGCCTTCCCGGGGTTCGCGTCCGTCACAGCGGCGGCGATCGCTGCAGCCGCCGGCTACTTCGCCCCTTCGCTCGGCCTGGGCGCCGGGCTCGTCGTCCTCTCCGCCGGGGCGTTCCGGGTAGGCTGGCCGCTCGGGATAGCCGTCGCCCTCGCCGGGGCGCTGTGGTGGGCGGCGGTCGGGCGCATGCGCCCCGGCGCCGGGGTCCTGCCCGCGTTCGCGCCGTTGGCGGGCGTCCTGCGCGTCTCCCCCGTGCTGCCGGCGCTCGCCGGCTTCTTCCTCGACAGCGTCTGGGTCGCCGGGGCCGCATCCGCGGCCGCGGGACTCGTGATGGTGGTCACGTCGATCGTCAGCCACGGAAGCGTGCTCGCCGAGGTCGCCTGGCCGGCCCTGGTCGACCCGCTGTCCGCCCGGTGGCCGGCGGGTGGCGTCGCCGGCATGGTGGCGCTGCGGGCAGCGGTGGTCGTCGTCGCCTGGGGCCTGGCGGGGACCCTCTCCGCCATCGGAGCGCGGCGCGGAACCCGCCTCGGAGCCGTCACGGGCGCGGCTGCGGGGCTCGTCGTGTGCGCGGCCGCGCTCGGCCCTTGGATGACGGTCGGTTCACGGATGGCGTCGGCGGCCCTGCTGCAGGTGGGCATCGCCTCTATACTTGTCGTCGTGGTCGTGGCACTCGGACCGCCCGTCCAGGCGGGCGACGCCGACGACCGGGACATGGAGACGTAGTTGAGCATCCTTTCCGATTTCGAAGACCGCGTCGGAGGCGCCCTCGAGGGCGCGTTCGCCGGCATGTTCCGCTCGCCTGTGCAGCCCGTCGAGATCGCCAAGGCGCTGGGACGGGCGATGGACGACGGTCGCACGATCGGCGTGGGCCGCGTCTACGCGCCGCTCGCCTACACCGTCGCACTGTCGCCGGACGACGCCGCCAAGTACGGTTCCTTCACGACGACGCTCGCCGGCGAGCTGTCGACGTACCTCACCGGTCAGGCGCGCGAACGCAACTACCTGCTCACCGCGCCTCCGAAGGTGTCCTTCATCGTGCACGACGACCTGCGCCTCGGGCGCTTCCGCGTGAGTGCGGAGCTGGCCTCTCCGGAGCCCGGTCACGAGACTGCCTCAGCACCGGCGTCCGCGGTCGCTGACGTCGAGTCGTGGCCCGAGGACCCGCGCAGCCCCGCCGACGACCTCGCGACCGTGACGGTCGGCGACCACGAGCACGACGTCCTGCTCCAAGGGGACCGCGTCATGGTCGGACGCCTCGCCACCTGTGCGATCCGGCTCTCCGACGCCAACGTCTCTCGCGAACACGCCGCGTTCGTGCCGGTCGGCGACGACTGGGCGATCGAGGACCTCGGCTCGACCAACGGCACGCTGG
>Ga0209638_1002580_pt1 | contig 11081 bp, 10 predicted proteins | sample BarGraNGADG00211_FD_184490 | JGI IMG/M metagenome (GOLD analysis project Ga0209638, IMG submission 184490) | Arctic peat soil microbial communities from Barrow, Alaska - Barrow Graham LP Ref core NGADG0002-211 (SPAdes) (version 2) | ecosystem: Environmental > Terrestrial > Soil > Wetlands > Peat... | reverse complement strand
GTCAACCGCGCGGGCATCTGCCAGAATGACGGCGGTGTTCTTCTGGTACCGAAGCACGCGCCGGATCGGCATCGCGATGTCGCTCGGATTGAGCGCCGCAGTTGCCACCTGGTACAGGAGGGGCTGGAAGAGATGGTGGTTTCGCCGGTCGACGAGCGTCACACGTACGGACGCATGTCGGAGCGTCTTCGCGGCGTACAGTCCGCCAAAACCGGCTCCGACGATGACGACGTGGGGCTCTCCCATTATGGTGCACAACATACGCGTTGGATCACGGAGGTCACAATTCGAATCGGGCTGCCGACTGGGGAGAATCGTACTGTTTCGGCGCCCCGCCCACGTTGGTCCTTTGCGGACATCCGAAGATCTTGGCCCGGACGTTTCTTCCCTTCCCCGGGCTCCGACTTCCGCAGTGTCCTGCGCCCCGTACCGAGCGGAAACTCGAAGCGGGTTTGCCGGCACTCCTCCCGGCCCAGGTATCGCTTCGAAGGGCGCCGCTGGCTCGACCTGGATCAGCATGTGTGCTGCACGGTGCTGGCCTCCACCCGCCTCCAGCATCAACGCCTGCGCACTTCCTTCACGCGGAGCCATTGATCCGCCCCACCTCCCGCTCGCGCCGGCAGTTCGAGCGCGTCGTCGATCGCGATCACGTCCGGCGGAATGGGCGAGATATACAAGGCCCGCCACAGGCAGCGTTCCCGTCACGAGCTCGTAGAGGAGAACTCCGAGTGACCAGACATCGCTGCGTACGTCGGCGCGCCCGCCTTGTAACACCTCCGGCGCCATGTGGCTCAGCGTTCCCGCGAGCGGACTGCGCCGTCCGCTCCTTCGTAACCACCCAAATGCGCCGGGACCATCGGCTCCCATCCGAGAGCGCGAACAGAAGGCTGAGCAGCACCTCGAGGGACGCAGGCGACAATTGAAAAGTAGCGTACAACAAGCGCAGGCAAGACTACACTGGGCTTGACACGGAGTGTCGCTTCACAGCAGGCGCCATGCTCCCAGATCGTGCCATTCTCCCATCAACCCATATTTCAGGAACAGCTGCTGCCCAGCGGTGATGTCGGCACCGGTGAAGACGGTCTGGCCGTCCGCGTCCACGACCCGCTCGGGGATCGGAGTCCCAACGTCGCCGCTGTAACTATTGAGCGCGATTCCTGCGAGCACGCCCAATCCAATGAGCGCGACGGACACGACACCGTAACGCCACCGGTGTGACAGCTCGATGTTCGGATTCTCCACCATGCTTGAAGCCTTCGCCGGTGCGATTATTCGTGGACGGAGTCGGAAACCGCGCTCTCAGGTCCCAGATACAGCAGCGTGAGGAGAAACACACCACCCGTCGCCGACCGCGCCTCGTGCTCGACGCCGGGTGCAATGACGAGCACATCGCCGGTATGCAGCGGATACTCGCGGCCGCGCGCCGTGAACGTCACCTCGCCCTCGAGCAGATGAACCGTGACGTGCGCGTCGGCACTGTGCGCCGGTAGCGCTCCACCGGCGGCGATGCCCATGATCGTGAGTCGGAGCGGCCCTTCCTTGACGAGGGTCCGCGCGGTGCGGCCGTGCCGGGCGAGGAGCGCGGGGTCGAGCATCCGCTCGTCCTGCGTCAGGTGGTGGACGAGCACCTCGCCGTCCAGGATGCGAGTCATCGATGACATGTGGGCTCCGTGATGCACGTGAAAGGAACTCGGTGCGCGCCGTGAACCGCTACCCGGACACGCCGGACGGCCGACCGATCTCGTCGCGCGCTTCGAGGCGCGCCAGCAGCAGATTGAAGTACAACATGCCCCGCTGCGACCCGAGCATCTCGGCGGCCTCGGCGGCATCCACGCCGCCGCCCGCGACGAGCGCCACGTTCGCCGCCACGCCGCTGTCGCCTCCCGGAAACACGTCGAGCCGGCCGAGGCCGCGCAACAGTATCACCGTGGCCGTCCAAGGCCCGATGCCCTTGATGCCGCGAAGCACGAGCGCCGCGTCTGCGCTCGATCGCTCGTCGAGCATCGCTTCGCTGAGCGCGCCGGAGGCGAGGGCCTCGCCCGCGCGGCGAAGGGTCGCGAGCTTGCCGGCACTCAAACCGGCGGCGCGGAGCACGGCATCGTCAGCACAAAGAAACCGTTGCACGCTCGGAAACACCACGAGCGGCACCCCGTCACGTTCGACCGGCGTGCCGAGCGCCAGAATCAGACGGCGCATGATGGCGCTCGCGGCGTGCAGGCTGACCTGCTGAAACAGAATCGTGTTGGCGCATGCCTCGAAGAGTCCCGGATAGCGCGGCGGCTTGAGGCCGCGCATGCGTTGCGCGAGCGGCGCCAACCAGGGGATCGTTCGCGCCTGGCGATGGAATTCCGAGAGATCCCTTTCGGTGCCGAGCATCCGGCGCACGCTCGCGAGTGCCCGCTCGGCATCGCCCGCGCGGCCGTCCAGGGAGACCGCGAGCACATCGTCGCTCGGTTGCGTGACACTCACGATCACCGGCTCGGCGAATCCGCCGAGCGCACGCAGATAGCGGCCGTCCGATGTGTAGACGTCCACGAGGTTCGTTGACGTGCGCCGCAGTGCGCTCACCGTCAAGTCGAGGCGGTACGGCGTGACGACCTGCAATTCGTGCGTCGCGGTGCGCGACGCGCGTGCCAGGGGATCCGGTGACATGCTATGTTGTCGCAAGGAATAACCGATCACATGTGCGAGGCGACCAATGACAACGAAGCGGTTCAAGCGCGGGGATCACGTCTCGTGGAATTCGGAGGCCGGTCGCGTGCGAGGAAGAATCACGCGCGTCGTCACGTCGCCCACGCAATTCAAGGGCTACACGGTCCGCGCGAGCAGGGACGACCCGCAATATGAGATCAAGAGCGACACCACGGATCACATCGCGATGCACAAGGGATCCGCGCTCAGCAAGCTCCGGAGTTGACGGGTTGATGAGGAAAACGGGCGCGACGGCCTGCATCATCGCGTCAGCTCGAACGCGACTTCGGCGTTGAGGCCCTCCGAATCGCGGTGCACGACCGCTACGGCCAGCGTCTTGTTTCCGCGGCGATAGCGGATCGTGCAGTCCTGCGTGACCGCGTCCAGCTTCCCGTCGAGCGTGGCCTCGTCCCAGCGTTCGGCGTGACCCACGTGGCACCCAGGAGGGAATGTGAGAAATACGGTGTCACGAACAGTCATCGACGACTACATCGACGGCTTCCCTTTAGCTGTGCAGGCGCGTCTGCGCGCGGTACGCAAAACGATCCGCCGCACTCTTCGCCGATCAGCAAACCGATCGATGCGCCGCCGACTGTTTTCAGAAACTCGCGCTTGTGCATGGGTCGTACTCTTTCGAGAGAGAGCGCGCGCTCCGGTGCGCCGTGGCATCGTCAGAATGTGGCGCCTATCAGAGCGACTCCGCGAGGCACAGTTCGAGAATGACTACATTTCTGCCATGAAGATCCTCCGTCTCGTTCCAGCCGTCCTGATCGCGCTCTGCGCCGCGCGGCTCGCCGCGCAACCAACTCCCCTGCAGCGCCGTGCACAGCAGATCGGTGCTCTGATCTCTGCCGCGCCCTCAGGATTCGACACGGTTTTCGCATCGTCGTTTCTGGCACAAGTCCCCGCGGCACGTCTCACCCCGCTGTTCATACAACTGCTGGCCCAGACCGGAAAAGTGTTGCGCGTCACTCCGTCGCAGATCACGGGCCCGACGTCGGGCAAGTTTGACCTCGTGACCGACAAGGGCTTCGCGATTCCGGCGACGATCTCCATCGATGCCGGCGCTCCGAATCTGGTGAACGGCCTTCTGTTTGGAACCCCCGTACCGCTCGCAGTCAACTTCGCGGCACTCGTCGCAGAATTCGGCAAACTCCCGGGCACCGTATCGTTCGTCGCCGCTCGGCTCGACGCGGAACAGATCGTTCCCATTGCATCGCTCAATCCCGACACTGCGTTGGCCATTGGTTCTGCGTTCAAGCTGTACATCCTTGGTGAGCTCGTGCGCTCGGTAGAGCGCGGTGAGCGCAAGTGGAGCGACGTTGTCACGCTCGACCCGGCGGCGATGTCTCTTCCCTCGGGCTTTCTGGCGACGTGGCCAGCCGGGTCGCACGTAACGCTCGAGACACTCGCCACGCTGATGATTTCGCAGAGCGACAACACGGCCACCGATCAACTACTTCGTGCACTCGGCCGCGAAAAGGTCGAAGCGATGCTGCGCACTATGGACAACCACGCGGCAGCGCGCGATGTGCCGTTTCTCGCGACGCTCGAGATGTTCAAGTTGAAGGGGAGCCCAATGGGTACGCTCGCCACTCGGTACGCGGCGGCCGACGTGCCCGCACGGCGCGCACTGCTCGTCGGCGAAACCGCCAAGCTCACCAGAGATGAGATTCATCCCTACGCCGACGGAAAGCCCTCGCACATTGCCGACGTCGAATGGTTCGCCTCGGCGAACGATCTCGTGCGCGCGATGCGATGGCTGCGCGGTGCATCAGCGTCGGTGTCGGGACAGCCCGCCCGCAAGCTGCTCGCGGTGAATCCGGGAATCGGACAGTCGAAGGAGGACTGGCCGTACGTGGGCTACAAGGGTGGGAGCGAGCCGGGCGTGCTCAATCTCACGTTCCTCCTGCAGGCGGCCGACGGGCGTTGGTTCATTCTGTCCGCCGGCTGGAATGATCCCAAGGCCGTCGTCGACGAGTCGAAGTTTCTCGGCCTCGTGAGCCGGGGGATTCAGTTGCTCAGAGTACCCTGAATGACTCAATCAGATCTAGCCCTCGCTCTCGATCCGGCGACCGTGCGCCGGACCGTACTCCCCAACGGCCTCACCGTGCTGGTGCGACGCGACGCGTCGGCACCCGTCGTCGCAATCGTGACGTATGTGCGTGCTGGCTACTTCGATGAGACGGACGACGTGGTCGGCATCGCGCACGTGCTCGAACACATGTTCTTCAAGGGCACGCCGGACCGTGGCGTTGGTGAGATTGCGCGCGAGACGAAGTCGGCGGGCGGATATCTGAATGCGGCGACGATCTACGATCACACCATGTACTACACCGTGCTTCCTTCGTCCGGATTCATCGCGGGGCTGGACGTGCAGTTCGACGCGTATGCCAATTCGCTGATCGACACGGAGGAGCTGGCGCGCGAGCTCGAGGTGATCATCCAGGAGGCGAAGCGCAAATCGGACAATCCCGGCGCGGTCGCGACGGAGACGCTGTTCGAGCTGCTGCACGACCGTCATCGCATTCGTCGCTGGCGCATTGGCCGAGAGCCCGGGCTCCGCGCACTCACGCGCGACGCGATGATGCACTTTTATCGCAACTTCTACCGGCCGGCCAGTACCGTCCTCACGATCGTCGGCGACGTCGATCCGGATGAAGCGCTGAACGAGGTGACGAAGCGGTACGGCCGGCTCGACGGCGGCAGGCCCGTCCTCTCGCCGGGACCAACCGAGGAAGGAGTTGCCGGCTTTCGCTACCGCGAGTGGAGCGGCGACGTGGGGCAGACGCAGATCGTGATGGGATGGCGAACTCCCGGGACGCTACACGAGGCGACACCAACGCTCGACATTCTCGCGATGGTGCTCGGCGGCGGGCGGGCGTCGCGTCTGTACCGCGCGGTGCGCGAGCGCAAGCTTGCCACATCGGTGTCGGCCTACGACTACACGCCGACGACGCTGGGCGTGTTCGTCGTGCAGGCGGAGGCGCCGCCAGAGCGCGCCGCCGAGGCTGCGCGCGCGATGTGGGCGCAGCTCCGCGCGGTGCGCGAGCACGGCGTTGCGGAGGCCGAGCTGGTGCGCGCGAAGCGACTCTATGAATCGCAGTGGGTGCGCCGCCTGGAGGATATGGAAGGGCAGGCAAACTACCTCGCCGAGTGGGAAGCGCTGGGCGATTGGCGGCGAGGCGAAGCATACCTGCAGCATGTGCTGTCCGTCACGCCGGAAGAAGTGACCGCGCTCGCACGGCAGTATCTCGATCCGGACCAGGCGGGTATCGTGCTGTATCGTCCCAATGGCACGCCGGAGATCGCGGCGAACGCCGACGCAATGCGCGCGTTCCTGGATGATGGGCCTGTTGCCGAAAAGTTGCCGCCTGCGCTGCCGAGCGCTCCGTCGCCCGCTGTACACACGCGGCTGCGCGTGGAGCGAGAGGAAGCGGGAGTGCGCGTCTATCGCACGGAGGCGGGCACGCCGCTGCTCGTGCGCCGCAAGGCGGGCGCGTTGGTGCATGCGGGAGTATTCGCGATCGGTGGTGCGCGAGACGAGCCCGCGAACGAGGCGGGGCTGACGTCGATGCTCGTGCGCACGGCGCTCAAGGGCACCGCGCGACGGTCCGCGGCGCAGATCGCCGAGGAGGGCGAGCTGTTGGGTGGAAGCGTTGGCGCGGGTGCAGCGAGCGAGAGCTTCGGCTGGTCGATCAGCGTGCCGGCGCGCTACGCCGCGGAGGCCGTCGCGCTGCTCGCCGACGTCGCGCAGCATCCGACGGTGCCTGACGATGCGCTCGAAACCGAGCGGGCCATCGCGCTCTCCGACCTCTCGGCGCTGCGCGACGACATGTATCGCTATCCGATGCGTCTGGCGACGATGGCGGCATACGCCGGGCATCCGTACGGAGTTCCGGTGAGCGGCGACGAGACGACGTTGTCGCGCATCACGCCGGAACGCGTGCGTGAGTGGCACACCGCGCGGTTTCTGAGGGGACCGTCGGTGATCGCTGTCGTTGGCGACGCAGATCACGACGAGCTCGCGGCGATGGTGGCCGCGCAGTTTGGCGAGCTGCGCGGCGGCGAGCCGGTGCCGCTCGAGCGTCCCGAGTGGCCGTGCGCTGTGGTGCAGCGTACCGAGAAGCGTGACAAGGCACAGACTGCGCTGGCGTTGCTGTTCCCCGGACCGAGCCGAACCGATGATGCGCGCTTCGCCGCCGAAATGATCGCTGGCGTCGCGAGTGGACTCGGCGGTCGCTTCTTCGATGAGCTGCGCGACAAGCAGTCGCTCGGCTACACGGTGCAGGCATTTGCCAGCGAGCGGATGCTTGCGGGGGCGTTCGTGTCATACATCGCGACGTCGCCGGAGAAGGAAGACGTCGCGCGGCGCGGATTGCTGGCGGAGTTCGCCAAGCTGCGCGAAGCGCCGGTGACGGCGAAAGAGCTGGAGCAGGCGCAGACGTACGCGATCGGCACGCACGCGATCAGGCAGCAGAGTGGCGGGGCAGTGCTCGGCGATATCGTCGATGCGTACATGTTCGGCGGCCTGCGCGAGCTCGCCGAGTTCGATGCGCGAGTGCGCGGAGTGACGGCGGAGGAAATGTTGATGATTGCCCGCGCGTATTTTGATGAATCGCGGAGGGTGGAGGGAGTGGTGCGGGGGGTGGGGAGGGCGGTGTGAATACCCCCCAACACATCACGCGGTATCGGACCAGAACCGTCGCAGCAGGTTCGCCGCCACCTGCCGCCGATAGTCCGCGCTCGACCGGAGATCGTCGATCGGCGTGATCTCCGCCTCGAGGACACTCGCCGCCTCGTCGATACCAGCACCGGACGCAAGCGCAGCTTCGGTACGCGGAAGCCGAATGGTCGTCGTCGCCACGCTTCCAATAGCGATCCGCGGCGACGTTGCACGAACGGCGGCGATGACGAGCTTCGAGATCGCTTGCGCCGCGCGCGTGCCGACCTTACGAAACCACTGCCGCCCTTCCACGCGCGGAAGCTCGATGGCGATGATCAGCTCGTCGGGACGCAACACCGACGTGCGATAGCCGGTGTAGAAGCTCGTGAACGGAACGCGTCGCTCGACGCTCGCGCTGCGAAGGACGAGTACCGCATCCGCGACGGCGAGCACGGGAAGCGAATCACCCGCCGGTGAGCCATTGGCAATGTTGCCGCCGAGTGTGCCGCGGTTCTGGATCTGTACGCCGCCGATCTGTGACGCCGCCTTCACGAGCATCGGAAGCCGCTCCTGCACGATCGCCGATTGCATGATCATCGTATAGGTCGTTCCGGCTCCGATCACGAGCAGATCGTCGCGAACGTCAATACCGCGTAACTCCTGGAGCTTCGTGATGTCCATGAATCGCGTTGCGTCCAGCGTACCGAAATTCAGGCTGACGTACAGGTCGGTTGCGCCGGCAATCGGGGTGAGGGGCTCATCGCGTAGCATGGCCAGTGCGTCGTCGAGCGTGCGCGGCATCGCGATGGTGAGCGGTGTGATGGCGGATCTCACCGCGCACCGGCCGCATTGGCCTTATGAATCGCCCGGTAGATGGCCTCATAGCCGGTGCACCGACACAGATTCCCCGCGAGCGCGACGCGAATGTCGTCGAGCGTCGCGTCCGGCGAGAGCGTGGACGCCACCATGATCATGCCCGGCGTGCAGATGCCGCACTGCGCGCCCGCTTCGTTCATGAAGTGATGCTGCAACGCGTGGTCGGTGCCGAGCCCTTCGATCGTGCGCACATGGGAACCTGCAACCTGCGCAAAGGGCACGAGGCATGAGACGACGAGCATGTCGTCCACGAGCACGGTGCACGCGCCACACTCTCCTTCGCCGCAGCCTTCCTTGGTGCCGGTGAGCCCGCACTCGTCGCGGAGCACATCCAGCAGGCGCTTCATTGGATGTGCGTCCACATCGGCGGGACTTCCGTTCAGCGTGAAGCGCATGCGCTCAGAATGATCTCTGGAGTAGCGGGAATCTCGCGCACGTCGATCGCGAGGTGGCGAATGGCGTTGATCACTGCGGGTGCCGGACCATCGATGGGCAGCTCGCCGAGTCCCTTCGCGCCATATGGCCCGTCGACGTACGGGTTCTCGAGCATGACGACGTCCATCTCCGGCGTGTCGAGCGTCGTCGGAATCGTGTAGTTCGTGAGCGACGCATTGGCCATTCCGCCGTCACGCATCACGACCTTTTCGAGCAGCGCGAAGCCGAGGCCCTGCGCCGAACCCCCTTCGATCTGGCCGCGAGCGAGGGCGGGATGGATTGGTCTTCCGAACTCCTGTACTGCCGTGAGCTTGATCGGCCGCACCTCGTAGGTGTCGCGATCGATCTCGACCTCGGCGACATCGCATCCCCACGCATAGGTGGCATACGCGTCGCCGCTGTACGTGTCTTCGTTCCACTGGATCCACGCCGGCGGCTCGTGTTCCTTCTGGATCTCCAATCCACCGTAGCGCTCGAAGTACTCGGCGGGTGAAAGAACGCCGAGCTTCTCCTTCATCTCTTCGGCGCAGCGCTGCAGGAGCTTGCCGACGACCATGGCGGTGCGCGACGCAACGGTTGGACCGCTGTCCGGAACGCGCTGCGTGTCCGGCTGCGCGACGTCAACCTGCTCGTACGGAATCCCCATCGCGTCGGCCACGATCTGCGCATGTATCGTACGCGTCCCCTGCCCGATTTCGGTGCTCGAGACGAGAATGCGAACGCCGGTCTTCGTCAACTCGAGTTTCGCCTTCGACCCGAGATGAAGTTCGCCGCTGCCGGTAAACCCGGCACCGTGATAGAAGAGGGCGAGGCCGATGCCGCGGTTCGTGCCCTTGTATTCGATGCGCTTCCTCTGAAAGTCCGAGCGTCGCACCGCTTCGCGCAGCACCTCGAGCGCGCTGCAATCGCCGGTGAGCGTCTGGCCGGTGGCGGTGGTATCGCCGGGTACCAGTGCGTTGTGCTCGCGCAGGGCGACCGGATCCATGCCGAGCGCCTCGGCGACGCGATCCATGTGCGCCTCGACGGCGAAGAGCGTCTGCGGCGCGCCAAAGCCACGGAAGGCGCCGTTGGGCGGCGTGTTCGTGAACATCGCGCGGCCGCGAATGCGAGTGTTGTCGCACCGGTACGGGCCGGCGGCGTGAATGCCGCCACGTGACATGACAACCGGACTCAGGGTGACGTACGCGCCGGCGTCGAGAATGATGTCGACGTCCATGGCGACGAGTGTTCCGTCGCGCTTCACTCCGGTGCGGTGGCGCACGATGGAAGGATGGCGCTTGGTCGTGGCGATCATGTCCTCGGTGCGATCGTAGACGATCTTCACCGGCCGTCCTGATTTGAGCGCGAGCAGGGCGGCATGTCCCGCGATCATCGACGGATATTCCTCCTTGCCGCCGAATCCACCGCCGGTTTCCGTCTGCACCACGCGGATATATGGCTTCTTGCCGAGCAGGCTCCTGAGCGCCTTGTCTACATAGAAGGGGCACTGCATGGAGCCATGTACCGCAATGCCGCCATTCTCGGGATCGGCGATCACGCCATTCGGCTCGATGTAGACGTGCTCCTGATGTCCCGTGCGGTACGTACCTTCGACGATCAGGTCGGCGGACGCGAAGCCGGCGTCGACGTTGCCTTTGTCGATCGCGAGCGATTTGAGAATGACGTCGGAGTGCTCGGGGTCCAACTCCGGCTCCCGAGCTTTGTACTCGATCACGACGTTCGCGGCGAGGAGCGTATCGCGATCCTCGTGCGCGAGGAGAACGATTGGCTCCGCGAGATGCCGAACCTCCGTCTCGACGAGGAAAGGTTGATCGTCCTCGAGCAGCGCGACGATGTTACGACCACCGGCGGGAATGTCGCGGTAGTCCACAATCGTGAAGCCGGTCGTGTCGAAATCGAAGCGGATGTTCGTGACGCATCCACACGGGATGGCCGAACGAATCGTCCGTCCGTGCAGCATTCCGGGAAAGCTGAGATCGTCGACGTACTTCGTGGCGCCGGTCGCTTTACCGATCCCGTCCTTGCGTGCGACGCTGGTGCCGACTGCGGGCATTCCTGGTGTTTCCTTGTTATACGGATAGCGAAGATGATTCGCGGTCAGTATTCAGTCAACATTGCTCGTATCGCGGACTGTCGGTCGCCCGCATTCGTTCCGACGGCGAGACTTCGCGTGAACGCTCGGGCCGAAGCGCGGTCGGTCGCCCGCATTCGTTCCGACGGCGGGACTTCGCGTGAACGCTCGGGCCGAAACGGCCCGAGCACGCTCAGACGCCGTCTCCACGAACGCAGGCTCCCTTGTTCTAACTGCGTGGATGCGTAACGCGGCAATCTCGCGTACTTTCTCACCCATGCCACAGATCGCGGTTCACGTCGAGTATCCGGCGTGGGTGCATGAGACGGTGGACTGGGAGCG
>Ga0209638_1002575_pt1 | contig 11095 bp, 13 predicted proteins | sample BarGraNGADG00211_FD_184490 | JGI IMG/M metagenome (GOLD analysis project Ga0209638, IMG submission 184490) | Arctic peat soil microbial communities from Barrow, Alaska - Barrow Graham LP Ref core NGADG0002-211 (SPAdes) (version 2) | ecosystem: Environmental > Terrestrial > Soil > Wetlands > Peat... | reverse complement strand
CGGACCCACCATGTGGGCCTGGGACATCACCAACTTCGTCTGGTGGGTTGGTATCGGCCACGCGGGCACGCTGATTTCCGCCATTCTGCTGCTGCTCAACCAGCAGTGGCGCAATTCCATCAACCGTTTCGCCGAAGCCATGACCATCTTCGCGGTGGCGTGCGCCGGCATGTTCCCGATTCTCCACCTGGGCCGCCCCTGGCTGATGTACTGGCTCTTCCCGTATCCCAACACCATGGGCATCGAGCCCAACTTCCGCAGCCCGCTGGTGTGGGACGTGTTCGCGGTATCCACCTACGCCACGGTATCGCTGCTCTTCTGGTACGTGGGCCTGATGCCCGATCTGGCCACGCTGCGGGACCGTTCCGAGCATCGCGCGCTGAAAGTCACCTACGGCTTCCTGGCGATGGGGTGGCGCGGTTCGGCCAAACACTGGGCGGTTTACGAAACCGCGTCCCTGCTGCTGGCAGGGTTAGCGACGCCGCTCGTGCTCTCGGTCCACACCGTGGTCTCTCTCGACTTTACCGTCGGTATCGTCCCCGGATGGCACAGCACCTTTTTCCCGCCCTACTTCGTGGCGGGCGCAATCTATTCCGGCTTCGCCATGGTGCTGGCGCTGGCCATTCCGCTGCGCTCCATCTACGGGCTGAAGGGCTTGATCACCGCCAAGCATCTGGACAACGCGGCCAAGGTCATGATGGCTACCGGCCTGATCGTCGGCTACTCCTACATCATGGAAGCCTTCAGCGCCTGGTACGGCGGCAACGTCTACGAACAAGCCGCCATGTGGAACCGCATGACCGGCCCCTACAAGTACCACTACTGGGTGCTCATCGCCTGCAACGTGATCGCGCCCAACGCTCTGTGGTTCAAGAAAGTCCGGAGCAATACGGTGGTGCTCTTCGTCTGGTCGCTGATCGTGCTGGTGGGCATGTGGCTGGAGCGCTTCGTGATCATCGTGGCCAGCCTGGCGCAGGATAACCTGCCCTCTTCGTGGCGCGTCTTCGAATCCACCCGCTGGGATTGGGCCACGTATCTCGGCACCATCGGACTGTTCCTGGTCCTGTTTATGCTGTTCATTCGTCTCCTGCCTATGATTTCGATCTTTGAAGTCCGGACCCTTTTGCCGCAGGCCAAAATTAAGGAGGATTCGCGCGGATGAATAAGCCGATCTACGGCGTGATGGCCGAATTCGACAACCCCTCCTCGCTGGTCGGCGCCGCCCGGGCGGCGCGCGAAAAGGGCTACCGGAAACTCGACGCCTATTCGCCCTTCCCCATCGAAGAGCTGAGCGACGCGCTGCACCTGCACAAGAACAAGTTGCCGCTCTTGGTGTTGATCGGCGGCATCGTGGGCGGAACCCTGGGCTACATGCTGCAGTATTTCGTCTCGGTGATGTACTATCCCATCAATGTCGGCGGACGGCCGCTGCACAGTTGGCCATCCTACATCATCATCACGTTTGAGACGACCATTCTCTTTGCGGCGCTGACCGCGGTTTTCGGCATGCTTGGCCTCTGCGGCCTGCCGATGCCCTATCACCCGGTCTTCAACGTGCCGCGCTTCGCACAGGCTAGCCGCAACCGTTTCTTCCTGTGCATCGAATCCACCGATCCGCTCTTCGATCGCGACAAAACGTGCGAGTTCCTGGAGACGCTGGAGCCCCGGGAGGTATCTGAAGTTGCGCACTAGGAATGCAGTTATACCGCTCCCTCACGGTCGCGGCTCCGATCAGGACCGCTATCATTCCGATCCGAGCCGCGACCGTAAGGGAGCGATTGGCTTGCTCCTGTTGTCCCTTGTCCTGCTATCGGCCTGCCGCCAGGACATGCACGACCAGCCGAAGTACATCCCTCTGCGGCCCAGCGATTTCTTCGCCGACGGCCGCTCCGCCCGCTCCATCACCGAAGGCACGGTGGCGCGCGGCCACCTCAACGACGACACGTTGCTTTACACCGGCAAGGGCGCCGACGGCAAACCGTCGAATGAGTTTCCCATGCCGGTGACCAAGGCGCTGATGCTGCGCGGCGAGCAGCGCTACAACGTCTACTGCACGCCCTGTCACGACCGCACCGGCAGCGGCAACGGCATGATCGTGCGCCGCGGCTACCGGCGTCCGCCCACCTATCACAGCGACCGCTTGCGACAGCAGCCCAACGGATACCTCTACGACGTGATCACCAACGGATTCGGCGCCATGCCCGACTATGCAGCTCAGATTCCGCCGCCGGATCGCTGGGCCATCGTGGCTTACATTCGCGCGCTGCAACTCAGCCAGCAGGCTTCCATCGACGACGTGCCGGCCGCGGCACGCGGCCAACTGGAAGGCGCCGCTCGCGGCCGACTGGGAGGCGCCAAATGACGGCCAACGCCGTGGATTACCGCGTTACCCCGCAACTGCGGACCGACCTCCGGCAGTGGCGCACACGCGCGCTGATCGCGGGAGTCGTGGGAACCGCGGTGAGCGCCGCCGGCTTCTTCGCCGCCGGACCGAACCAGTTCTACCGCTCCTACCTGTGGTCGTACATGTTCATCATCGCCATCACCATCGGCCCGCTGGCGTGGCTCATGCTGCAATACGTCACCGGCGGCGCCTGGGGCCTGGTCATCCGGCGCGCCTGCGAGGCTGCCACGCGCACGCTGCCGCTGGTCCTGGCGATGTTTCTCCCCCTCGCGATCGGCATCAACAACCTCTATCCCTGGGCGCGCGCCGCCACGGTCGCCGCCGATCCGCTGCTCCAACATAAGGCGCCGTACCTCAACGTGCCCTTCTTCCTGGGGCGCGCCGCCTTCTATTTTGCCGGTTGGATGTTCCTCGCCTGGTGGTTCAATCGCTGGTCCCTCAAAGAGGACCTCGAAGGCCACGACGCGGTCCACACCAAGATGAGCCGCATGGCCGGCCCGGGCCTCCTCTTCTGGGGATTCAGCGTCACCTTCATGGCCGTCGATTGGGTCCTGTCGGTGGATCCCAAGTGGTTCTCCACCATCTTCGGCATGCTCTTCATGGTCAGCCAGGCGCTGACCGCGATGGCGTTTCTGACTACCTTGATGGTCTTGCTGTCCTACCGAAAGCCGATGTCGGAAGTGCTGACCGAGCGCCATCTGCACGATCTCGGCAAGTTCCTGCTCGCCCTGATCATGGTGTGGGCGTACTTTTCGTTCTCCCAATTCCTCATCATCTGGGCGGGCAACCTGCCGGAAGAAATTCCGTGGTACCTGACCCGCCTCAATCACGGCTGGCAGTTCGTCGGACTGCTGCTGGTGATCGGCCATTTCGCGCTGCCCTTCGCGCTCCTGCTCTCGCGCGATCTGAAACGCAATTTCAAACTGTTGGCTTCGATCGCGCTGTTCATTCTGCTGATGCGCTTCGTCGATCTCTATTGGCTGATCACGCCCAGCTTCCGCACGGAGAGCTTCGGCCTCAGTTACCTCGATTTCACCATCCCCGTCGGCCTGGTTGGCCTCTGGCTGGCGTACTTCCTCACGCAATTGGAGAAGCGCCCGCTGATGCCGAAGAATGCCCCGCACCTGGAGGAGGTTTTGGAACATGGACGAGATTAAGCATCCCCAGGACCCCCACGCCGGACACGAAACCACGGACATCAACGTCTGGGCCGTCGGCAAATTCGCCATCGGCCTGGTCATCGTGTGCGTCGTCTCCCTCCTGCTGCTGTTCGGGCTGTTGAAGTTTTTCCAGTCGCGCGAGGAAACCAGCGTCGCCAATACGGTGGAACCGGTCAAACTTTTCCCGGAACCTCAGTTGCAGAAGACTGAGATTCTGGATCTCAAGGCCCTCCACGCCGAGGAAGACAAACTGTTGAACGGCTACGCCTGGGTGGACCCGAAGCAGGGCATCGTGCGCATTCCGGTGGATCGGGCAATCGAAGTTCTGGCTAAGCGCGGACTGCCGTCACGCAGCGAGGTACCCAAAAAATGAGAACGCAAACGCTCCCTAACGGTCGCGGCTCCGATGGGATGTCGCGACTCCAATCCGAGCCGCGACCGTTAGGGAGCGTTCCTCGTGCCGCCGCCCTGACCTTGCTCGCGCTCTCCGCCGCCGTCGCCCAGCCCGGCCAGTTGCTGGGCCCCGCGCAGCAATCCAGGATGCAGGACAGCAATCTGAAGCCCGCTCTTCCCGGCGCGCTGCAGGGCGTCGGCATCGATCAGCGGCTCGACCAGCAGGTCTCGCTCGACCTCATGTTCAAGGATGAAGCCGGACGCGACGTCCCGCTCTCCTCGTTCTTCCAGCGCGGCAAGCCGGTGATTCTCGTGCCCGTCTATTACCGCTGCCCCATGCTGTGTACCCAGATCCTCAACGGGCTGGCCGGCAGCCTGAAGGCGGTCTCGCTCGATCCCGGCAAGGACTTTGAAATCGTCGCCGTCAGCTTCGACCCCAAGGACACCCCGGAAACCGCCGCCGGCAAAAAGCAGATGTACCTGCGCCGCTACGGCCGGCCGGGCACGGCCAACGGCTGGCACCTGCTGACCGGCGATCAGGCTAATATCACGGCGCTGATGGACGCCATCGGTTACCACTATAAGTACGATGCCGCGACGGATCAGTTCGCGCACGCCAGCGGCATCATGGTGCTGACTCCCGAAGGCCGCCTCTCGCGCTACTTCTACGGAGTGGAATATGCGCCGCGCGATGTCCGCCTCGGTCTGGTGGAAGCCTCGCAAAACAAGATCGGCAGCGCGGTGGATCAGATTCTGTTGTTCTGTTTCCATTATGAGCCGGCTACGGGTAAGTACGGCGCCGTGGTGATGAACCTGGTGCGCTTCGCCGGCGCAGGTTTCACGCTGGTCTGCGGCGTGTTTCTGTTCATCTTTCTGCGCCGCGATGTGCGCCGGGACCGGCGTATTCTCAAGCGGGTTGGATAGCACACGATGGGTAAATTTCAATTATTTCCGGTACAGGCCTCCACACTGGCTCCCGAAGTGGATCACCTGCTGTACTTTCTGCTCGCGGTCACCGTGTTCTTCACGGTGCTGATCTTCGGGGCCATCTTCTATTTCGCCATCAAGTACCGCCGCCGTTCGGAGAACGAGCTGCCGCACGTGCAGCACACCGGCTATACGCTGGAAATTCTGTGGAGCGTGATTCCGTTCGGCATCACCATGGTGATGTTCACCTGGGGCGCGAGTATTTTCTTCACCGCCAGCAAGCCGCCGAATAACGCCATCCAGATCTACGCGGTCGGCAAGCAATGGATGTGGAAGCTGGAGCACCTGGAAGGGCAGCGCGAGATCAACGAACTGCACATCCCGGTGAACACCCCGGTGCGGCTCACCATGGCCAGCGAGGACGTGATCCACAGCTTCTTCGTCCCGGCCTTCCGTACCAAGCAGGACGTGGTGCCCGGCCGCTATTCCACCACCTGGTTCACGGCCACCAAGCCGGGCAAGTATCACCTGTTCTGCGCCGAATACTGCGGCACCAACCATTCCGGCATGATCGGTTGGGTGTACGTGATGGAGCCCATGGCTTACCAGAACTGGCTCAGCGGCGGCGCCGCCGAAGGCTCGATGGCCGAAAACGGCAAGAAGCTCTTCGAACAACTCGCCTGCAACAACTGCCACAAGGAAGACAACTCCGGCCGCGGCCCCAACCTGGTCGGAGTTTTCGGCAAGCAGGTGCAACTCGCCGGCGGCGGTACGGTAACGGCCGACGAGGCTTACTTCCGCGAGTCCATCTTACAACCGCAGGCCAAGATCGTATCCGGCTTCGAACCGGTGATGCCCACTTTCCAGGGACTGGTGACCGAAGAACAACTGGTGCAACTGGTGGAGTACGTCAAATCGTTAGGCCCGAAACCGGGAACCGGCCCGGTGGATAACGGGCAGAAGCCGGCGCCCAAGAAATCCAGTAACGCGGGTTCCACTCCCGCCAATCGTTAGAACCCTATGATTACCGCAGCGGCACAAGAACGCGAGCATTACCTAAACGCCAGTTACGGCCTCAAGAGCTGGCTCCTTACCAAGGACCACAAGCGCATCGGCCTGCTGTACCTCGCCACCATCACCCTGTTCTTCTTTATCGGCGGCGCCTTCGCCACGCTGATTCGCGTGGAGCTGCTGACGCCGCAGGGCGATCTGGTCAGTTCGGAGACCTATAACAAGCTGTTCACCATGCACGGCGTGATGATGATCTTCTTTTTCCTGATCCCGTCGATTCCAGCCGTGCTGGGAAACTTCTTCCTCCCCATGATGATCGGCGCGCGCGACCTGGCGTTCCCCAAGCTCAACCTGCTGAGCTGGTATCTGCTGGTGGTCGGCGGTCTGTTCAGCCTGTACGCCATGCTGGCGGGCGGCGTGGATACGGGCTGGACCTTCTACACGCCTTACAGCACCACGTACTCCAACGGTTACGTCGTCGCTACTGCGCTCGGCATCTTCATCGCGGGCTTCTCGTCCATTCTCACCGGTCTGAACTTCATCGTCACCATCCACCGCATGCGCGCTCCCGGCATGACCTGGTTTCGCATGCCCCTGTTCGTCTGGGCGCACTACGCCACCAGCCTGATTCAGGTGCTCGGCACCCCGGTTCTGGCCGTCACTATCGTGCTGCTCTTCCTGGAGCGCGTGTTGCATCTCGGCATCTTCGACCCCGCCCGCGGCGGCGACCCGGTGCTCTTCCAGCACCTCTTCTGGTTCTACTCGCACCCGGCTGTGTACATCATGGTGCTGCCCTCCATGGGCGTGGTCAGCGAAATCATCAGCACGTTTTCCCGTAAGGCCATATTCGGCTATCGCATTGTGGCCTTTTCCAGCGTGGCCATCGCGGTTTTGGGCTTCCTCGTCTGGGGCCATCACCTCTTCGTCAGCGGCCAGAGCCTGTATGCCGGCATGGTGTTCAGCTTCCTCAGCTACTTCGTCGCGATTCCTTCGGCCATCAAGGTTTTCAATTGGACTGCGACCCTGTATAAGGGCTCGATATCCTTCCAGACCCCGATGCTCTATGCCCTCGGCTTCATCGGGCTGTTCACTATCGGCGGCCTGACCGGCCTGTTCGTGGCCGCGCTCGGAATCGACATTCACGTCACCGATACCTACTTCGTGGTGGCGCACTTCCACTACATTATGGTGGGCGGCGCCCTGATGGGTTACCTCGGCGGCATGCACTTCTGGTGGCCCAAGATGACCGGACGCATGTATCCCGAGGGATGGGCCAAGCTTTCCGCGCTGGTCATCTTCCTGGGCTTCAACCTGACCTTCTTCCCGCAGTTCATCCTGGGCTACCTCGGGATGCCGCGGCGCTATCACGCGTATCCGGAAGAGTTTCAGGTACTCAACGTCCTCTCCACCGCGGGCGCCAGCGTCCTGGCCGTCGGCTACATGATTCCCATGATCTACTTCATCTGGTCCCTGCGCTACGGCAAGGTGGCTCCGGCCAACCCCTGGGGCGCCACCGGGCTCGAATGGAAGACCTCATCGCCGCCGCCGGTCCACAACTTTGAAGAAACTCCGGTGGTCACGCACGGAGCTTACGACTACGCCAGTCTGATGGCGGAGGAGGTCGAAGTTGGCTGATCACGCTCCCACGGAAACCCTCGCGCTTCGCGTGCAGTTCGATACCGAGGCGCAGCAGAAAGACGCCGCGACCCTCGGCATGTGGCTCTTCCTGGTCACCGAAATCATGTTCTTCGGCGGCATGTTCGCCGTCTACACTATCTACCGAAGCTGGTATCCGGACGTGTTTGCGATCGCGTCCAGCAGCCTCAATCAGATCATCGGCGCCCTCAATACCGGCGTGCTCCTGCTCTCCAGCTTCACCATGGTGATGGCCGTGCGCGCGGGGCAGCTCGGACAGCGGAAGGCGATCGTGATTTTCCTGATCCTCACCCTCCTGTTCGGCGGCATCTTCCTCGGCGTGAAGGCCTACGAGTGGAACCAGAAGTTTGAAGAGCACCACATTCCGGGCCAGGCGGCGTTCCATCTGGACGGCGTTCTGCCCGGCGACCAGGGCCACGCCCAGTTGTTCTTCTCCATCTATTTTGCGATGACCGGTTTGCACGCGCTGCACATGGTGATCGGCGTGGGGATTCTGCTCATCCTGATCGTGCAGGCCCGTAAGGGCAGGTTCTCGGCGTCCTACTACACGCCGGTTGACGTGGCCGGGCTCTACTGGCACTTCGTCGACATCATCTGGATCTTCCTGTTCCCGCTGCTCTACCTGATCGACCGCCACCTGGTTAAATAGTCATGAGCCAAATAGTCATGAGCCAAATAGTCATGAGCCATCCACCCGAACAAACTCATATCGATTCCGTCGGAACCTACGTAAAGATCCTGCTGGCGCTGCTGGTCGCGACCGCTGTGACCACCGCGGTCTCCCGCGTCGATCTCGGAGCGTTCAGCACCGTGGTCGCGCTTGGCATCGCGTGTGTGAAGATGCTCCTCGTGGCGCTATTCTTCATGCACCTCCGCCACAGTACGAAGCTCACCAGGTTGGTGGTGTTGGGCGGCCTGCTGTGGCTGGCGATTCTGCTGCTGCTCACCCTGACGGATTTCGCCACCCGCGGCATTCTCGGCGTACCTGGAAAGTAGTGGCATAAGGCTGCGCCTTGTGCATCCGAGCGCGCTGCTCCGATCGACGCATCGCAATTCCAATGAGAGCCGCGACCGTTAGGGAGCGGTTGCCTTCGTAGCGTCTATTTTCGAGGAAGGGTGCGGTGGTAGAATCACCTTCGCGGGATGCCTACGATCAGCACCTTCTACGGGATTTTGATTCGGATGTTCTTCAATGATCACGCGCCGCCCCACTTTCACGCCCGCTACGGTGAGTTCGAAGCTACGATCGACATCGGCACTCTGGCGGTCATCCAGGGCCAACTACCGGGCCGGGCTTTGAACCTGGTCCAGGAATGGGCGATGATACATAGAGAGGAATTGCTCGAAGGCTGGCGGCTCTGCCGCGAGAATAGACCCCCGGCGAAGATTGAGCCGCTGGCGTGAGCGAAGTATAGTTCGATGTATTGGGACGTAATTGAAGTGAAACCGGAGCCGGACTACTGTCTCTTTGTCCAATTCAAAGACGGACTGCAGGGACGTGTGCGCTTGCGGCGGGAAGATCTGACGGGTGCACTCGCGCCGCTGCGGGATGTGCAGTTTTTCGAGCGGGTTTTTATTGATTACGGCGCGGTCGCGTGGCCCGGCGAGATCGATCTGGCGCCGGATGCTATGTACACTCAGGTCGCCAGCGAGTGTCATGAGCCGCGGCAGGCGTAGGCCGAGTCACCCCCCACTTACTTTTCCGTCTCCCTCAGCAGCTCCGCCAGATACTTCCCCCAGATGGCCGGAATCGAGTGCGTACCGTGGCCGCGCGTATCATCGCCGATGGGAATCAGTACGTAGCGCCCGCGCTTCACGCGTTGGATTTCGCGCTCCAGAATGCCCAGCTCCGGAGGATTCACCTGGTCGTCGGCCGAGTTCACCGCCAACAGCGGCGCCTGGATCTTCTCCAGATCGGGCTGCGGATTGTAGTCGCGCGAGCTATCGAACTGGTACAGCATGTCGTTCGCGTCCGCCGGCCGCGCTTCGTAAAAGCGGCGTTCGAACAGGGCGTCGGCCTGCTCGCGCGTGGGTGCTTGCTTGAGCAGTTCGAGCGGGCTTGACGTCATCATGAAGAGCGCGAAATTCGCCGCCACCATGTTACTCAACGGACCCTGGTACTCGCCGTTGTTCCAGTTCGGGTCCCGCGTAATGGAATCCACGATCATCTTGCGCAGCATGCGATTGCGCCCGCCGATCTCCACCGGCGCCGAAGCCAGCGGCATCAGCGCGTCCATGAAGTCCGGGTACATCGTGCCCCACATCCAGGTGTGCATGGCCCCCATCGAGGTCCCCATCACCAGCCGCAGATGATTCACCCCGAGCTTTTCGGCCACCACCCGGTACTCGCCGTGCACCATATCCGTGTAGGTGTAGTGCGGGAACTTCATGTGCAGCCCATCGCTCGGCTTGCTGGATTTTCCGTGGCCGATATCGTCCGGCAGGATGATGAAGTACCGGGTGGCGTCCAGCAGTTGCCCCGCGCCGAAGAGTTGTCCGGCGAAGGTGGGCGACAGAAACCCGCGTCCGCTGCCGCCGGTGCCGTGCATGATCAGCACGGCGTTGGTCACCACGCCGGCCGCGTTTTTCACCGGCGCACCGAGGGTCGTGTAATGCAGATTCAGTCGCGGCAGCGTTTCGCCCGTGGCGAATTGGAAATCGGTGACTACGTAATCGCCTTCGGTGGGCGCGGGGTAATCCGCGGCCGCCAGCGGAGCGGCGAGCAACATAAATAACGCGGCAAGGGCAGTTCGCGACATGCCAACGATCCTATCGCATACTGGGAAGCGATGCGATTCCTGCTCGCGCTGCTCACCCTGCTCCCGCTGGCCGGCGCCGCTGGTCACGCGGCGTTGCGTAACCCCAACGCCCGCTTCTGGCGGAAGCACGCGCCGGCGCAGTACCGCGTGCGCGTGGAAACCTCGCGCGGCGCGTTCGTTCTGGAAGTGCATCGCGACCGGGCGCCCATCGGCGCGGATCGCTTCTACAACCTGGTCCGCGCCGGCTTCTACGATGACTCGCGCTTCTACCGCGTGACCGCGCGCTTCGCGCAGTTCGGCATCCCCGGGAATCCCGCCGTCGCCGCCGTCTGGCGCACCCCCACACTGCCCGACGACCCGGTGCGCGAATCCAACACGCGCGGCCGCTTTGCCTTCGCCATGACTGGCCCGAATGCACGCACCACCCAGATCTACATCTCGAAAACCGATATGACCAGCCAGGATAAGGATGGCTTCGCGCCGCTCGGCATGGTGGTGGAAGGCATGGATGTGGTTGACCAGCTCTACGCCGGATACGGGGAGAACGCCGGCGGCGGCATGCGCGGAGGCAAGCAGGACCGCATTTTCGCCGAAGGCAACAAGCACCTCGATGGCGATTTCCCAATGTTGGATAAGCTGATACGCGCACGGGTGAAATAGGCTCCTCTCCCGGAGTGGGACATGCCATCGCCTTTTGTGGCCTGTCATGCCTCGCCAAAGCACGGCAGGTTGACAGACGACAAAAGAGTATCTTCTCAATAATCCGGGGAGGAGCGCAAAAAGCG
>Ga0209638_1002573_pt1 | contig 11100 bp, 7 predicted proteins | sample BarGraNGADG00211_FD_184490 | JGI IMG/M metagenome (GOLD analysis project Ga0209638, IMG submission 184490) | Arctic peat soil microbial communities from Barrow, Alaska - Barrow Graham LP Ref core NGADG0002-211 (SPAdes) (version 2) | ecosystem: Environmental > Terrestrial > Soil > Wetlands > Peat... | reverse complement strand
AAGCCGTATCTCCTGGTTCACAACCGCCTCGAACGACTTCGGCAGAATCCAGCTCGTATCGAACGTGAAAACCGCGCCGTTGGCGAACTCGACCGTGGCGTTGATAGCATCCCACGTATCGACTTCATACTCATCCCGCAGCAGGCCCTTGTGCCCCTTGGCGAAGACCGACTTGCCGTTGGACTTGATCACCCAGCGCACGAGGTCGTAGAAGTGGACCCCCAGGAACCACGCGGGGCTCGACGACGGCGCCCAGCGCTTGAGCCACTCACTCGGAACCTCGATCCGGTCCTCCATGCAGACGCTGCCGTATAGCACCTTGCCATACTCGCCCGAGGACACCCGCTGCTCCAGCGCGATATGATCGGGGTCGTAGCGCTTGTGGAAATCGACCTGCAGCAGCACGTTGGCTTTCTTCGCGGCATCGATCATCGCCTGGCAGCCCTCGACCGTCACATCCAGCGGCTTCTCTACCAACACATGCTTGCCCGCCGTGGCGGCGGCGACGCATATCGGCTTATGAAGATGATCCGGCGTAACCACCGTGACCGCGTCGATCTCAGGATTTGCGAACATTTCATTGTAGTCGCGGTAGACCTTGCAGCCGTAGTTGGTCTCGACCCACTTCGCCCGATCCTCGTTAACCTCGGCGACCGCCGCAAGCTCCGCCACGCCCAGATATGATAGCTGCCTGAATGCGTTAAGATGATTGACGCCGAAAATGCCCGCTCCGACGACTCCGACTTTGATCGACATTGATCCACTACCTCCGCTTGATTGTTACCCCGGCATTGTAGCTCCAATAGGGCAGGCAGCGCAAGAGTTGGAACCTGCCCGGCTGATTGCCAGTCAACAATGTGGAGGCCGCTCGTAAGGCTCGCTAGCGGCGATTTCAAGCTCAGCCGCGCGTCCCATGAAATTGACATGGGATTGGTGTGTGGTATAATGCAGTTGGCCGTGGTGGTTGAAGAGTCCGCCGCCGTTGTCAGATGCATGTCCATCCTACGCGCCGGAGCCTTTGTTCCGGCGATTTTATTATGAGGTACCAATGAGAACTATCCACAAGATTGGGATCGGCGTGCTGGTCGGCCTCGTTTTCGCTGCCGGTTATGCCACCAGGATACAATGCACGCACCGTCAGCGGGACTTCGCGCTGATGCAGGAGCAATCCGGCACGCTTGCGAAAGGGACTCAAGTAGCCTCTACCCAGCTTTCAGATGTGGCTGATGTTGACATACGCCCGCTCGAGACGCTCTACAGCGTCGTCAAGAACCTGCGCGAGCACTACGTAGAGCAGATCACCGTCGAAGACGAGGGAAAGATGACTTACGACGCCATGCGCGCTATGCTGGCCTCGTTCGCTGACCCTAACACCCGTTTCGTGGAGCCCGCGGAGCGCAAGATCATCGCGGATGCGCGGGAGGGCAAGCTCCACGGCATCGGAGCGATACTAGCGATCAAGCAGACGTGGAAACCGAACAAGGATAAGCCTAAGGAACCACTGAGCGAGGAGCATCTGATCGTAGCTACGGTCCTGCCTGACGGCCCGGCCGCGAAAGTAGGGCTCAAGCCCGGCGATGAGATCATCGCGATCGACGGCAAGAGCGTGCTTCCATACGACCCATACCAGCGGGTCAACGATATGCTCAAGCAGGACAAGTACAAGTCGATGGAGAGGGGCCAGCTAAGAAAGTTCCTCGAAGCCGAGCAGAAGCGCATCGACGAAGGAACCAGCGTGACCGAGGCAGAGCAACTGCTTGGCAACGACTCCAAAAAGCCGTTCGAGCTTACCCTGGCTGCCAAGCCACAAGGCAAAGAGACGAAAGTGACGGTGCAGCCGGCGGAATTGGTGGTGGAGCCCGTCAGCGTCGCGCGGATCGAGCCGGATGGTGCCGCCTATGTTAAGGTGGGCTATTTCGGTACCACGACCTCGGCCAAGTTTGCCCAGGCGATGAGTGATCTGCAGTCGAAATCGGCAAGCGGTCTGATACTGGACCTGCGAGGCGCGACGGGTGGAGACATGGAGTCCGTGAGCCAGTTGGCGGGGTGGTTTGCACCCAACAGGACGCTTGCGGTGCTGCTCCGGTCCAGAGGCAGGAAGTTGACGCTTGCGGCCGCGGCCGAGCGTCGTTCCGAAGGCGCAGCCTGGGGCAAACCCGTGGTGGTGCTGGTCGATGGCTCGACCACGCGAGCGCCCGAGGTGCTGGCGGCCGGACTTAAAGAGGTAGGCGCGGCCAAGCTCGTGGGCGAGAAGACTTACGGAGCCTTCCAGGATACGACGATGATCGACCTCGCGGACGGGTCCGCGGTTATGATGGCGACAGGCAAGTACGTCACCCCCAAGGGAGTGGACTACAACGGCAAGGGCGTCCCGGTGGACGTGCAGGCAAGCACAAACGACCAGCAAATGAAAGAAGCCGCCAGACTGCTCAGCGCGGCGGGAGGCAGGGGCTAGGACTATGAAGAGAACTCAGACCGTAGTCTTTATTGTTGTTCTCCTGCTCGCGGCGTTCATGATCGGCTTCCACGTGGACGATGTCCGGGCAAACGGCATCAACCTGGATCGGTGGAGAGCCAGCCTGGAGCTGTTCCCACAGCGGCTGGAAACGCTATCCGGCGAATCGCCTGATCCAAGCACTCGCATTCTGCCGTTGATCGAAACTTACTCGGCTCTTATGGAGCGGCTCAAGAGCGACTACTACGGCAGGAAGTCTGTCGATGAGCGAGAGCTAACCTACGATGCCATTAGAGGCACCCTGCACGCCCTTGGCGACCCCTTTACCCGATTCATGGCACCAGACTCCTACAAGAAGATGGCTGAGGAGAATAAGGGCGATTTTACGGGCATTGGCGCTCAACTAGATACCAACAAGAAGGGCGATGTCTACGTCAAGGAGCCTCTGCCGGATACCCCCGCCCTCAAAGCCGGCGTGAAAGCCAATGACGTCATAATCGCTGTTGATGATAAGCCGATCAAGCACCTCGACATCGAGGACGTGGTCAAGATGATCCGCGGCAAGGAATGGACCAAGGTCAAGCTGACCCTGATGCGCCCCGGTCGCGCGAAGCCAATTGATAAGGTCATAGTCCGCCAACTCGTGCATTACCGAATGGTTACCTACAGGATGGCCGACGATAAGGCGAAGATCGGCTATGTCAGGCTCTATCAGTTCAACGAGCAGAGCGACGAGCAGCTCGACATCGCGCTGGCTGCTCTCGAAAAGCAGCACATGAAGGGCCTCGTGTTCGACCTCAGAGCCAATCCTGGCGGCCTGCTGAACGTTGCGGTTGATATCGGCAGCCGGTTCATTGAGAGCGGGCCCGTGGTCATAATCCAGGAGCGCGGCGGACAGAAGGCACCGTTGAACGTTGAGGATGACAAGCACAACCACAAGCGTTATCCACTGGCGGTCCTGGTGGACAAGCAGAGCGCGAGCGCGTCGGAGATCGTTTCCGGAGCCATAAAGGACGACGGAGTTGGCACCCTTGTCGGCGTCACTACGTTCGGCAAAGGCCGGGTGCAGACCATCCTGCCCCTGCGGGACGGTTCCGCGGTGGCGATCACGACCGCGAAGTACCTCACGCCCGATGGAACCGACATACACAAGAAGGGGATAGCTCCTGACCTCAAGGTTGAGGCTGCGGAGAACCTGGACCCCACCAATCCGAAGACGGACAACCAGCTAGCGGCGGCAGTTGACGTGGTGAAGGTCAAGATTGGCGTGCTACCGAAGAGCGCTCTCGATAAGTGGGAGCATCCGAAGGTGGCGGCTGGTACATCGAGTGTGACGAAAGCTGAAGCTGCATCTCCGCCGATCCCGAAGAATACGCAGTATAAGGGGACGATCCGTTATCCAAAGCCTGCTCCGCGTGTGAACAAAGATCTCAGCGCACCGGGCAAATCATTCAAGCGCCCTGCTCCGCTGAAGAAGAAATAGCGTAAGAGGTCGACATGGATAGTCGAAGATCCCAGGTCAGGTGGGTCCTTGCCGGGCTTGCCGCGGCGATTATGCTACTGCTTGCTTCGTGCTCCGCGCCGCCTCCGGCGCGGAAGGCGTCGCCTCCCTCGGCTCCGGCCGTCCAAGAGCCGGATCGTGGAGAGCCGGATCGTGGAGAGCTGGCCCGCCACGCGACGAAGCCTGAGCATAAGCTCAAAGCCGCCGTCACTACCAAGGAAGTCACCCCGGCCGCGCCAAGCGCTGTTCCACTGCATCATCGAAAGCGAATGGCCGGCTACCCGGGCGAGATTACGCATGCATCGAGCCCAACTAAGATAGCCCTGACCTTCGATGCGGGCGCAAGCCCTGCTCCCACTCCAAGTATACTAAAAACTCTCAAGTCCGCCGGCCTGCAGGTGACATTCTTCCTCACCGGCAAGTGGTGCGAGCAGAACCCCGATCTGGTAAAGGAGATCGTCGCGGACGGCCACGAGATAGGCAACCACTCCTACTCTCATCAGGATTTCAGGAAGCTGAGCGATGATGCCATCGCCGAGCAGCTAAGGCAGACCGAGGACATCGTGATGCGGCTCACCGGCAGAACCACGAAGCCACTGTTCAGGCCGCCGTATGGAGGCCGCGACAAGCGCGTGCTGAGTGTCGCCGGCCAAGAGGGCTACACGTCGGTCTACTGGTCGCTGGACAGCCTGGATGCGTTCAAGAAGGGCATAACCAGCCAGGAGATCGAGAACCGTATTTTGGACCGCATCCAGGGGGGCGATATCGTGTTGATGCACTGCGGCAGCGCTCCGACCGCCGACGCGCTTGCGGACATGATAAGCAAGCTGCAGAAGCGGGGCTATCAGATAGTGAAGGTATCGGAGCTAACGTCCGGCGGATAGCGTCGAAGACCTGGCCGCCGAGGCCTAGTGGCCGGAAATGAGCATCCAGTCCTCGGGCAGGTTGGTGAACACGCTGTAGGCGTAGAGGTCAGCCACGCCCGGCTCGTGACTGGAGTTGGTTAGTTCAATTGACAGAACACCCGTGGCCGCAACATAGTCTCCCGCCCCGACACCGCCGCTTACCTTGCCAGGTAGATAGACCCTAACGCCGGTGCCAAATCCGCATGCATCCGCGATTCCGCCGCCATCGTCTACGTAGGCTATCACGTCTCCGGGGTCGCCCTGTGACGAAACCCAGGTAACGCGGCCGCACACGCGGACGCGCAGGCCTATCGTGCACAGGCCTATATTGTTGCTGAACATTGGAGGCTGGTTCCATGCCTTAGTGCTAATCATCTTCTGACTCAGCGCAAGCGCCTTCGGCAGCGTATATGTCCCATGGTCAACGGTCCAGCAGTCGACCATCGCCATCACGGCGGCTTCCTTGTTGTACTCAGCCAACGCGCCGGTCACCGTAAGCTTGTTGCCCGCGACAGGATAGTCAGTGCAACCCATAGGGAACAGCACCGCAACGCCTGACGAGCGATTCTCCTCCTCAATATAGGCCTTCATATACTCCGTCCCGCGGCACCAGACGGATGTCGGGCTCGCGTAAGTAACGATCTTGTTCTCCAGGATCGCGCCCAGACTTGATTGCGATGCTTTCAGCGCTCCGATGCTGACAAGATCGGGCGGATAGAAGCTAACTCCGTCCACCGCCGCTATGTGCCACTCGATGTCGTATATCTGGTGGAACTCCAGGAAGACTGTTGCTACCCCCCCGGAGCCGCTGGTCACGGTCAGCGAGGCAGTGTGCCATAGGTTATTGTTCGTATCTGAATAGCCGGTCCACCACTTCACGCCGGGGTTGTTCGGATCGATGCCGCCGTTCGGGTCCACACCAATCTTTACTTTATTGTAGCCATCTTCACCGCCCCATCTATACGTGATGAACCGGGCAGACAGCACATAGTAATGGTTCGGGATCACGTTGGCCTGCTGAAATACGCCGCCGTTCTTCTTGTCCCAGTTAGCTGCCGTTCCGAGGAAGTAGGAACCGTTGTAGGCGCGGATCCCAACATTCGCTATTTCCGCAGTCTGCGGATTCTCCGGATTCCATTGGTCTACGCCATCGCGAGGATAGGGGCCAATCAGGCCATCGATGGGCGAGTAGCTGGGCGACTCGTTCGTATACTGAACCCAAGGGTAAAGCCAAGGCTCGTCAATCTCGTTCACGTCCTCAAAACCGCCATTCAGCAGGGCGTTGCTGGGAAGAGGCAAGCTGAAGAACTTGCCATTCGCCGAGACACTCGTGTAGGGCGAAGATCCTTGGCTGGTCGCACGGAAGTGATACTCCTTGCCCAAGACAACGTCCAGGACGACTTGGTGATTGGTAGCCGGCGGAACTGCCTCAGTAATCGTCACGTGCTCTCCCAACGTCGGCCAGTATTCCACCTGCGCATCCGTTGGAACGTCTGTCTGCCAGGATACATATGCCAGCAGACTGCCGGGGCTATGGGTAACGGTCAGATTGGTCATCTGAATGGGCGTGGTGAATACGGTGTCGGCGGAATCGGCGATGTACTCGCCGGAAGCACTTCTGGCGCGGCAATGATAGGTCGTGGAATGGGTCAGGCCGGTAAGGGCGACCGTGTGAAACCTCGTCAGCTCGGTACTCTTCACGAATCGTCCGTAGAAAGGCGTTGTGCCGAAGTCCACTTGCGAAGTTGACAGCTGATCCGTTGACCATGTTACTGTCGCCGCAGTCTCGGGATTCGACGGATCAGGCGTGATGTGGGGTCCGTCTGTGATGGTCACCGGGACCCCGGGCGTAGTAAACTCATTGTCACCGGAACTGGTGCTGTAGTCGCCGGAAGTGCTTGTGACACGGCAATGATATGTGCTGGGATGCTCCAGGCCGGTAAGGGTAATCGTGTGGGACATCGTTAGCTCCGCGCTCTCCACGAATAGCCCATATTCAGTCGTTGTGCCATAGTCCACTCGCGAAGTTGACGGCGCGTTCGTCGTCCACGTGACTATCACCGCAGTCTCGGGATTCAGCAGATCAGGCGTGATGTCAGGCCCACTTGCAATGCTTACCGACGTTCCGAATTGCACGTTGTCCCAGAGGGTGGACATGACCGCACCCGAACTCGGCTGATACGCCTCTATGAAAATCGTGTAGATGCCGGGACCCGGCACAGTCAACTGCTGAGTGCTCCATGCGCTGGACTGCGGAAAAACGACCCAATCGGTGACGCTATCTCGATCTTCCGTGTAGCCGTCAGCCAGGCCCATCCGCACACGGCAACCGTTGTCATAGGGTTCGGAGTAACCGCGGCCGCTGACGGTGATGGTTGTCGGTCCGCCTGCCCAGTCAAACGACTGGCACACTCCGCCGTTGCCATTGATGCCGGAGGAGGACTGAATGCCGCACACGTAATAGCCGTCAGCAGGATACGGGGGGGCCAGCAGGTCAAACGTGCAGTCGTAGAAACCGCTGCAGCCCACAGTGGGTTCGGTCTCAGTGGAGTCTTCGTGCGGCTTGTAGGAGTACGTCGTCCAGCCGTTTAGGTCGCCATCTTCAAAACTAGGGTTCACGATTGTCTGTGCGGCGACCGGGCTCGCTAACACGAGCAGGACGACCCACAGCCATAGGATCAAGCTTATTCGACTCCACATTCGTCAACGGCCTCTTCGGGACAGACGTGACGCTCGTGCCATCCTGATCACGGAGACGTCCTTATGGATGCAATAATCAGGCTCATCGCCGTGCGCGGTCCCCGCGTACCAGGCGAATGTCCGAAAATCGCGGCTCGCGCGGCGCAGTCAATGCCGGGCTTGCCGGAAAACAGGTCAGTGCAAAACTAGAACGTCAGGCCCTTTGCGAACGCGCAGGTTGGGCCGACTCTGGCCGCTGATAACGACCACGCTGGAGATACCAGTGACTACGGCGATATCTCTCTCACTGGGAACGCTAACCGGAACTGCGTCCGCCGCAAGGTTGCCGTAGCTTACCCTAACCCCGAAAACCAGAAGGTTGTTGTCGGTTCGCCTGGTGCCATCGGAAAGGCCGGATCCGTCATCGACGTAGAAATACTGAGCTGTGGCATCGACCCAGGTAACCTTACCCCACGTCTTGACCAGCAGGCCCACGTTGTTCGGGCCCAAGGCGCCGACCACACCGAAGGTATACTCGTTCAGATCCTTGCCACCCAGGCTGCGATTGGACATGGCTATCGGGGTGATAGTCGTTGCTGTCGCCGTGCCGACGAGCGCGCAGGCTAGAATAAAGGCCACGAAGATTCTTAGCTTCACGTTGCATCTACCTCAATCACAGCGCCAAGGCGCGCGAGATTTGCCACGAGTCGTACTCGCGGACAGGACAAAAATGCATTTCCCCTATTAGCTATATACCTCATCATCCGGCATTTGGCAAGCCCTCTGCCAAACTTTTCAGCTACGGAGCTATGATCTCCGCGTCCGCAAGGTATCTTTCGCCCTGCTCAGAGCTCATGGTGCCGCCGACCTTCACGTAGCTGCCCTCGCTCACAGGAGTGGCGCATTTCACTCTGACGCCGCTGGAGCGGTCGTCTTCCTCAATATAGAAGCAGTCCGCGAAGACCGCCGTGACGCAGCGGCCCGAAGACAACTGCACCGGACTGTCCGGCGGCTCCTGCTTCATGTCCCGGATCCTGTTGACCACTTTCCTCTGCGCGGCCCCTGCTATCGACACCCAGTTAGTGAGTCGAGTATCCGATGTCGTCTCCCCTGCCGGTGCGTATAGCGCCCAATTCGACCAGAGATCAGTCGAGTTATACCCGCCGTCGACCGCGACATTGCCGACAGAGTCGGCCGCAACAAACCTGGCCTTTGTGAGACCGGGCCCTATAAAGAGCGTAGTCTGTCCGTTTGGCAGAAGCTTCCTCGCGATGTTACCGTTACCGCCGAACTGCAAGTTGCCGCAGTTCAGTCCCATCCACAGCGATGTTGCCGTACAGCTTACGCCCGTGGCATAGTAAGCGGCGGACATGCTACCGGACACGATACCACTCAGCCCGCAGTCAAAGCTCGCGTCTTCGGCCCATTCGCCGCCAGGCTGACGCGCGTAGCGCGTCACACCCGGGTTCGGGCGCTGCGGGTCGCTCGACGAACCCGAAGTCGCCAAATAGCAGGCCGCCCCGCTCGGATCGAAACATATCTGCCTGACCGTTGTGCTCGATATCGGGCCTATTGCGGTGTGCCACGTGGTGTCACCGACGATGCAAGCCCGCACGTAGTCCGACAGCGCCTCGTAGACCTCAAGCCCCTGCGGGCCGGCGAGGCCGTCTAACCAGAAGATACCCTGCGGCTGAGTATCGAAAACATGGTGCAGCTCGTTTCCGAGATGATCGAACACTTTCACCCCGGAGTTGACGATCCCTGTTGAGCATGCCACATAGATATTGCCGAGTCGGTCCACGCCTATCCCCCAAGGAGAGCTCTGCGGGGCGGTGTTGAAGCCGAGGTTGAGCGCGTTGCCGTCCCGGTTGCCCGCGAGCCAATCCTTCGGGGAACCATCGGCATTGTAGGCACGGAGAGTACCGCGGGCGCCTACCTGGCTGACATAGATCGTGCCATAGCCTGGGCTATCGGGAAACCTGTCAACTGCGAGCCCGTAGATGCTGGCGGTCGATGTCCCCCCGCAGAGCCGATTAAGCACACCTGGGGTTCCCGTGTCGCTGTGGGTGGCGGTTATGCGGGCGCGATATGTCCCCGTGCCGTTGGGGGCCCCGGCACCGTCCCATTCGTGTGAGTGTAAGCCAGCGGTTTCGGTGAACGGCCCGAGCGTATTGACGGGGTGATCGTCGTTGTCGCGTATCTCGATCGTCACCTCGCCCGGGCAGTTCAGTCGGTAGTCGATACTGATCGGGAGTGTCCCGCTGGTTGCGCCGGCGGTGAAGTTGTAGACACCGATAGCAGCGCTAACGGGGCTGCGGGATGATAATAAGGCAATAATGCAGATTAGGCTCAATACCAGCAGTTGCGGAAATGGTCTAGTCATCATAAGCTCAGCTATAAGTGTGATATAAATTAGGGGTGACTGCTACCTCTCGGTGCAGCCACCCCTTCCAAGGGGAAACATAATCCCCAATATTTCTAGTGGCCGGATTCAATACCTAGTTAGGTATACTCAGTTGCTTGCTGGCTAGTATGCAGGCAAAGCCGGAACGATCATAGCGATGTTCGGGACCAGAGTCTTCATCTGGTAGCCTAGACCGGCACGCAAACGATCATCAGCCACTCCTAGGCCAGGCCCCACTGTAAAGCCACCCGCTACGACTTGGCCGGTCATCGTCTTCGATACCCACGGGGTCTTGCCCGCACCAGTAGCAGAGGCGTCGACCCAGCTCTTGACGGTTGTCCCGTCCGTGAAGCTAATGTCCACGCACTTTGTGTCATGGTCGAACGGCTGGCCGACGTAATGCCAAGCGCCGCTAGCGCCATTTCCCGGCAGCGATATCCACATGTCGGTCTCGGGACCCCCGAGACCATCAGACAGACCACTCGGGAAGCCAGTGTAGGTAACCGTCGTCCCCGTGTTGGCCACCCTCACCATGAAGGCATCACCCAACTGAATCGGCGCGAACGAGCCGGGAGACAGCGGGTTGTACACGTACTGTCCAGCCGCCGGGTTCATGCCGTAGACGCAGTTTCTACCACCGGTCCACTGGGTCAAGATGTTCGCGAATGTGATTGCCACGGTCGCATTGTCAGGATACTGCGCTATCGGCGTAGACACCAAGTTCCATCCGACAAACAGAGTCTTCGTTGACGTGGTCGCGAAGCACGCGCCCCCCAGCACCAATGCCAATACAAGCACTAAACCTATAATCCTCATCATTTCACCTCCTTTCAGTATTCTCGAAATCGAGTTTGATCTGAACATTGTTTCCACCTCCCCTTGGACGTATCTTCTTATAGAGTCCCCCAAGCGCAATATAGCACACGGCCTGAGGGCTGTCAACCTGGTAGAATTACCTGTTTGTCTCGTTCGTCATCCTGGCCCTGAATCCAGTTCAGGGTTTTCAGGATCCCTTGGATGCCGAATCAAGTTCGGCATGACGGTTTACAATGTGCGCTGGTTGGAATAAGTGCGAGTTTAGTATCATTTTGCCCGCCCTGCTCGTCCAGGAAACCTGGCTCGACCGTCTCGGGCAATTCTCTCTCGGCGCCCTCTT
>Ga0209638_1002571_pt1 | contig 11103 bp, 8 predicted proteins | sample BarGraNGADG00211_FD_184490 | JGI IMG/M metagenome (GOLD analysis project Ga0209638, IMG submission 184490) | Arctic peat soil microbial communities from Barrow, Alaska - Barrow Graham LP Ref core NGADG0002-211 (SPAdes) (version 2) | ecosystem: Environmental > Terrestrial > Soil > Wetlands > Peat... | reverse complement strand
GCGCAGCTCGCGTGGATCGTCATCAGGTTCGTCTTCGTGGCGTCGTGGCAGCCGGCGGCGGCGCAGGTGTCGTCGCGCGTCACCGCGTGCAGCGCCGTGTGGTCCGCAAAGCCATGGCAGTTCGCACAGGCCGTGTTGCCCGCGGCGATCGCGGCCTTGGTCGCGAAGGAAGCGGCCGAACCGTGGCACACGGCGCAACTGGCGTGGATCGTCATCAGGTTCGTCTTCGTGGCGTCGTGGCAGCCGGCGGCGGCGCAGGTGTCGGTGCGCGTCACCGCGTGCAGCGAGCTGTGGTCGGTGAAGCCGTGGCAGCTCGCGCAGTCCTTGTTGCCCGCCAGGATGGCGGCCTTGGTCGTGGCGGAAGCGGTGTCGGCGTGACACACCGCGCAGCTCGCGTGGATCGTGACCAGACTCGTGTCGGTCGAGCCGTGGCAGGAGTGGGCCGCGCAGGTGTCGGTACGGCTCACCGCGTGCTGCGAGTTGTGGTTGGTGAAGCCGTGGCAGTTCGCGCAGTCCGCGTTGCCCGCCAGGACGGCGGCCTTGACGGTGGCGGAAGCGGCGTCGGCGTGACACACCGCGCAGCTCGGGTGGATCGTGACCAGACTCGTGTCGGTCCAGCCGTGGCAGGAGGGGGCGGCGCAGGTGTCGGTACGGGTCACCGTGTGCTGCATCGTGTGCGCGCTCGAACCGTGGCAGCTCTGGCAGTCGGTGGACCGGTCGCGGATCGCGCGCTGCACGAGCGGATCGGTGCTCGCATGGCAGGTGGCGCACGACAGCGGCACACCGCCCACGGTGCGACGGTAGTGCTCGAGCGTCAGCGAGGCCACGTGGCAACCCGACTGGACGCAGAATGCGCTGGTCGACTGGTGATATTGCTCGATCGACGTCGAGCTGATCGCCGCGTGGGCCTTGGGGATGCCCGGATAGTCACCCTCGTGGCAGCGCGCGCAGTCGGAGTCCAGGACGTGCGGGAAGGTCCCGCCGCCGCGGTGACACAGCGAGGTCGCGCACGCGACGGTGTGGGCCGACGGGTCGGCCGGCACGTACGAGCCCATCGGCTCGCCGTCGGGTCGAGAGGGAGCAGCAGCGCTGTGACAGGCGACGCAGTCGGTCATCGGGTGAAGCGCCGGATAGCCGACGTGGCAGTCCGTGCAGGCGGTGCTGGAAACGGGCATCGGCAGCAGCGGCGGCTTGAGGACCGTGAACGTCCAGGTGTAGGAGGAGGTGATGGCCTTGACGTCGGTGATGCCCACCTTGACGACGTGCGTCCCGACGCTGAGGTCGGACGGAGTCCGGTAGGTCACCTTGAAGCCGGTGTAGACGCCCGAACTCGAGTACGTCCTGACGGGCGTGACCGGAGTCCCATCGATGGTCATGGTGCCAGCGCTCTTCACGCCCCACTTGTCATACGCGGTGACGGAGATGGAGGGGCGAAGCTCGGCCGCACTGGACCCGTTCGCAGGGACCGGCGCCGAGAAGGTGGCCTTGTACGGGGGCGCGGGCGCCTTCACGACGAAGCTCCACGAGCTGGTGGAGATCCTGTTCTTGAGGTCGCGGACCCTGACGACGATCTTGTGGGTCCCTGGAGCCAGCGCTGTCGTGGGTCGGGCCGACAGCCGGAACCGGGTGTAGTTCGGGTGGAGAGGGTTCCACGATCCCGTCACGAGATACGTCGCGGACGCGAACACGGCCTGTCCGTCCACCGTCATCGAGTAGGCGCCCGATCCGTGGGCTCCGTACCGGTCGTACACGGTGACCGAGATCGACGGCCGGGTCGAGGTCAGTTGCGCCCCGGAAGCAGGGGTGCGCGAGGTGAACGACGCGGTGTTCGCCGCATACGCGGCGACGGGAGCCAGCAGCGCGACCGCGATGCCGACGATGAACGCGCCCGCCAAGACTCGACGGCGAACGGGGGCCAGACTGGTGCCCATATACCCTCCACAAGGTCAGATAAAGACATCGACAAGGGAGGGGCATACACCGTCCCCCCGGCGCTCCGTGCGCAATCATAATATGGAGAACGTGTGATGCACAGGAAAAACTTGCCCAACGGGGGCAAGCTCGCCGCGCCGCCCCAATCGACGCTGTCCGGCTGCCGAGAAGGCCCCGGTCCAGTGGACCGGGGCCTTCTGCTTGCACCCTGCGGGTCGCACTCCGACCGCGTGCTACCCCTTGCGCGTGAGCCCGTACTCGATGGAGTCGACGAGCGCCTCCCAGGAGGCCTCGATGATGTTCTCGCTGACGCCGACGGTCCCCCACGACTCGGTGCCGTCGTCGGACACGATCAGCACGCGGGTCACGGCGCCCGTGCCCTTCTTCTCGTCCAGGACGCGGACCTTGAAGTCGGTGAGCTCGATCGACTCGAGCGCAGGGTAGAAACGACCGATCGCGAGCCGCAGTGCGCGGTCGAGCGCGTTGACGGGGCCGTTGCCCTCCCCCGTCGCCACGAACCGCTCTCCCTGGACGAACAGCTTGATGGTCGCTTCGGTCATCACGCGGCCGTCCTCGCGCTTCTCCATGATGCAGCGGAAGGACTCGAGCGTGAACAGCGGCGTGTAGGTGCCGGTCTTCTTGCGCATCAGGATCTCGAGCGAGGCGTCGGCCGCCTCGAACGTGTAGCCGTGGTGCTCGAGTTCCTTGACCGTCTCGAGCACGTCGCCGATGACCGCGGGGTCGGCGGACAGGTCGATCCCCAGCTCCTTCGCCTTCATCGCCAGCGAGGCGCGTCCGGCCAGCTCGCTCACCACGACGCGCGCGAGGTTGCCCACCGCGGCCGGGTCGATGTGCTCGTAGGCGCCCGCGAGGCGGTCGTTCGCGCTCGCGTGCAGGCCGCCCTTGTGCGCGAACGCGCTCGTGCCCACGTACGGCTGTTGGGGGTAGGGCGACAGGTTCGCGGTCTCCGCCACGAAGTGGCTGACCTCGGTCAGCAGGTGCAGCTGGTCGCGGGTGACGCACTCGAGACCCATCTTCAGCGCAAGAGCCGGGATGATCGCGGTGAGGTCGGCGTTGCCGGCCCGCTCTCCGTAGCCGTTGATGGTGCCCTGCACGTGCGTGCAGCCGGCCTCGACGGCGAGCAGCGCATTGGCGACCGCGCACCCCGCATCGTTGTGCGTGTGGATGCCGAGCGGCGCGCCCACGAGCGGCGCGATCGCCGTGACGACGCGCGAGATGTCCTGCGGGAGTGTGCCGCCGTTGGTGTCGCACAGGACGACGGCGTCCACACCCGCGTCCGCCGCCGCAAGGCATACGGCCAGCGCGTACTCGGGGTTGGCCGCGTACCCGTCGAAGAAGTGCTCCGCATCGAGGAACACGGTGCGGCCGGCGGCCTTGAGGTGGGCCACGCTCTCCGACACCATCTCGAGGTTCTGCTCGAGCGTGGCGCCGAGCGCCTCGATCACGTGCAGGTCCCACGCCTTGCCGACGATGCAGACGGCGTCGCAGCCGGTCGCGAGCAGCGCGGCCAGGCCGGGATCGTCGGCGACCGCGACGTCCTTGCGACGGGTGGACCCGAACGCCGAGACGACGGCGGTCTTCAGGCGAAGCGAGCTGACGCGCTCGAAGAACTCGATGTCCTTGGGATTGGAGCCGGGGAACCCGCCTTCGACGAAGTGCACGCCCAGGTCGTCGAGCCGCTGCACGATGCGCAGCTTGTCCTCGACGGAGAGGGACATGCCTTCGCGCTGCGTCCCGTCACGGAGCGTGGTGTCATAGATGGTGATCATGCTCAGGCTCCCCGGGTCCGGGTGGTGCCGGAATCGTGTCCGCCATGATAGCGCAGGCGGCGCACATCCACGGTGTGTCACCATAGGAGTGTTCCGGAGGGGGGAACCGCATGAAGGGTCGCATCCTGGCCGTCGACGACGATCCCGCCATCCTCGAGGTGGTCCGTCTCAACCTCGAGGCTGAGGGCTACGAGGTCGTGACCGAGGGTACGGCGGCGACGGCACTGGCGGCATTCGCCGAGTCCGCGTTCGCCCTCGCGGTGCTCGACGTGATGCTGCCCGACTCGGACGGCTTCGAGCTGGCTCGCCAGCTTCGCGAGCGCTCCGACATCCCCATCATCATGCTGTCCGCGCGTGACTCCGACGTCGACAAGGCCGTGGGCCTGGGCGTCGGAGCCGACGACTACGTCACCAAGCCGTTCAGCCCACTGGAGCTCGTAGCGCGCGTCAAGGCACACCTGCGCCGCTACGGCGCATCGAACGCGGGCGTCACCGACCAGATCGTCGAATCCGGGCCGGTCCGCATCGACACGGCGCGCCGACGCGTGACAGTCCGCGGCATCGAGGTCGAGCTGACCGCAAAGGAGTTCGACATCCTCCGCCTGCTCGCCGAGCACCCCGGGCGCGTCTACACCAAGGCTCAGATCTACGAGACCGTATGGCACGAGGAGCCCTTCGGCGACCTCGGCACCGTCCAGGTCCACATGCGGCGCCTCCGCACGAAGGTCGAGGCGCATCCGGACCGCCCCGAGTTGCTTACCACGGTGTGGAGCATCGGATACCGCTTCGAGGAGACGACGCGAGCATGACCTGGGCAGTCGCCATCGCGATCGCGATCACCGCGGCTGCAGCGTTCGCCGCGGGCCTCGCTCTCGGGACGCTCCGTCAGCGCTCCCGGCTCCGACGGATCACCGAAGGCGCGGGCGAACTCGCCCGGGGCAACCTAGCGCACCGGATCATCCTCCCGGGCAGCGACGAGGCTGCGAGCGCGGCCGAGACGCTCAACACGCTGGCCGACTCGGTCCAGCGGGAACGGGAAGCGGCTGCCGCGCGCGACGCGTCGCAGCGTCAGCTGCTCGCCGACATCTCCCACGACCTGCGCACGCCCATCACGTCGATCGCCGGCTACACCGACGCATTGCAGCGCGGACTGGGCGACGAGCCGGAGCGCTATCTCGCCGTGATAGCCGCCAAGGCCGAAGCACTGACGCAGCTCACGGACGACCTGTTCTACGCCGCACGCATCGACGCGGGCGACCTCGAACTCGCACGCGCGCCTCTCGACCTGGCCGAAGTCGTGAGGCGCTCGGTACTCGGCTTCGAGCCGCAACTCGCGGGCACGGGCGTCCGCGTCCACGTGAGCATCCCTGACGAGCGTTGCGTGGTGGAGGCCGACCAGTCCGCTCTCGTCCGCATCATCACCAACCTGGTGGCGAACAGCATCCACCACGGTGAGGGCATGACGACCTTCGCTGTCGTGCTGGAACCGCGCGACTCCGACTACCTCGTCCGCGTGAGCAACGACGGCGCACGGCTTCCCGACGACGCCGAGCGCCTCTTCCAGCGGGGAGTGACGGGACCTGCGGGAGGCACGGGGCTCGGCCTCGCGATCGCCCGCGAGCTTGCCGAGCAGATGAGCGGCTCGATCGCAGCAGCGAACACCGGCGACGGGACGGTCACCTTCGCGCTCTCGATGCCGCGCTGCGAGTTCAGCGAAACGTAAGCCCCGTGGAACACCTCCTTCAGCCCTCCCCCGCATCATCGATCCCGAAGGGAAGGTGATCGTATGGGGGCAACTGCAACGCCCGAGGTCGTCATCCGAACGGTCGGACTCACCAAGCACTTCAAGGACGTGAAGGCGGTCGAGAACCTCGATCTCACCGTTCACCGGGGAGAGATCTACGCGTTCCTCGGCAGGAACGGGGCCGGCAAGACGACCACGATCCGCATGATGCTCGCGCTCGCCAAGCCCACCGACGGCTTTGCCGAGATCCTCGGGCAGCGCATGAAGCCGAACACACTGCGCGCCTTCGAGCGCATCGGTTCGATGCTGGAGAATGCCGGCGCGTACGGCAACCTCACCGTCCGTGAGAACCTCGAGATGCAACGCAACCTACTCGGGCTTCGCCGGGACAACTGGGTCGATGAGGTGATCGAGATGTGCGACCTGGGCGAGTACCTCGACCGCCGTGCCGGTACGCTCTCTCTCGGCAACAGGCAGCGCCTCGGACTGGGTCGCGCGCTTCTGCACAAGCCCGAGATCCTCATCCTCGACGAGCCGACCAACGGCCTCGACCCCGTCGGCATCGCCGACATACGCGCGCTGCTCAAGCAGCTGGCGTCCGAGCGCGGCATCACGGTGTTCCTCTCCAGCCACAACCTGGCCGAGGTCCAGCAGATCGCGACGCGCATCGGCATCATCCACAAAGGCCACATGCTCGAGGAGATCGGCTACGGCGACCTGCGGCGCCTGAACCGGGAGTACCTGGAGATCGGTGTCTCTGACACGAAGCGCGCAGTCTGGGTGCTCGAGGAGAAGTGCAGCGTACGCGATTTCGCGGTGCACGAAGAGGGCTCTGTGCGCGTCTACTCCGGCTTCGAGCGGGCCGAGGAGTTCAACCGGGTGCTCATCGAATCCGGCGTCGGCATAAGCTCCTCACGCATGCCAGAGGAGGATCTCGAGGACCACTTCGTGAAGCTCACGGGTGGCGACGCGGAGACCAAGACGCAATCGCCCCGACGCCCAAGGGGAACCAAGGGGTGGCGGCGATGATGCGAGTCCTCGGTGCCGAGTTCCTGAAGCTCAAGCGGTCCCGGATGCCGCTGTGGTCGGGCCTGATCGTTCTCGTGGCCGGAAGCCTCGGTCTCGCGGTACTGCCGGTGCTGTCCGATCCCGCGATCCAGACGCAGATCGCGAAGGGCGGCGGCGTGTTCGCGAAGGCCGTCGCTGCCGGCGCGTACGGCCCCACCTGGGCCAACTACCTCCGCATCGGGTTGCAGGGCATGTCCGGCAGCTGGGGAGTGCTCACCTTCGGCTTCGTGACGGCGTACCTGTTCGGGCGCGAGTTCAAGGAAGGGACCGCGAAGACGATGCTCACCCTCCCCCTTCGGCGGGAGTACTTCGTGCTGGCGAAGATGCTCGTCCTCGCGGCTTGGGTGCTCTGCCTGGGCGCGCTGTCGGTGCTCGTCACGATGGGGTCTGCGGTCGCGCTCGGTGCCGGAGGCTTCGCGTGGACGCACGTCCTCAAGAACGTGATCGACACACTCGGAGTCACGGTGCTGCTCTATCTCACCCTCCCCCTCGTCGCGTGGTTCGCGATGCTCGGCAAGGGCTACCTCCCGCCGATGCTCTACTCGCTGGCAGCCATGATGGTGAGCAACGGGCTCGTGGAGACGCCGCTCTCGCGCTGGGTCCCGTGGAACATGCCGCTGCACCTGGTCGGGGCGTCGTGGTACCCGGTCCCGCCGTCGGCGCTGACAGCCGGATCGTGGGCGATCGCTGTGATCTTCTTCCTCGCGGGGCTCGCCGCACTCGTGTGGCGTGTGGACCACGCGGACAGTGCGGTCTAGCCGATGCTGCGAGTGCTGAGAGCAGAGTTCTCGAAACTCGGCCGGTCGAGGACGCCGTTGTGGACCGCCCTGGTCGTACTTCTGGCGCCGGCGATCACCGCCTCGACCGCAAGCCTCTCCGACGCCGGCGTCACACACATGAGTTGGGGAGCGTTCATGCGCGGCGGCCCTCAGCTGATGGCCAGCTGGTACGGGCTCCTGTTGTTCGGCATGGCGGCCGCATACCTGTTCGGCTGCGAATACGGCGAGGGCACAGTGAAGGAGATGTTCACGCTGCCGCTGAGGCGCGAGTACTTCTTCGTGGCGAAGATGGTCGTACTCGCCGCCTGGGTGCTGGGCCTGGCCATCCTGTCCCTCGCCGCCCAAGCGGGGTACGCAGCGGTACTCGGGCTGCACGGCTTCTCGTGGGCGGAAGCGGTGAGATGCGCCACGATCAGCCTTGAGGTGGCTCTGCTGACCTACGCCACGCTCCCTTGGGCCGCGCTGCTCGCGATGGTCGGGAGGGGCTACCTGGCTCCGATGGTCTACTCGGCCCTTGCCGCCTTCCTCGGCATGGGGCTGGCCGAGGCCGGGTGGTCGCGCTGGTTCCCGTGGTCGATGTCGCTGTCCGTGACCGGCGTCGCCCTGTTCCCGGCCGTTCCCATGCCGGATCTCGTGGTCGGATCGTGGGCGCTCATGGCGCTCGTGTTCGTGGCGGGATCGGTGGCCGCGGTGCTGTACATGGACTGGGCGGACACCCTGCAGTAGCCGCTCGCAGCGGACCGTCCGATCCCACCGGCGCAGTATGCGCAGGCGCACGTGCGAAGGACCCCCCTACAGAGGAGCGCCACTGTGAGTAGTACAGCAATGCCGTCACGGATCCCGGCGACCCCCAACGACGTGGCGACGCATATCGCGCGCCTGTTCGGCCAGCATATGGAGCTGGGATGTCGGCTCACCTTCGACGGCCGCCTGGATCCGCGGATCCTGTCTCGCGCCGTCAGACTCTCCCTCGACGCCGAGCCGGTCCTGGGCTGCGCGCTGCGCACGGGCGTCTTCAGGGTGTGGTGGGAGCGCCTCGAGGACCTCGACGGCGCCCAGCCATTCTCTGTCGGCGCCACCACGGACCCGGAACGCGACGCTGTCGCCCACATGACCGCTGCGATCGACAGCACCGTGGGGCCGCAGGCGGCGGTCCATCTGCTGCAGACGGAAGGCGGCGACGAGGTGGTCGTCTCGATGAGCCACGACGCCACCGACGGGCAGGGCGTCAAGCAGTATGCGTATCTGCTCGCCGACCTTTACACGCGGCTGTCGATCGACCCGGCCTACACCCCTTCGCCCCCCGCCGCTCCGCGTCCCTCGGCGGCGGACGTGTGGGACGCGCTGACACCCGGGCAGCGTCGCGACGCGAACAAGACCCCTCCTATGACGATGCCGAACTGGATCATCCCGGCCACGGCGATCAGCGGCCGCGGGCGGACACTCCGCGAGCTGCGGCTGCGGCCCGAGCGGTTCCGCGCGATCAAGGCGTACGGAGATGCACGAGGAGCCTCCATCAACGCGCTGACACTGACCGCGTTCTTCCGGGCACTCGTCCGCTCATTCTCGCCGCCCGCCGGACAGCCGATGTCTCTGCCGTTCACGGCGGAGTACCGACGGTATCTGCGGGAGCACAAGGACGTCCCCATCACGAACCTCGCGATCTCGCTGTGGCTCGGCGTCCCTCGCGTCGAGGGGGAGCCTTTCGACGGTACCCTCGCCCGCGTCGGAGAACAGCTCGACGCGTGGCGCGATGCGCTGTGGGGGGTAAAGAGCCTGACCCAAGCCACAGGCGTCGCGCGAATGGGGTACACGCCGATGCGACTCATGATGGGAGCGATCTCCGCGATGTCAGCCAAGTCCGGGAAGACCTCGCCGGTGTTCACGAACATCGGGGTCTTGGACGAGGGCCGGCTGGACTTCGGCGGCCTCGTCCCTGTGTCGGCTCGCCTGAGCGGCCCGGCCGCCTACGGGGCGAGCCTCGTCCCCACGATCAGCACCTACCGCGACACGCTCACCGTCTCGATGGGGTTCTGTGACGCGGACATCGACCCGGATGTCATCGAGCAGGTGTTGCGCCACATGGATGAGGAGCTCACGTTCGCCTGAGGGCACCGGTCCCGCACCCGCCCGGACAAGATGAGGGGCGCCCCGGCGGGGCGCCCCTCATGCGTCGCTGTCTCGAAGAGCTCTACACGCGCTCGAGCCAGTACTCGTACTCGGCGTCGCGCCCGCGCACGATGTTGAAGTACGCCTCCTGGATGGCCAGCGTGATCGGACCGGGCTTGCCGATCTCGCGATGGTCGACCGAGCGCACGGGCACGATCTCAGCGGCCGAACCGGTGAAGAACACCTCGTCGGCGGTGTACAGGTCAGTGCGCGTGAGCGAGGCCTCGATGATGTCCAGGTCCAGATCGGTGGCGATCGCGATCACCGTATCGCGCGTGATGCCCTCGAGGATCCCGTCGGACACCGGAGGGGTGACGATGATCTCGTCGCGCACGACGAAGATGTTCTCGCCGGTGCCCTCGCACACCATCCCGGCCTCGTTGAGCAGGATCGCCTCGGCGTAGCCGTGGTCGTTGGCCTCCATGCGCGCGAACGACGAGTTGATGTAGTTGCCCGTCGACTTGATCTGCGGGGGCGACGCGTTGATGCCGCGCTGGCGCCACGACGAGATGCCGGCGTCCACACCGTTCTGCAGCGCGTCCTCGCCGAGGTACGTGTCCCACGGCCACACGGCGATGACGACGTTGACGGGCGAAGGCATGGGATCGAGGCCCATCACGCCGTAGCCGCGGTAGATGAGCGGCCGGATGTAGCACGCCGGCAGCTTGTTGACCGCGATGAGCTCGAGCGTCGCAGCGACCAGCTCCTCGACGGTATACGGCAGCGGCATGCGCATCATCTTCGCCGAACGTGCGAGGCGCTCCATGTGCTCGGTGAGGCGGAAGACCGCGGGGCCGTCGGGGGTGTCGTAGCAGCGGATGCCCTCGAATACGCCGGAACCGTAGTGCAGCGCGTGCGTGAGGACGTGGACCTGCGCGTTGTCCCAGTCCACGAGCGCGCCGTCCATCCAGATCTTGTCCACCTTCGGGAGATCCGCCATCTTCAAACCCCTTCCATCGTCTCGCGTGCGCGAGTGTGCGCACGCGCGTGTGCCCGTGCGTTCCTAGAGTCTGGCGACGACCAGGTCGCCCATCTCCACGGTGCCGACCACCATGGCCGCCTCCGTGGACTCGTCCGCGATGTCGCGCGTGCGGTACCCGTCGTCGAGCGTGCGGGCGATGGCCCCCGAGAGCGCGTCAGCGGCCTCCGGCATCCCGAGGGAGTGCCGGAACATCATCTCGACCGACAGCAGCATCGCGAGGGGGTTGGCGACGCCCAGACCGGCGATGTCGGGCGCCGACCCGTGGCTCGGCTCGTAGAGGGCCGTGCCGTCTCCCAGCGACGCCGAGGCGAGCATCCCGAGCGACCCGGTGAGCATGGACGCCTCGTCGGAGAGGATGTCCCCGAACATGTTCTCCGTGACCATCACGTCGAACTGGGACGGCTGGCGGACCAGCTGCATCGCGGTGTTGTCGACGAGCTGGTCGATGAGCTCGATGTCGGGATAGTCGCGCGCCACCTCGTGCACGACCTCTCGCCACAGGCGCGACGATTCGAGCACGTTGGCCTTGTCGACGGAGTGGAGACGCCCGCGCCGGCCGCGCGCAGCTTCGAACGCCGTGCGCGCGATGCGCTCGATCTCGTACTCGCGGTAGTCGAGCGTGTCGAAGGCCCGCCTGCC
>Ga0209638_1002570_pt1 | contig 11106 bp, 9 predicted proteins | sample BarGraNGADG00211_FD_184490 | JGI IMG/M metagenome (GOLD analysis project Ga0209638, IMG submission 184490) | Arctic peat soil microbial communities from Barrow, Alaska - Barrow Graham LP Ref core NGADG0002-211 (SPAdes) (version 2) | ecosystem: Environmental > Terrestrial > Soil > Wetlands > Peat... | reverse complement strand
GTCACGGCACCGACCACCCGACCCTTGCTAACCAGAAGTCTCGTTGCCAGATGGTTTTCGAGGATGGTAACATTAGACATACCCCTCAACTTGCCGTTCAGGACACGCAAGATCTCTTCACCCCTGCAGCTCAGTGACCTTGGAAATCTCATCTGGGGTTCGGCAGGCTTGGGCGGAATGTTGAAGTTGACCTTGGCCCCAAACTCAGCCAGTTCTTTGGCTCTCATGACCGCCTCTGACGTCATGGTGTACACCAAGTCGGGATCATTCAGGTAGCAGCCCATACTTATGAGGTCTTCAGCGTGGATTTCGGGCGAGTCGCCGGGCCACATGGCTGCATGATACCCTCCGTTACCAGATGGAGTGAGTCCCCCTCGCCCCAGGGGAGAACGGCTTACAAGGGTTACGGTGGCCCCGGCCATGGCGGCCGCAAGGGCCGCTCTGGCACCAGCACCGCCTGCGCCGATAACAAGTACATCGCTCTTGTTGGTGTCAGTATGAAATCTATCGCTCACTGCAGCCACCTCCCACCCTTTGCTCCGCAGAGCAGCATGCCCGACGTCATCATCGTCCCAACGCCTTCACCGAATTCGGAATATAGAGAGACAAGGAGCACAGCATTCTCCTTCACCTTGTCGGTCTCCTTGGACGGGTACTCGTCCATATCGAACCCAATACCTTCGACTACGGGTACGTCGGATACCAAGGTGATGCCAGACTTCTTCGCTAGACTATTCGCCGCAGCGTTGACCTCTGCGATGGTCATCCCGGCCTTGACTTTCGATGGTAGCGTTGTTTTCAGACTCTCCAGAGCACTTAAGGCCTCTGCCTCCTTGTCAGTCATGGGGCCCAGTTTGAAGACCTCGGCAACAACTCCCCAGTGCCTAGCGTACTGGGCTCCGACGAATGCCATCACAATGTCGCCGACGTGGAGGTTAGAGCCGTCGGGGTAGCCGACTCTCTGCCCAACCGGTGAGCTGGGACTGGTTGCTGTGCTGATGAGGATGTTAGTGTTCTCACATCCCTCGCGTCGAAGCACGAAGTCCACGTACGCCGCGAGCTGAGTGGAGTCCCGGGCGACATCATCGCCTGTTTGAGCTTTTTCCTTCAGTGTGTCAAAACCCGTTCTCGCTCGCTTGAGAGCAGCCATGATGCAGTCAAGACTCGCAGAGTCCTTCGATGAGATACTTTCCTCAAACTCAGCGGAAACGTCCACCACAGATCGCCCTTCTAGGTTCTTCTTTACAGCGCTCGATCGCCTGACGGGCATGGCACTCGTACCGACGAGGCCGATCGCACCTCCCTCCCCTGCGAGCTCTTTCGCTTTGGCGCAACCGTCCGCGATGAACTTGCTGGCAGGATTGACCTTCTCGACTGGGCACGTTGTGAAGCGGTCGACTTTGGGAAGATTTCGCAGCGGCTCGGTAGTGAAGAGAAACGGCCCTTCGTTCAGCCCAAGGACTGTCACACTCTCTCTGCCAAGGCCGTAGCACGGGTAGTTGGTGAGGTAACATCCTGGCGCGTTGTGGATGGCGTCCGAGAATATGACCAGCGCCTGGACATTGTTGGACTTCATCATGGTCCTTACGACCGAGTTGCGGACCGCGATTGTCTCATCTGGGATCAGGTGAGGGTGGCGCGCCATAAGTCCATGACGGAGTACTGGGAGTTTCGTATAGCTCATTGATTTCCACCTCCACATGTGTAGATCATCGGTTTCGTCTTGAGAAGCCGTTCGAAACCGGTCTCGGTGACGATGATGTGGTCACCCAAAGCCAGGTAGCCGGTCTCGGGGATAAATTGGTTCGGGTGGATCACGATACTCATGTTCTTCTGGAAAGTGAGAGGGCATTCGTCGTCCACTTCAACGCGACCGAGGCCGAAGCCGTGACCTCTCGACCGCATGTAAGGCGGATGGCAGTACTCAGCGTATCCGGCTTTGCTAATGATGTCGTTCTGGATCTTCGCCACGTCAGCAATCCTGGCCCCTGGCTTTATGATCTTCAGGGATTCTTCCAAGGCCCTTACCAGGATGTCATACTTCTCGTAAAACAACGGAGGTAGTTCGCCGTACACGGCTGTCCTGCAAAGCTGGGCGGAATACGTAACCGACCTATACGCCGGAGTCATCTCGAACAGGAAGATGTCGCCTTTCTCCAGCTTCTTCCCATACGGGAGGAGCATACCGGTGCTGTCCCGCCCTATAGACGACATCTGGAAGTTGTCGGTCGCGCCCATCTTCTTCATCGTGTAATCAATCTCGGCCATGATGTAATAGTCAAGCATACCTTCCTTGGCGGTCTCCACCACTTTCAGAAAAGCCGCATCCGCCATTTCGGCAGCCTTTCGGATCAGACCCAGTTCAAAGTCGGTCTTCACCAAAGCAACCTCTTCTAGGAGGTCCGTGCCTTGGACAAAGTTGTCGCCGAACTCAGTCTTGAATTCAGCCAGATCCTTCTCGTTGAGCATCTCCATCCCGGCTACAGCAGTCTTGCCTTTCGTCCCCGCCTTCATGACCGAGATGATCTCCTTGTTGGATCCACGCGTCAGCGGCCGAACATCTGAGAGCCCTGATTCCAATACTGCATGTTGGATATCCCACGCTGCCCCGATCAGAAGCGTAGGTTCGCCGGCTAGGGGCAGAAAGAAGTAGCTCCTGTCCCCCAGCAAGGTATAGTTGGCTACGTAGTGGATGTATGTCTGGTTGATTTGGTTGGAAAAGACCAATAGACCATCGAAGCCGCCGGCAGCAGCCCGTTCTCGGAGTCGTTTCCAGCGCAGCTCCAGTTCTCCTTCAGGTACTGACATGTGATTACCCATCTTTCAACACCTTCGTCGGCGGTTCAGATTGATCGAGCGTTTTGTACTCCTTCCGCCTGCTGCGGATCCACCCGACCATCCCGCCAGCCCTGTAGATGTCCTTGAGAATCCAAGGAACCTCTTCACACTTGAGCACCTCGCCGGTCTTCACTACTCGAACGAGCCCAGCATCGATGTCGACCTCTATCTCGTCGCCTTTCTCGAACTTCGACCGAACTCCGGGGCAAACCAACACCGGAAGCGCCATGTTCCAGGTGTTTCGGAAGAAGACGCGACCTGCACTTTCACAGATGATGGCCTTGATGCCCTTCTCTCGAATCACCTCGCCCGCAGGCCTGCCAGACGAAGCTCCAAAGTTGCGGCCCCCAACGATAAAGTCGCCTGGCTTGGCAAGCTTTGGGAACTCAGGATCGTAGAACTCGAGCACGTGCGCCAGCGCAAGATCCATCTGGCCCTCCATTCCCGACGCCAAGATACTCTCCGAGTTGATGTTGTCGCCAAACGTCCACACTTTGCCTCTCAAGAAACCCATTCTAGTCACCTCTCAAGTGTATTTGATCCGGGGTCAAGAAAGGAAGACCCTGGGATCTGTGATCTTGCCCTCAACGGCCGAAGCAGCTACCGTGTAAGGCGAAGCGAGGTAGATTTCAGTAGACTTACCCGCGCGGCCCGGCAGGTTGCGTGGATGAGTGCCAATCTCGATGTCTCCGTCAGCCAGATTACCTACACAAAGCTGCTGGCACGGTCCGCAATATGCCGGAGTGACCACGGCACCCGCCTGATTGAACACATCCACAAGTCCTTCCTTGATGGCCTGCCCATACATCTCTCGAGTCCCAGGAACTATGAGGAGCCTCACGTCCGGATTGACCTTCCGGCCCTTCAACACTTCAGCAGCCATCCTCATGTCTTCGATGCCTCCTCCCGTGCACCCGCCGACATACGCCTGCTGGATTGGCTTGCCCACGACCTCTGCAAGGAGCCTTGTGAAGCTAGGCTGCGGCGGTACAGCCACCTGGGGCTCCAGGTCGGAAACATCGATCTCGATGACCTTGGAGTACTCGGGATCGGGATCGTTATAGACGGGCTCGAAAGGCTGTTTGGCGCGGCCTTTCATGAATTCCAGCGTTGTCTCGTCGGGTTCGACCAGCCCGTAGGTGCCGCCAGCTTCAATAGTGAGGAGACTGAATATCATGCGCTGCCAAACAGAGAGGCTGTGGATGTAGGAACCACCATATTCGACCGCAGACCACAACGCCCCATCGGCACCCAACTGTCCCAGGACGTACTGGGCAACATCTCTGGCGCTGACTCCTCGCTTGGTCGTCCCTTCAATCTTCACGAAAATGGTTGGAGGAGTTTTGAACCAGGCCTTTCCTGAAAGCATTACTTCGGTTATCTCGAAATTCATGGGCGAAGACAGGCATCCGATGCAGCCATAGGCCGTAGTGTGCGAGTCCGACCCCACCGCTATTGCGCCGGGCCACACGTGCCCCTGCTCAACCATAAGGTAGTGACCGATTCCAGTGCCTGGTCCATATATATACTTGACGCCATACCGCTTGCCCTCTTCGACAATATACTTTACCTTGTTCGCATCCCTCTGGTTCGCAGGTAGGAAATGGTGGTGATCCGGGCAAATAACGACCTTCTCACCGTCGAAGACACCCTTCACCCCACCGATCTGCTCAAAGTGTTTGAACTTGTAGTCCGGAGAATGCATGAATACAGCATCCACGTCAACGATGACAATCTCACCTGGAACGACTTCCTTCTTTTTGGCGCCACGTGCCAGAATCTTGAGAGCCATAGTACGACCCATAATCTCACCCCTTTTGTTTGTTTGGTTGGCTTATGAAGAAGTCTGTTTCTCGCGCTCCAGCTCGGCCTTGAGCAACGCCAGAATCCCCCCGGCCTCAACAACTGAGCGCATTATCTCCGGGATAGGCTTACCAAAAACCTTAGCTCCCGTCGTGATGTTCGTGACTTCGACGGCCTCTTCAGTTACCTTTACCTGCACTTCGTTGCCCTCATTGACGATCTTGCTGACGCCCGGGACCGCGAATACTGGGACACCCATGGCGATACCGTTGCGGAAGTAGAGCCGCGCTACCGAGTCAGCGACGATTACCGAAATACCCAAGACCTTCATAACCGAGTTGGCAGGCTCTCTGTGTGAACCACACCCAAAGTTCCGGCCAGCCACGATGATATCCCCCAGGCTGACATCCTTGTAGAAATCCTTCCTGACTGCTTCCATGGTGTGGAGCCTAAGGACCTCGAGACCCTCTCTCATCCAACGTCCAGGAGAGATGACGTCCGTGTTGATGGAGTCGCCGAACGTGTGTGCCTTGCCCTCATAGATCTTTGTTTCCATAACCTTCACCTCGCGGAGTCTCCCCACAGTCAAAGGTAGCCGTAGTGGGGAGGATTTCTTGTCTTTACAGAAAGCATCGGGGATCAGTGATGTGCCCAGTAACTGCGGAAGCTGCCACCGTGGCTGGCGAAGCGAGGTAGATAAACGCTTCAGGGCTACCCATGCGACCCTTAAAGTTCCTTGAAGTAGACGTGATACACACCTCCCCGGGAGCTAGTGTACCCATCACGCCTGTGCATGGTCCACAGTGAGGGTGAACGACGAGGCATTCAGCCTCGATCAGAGTCTGAAGATATCCGGCTTTCATTGCTGCCATGTATATCTCCCAGGAAGCTGGCCCGATGATGCAACGGACATCATGGTGGACCTTCCTGCCCTTGAGTATCTTTGCAGCCATCGCAATGTCCTCAAGCCTACCATTGGCGCACCCGCCGATGATCGCCTCATTGATCAGTACGTTCTCGTACTGATCTGCAGGCTTCACGACCTCAAATCCATGTGGTTGGGCCACGAGTGGAACGATCTTGCCACCATCCATTTCTATGACGCTCTCATACTCCGCATCGGCATCCGGAGCTACCGGGGTGAACGGTCTGCGGGCTCTCGGAGTCACAAAATCGAGCACCTTCTGATCACACTCAAACAGGCTGAACTTTGCTCCGAGCTCGACCGACTGGTTCGCAATACAAATGCGACCGTCCAGACTCATTGCACTTATGGCGTCACCAGACCATTCCATAGATTTGTACGAACCCACCTCGACGCCATAGTCACCGGAGACCTTGAGAAACACGTCTTTGCCCATGACCCCAACCCCGAGTCGTCCACTCACGTTCATCTTCACTGCCGGCGGCACCATGAACCATAGACTCCCCTTGGCCAGAACCCATGCAAGCTCCTGCTCACCTACGCCCGTCCCTCCACAGTTGACGCCGCCGTAAATGGTGGTATGGGAGTCTGCCACGAGGACCAATTCGCCGGGGGCTACAAACCCCTTATCGAGCATGACCTGGTGACAGATGCCGGCCTTAACGTCGAAGAAATGGGGAAGCCCTAGCCTCTTGACGATTTCGCGCTGTTTTACGTGCTTGATCGCAGCATTGACGTTCTTGTCCATGGCGGGACACGAGTGATCTATCAGCACAACAACGCGATCCTTGTCCCAGATCCTAGTGAGACCGCCCTCAAGTCCCGCGCGCTCCATGTCCTCATTTAAACCAACGAGGGTGTCATAGATGCAGACCTGATCTACCTCCGCGGTGACAAATTCTCCCGCACTCACTCCTTTTCGCCCGGAGTGTCTGGCCAAGATTTTCTCCGCCATCGTCATACCCATCGCCGATCCCTCCAGTTAGTTATACGAGGTCTACTAATGAAGCATAGGGAAAACAGGGGGAAGAACCGTGGAAGAGACACGATGAGCAGTACCACAATAACAACTATCACACAGTACGGCCCAGTCTCCAAGATGACTTCCCCCGCTTTCTACGAGCGTGCTCCTCAGCGCCTCAGTCGTTATCGAACGTATCCGTTATACCTGCATCGACACTTCCATCCAAGTACGTTCTTTCTGTCAAGAGACTTTCTGAGCTGTACCTTTCACTGTCATTTGAGTGGAAGAGTTCTCTAGCAGAAGTTCGGACTACACAGGAAAACTGTGGTACTCTCTAACCCTAAGGATAGAAAGGCAGGACTCAAAATCTTAAGGCCGACAGATAGAGAACGAGAATTGGCGTCATGAGTAACAAAAGCCCAAGCAGTATTATCCCCGGTTTTTGTATATCGTGGGCATCAAACTGTCCAAAACCATAGGCAATGACTCCCTGTGTCATTTGGTAAACCATTACAAACCCCGAATAAGACGCTACGAACACAACCACCGGTATCAGAAGACTGAAACCCTGCGCTTTGGCTGAAGCCATAATAATTGGCAAGAAGGCAGTATACGCTGGCAGCGGACCAGGGAGAAAGAAGTGAGTCACGGTACCAATTAACCATATTTTCAGGCAAAAAGTGAGTAAAGAGGGGGAAGTCATTAATGGACTAGCCACCGTTGCTAAAAAGGCGTTTACTTTGGTCGCTTGCAGGACCGAACCCAGAGACAAAGAAAAACCTGTAAACAAAAGGGCAGACCAACCTAACTTGTTTAAGTCGCTATCCTTCACTATGTCAATGAAAGGGAACATGAGCAAGACTCCACCAAGCAGAGCTACAGTAGTGACATCGAAATTGATGAAACTACCGATGATCCACAAGAGAAGCGTGCCCCCAACGATGATTGCAGCCTTCTTTTCTTGCGCACTCATTGGCCCCAAAGCGTGCAGTGTTGCTTGAAATTCTTTGAATCTTTCAACACTAACTGACTTAACTTCTGGTGGGAATAGTCGTGGTATGATGAGTGCCATCAATATGGAAACAATCACCATTGCTGGCATGAACATAACCAACCATTGTAGATAATTTATCTGAAACCCAGCTTTCACCAGAAGACCGAATACTAAGATGCTACCAGCACCTCCCGAGATATAGGCTACTGAACCCATGCTGGTGGTGAGGCCCAAGAAAGTAAAGATACCCCGTCCGACATTACTTTTTTTATCTACTGTTTGACCGAACAGAGGTAAGAGCATCAATCCAATCGTACACATTATAACAGTGCGAGCGTTCCCTGACGGTACAAAAGCACCAAGAACCATTCCTAGTAGCGACAAGGTAACCATTATGCCGTTAAATGTAGGCCTAGTCCGGGCTATTATCGCATAGGCTACCCGTTTCCCAAGACCAGTCTTTGTTACGGCGACAGCTATAACGAAAGCAAATACCAAGAAGATGTAGGTGCTGTTGGAGAAACCGGAAAAAATGACCGCCATGTCCGCAACCTTGAATAAAATCAGTAAGAGCATTCCCAGAAAAGCAGTGACAACGATGCTGCAAATGTCGCTAATCCACCACATAACCATAAGGAATAGTATCCCCAGGGTATATTTCCCCTCCTGCGAAAGTCCCGTGCTCTTCGGGATCAAGGTGACGATCAGAGCGAAACCGATAATCCCGCATACGGCTACTACATAACGCCAAATCTCTTTTTGTTTCTTCGGTGTCGTTTTTTCCGAGCCGGCATTTTGCATACTTTCAGCATTCGTACTCATGACATTCTCCCCCTTTAACTCAGCCGACAATTTGATGAATCTCTCGACGATCCGCAATGCCAGAACATTCTAGTGGGCTCGGTAACCCATAGCGCAAAAGCAGCTAAGAATACGACCAAGGAAGCTCTCCCTGGAGGTTTGAGTCCTTCCTTGGAAACCGATACAAGCGTCATAACGAGGACAGAAATGAGGACACCGACAACCATGCCGATTACCTCTGACTTGTTATGACTTTTCATAGCCATCTGTCACCTCCCTACAAATTTGGTTGACATAACTGATAGGAAATGTTATTAGGGTCACGTGTATTTGTCAAATTAATTCTTTTGATAGAACAGATAAAAAACACTTATATGTTATGCAAAGAATAAAGAAGAATAGTGGAAGTTCCTCAAAGACCGTGACATTATTTATTTCTGCGAATTGCGCATTATTTTCGAAAAGGACTTAAGATGTCTCGTGGCAAGATGACTTCTCTTAAGATTTAACCTAGGCGGTCGGTGCCTGAGCCTTACGCTGCAATTCGGCACGGCGCCTGCGATAGGGAACAATAGGCGAATCACCCCGGATCTGCTGTTCACCGCCCTGCAATTTCCTGATGAAGGGACGCTGTTTCTAAACGATCCGACGGTCCTGATGAACAGAGTATAATGTTACCAATCTACGCTGAGAAATCTGCGCAGCATCATATATAAAGGATAAAGGGGGTAGAGTGCTTATGAATAGACTTAGGACATTCTACACGGTTGCACAGTACGGAAGTTTCACAAAAGCAGCGGAAGTCCTTGGTTTAACTCAGCCCGCAGTCAGTCTTCAAATAAAGGCACTTGAAGATGAGTACTGTACAAAGTTGTTTGAAAGGATGGGCAGAGACATCCTCACCACAGACTCCGGCAAAACACTGATGATATATGCCGAAAAGATACTGTCAGCATTGGAAGAAGTTGATTTAGCCCTCAAGGAATGCAAAAATCCTCTGAAGGGAAGAGTAAATTTCGGGGCAAGTGTGTTTGCCGGTACCTATATCCTCCCCCTAATACTTGGAAATTTCAAGAGGAGTTATCCAGAAGTTGCGTTTTCCATAAGAATAAGGTATGCAGAAGATATTATGAAGGACATTGTAGGAAATGAAATAGATTTCGGTATCACGGGGGAGTGCGATGAGGGGCAAAATGACAAAACCCTTCTATCAGTTCCACTGCTGAAAAATGAGCTGGTCTGCGTGATGTCTCCAAGACATAGATTCGCTAACAGAAAGATAATTCCGGTTAATGAGATATTGAATGAAAATCTGATATTGCCGGAAAAGTATTCTGCAACGCGGAATTTTATAGAGAGCGAGTTTAGCAAACTCGGATTCCAAATCACACCATACCTTGAACTCGGAAATATCGAGGTAATTAAAAAGATGGTTGAAGAAGATTTTGGCTCAGGTATCCTTTCATGGGCTTCTGTAAGAAGCGACATAATGGATAAAAAACTTTGCGCCGCAAGACTGGAAGGGATGAAACTCATAAGGAACATCTCGCTTGTTATGAGGAAGCAAAAGACTTTCTTTCCTGCCACCAATCTTTTCATTGATTTCCTGAAAGATACAATAGAATTGACCGCAAAAAGCTTCATATTCGAACAGTGATTTCATTACCTGTGAACAGTACCCTAATCGTTGGACAGAAAGCCGGGTATATGAAGGTGGGTTCCTACCCTGTCCTCTTTGCTGATTTGTCTTAACGTACCTCCTCCTTTATGTCAAGCACCTCTCGATATATCTTTTCCGCCGTTTTACAGCCCAGACTCTGGTGCGGTCTTACCTCGTTGTAAAAGATGGAGTATTCCTTAAGCGATCTCTTCAACTCCGGTACGCCCATGATACGGGTATTTCTTCGAGTCCTTGCCTGGAGCGCTCAGTTTCGGGCCGGGATAGATCGCCCGAAGACCTAGCTCGCCCATTCATCTCGAAACCCTTTTGCGATTGATCTGGTAGCCGCACTCGTTAAGGTACTCGGTCATCTTCCGGTATCCGTACAACGGATGACGGGTCTATTCCTCGTCGAGCCTGACCATCAACTGCGGATTCAGCGAGGTTTTACCCGCTGGCTGAACGTAGTAGGTCGAGCGTGGCAATTCCAGCAACTCACATTGGCGACTGACGCTGAGTGTAGCGTGTTCCGGATTGATCAGCACTTTCTTCTGCTCAACGCAACAGGCCAGATTTGTTCTTGAGAAAGTCGCTTTCGACGTTCAACTGCCCGATCGTCTTCAGAAGTTCTTCCCGATCCGGTTCTTCGCTTGCCGGCTTCTTGCCCCGCTTTCGATCAAAGATGTTGTTTGCGCCTTCGATCAGTTCCGTTTTCCAGATGGATATCTGATTCGGATGGATCTCGTACTTCTTGGCGATGCTGTTGACGGTCTCGTCGCCCCCGAATCGCCTCCATGGCGACCTTGGACTTGAATTCGGCGGTATAGATCTTTCGGTTCTGTCCCACGGTTGCCTCCCATAGTATTACAACTTGCACGTGGGCGCAAATCCACCTTATTCAACTGTCCAATTTTCGGGGGTCACTATCTATACTTCTCGTGTTTTCTCATGATCCTCTGCATATGCTTCCATTTCTTTCTCAAGCTGTTCCGCTATCTCGTCAATCTCCGGGATACGGAAGTCTTCTTCCGTGAGCAGGACACGGAGGGTGTACAGCATCTTGGCATCAACGGCACCTGTCTTCGACCTGTTCCCCAATACCTTTGCGAAGCTCAATGGTA
>Ga0209638_1002569_pt1 | contig 11107 bp, 12 predicted proteins | sample BarGraNGADG00211_FD_184490 | JGI IMG/M metagenome (GOLD analysis project Ga0209638, IMG submission 184490) | Arctic peat soil microbial communities from Barrow, Alaska - Barrow Graham LP Ref core NGADG0002-211 (SPAdes) (version 2) | ecosystem: Environmental > Terrestrial > Soil > Wetlands > Peat... | reverse complement strand
GCTCGCCGATCGCCGGAGCCGACATGCCGAGCTCGCGGGCGAGACCCCGCTTCGAGCGGCGGGAGTCCTCGCTGAGCAGCACCAGGATACGGCGGTCGGTGTCGTCCAGGGGAACCGGCCGTGCACGGATGGCCGCAGTGTCGGCGAGGCTGCCCAACGGCGTCGTGGACCCAGGCGAAGTGTCCGAACGCGGGTGTGATGCCACGTTGCGCAGGCTACCTCAGCCGCAGCGGACGGTATGCCTCGCTGGCTAGGAGATCAATGCTGCGTTGATGCACCAGGCCACGCAGTCCGCGAAGAGCGCGACGTCGGGGCTGAACTTTGTCACGACGTTCTTGACCAGACCGTTGGGAAGAACGTCCACCTCTTTGCGGACCATCTTGTCGACATTGGTGTAGCGGTCGTCTCCCGACTGCGCGACGGTTGGGACGGTTGGGACGGCGACAGGTTCGACCCGGTGTTGTACTCGTCGCGCACGACCTCGGCCAACGTCACGTGATGTGCTTTGGTGATTGCGTCTAGGACGGCCTGGGCGACGCCGTGCCTCGCCGCGCTGTGCAGCGGCTGGCCGTCTGCGAGAAGCTCGTCCACCTGGGTGGCAAGACTGCGGAAGTCGTTGACCTCCCGGCCGAGCAGGGGGGTGAAATGGTGCTTGACCATTTCGGCCATGCCCTCAACAGGGAGCACCAGGTCCCCGTCTGCCTACCCACGGCACTCTCCCAAAGCGATGGTAGGGCGCTAGGTAGCCGGGCGATGGAGTAGGAGTCGAGTGGTCAGAACAGGTCTTTGACGAGTTGCCGGGAGGTGTGCAGGTGTTGGCGCATGGCTTTTTCGGCCCGGTCAGGGTCCCGGAATTCCAGCGCCTCGATAAGTTCGTCGTGAGACAGCATCGCCTCGCGGGTCGCCGGCCTGTTGGCCCAGTAGGACCGCCAGAACCGCAGGCTGTGCAGTAGAAGCCGGTCCCCGGCGTCCTGCAGCAGCGGGTTGCGGATCATGTGGACCAGGAAGGCGTGCACCGCATGGTCGTCACGCAGGAACTGCTCGTGGTTGCCGCCTTCACGTGCGCGGTCCGCAGCCTCGACCAGCAGCCGAAGTTCGTGGAGGTCCTGCGTGCTGGCTCGGGTAGCGGCAATGTATGCCACACCGCACTCGATCGCCTCGCGCGCCTCGAACATGTCGAGTACGGTGTCGAGCGCGAGCTCTGTCACTATGGTCCCTCGGCGCGGCAACACCGTGATAAAGCGGTCGCTGGCCAGGCGCGCGAGAGCCTCGCGGATGGGCATCCTGCCCAGTTCAAGCTCGCTGGCGAGCCTTTGTTCGTTCAGAAAGGTGCCCGGGGGCAGACGTAGGTCGACGATCCGCTCTTGCAGCAGACGGTAAGCGACATCACTAGCGCGCTCGAGGGCCACTGGATGCTCCTTGGATGAGACACTCACGGCATTGGTCGGGCCTACGGCCCAAGGCACATTCAACCCGATGTCGTCTGCGCCTCTCGGGCGGCTCCGGTAGCGTTTCCATCCGGCGCGTTTCGCGCGTCTGCCCAGGCGCAGGCTATCTCGGGACCCGAGGCGACGTCGAAGCGGTGACGCATGAGCAGCAACGAGGCCTCGTGCTGGGCCGGGTCGTCGCTGGCCACGCAGTCCTCGGCGATCACGACGTAGTAGTCGTTGAACATGGCATCGCGAGCGGTCGATTCCACGCAGCCTTCGGTGGTGCAACCCGTAACGATGACAGACCGAATGGCGTTGCTTCGCAACAGCAGGTCCAGGCTCGTGCCCCAGAAGCCGCTCGATCGCCACTTAGGCACCACCAGCTCGCCGGCCACGGGCGCCACATCGTCGACGAACTCCTGCCCGCGGCTGCCGACGAGCGTGTATTCCAGCGGCGCCTGTCGTTTGTGGATCGATTCATGCATCCGCAGGTTGAACCGGATCTGCGCAGGGGAATCGCTACGCCGGTGCGGCAGCATGCTCATCTGGATGTGCGCCACCAGCACCCCCGCGTCGCGAGCTGCCTGCAGCAAAGACGCGAGGCGAGGTCGCATCTGCTCGTACATCCGGACGTCGACGCCGAGGCGCCCAAATGCGCCGTCTCGTTCCACGAAGTCACGCTGCATGTCCACGATCACCAACGCCGTGTGCCCGGGGTCCACGATCTCCGCCAGCTCGTCGAGCACCTGCTTGCCGTCGATGTCGATCAAGGCATCCTCCCGGGCGTTCGTGTCCGCTCGCAGGGTCAACATTCGTCCTCAACCCGGCCTGTCCTAACTCTGTTATACAGAACCCTTGCGTTCGTCGCAACAACTGATGTATTACTGACATACCACAGACCAGGTGGTGGAAACCTATGGCCAGCGCCTATCAGTGACCGGACGAGGACATGCGGCAGGTGCGGGACGCCGGCGTGGCGGAGGTCCGTGACCTGCTCGAGAACGGATGGGTGAAGTGATGGCAGCAGGACCCGGCAGGGTGGCGTGCGCCTCTGGGAATGTGCCGACCTCCGTGGGCGCCCTGCAGTCTCAACCTGAAGCAATCGGATAAGCAGGACTGAACTATCTAATACCTTCTGGCCTGAACCAAAGGAGTTTTGAACCCATGACAGATACAAACCCCCCGTCCGGCTCATCGCCCAGAACACATCGTTTGCAGCGTGGGGTTCTCACAATCCCCAATGCCATCGCCTTGTCCGCAGCCGCGATGGCTCCTGTGCTTGCAGTCGTACTGAACGCACCGGCCGCAGCATCCGCCGCCGGCGCCGCGTTGCCTCTTTCGTTTCTGATAGCTTTCATCGTCGCCGCGCTCGTCGGTAATACGGTCGTGCAGTTCTCCCGGCGACTGCCGTCGGCGGGATCGTTCTACACATTCAACTCTCAGGGCCTTGGTCCGGTGGCTGGCTTCTTCACCGGCTGGCTATTCTGGATCGGGTACGCCGTGCTGGCACCCGGCCTGTTCACCGCGTTCGGCGCGTTTGTGCACGACTACAGTGTGTCGACATTCAACGTGGATATCCATTGGTGGATATTTAGCCTTGCCGCGATGGCGATCATCTACGGCCTTTCCCTTCGCAGCATCAAAGCGTCCGTCAACCTCGACCTCGCCCTGCTTGTTATCGAGGTCGTCATCTTTCTCGTGCTTGGTGTGGCAGCGATCGCGACAGCCGGAAGCGGCAACACTCCGGAAGTCTTCAGCGTGTCGTCCTCTCCGACCGGTTTCACCGGTGTCGGTCTTGGTGTGGTGTTCGGCTTGTTGTCCTTCATCGGATTCGACGCCGCAGCGACGCTGGGCGAAGAGACCCGTAACCCGCGGAGGAGCATCCCGCTAGCGATCGCTGGGGCGCTTGGCGCAGTCGGTGTCTTTTATGTCCTCATGATGTATGCGCTCACTGCGGGGTACCGATTGAACGACCCGCAGCAGCTGGGCTTGTTCCTCAAAGACGCAAACCCGTTTGTCACACTGGGCCAGCACGTTGCACCTTGGCTTCTGCAACCCATCGAACTGGCGGCGATCGCCGGAATCTTTAGTTGCTTCCTCGCCATTCACAACACGACGGTGCGTGTGATGTTCTCGATGGGTCGCGATCATATTCTCCCTGCGTCTCTGGGACGTGTTCACGATCGCTGGTTCTCGCCGCATCGCGCCATTGCCGCGCAGACTGCGTTCACTCTGATCGTTGGTCTCGGTGTGGGCCTCTGGCTTGGACCTGGTGCAACAGGCGCCTATGGCTTCACCGGAGCGATCGGAACGGTGGCGATCGTGGTTGTCTACATCCTCAGCAACATCTCACTCATTCGGTACTTCTGGCGTCTGCCAGAGCGCAAGGTCCTCACGCACGTCGTCGTGCCGGTGCTCGGCGTAGTCGGCCTCGCCTACCCGCTCTACTCGGTGAGTGCTCCTGGTCAGGCTTACCCCTTCAACCTGGTTCCGATCGTTGTGATCATCTGGAGCATCATCGGCGCAGTGTCGTACCTTTACTACCGCGCAAAGTCCCCGGAGAAGATCGCCGCAATCGGTGCCTTCATCGCCGAAGATGACCTGCCGTTGGATGAGCAGCACGAGGGCCTGCTCGCAGCGCGCGCATCCTCAATACAACACCCGACAATCGCTGAAGAGGCAGCGAAACACCCGGAGATATTTAGGGACGACGTTGATCAACACAGAGGGTAGGAATGAGTTAATCGAACTCGCGGAGTTCGTCGATCTAACGCACACCGCGCTGATCTTGGTCGACATGCAGCGTGACTTCATCGAGCCTGATGGAGTCTACGGTGAACTCGGGATCGACCTGCCTATGTGGGCAGAGTTGAGGCCGCGGTTGGCAGCGTTGCTGGCTTCGGCCCGCCTCCACGGGGCGCTTGTCGTACACCTCCAGCAGGCGGCGTTGCCCGGACGGATGGGTGACTCCCCGGCGCAAATAAGCTTCAACGTCCGGATGCACGAGGAAGCGCATCGCGACGGAGCGCTGTTGTGCCACACGGTTTCCGGTACAGCGGGCCACGAGTTCACCCAGGAATTCACTCCACTTCTCAATGAACTCGTCGTGCACAAGTACCGTTCGACCGGCTTCTGGGGAACCAACCTCGACATGCTCCTTCGCAGCAACGGCATCGAAACGGTGGTGGTAGGCGGATATGCGACGGGAGACTGCGTCGAGTCCACGGCACGCGACGCGATGTTCAACGACTACCACGTCATCGTGCCCGAAGACTGCATCCCTCGTGATGATGAGGCGAACCATGAGGCCTGGGTATTGCTCATGCGTCATCGATTCGACGTGGCCACCGTCGAAGAGATCCAGCACGTCTGGGAGAACCAGACGGCACGTGAGACCGAGGAGAGCAGATGAGGAAGTTGGAAGGCCGAATTGCCGTGGTTACCGGCGCGGCTTCGGGTATCGGCAAAGGGATAGCGATCGCGTTTGCCCGTGAAGGTGCCGACATCGTCGTCGCGGACAAGGTGGAGGAAGCCCAGGCCGCCGAGGTCCTCGCCGGCATCAGGGAACACGGCCGTGAAGCGCTGTTCGTCCATACCGACGTGAGCGACGAGAAGAGCGTGCGCTCGATGGCCGAAAAGGCTCTCGGTCGCTTCGGCCGGGTCGACATCCTCGTCAACAACGCCGGTATCTTCACAGAGTCGCTAATCGAGAACCTGTCGATCGACGATTGGGATCGTGTCGTCAACACCAACCTGCGTGGCACCTTTCTCTGCACGCGCGTTCTGATCGGGCAGATGCTCGAGAGAGGGGACGGCCGCATCATCAACATGGCCTCGCAGCTCGGTCAGATCGGTGGTGGAGCCGTTGGGCACTATTCCGCGAGCAAGGCTGGCATCATCGGGCTGACCAAGTCGCTTGCTCGCGAGGTGTCGCAGCGTGGTGTGCTCGTCAACGCCATCGCGCCGGGTCCCATTGAGACGCCGTTGCTCGACAGCGAAACGGAGGAGTGGCGCAGTGGAAAGCTCGCGGAGCTTCCAATCGGCCGCTTCGGAACGGTTGACGAGGTTACGCCGACGGCCGTGCTTCTCGCGTCTGCGGGCGGCACATATTACGTCGGCCAAACACTCGGGCCCAATGGCGGAGACGTGATGTTGTGAAGATCGTCGATTCCATCTGCGGGTCGGTGCGTACCGGGTTCAATCGCGATGACCAGGCGGCGATTCGTGCCGGCGCCACGCAACACCGTTTCCTTCTACGAGGGCTCGTCCGCGGACGACGGCCCAAGCGCTCCGGCACGCGGACGCTCTCGCGGCGGCAGTCACCTTGGCTGAGATCCTTCAGCGGGAGTGTCAGACCGGCCTCGACATCCTGCCTCCGCCAACCTGCTCGCGATGTTGAAGGCGGTATTGCCCATCAGGCCTGTTGAGAAAGTGGCTCCCGACGCCTCGGCAGCTCTTGGGAGATTCGCCGATCAACTGGAAGAACTGACCGATGCCGGGGCGTTTTGGTCATCCAACCTCGTAACCACGATCGTCGCGGGTCGAGTCCGGCCACGCGGAAGCCGAAAACGTCAGATTCACGGAATAGGAAGGACATCATGTTCGATCTCACGGGTCGCGTAGCGTTAATCACCGGAGCCGCATCCGGTATCGGGGCGGCGACGGCACGAGTGTATGCCGAGGCCGGGGCGGATCTCGCGCTCGCTTGGTATCCACCCGACGGGCACGACATCGAGCCGGTACGAAAAGCCGCAGAGAAGGCTGGTCGCCGGGTCGTGGTCGCGGAAGTCGATGTCACCAAGACCGCTGACGTGGACGCACTCGTGGCCCAGGCGGTGAGCGAACTCGGCGGAATGCACATCGTTGTCGCCAACGCTGGAATCGCGCGAAAGGTGGAATTGGAAGACCTCGACGACGAAGCCTGGAACAAGGTCGTGGACGTGGACCTGAACGGAGCTTGGCGTTGCTTCCGCGCTGCGCTTCCGCACATGCAACGCGCTGGCTACGGACGGCTCATCGCCACCTCATCTGTCGCGGGAACGGTGTCGGCTTGGCCGCAGCACTCCCACTACGCGGCGGCCAAGGCTGGTCTGGTGGGACTCGTGAAGTCTTTGGCGGTGGAGTTCGCAGCTGACGGCATCACCGCCAACGCGGTCGCTCCCGGTGTCATCCGGACGCCCCAGGCGCTCGATCCGGTCAACTCCCTTGGGCCAGGGGGCGTCGACGCCGCGGTCGCAAAGATCCCTGCGGGACGGGTCGGCAACCCAGAAGACATCGCATACGTTTACCAGTTCTTGGCCAGTGCGGAGGCTTCGTACGTGAACGGTCAGCTTCTCGTCGTCGACGGCGCTCGCAGCCTCGCTGGCCTGGACTGACACCCTCTTTGTCCATTCGAATACGGAGAGAATCATCTCATGACACTCAACCCGCAGTTCTTCCGCCAGACAGATGTCGACAATGTTCCCGGTCCGCCCCGCGACCTAGTTGGATACGGCGAGTACCCCCCACGGGTGCGCTGGCAGAACGACGCCAAGGTAGCAGTGCAGATTGTGGTCAATTACGAGGAGGGCTCGGAGAAGACCTTCGCCATGGGCGACCAGGTCAACGACGGCATGTACGAGCTGCCTTTCGCTGTGGACGATCAAAGAGATCTTGCCGTCGAATCGATGTACGAGTACGGGTCGCGCGCGGGGATTTGGCGACTGTTTCGGATATTTGACGCCGCTGCCGTTCCGGTTACTTTCTTTGCCGCAGCAGTGGCGCTCGAGCGCAATCCCGAGGTTGCAGCGAAGCTGGCACGACGAGGTGACGAGGCGGCTGGCCATGGCTACCGCTGGAGTAACCACTACGAAATGACCCGGGACGAGGAGCGTGAGGCCATCAAGCGCGCCATCGCTTCCATCGAGAAGACGACGGGCTCACGGCCAGAGGGCTGGTACTGCCGGGAAATGAGTGTCAACACCCGCGATCTCGTGGTCGAGGAGGGTGGGTTCCTTTACGACTCCGACACCTACAACGAAGACCTGCCGTACTGGACGGCCGTCCACGGCCGGAACCACTTGGTGGTCCCGTACTCGCTCGTCGTCAATGACGCGCGATACGTCATTGGGACCGGTTACGGCAGCCCCGAGCACTTCTTCGAAACCGCAAAGGCGAGCCTGGACCGACTTCGTAACGACGGCGACGACGTTGGACGGATGATGTCCATCGGATTGCACCCCCGAATCACGGGCAACCCGGCCCGCTCCGATGCACTGGCCCGATTTATCGACTACGCCCAGAGTTTGGACGATGTTGCTTTCATGCGCCGGGTCGACATCGCACGGACTTTTGTGGAACAGGTTCCTGCGCCCTAAACAGAGATACCCCCTTAACTCGTGGTCGGAGGTTGTTGCGAAGCGGTGTCGTTTACCCCGTGCGGTGATGGTCTATCGCAGGGGGAAGGGGCCCGTTCCCGGTCCCGGGGGGGAGCGGCCACGCTGAGTCGGGCTTCGGCGCACCTCCCGCGGAACGGGCTCCGGCGAGCTCAGCGTGTCCGGTCTCAGTCTTCCCTGGCGCCGATCTCTCGGGACAGCAGCTCGCCGACCACATTCTTTGGCTCCAGCTCGGCGATGCTCAGCGACGTCTCAGTCCGCTGGATACCCTCGATCCGCCACACGTGGTCCATGAGCAACTCGCGGAGGTGGACATGGTCCCGGACCCGGAGGCGGGCCAGCAGGTCGCTGGCGCCGGTGACGACCATGAGCTCCTCCAGCTCCGGAAGGTGCCAGAGCTCCTCCACCACGCGGCCCTGCTGGAAACCGGGCACGGCCGAGATCGTCAGGTAGACGGTCATCGGGAAACCGGCGGCGCTCCAGCCGAGCTGCACCCCGTAGCCGCGGATGACCCCGAGCCGTTCCATCCGGGCGATTCGCTCGCCGATCGCCGGAGCCGACATGCCGAGTTCGCGGGCGAGACCCCGCTTCGAGCGGCGGGAGTCCTCGCTGAGCAACACCAGGATACGGCGGTCGGTGTCGTCCAGGGGAACCGGCCGTGCACGGATGGCCGCAGTGTCGGCGAGGCTGCCCAGTGGCGTCGATGACCCATGCGAAGCGTCCGAACGCGGTTGTGATGTCACGATGCGTGAGGCTACCTCAGCCGCGAGGCGAGTTCGCGGACTTCGCAAGGAAACCTACTGGTTGCACCGTATCGTTACACGTGTATCGTTACGAGCGCTGGAAATCTAATGGTCGCGCAAGCAGAGCACTAGTGGACCTTTCAGACGATCGATAACCTATATGACAGCCTTACAAATCGACCATGGAATGGAGCGCTCGCGGTGCGGATTTTCGACGAGAACTGGATGCAGGTGGCGGAGAACCTAAAACACGATGACCGCATCGTGCTGCCGGTCGGCTCCACCGAACAACACGGCTTCCTGTCCCTGGGGACGGACGCCATCCTCGCGGAGCGTGTCTCCGTCGAGGCAGCGGAGCCGCTTGGCGTGCCGGTCCTGCCAGCATTGCCGTTCGGCCTTGCGCCATACTTCTCGGCCTATCCCGGCAGCATGACCTTGCGGATCAGCACCTACCTCGAGGTGATCCGCGACCTGCTGGACTGCCTTGCGGGACAAGGCTTTCGCCGCATCGCCGTCGTCAACGGGCACGGCGGAAACATCCCGGCCGCAGGTCTAATCCGGGAGTGGGTGTGCCAGCCTCGGCCGGACCGCGTCCAGGTGCTATTCCACAGTTGGTGGAACGCGCCGAAGACCGCCGCTGCCGGCAACAAGTTCGACGAGGACCAGTTCCACGCAGGATGGGTGGAGAGCTTCCCGTGGACCCGCGTCGACGGTGGGCAGCCGCCGACCGAACCGAGGTCGGTAATCCCGAGGGAGCTCGTCAACAACCTGACGTCTGCAGAGATCAAGGCGCTGGCCCCCGACGGGAACATGGGCGGCGCCTACCAGCGGCCGGACGAGGACATGCGGCAGGTGTGGGACGCCGGCGTCGCGGAGGTCCGGGACCTGCTCGAGAACGGATGGTTGAAGTGATGGGAACTGGACTCGGCAGGGTGGCGATCGTCACCGGTACGGCGCACGGCATCGGCGCCGCGATCGCCGCTGCGCTTGCGGCCGACGGCGTGACGGTTCATGGCGTCGACAAGGACACCGTGGACGTCACGGACTCCGCGGCGGTCAACGCCTTCGTTGAAAACGTGGGACCGGTCGACATCCTTGTGAACAACGCCGGCGGTGTGTGTGGGCAGGTTCACCACCCAATCGATGAGATCACCGACGAAAGCTGGCGGGCAGTCGTGGACGCCAACCTAACGAGCACCTTCAACTGCATCCGCGCGGTCGCTCCAGTGATGAGGCAACGCGGTTGGGGCAGGATCGTCAACATCTCATCAGGCGCGGGCCGCAGTGTCAGCCTCACCGGGATCCAGGCCTACGCGAGCGCAAAGGCTGGTCAGATCGGTTTTACCCGGCAAATGGCTCACGAGCTCGGCCGCTTCGGTATTACCGTCAACTGCATCGCCCCCGGCTTCGTGCTCTCCAACCCCACCACGCAGAAGCAGTGGGAGAGCTACGGCGACGAGGGTCAGGCCAAACTCGTCGAGGGCATCGCCGTCCGCCGGCTCGGCAAGTCCGAGGACATTGCCAACGGGGTCCGGTTCTTCGTCTCGGACGATTCGTCCTGGGTCACGGGCCAGACGCTCTCGATCGATGGTGGACATGCTCTCTTTTAACTCGACTGATGCCGAATACATCGCCGAGCTCGCGGACTACGTGGCTGTCCCCAGTGTGAGCCGCGACGCCACACGGGAAACTATGCGGGCCGCGGCCGACTGGCTCTCAGCGCAGCTGCAGTTCGCGGGCGGCCGCGTCGTCGAGACCGACGGCCACCCCGTCGTGCGTGGGGAGTGGTTGGGCGCTCCCGGAGCGCCGACGATCCTCGTCTACGGGCACTACGACGTGCAGCCCACCGGCGACCTGGCCGAGTGGACGACGCCGCCGTTCGAGTTGACCGTGGACGGCGACGTCATGCGCGGCCGTGGCGCGACGGACGACAAGGGACCGGTCTACGTCGTGCTCAAGGTCGCTCAGGCATTTCTCGCGCAGGAGGGCGGGCTCCCGCTCAACGTGAAGTTCCTGTTCGAAGGGGAGGAGGAGATCGGCAGCCCGCACCTACCGGCCTTCGTGCGGGCCCACGCCGAGGAACTGTCCGCCGACCTTGTCATCTCCGCTGACGGGGCGATGTGGCGCCCGAGCGAGCCGTCCCTCTCGGTCGGTTCCAAGGGCTTGGTGACCATGGACATCGAGGTCACCGGCGCTCGTGACGACTTGCACTCCGGGCGCTTCGGCGGCACGGTTGCGAACCCGCTGCACGCGCTCACCCAGATCCTCGCGAGCCTGCACACCGTCGATGGCGCCGTCGCGGTCGAGGGTTTCTACGACGGCATTCCGGTGCTTCCGGACTCCCGTCGCGCGAAGATCGCGGCTGTCGCGTTCGACGCCGAGGGCTACCTAAGTGGGCTGGGGCTGGACGAGGCCCACGGTGAGCCCGGTTACACGACACTCGAGCGGCTGTGGGAGCGCCCGACCCTGGAGATCAACGGGGTGAAGGGTGGCGGCAAGTACACCGTCATCCCCCGAGTCGCCACCGGCCACGTGTCCTGCCGCCTGGTCCCGGGCCAGG
>Ga0209638_1002568_pt1 | contig 11107 bp, 9 predicted proteins | sample BarGraNGADG00211_FD_184490 | JGI IMG/M metagenome (GOLD analysis project Ga0209638, IMG submission 184490) | Arctic peat soil microbial communities from Barrow, Alaska - Barrow Graham LP Ref core NGADG0002-211 (SPAdes) (version 2) | ecosystem: Environmental > Terrestrial > Soil > Wetlands > Peat... | reverse complement strand
ACCCAGCAGGGCCTCGCCTCCAAGATGACCCACATCAGCACGGGCGGCGGGGCGTCGCTCGAGCTGCTCGAAGGGCGGACGCTGCCCGGCATCGCGATCATCCCTGACCGCGATCCCGCCGGCGCCGCCGGGAGTGCATCGTGAACACCGAGATCGAGCTCATCGAGGCACGCGAGATCCTCGACTCCCGGGGCAACCCGACGATCGAGGTCGACGTCGTCCTCGCCGACGGCTCGGTCGGCCGGGCCGGCGTGCCGTCCGGCGCCTCCACGGGCGTCCACGAGGCCGTCGAGCTTCGCGACGGCGACAAGAAGCGCTTCGGGGGCAAGGGCGTCCTCAAGGCCGTCGCCAACGTCCGCGAGACGATCGCGCCGGCCCTGCTCGGCGCCGACGCAGCCGACCAGCCCGGCATCGACGCCGCGCTGATCGACCTCGACGGCACGCCGAACAAGGGCAACCTCGGGGCCAATGCCACGCTCGGCGTCAGCCTCGCCTGTGCGCACGCGGCTGCTGCCGCGCACGACCTGCCGCTCTACCGGTACCTCGGGGGCGCCGGTGCGCGGATCCTTCCCGTCCCGTTCTTCAACATCCTCAACGGCGGCAAGCACGCCGTGAACTCCACGGACTTCCAGGAGTTCATGATCGCGCCGGTCGGACGGCCGACCTTCGCGGAGGCGTTCCGGGCAGGAGCGGAGGTCTTCCACGCCCTCAGGGCGATCCTCCACGATGGCGGCTTCTCGGTCGGGCAGGGCGACGAAGGCGGCTTCGCCCCGTCGCTCCCGTCGAACGAGGCGGCGGTCGAGGTGATCCTCCGCGCGATCGAGAAGGCCGGCTACCGGCCGGGCGAGGACGTCGCGATCGCGCTGGACCCGGCCACGAGCTCGATCCTCGTCGAGGGGACCGGCGTCGAGGGCGTGACCGGCCGGTACCTCCTGGAGCGCGAGGGCCGGACCCTCGACTCCGGCGAGATGGTCGATCTCTGGGAGCAGTGGATCTCGAAGTACCCGATCGTCTCGCTCGAGGACGGCCTCGCCGAGGACGACTGGGCCGGCTGGACGGAGCTTACCGCCCGCATCGGCGGCAGGGTCCAGCTCGTCGGCGACGACATCATCGTGACCAACCCGACGATCATCGCCCGCGCCATCGAGGAGAAGGCGATGAACTCGGCCCTGATCAAGCTCAACCAGATCGGGACCATCACCGAGTCGATGGCTGCGATCGAGATGGCGCGCCGGGCAGGCTGGACCGCGATGGTCAGCCACCGCTCCGGCGAGACCGAGGACACGACCATCGCCGACTTCGTCGTGGCGATGGGCACGGGCCAGATCAAGACCGGCGCCCCGTCGCGCTCGGAGCGAGTCGCGAAGTACAACCGGCTCCTCCGGATCGAGGAGGAGCTGGGTGACGGCGCGCGGTACCTCGGCCGCTACGCGCTGGCGGGCGCTCCGCCGATGCGCGCGTGACCCTGGCGCTTCTCGCGGCCCCGACCGGCATGCCGGTCGGGGCCGCCTGCTTCGCGGCACGGGTTGTCGGCGGCGGCGCGGACGGCCCGCCGGCATGACCCGGTTCCTGGCCCGGTTCGTGGACCGGGGCGCGATCTACGCCGGCTGGGTCGGGGTCGGCATGGCGATGACCATCGCCGTCAGCTTCCTCCTCGTGATCCCCATCGAGCCGATGTTCTGGCTCGCGGCGCCACTCGCCGGCATCCTCATCGGTTACTACGCGAACGCGCGCGCCGACCGGCGCGCCGGGCCGTGGCGCCGGATCCTGCTGAACGGGGTCTTCGCCTCGCTGCTCACCGCGGTCACGCTCGCGGTGCTCTTCGCGGGCACGAAGGCGATCTTCTTCTTCGCCGATAACGGCTACCGCGATGCAAGCCAGGGCGGACCGATCGCTGGCTGCGTCTCCGGCGCCGATTGCGTCTATCAGCGCTATCTCGCCGAGGATGGCAAGGCCGCCCAGTTCGAGAAGGCAGGGATCACCGATGTCGCCTCGTTCTCGGCGTTCTACTGGCGCGAGCAGGCCGGGACCGACGGAACGGTGACGATCCTGTGCCTCGTCGGCGGCGTCCTCGGTGCGGGGATGTACGGGTTCGCCCGCCCGAAGGCCCGGCGTCCCGCGGCTGCGCCGGGAGCCCCGACCGCCTGACGGCGCCGTGCCCGCTCATCCGCCGAGCGCGAGCAGGATCGCGCCCGCGGCGATGCACCCGGCGCCGCCGAGTCGCCACCCAGCACGATCCCGCTCGCCGAGGCGCAGGACGCCCCAGCCGGCCGCGAGGACGGTCGCCGACTCGCGGAGGGGCGCCACGCCGGCGAGCGGAGCGATGGCGAGGGCCGTCAGCACGAGCGTGTAGCCCGCGACCATGAGAATCCCGGCGCCGAGCGGCCGTCGCCAGCCCGGGTCCGCGGCGCTCCCTCGAACGGGTGTCGGGCCCACGACGCGGCGCGGCCCGGCCGCCAGGACGGCGGCAAGCCCGGCGCTGCCGCCGGCAAAGAGCAGCCATCCGTAGAGCCAGGCGGGACCCGTCCGCGCTCCCAGTCGGTCGACGAAGGTGTACGCGGCGACCAGGACGCCGATGGTGAGGGCGGGGACGAGCGAGCGCCGCGCGGCGCCCGGCACGGCGGCCCCGAGCGTTCCTGCCACGAGGAACCCGACCCCGGCGAGCTGCAGGGGTGCGAGCCGCTCGCCGAGCACCGCGATGCCGAGGATCGCCCCGAGCAGCGCCGCGGATCCGCGCGCCAACGGGTAGACGGTCGAAAGGGCACCGCCGCGGTAGGCGACGCCCAGCGCGACCCAGTAGATCACCTCGAGGAGGGCCGAGGTCGTGACGATCGGCAGCGCGTCCGCCGTGAACCCTGGCCGCCCGTCGAGGAGCCATGCCCCAACCGCGAACGGCGTCGCCACCGCCGTTCCGAGCCAGACCGCGCGCGCCGTGGCCCGGAGCGGCTCACCGGACGTCTTGACCGACGCGTTCCAGGTCACGTGCAGGATCGCGGCGACCAGGACGAGCGCGGTGGCTGCAAGCGGCATCGCCCGAGTGTAGGGGCGGGCGTCCGGGTGGACGGCGGCTCCGACGGCCAGGCGCGGCCCGGGTGTCCGCGGGCACGGTGCCATCTCGTGCCGTGGCGCCCGGGCACCCGCGCGGGCAGGACCGCAGGCCGGCCCGGGAATCGATCGACCCCGGGCACTTCGCCCGGGGTCGACCAGATGGTGCGGCGAGAGCGGCGCCGGGAGGCCGGCGCCGGAGGCCCGTCCGGCCTACTTCTTCGGCGTTGCCTTGGCTTTGGCGGGCGCCTTGGCCTTTGCGGGCGCCTTGGCCTCTTCGGCGTCCGCGGCCTTCGCCTTCGACGCCGCCTTGGGGGCGGCCTTCGCCTTTGGTGCCGCCTTGGGGGCGGCCTTCGGCTTCGGAGCGGCCTTCGCGGCGGCAGCGGCCTTCGGGGCAGCCTTCGCCGGCTTCTCGGCCGGGGTCGTGGCGGCCTTCGCCGTCGCGGCCTTCGCCGCGGCGCGAACGCGCGCCTTGGGGGCGGCGGCCGGTGTCGGCGTGGCCGCCTTCGTCGCCTCGACGTCGGTCCGGCCGGCGCGGGCGATCGCCGCCTTCGCCTTCCCGGCTGCCGTCTGGGCGCCCTTGGCCTTCTCGGCCTTGCCGGCTGCGATGCGGGCCTTGGCGGCCTTCGCCGCGGCGGCCGTGCCGGTGGTCTTGGTGATCTTGGCGGCCGTCTGGACGGTTGCACCGCCGATCGCGGCCGCCACCTTCCGGGCGAGGCGCGACTTGCGCCGCGCGGCCGTGTTCGGATGGAGGGCGCCGACCTTGGCGGCCTTGTCGAGCGCGCTCATGGCCTCGGCGAGCGAGACGGTCGCGTCACCCTCCACCTGGCCGGTCGCGATCCTGAGGGTCTTCGTGACGAGGGTCTTGGCCTTCGTGCGCCGCGGGGCGTTGATCGCCTCGCGACGTTCGGCCTGACGGACCCGCTTCAGGCCGGACGGCGTCCGTGTGCCGGTCCAGCCGCGGGGCGAGTGAGCCACTGGCGTTCTGTCCTCTGGTGGGGAAGGATTGTCCTGGGATCGGTGCCGCGCAGCGGGAGAGGACACCGCGACGGCGCGACCGCGAATGGTACCAGACACACCGACATGCGGTCCGCCAGCGGCCGGCGGGTGCCCGGGACTGGACGTCGGCGTCCGTTCGCGGGGCCGACAGTGTCGGCTACACTCGGCTCCCGATGTCGATTCCCCAGTCTCGCCTGCGCAACTTCTCCATCATCGCCCATATCGATCACGGCAAGTCCACGCTCGCCGACCGGCTCCTCGAGACGACCCACACGATCGATCCCCGGCTGATGACCAGCCAGGTCCTCGATTCGATGGATCTCGAGCGCGAGAAGGGCATCACGATCAAGGCTCGCGCGGTGCGGATCGAGTACGCGGCCGCCGACGGGCTGGTCTACGGCCTCAACCTCATCGATACGCCCGGCCACGTCGACTTCTCGTACGAGGTGAGCCACAGCCTCCAGGCCTGCGAGGGCGCCATCCTGGTCATCGACGCCTCCCAGGGAATCGAGGCGCAGACCCTCGCCAACGTCCATCTCGCGCTCCGCCAGAACCTCGTGATCGTGCCGGTCATCAACAAGATCGACCTGCCGTCGGCGCAACCGGACGTGGTCATGGACGAGCTGGAGAACGTCCTCGCCATCCCGCGCGAGGAGGTGCTGCTTGCCTCGGCCAAGGAGGGGATCGGCATCGTCGAGATCCTCGAGGCCATCGTTGCGCGCGTGCCACCGCCGAAGGGGAACCCGCGGGCCCCGCTCCGGGGGCTCGTCTTCGACTCCCATTACGACCAGTACAAGGGGGTCGTCGCCTACGTCCGGCTGGCCGAAGGGAGACTCCACGGGCATTCCCGGATCCGGATGATGGGCTCTGGGGTGGAGACCGAGATCTTGGAGCTGGGCGTCTTCCGCCCGCAGCTCGTCCCCGTCATCGAGCTCGGCGCGGGCGAGGTCGGCTACATCGCGACCGGCCTCAAGAGCGTTCGCGACGCGCAGGTCGGCGACACGGTCACCGACGCCGCCCTCCCCGCCTCCGAACCGCTGCCCGGGTACCTGCCGGCCAAGAGCCTGGTCTTCGCGGGGATCTACCCGATCTCCGGCGAGGACTACCCGCTCCTCCGCGACGCGATGGAGAAGCTGCACCTCAACGATGCGAGCTTCTCGTTCGAGCCGGAGAGCTCGATCGCGCTCGGCTTCGGGTTCCGCTGCGGATTCCTGGGCCTCCTCCACATGGAGATCGTCCAGGAGCGCCTGGAGCGGGAGTTCTCGCTGGAGCTGATCGCATCGGCGCCGTCCGTCGAGTACCGCGTCACGCCGATGGGGGGCGGGCGCGTCCTCGCCGTCGACAACCCGGCCCTGATGCCCTCGGCCGGCGAGATCGAGACCATCGAGGAGCCCTGGGTGAAGCTCTCCGTGATCACCCCGTCCACGTACATCGGGCCGCTCATGGAGCTCTCCACGAACCGCCGCGGCACGTTCACGAGCATGGAGTACCTCGACCCGACGCGGGTCCTGCTCGCGTTCGAGATGCCACTCGCGGAGCTGATCATCGACTACTTCGACCAGCTCAAGAGCCGCAGCCAGGGCTACGCGTCGATGGACTACGAGGAGATCGGCTACCGCGCAGCGCGCCTGGTGAAGCTGGACGTGCTCGTCAACGGCGAACCGGTGGACGCCCTGTCGCTGATCGTCCACCGCGACAAGGCCCAGACCGCCGGCCGGCAGCTGACCGAGAAGCTCAAGGAGCTCATCCCGCGCCAGATGTTCGAGGTGCCCGTCCAGGCGGCGATCGGGTCCACCGTGGTTGCCCGGGAAACGATCCGCGCGATGCGCAAGAACGTGCTGGCCAAGTGCTACGGTGGCGACATCACGCGAAAGCGGAAGCTGCTCGAGAAGCAGAAGGAAGGCAAGCAGCGCATGAAGCGCGTCGGCTCGGTCGAGATCCCGCAGGAAGCCTTCCTCGCCGTCCTGCGCATGGGCGACGCGGGCTAGGCGCGAGGCCCGATCCGTGGAGGCGCAGCTCCGCGAGCTGGTTGCGCTGGGTCTCGCCGGCCTGCTGTGCCTCCTGCGCCTCGAGGCGGCCACGTTCGGTGCAGCCGAGTACGACGAGCCGGTCGCAGACGGTGGCCGGAGCACCGTCCGGCTGCGGATCGAGTGGTACCTGCTGGGGTTCGCCCTGATTGCGGCGATCCTGATCATCCACCCGGCGCCCGCCCGTGATCTCGGGCTGGGGCTGGGCAATCGGGCCGGGGCGCTGCTCGGCGGGCTCGGGCTCGGGGCGATCGGCACGGCCCTGGCGATGCTCTTCGCCTATGTTCGCTACACGCGCCTCCGCATGCCGCCGCTGTGGTCCTACCCGGGTGCCATCCTCAACGCGATCGGGACCGCGTTCATCGATGAGGCGACCTTCCGCGGCGCCGTGCTGGGCCTCCTCCTCCTTGCCGGGATCGACCCCGCCCTTGCGATCCTCGCGCAGGCGTTCCTCTACGTCCTCGCGACGCGGACCGGCGCCCCGGGTCGAAGCCGCTACGTCTTCGGACTCGCACTCCTCGTCGGCATCGCCGGTGGCTGGCTCACCACGCTCACCGGCGGGATCGGCGCCGCATTCCTGGGTCATGCCATTACCCGGATCGCCGTCTTCGTGTGCACCGGCCACGCCGGCCAGCCGGCGCCGCGCGGCCAGGAAGTCGAGGAGGCCTGGGAGTCCCGGCGCCCGCCCGACGGCTGGCGGCAGATGGACCGGCCCGGCGAGGAGGCGCGGACGGGCCGATGACCTCCGGCGAAGCGCCGGCGCTCGCGGCCCCCGTGGCGCTGTACATCCACGTCCCGTTCTGCCGCTCCCTCTGCCCGTACTGCGACTTCGTGGTCGTCTCGGGCGCCGCGGCCGTGGGTCCGCGCAATCGCGTCACTCCGTACCTGCGCGCCGTGGCCGCGGAGCTGGACCTGCGCGCCGACGCGCTGGACGTGGCGTTCCGCGAGCCCGGCGATGCCGCGCGGCCGGCCCTCGAGACCGTGTACCTCGGTGGCGGCACGCCGTCGCTCCTGCCGGCCGCGGCGGTCTCGGCGCTTCTCGACCAGGTCCGCGCTCGCTTCGGGCTGGCGCCCGGCGCCGAGGTGACGCTCGAAGCGAACCCGGGACCGGATGATCGCGGCGATCTTGCCGGCCTCGCGCGGGCGGGGATCAACCGCGTCTCGATCGGGGCCCAGAGCCTCGTGCCCGACGAGCTCCGGGCGCTGGGCCGGCGGCACGTCCCGCGCGACGTCGCCGACACCGTCGCCGCGGCGCGAGACGCGGGCATCGCGAGCGTGAGCCTCGACCTCCTCTACGACATCCCCGGCCAGACCCTCGCCAGCTGGACGGAGACGCTCGAGGCGGCCCTGGAGCTGGGGCCCGACCACGTGTCGGCCTATGCGCTGACGCTGGACGACCCCGATGCCGAGGGCCTCACGGGCCCGACCGGCGACCATCTCCCGACCCCGTCCGGTGCACGTCGCTGGCGCGAGACGGCGCGCGCCGGCCAGGACGAGGACCGGGCTGCCGGTGCATACGGCCTCGCCGACGCGCTGTTCGAGGCGAGCGGTTATCCCTGGTACGAGCTTTCGAACTGGGCGCGTCCCGGTCACGAGAGCCGGCACAACCTCGTCTACTGGGAGCGGCGCCCGTACGCGGCCGCCGGCCCCGGGGCGCACTCGTTCGACGGCGCCTCTCGGCACTGGAGCGGGGCGCGCCTCGACGCGTGGATGGCGGCGCTCATGCCGGCCTCCTCCGGCATCCCGTCCGCGCTGCCGCCCGGCGGCTGGGAGCAGCTTGACGCGGCGGCAGCGGACGCGGAGCGCCTGTTCCTGGGCCTCCGCCTCGCGCGTGGTGTTCCGCGGGAAGCCGTACTCGGTCGGATCGACGTGTTCGCGTGGGCGACCGAGCACGGCCTGGTGGAGGAGATTCCGCCCGGGCGGGTCCGTCTCACGCTCCGCGGACGACTCCTCTCGAACGAGCTGTTCGCCCGCCTTGTCTAGAGATCGGGCCGACGCGGCCGACCGGCCGCGCGATTGACACCCGTGAGCACCTCCTGCTACGATCCGTCGCAGTGGTTAGCACTCGGTAGCTGAGAGTGCTAACAAGATCTGGCACTCGCACCATATGAGTGCCAGCATGAGCGAGGCACCCGTGGCACGTGGCATTCGACACAGCGCCGGTCCCCTGGACCATCGAGCCCAGGCGATCCTGCGTGCCGTGATCGAGGAATACACGTCGAGCGCGGCCCCGGTGGGCTCGCAGACACTCGTGGAGCGCTATCGCCTGCAGGTCAGCTCCGCCACCGTCCGGGCCGTCCTCGCGGAGCTCGAGATGGAAGGGCTCCTCTTCCACCCGCACACGTCAGCCGGCCGCGTGCCCACGGATGCAGGCTATCGCTTCTACGTCGAGAGCCTGATGGGCGAGGCGCCGATCTCGCCCATCGAGCAGCTCATGATCCGCCACCAGTTCGGACAGGTGGAGTTCGCCACCGACCAGTGGTTCCGGCTGGCTGCCACCACCCTCGCCTCCGCCACGCGGTCCGCGGGGATCGCCACGCCGGCCAAGCCGCGCGCCGCCCGGATCCGGCGCTTCGAGCTGGTGCCGATCGGCGACCGGATGGCCAGCCTGATCATCGTCCTGAACGAGGGGACGCTGAAGCAGACGCTCTTCACGCTCGATGCCGGCACGCGCGTGGAGGACATCGAGGAGGCGGTCCGCCGCCTCAACGCCTCCTGCTCCGGGCGCAGCGCCGCCGACGTGGCAGAGCATCTCCGCTGGTTCGACCAGGCGCCCGCCGACGACGCGATCTTCGGCCTCGTCCGCCGGGCGGGCGACCGCGCGCTGCGCCTCCTGCGCGAGTTCGACGCGGACACCGTCGAGCAGCTCTTCAGCGACGGGCTGCTCAACGTCATGGCGGCGCCCGAGTTCGCCAGCTCGGAGAAGCTGCGTCGCGTCTTCGAGGCGCTCGAGAACCGGAGCTACTTCGCCGAGCTGTTCGACACGGTGACCGTCGAGGGGGGCCTGCGGGTCTACATCGGCCGCGAGAACCGCCCCGAGGAGATGGCCGACGTCAGCCTGGTCCTCGCGCCCTACGGGCGACCCGGGGCCGCGGTGGGGTTCGTCGGCGTGCTGGGTCCCACGCGCCTTCGCTACCCCCAGGCGATCGGGACGGTGCGCTTCGTGTCAAGCCTGATGAACGACCTCGTGGACCACCTCTACGCCTGAAGCACGAGGACGACAGATGCCGAACAGCCCAGACCATCCCGCGCCGCGCCGCCGCACCCGGGCCGACGACCGGATCGCGGAGCTCGACACCAGCCCGACCGCGCTCCTTGCCCAGATCGAGGCACTGACCGCCGAGCGTGACGCGGCGCTCGCGAGGGCCGACGAGAACCTCGTGACCGCGCAGCGGGCCGCGGCCGACTACGCGAACCTCAAGCGCCGCTCCGAGGCGGACCGGGAGCGCGACCTCGACCGCGCCCGCGAAGCCCTCCTCACGCGGGTCGTCGGGCTCGCCGACGACCTCGACCTTGCGCTTGAGCATCTCCCGCCGGAGGCGCGCGACAACCCCTGGCTCGAGGGCATCGTCGCAATCGATCGCAAGCTCCGGGCGCTCCTCGAGCGCGAGGGCGTGACCCCGATCGAGGCGCTCGGGCGGCCCTTCGACCCCAACGAGCACGAGGCGCTCAGCCAGGTCGCCGGGAGTGGGGTCCCCGAAGGGGAGGTCGTGCTGGAGATCCGGCGCGGCTATCACCTGCGGGATCGCGTGCTCCGGCCGGCCCTTGTCGCCGTGAGCGACGGCAGCCCGCGGCTCAACTGACCACCCATTCGCCCCAATCCACCCCACGACACCAGGAGAACACCACCCAATGGGCAAGATCATCGGCATCGACCTCGGCACGACGAACTCCGTCGTCGCGGTGATGGAGGGCGGCGAGCCCACGGTCATCGCATCCGCCGAGGGCGGTCGCACCGTTCCGTCCGTCGTCGCGTTCACGAAGACCGGCGAGCGCCTGGTGGGCCAGCTCGCCAAGCGCCAGGCGGTCACGAACCCGGCCAACACCGTCTACTCGATCAAGCGCTTCATGGGTCGTCGCTGGGACGACCCGGAGGTCAAGCACTCGCGGGCGCTGGTCCCCTACACGGTGGAGAAGGACCCGGCGTCCGATGGCGTCCGCGTGGCGCTCGCCGACGGCCGGACCTACACCCCGCCCGAGATCTCCGCGATGATCCTGCAGAAGCTCAAGGCGGATGCGGAGGCCTACCTCGGCGAGAAGGTGACCGAGGCCGTCATCACGGTCCCCGCCTACTTCGACGACACCCAGCGCCAGGCCACGAAGGACGCAGGACGCATCGCCGGCCTGGACGTCAAGCGGATCATCAACGAGCCCACCGCGTCGTCGCTCGCCTACGGCCTCGACAAGCAGAAGGACGAGAAGATCGCGGTCTACGACCTGGGCGGCGGCACCTTCGACATCTCGATCCTCGAGCTGGGCGAGGGCGTCTTCGAGGTCAAGTCCACCAACGGAGACACCCACCTCGGCGGCGACGACTTCGACATCCGGGTCATGGACTGGCTCCTCGCCGAGTTCAAGAAGGACCAGGGAATCGACCTGCACTCCGATCCGCAGGCGCTCCAGCGCCTCAAGGAGGCAGCCGAGAAGGCGAAGATCGAGCTCTCGTCGTCGATCTCCACGGAGATCAACCTGCCCTACGTCACCGCAGACGCCGCCGGCCCGAAGCATCTCGTCGTCACCCTCACCCGGGCCAAGCTCGAGGACCTCGTGGGCGACCTCGTCGAGAAGACGAGGGGCCCCGTCATCCAGGCGATCAAGGACGCGGGCCTCAGCGCGGCCGAGATCGACGAGGTCGTCCTGGTGGGCGGCATGACCCGGATGCCCGCGGTCATCGAGGCCGTCAAGGCGATGTTCGGTGGCAAGGAGCCGAACCGGGGCGTCAACCCGGACGAGGTCGTGGCGGTCGGCGCCGCGATCCAGGCCGGCGTCCTGGCGGGCGACGTCAAGGACGTCCTCCTGCTGGACGTCACGCCGCT
>Ga0209638_1002567_pt1 | contig 11108 bp, 10 predicted proteins | sample BarGraNGADG00211_FD_184490 | JGI IMG/M metagenome (GOLD analysis project Ga0209638, IMG submission 184490) | Arctic peat soil microbial communities from Barrow, Alaska - Barrow Graham LP Ref core NGADG0002-211 (SPAdes) (version 2) | ecosystem: Environmental > Terrestrial > Soil > Wetlands > Peat... | reverse complement strand
TTTGCGGAGAGAAAGGGATTCGAACCCCCGGTACCCTTTTGAGGTACACACGCTTTCCAGGCGTGCCAGTTAAACCACTCCTGCATCTCTCCTTAACTACTGCAAATGGGGTTGAAAACCGGGGCGAAATTACAAAAATATTTCAACAAATCGCCTTGTCATGTTATTTCTCCGGCCAATGACTTATTCAATGATTCAATAATCTTATCCTTAGACGAATATCTGCCCAGAAGATGCATAAGTTTAGTGACAGAGGCTTCGGATGTTATGTCTCTTCCACTTACCACTCCGGCAGCCAGCATCTGTCGACTTGTTTCATATAATCCCATCTCAACCGTTCCTCCGGGACATTGCGTAACATTAAGGATGATACCTCCGCTATCTATGAATTGTACCAGATCGTCTAAGAACCATTGATAGGTCGGGGCATTCCCCGATCCGAATGTCTCCATTATAATTCCTCTCAACCCCTCAGTTTTAATAATAGCCTTCACAAGGTTTCTGTTAATCCCCGGGAAGAGCTTTAAAATGGCTACGTTATTATCAAATGATTTATGAACAATTAGTTTCTTTTCTTTATCAGGATAGCAAATCAGATTTTTAGAGTATCGGAGATGTAATCCTACTTCTGCCAGAGGAGAATAGTTAGGGGAATTGAAGGCATCGAAATGTTCGGCGCTCATCTTTGTTGTTCGGTTTCCCCGGGTAAGCTGATTATCAAAATATATGCAAACCTCTGGTACAGCGGCCATTCCATCTTCCTTAGCAGCAGCAATTTCAATAGCTGTAATCAGATTCTCTCTGCCATCGGTGCGAAGAAGACCGATTGGCAATTGTGATCCAGTAAGTATGACAGGCTTTCCAAGGTTTTCAAGCATAAAACTTAACGCTGATGCTGAATATGCCATGGTATCCGTTCCGTGTAATACTACGAACCCGTCAAAATCTTTATACCCCTCTTCAATTATCTCAGCCAATTTCACCCAAACGTCAGGATCAACATTACTGGAATCCTTTACGGGGTCGAATGAGATTGAATGAAGGTTATAACCGAATTTTCTCAGTTCCGGCACATGGTCTGATATATGATGAAAATCGATCGGGATAAGCGATCCGGTTACCGGATCCTGAACCATTCCGATGGTCCCCCCGGTATAGATGATCAATATTGAAATTCCCTTATTAGTATTTTTCATTCTTTTCTTTATAGATTGAAAAGACGGGTTGAGTTTTCAAAAGTTATTTCTGCAACCTCTTCTTCACTCATGCCAACAATTTCAGCAATTTTTTTATTTATTATGCAAATATATGAACTCTCGTTCCTTTTACCTCTATATGGTACCGGAGGCAGATATGGTGAGTCAGTTTCAAGAATCAGATTTTGTACCCCAATCTCTTTAACTACTTTATCGAGTCCGGAGTTTTTGAAAGTAACTATCCCTCCAATACCGAGTTTAAATCCCATTCCGATTGCTTTTTCAGCATCCTGAAGATTTCCGGTAAAGGCATGAAAAACACCTTTTAATCCTTTTCCAGAAAATTCATCCAGTATTGAGAAAACTTCAGGAAACGACTCCCTTGCATGTACTACAACAGGTAATCCCCTTTGTATTGCAGAAGAAATCTGTCTCCGGAAGGCAATCAGTTGTTCTTTCAAAAACGTCTTATCCCAATAGAGATCAATTCCTATCTCGCCAATAGCAATAAAACTATGTTCATTATAGATGCTCTCAAGTTTCTCAAGTTGTTCGTTGAAATCGTCTTTAACTGAAGTTGGATGAAGACCAATCATTGAAAAACATATCCCGGGGTATCTGGATTCTGAAGCGAGCATTGGACCAACAGATTTCAAATCGATATTGGGCATAAGCATCATAACGACACTACTTTTTACAGCTCTGCCTATCATTTCGTCTCTGTCAGTGTCAAACTCCGGAAGATAAAGATGTGTATGCGTATCAATCAGCTGTATCAAACGACCCCCTGTGCAATCATAGCGTTGGCAATCTTTACAAAGCCTCCAATATTGGCACCGTCTACATAGTTAATAAAACCATTTTCTTTAGTGCCGTATTTCACGCATGTTTTATGAATATTTACCATTATTGTCTGAAGCTTCTGGTCAACTTCTTCGCGCGACCAGGGGAGTCTCATTGAGTTTTGCGTCATCTCAAGGCCTGAAGTTGCAACACCTCCTGCGTTTGCTGCTTTCCCCGGACCATATAGAATCTGAGCGTGCAGAAATACCTCAACGGCTTCCGGAGTGGCTGGCATGTTAGCGCCTTCTGCTACACAAATACAACCATTCTTTACAAGCAATCTGGCATCATCTTCATTAATTTCATTCTGAGTGGCATCGGGCATTGCAATGTCGCATTTAATGAACCATGGTCTTTTCCCTTCAAAATACTCAACACCAAATTTTTCAGCATACTCTTTAATCCTGCCCCTTTTAACATTTTTAAGCTCCATTATGAATTTCAGTTTTTCAGCATCAATTCCCTTTGGATCATAAATAAAACCTCCTGAGTCTGAGGATGTGACCACTTTCCCGCCAAGTTCTGTAACTTTTTCTGTAGCATACTGAGCTACATTTCCTGAGCCTGATATACAAACAATTTTACCATTAAATCCTTCACCTCTTGTGGCTAACATTTCCTGTGCAAAATAGGTAGCACCGTAGCCGGTAGCCTCAGGACGGATCAGCGATCCCCCCCATTCAATGCCTTTACCGGTGAGGACCCCTGTAAATTCATTTTTCAATCTTTTATACTGACCGAACAGATACCCTATTTCACGTCCGCCTACACCAATATCGCCTGCAGGTATGTCTGTGTCTGCACCGATATGCCGGAAGAGTTCCGACATAAAACTCTGACAAAAACGCATTACTTCGTTATCAGATTTCCCTTTCGGATCAAAATCAGAACCTCCCTTTCCACCGCCCATAGGCAGTGTAGTAAGACTGTTTTTAAATACCTGTTCAAATGCCAGGAATTTAAGGATGCCCAGGTTAACCGTAGGATGAAGCCGGAGACCACCTTTATATGGTCCTATAGCACTGTTCATCTCAATTCTGTAACCACGGTTGATCTGGACCTCACCTTTGTCATCTAACCAGGGAACCCTGAAGATGATTGTGCGTTCAGGCTCTGCAATTCTCTCAAGAATTTTAGCATGTTTATATTTAGGGTTTTCTTCAATAAAGGGAATCAGGGATTCTGCAACCTCCTGAACAGCCTGGTGGAACTCGTTTTCCCCAGGATTTTTGGCCTTTATCATGGCCATGAATTGTTGAACTCTTGGATCCATAACTTTCGGTTTAAATTAAAAGATTAATTGAAGGTATAAAATTAGAAAAACTAAAGGAATAATCATTTCATTTTGAAAGGTATTGTTCGGATTCGAGAATTTTAAAAAGACAAAAGACAAAAGTAAAAAGACAAAGGTTTGGATGACCCCGCCTGAGCTTCTTCATAGTTAGCTCCTGAAGAACACGCACTCTTAGATAATTGGGTTCTTATTGTTTTATATTCAGGAGAATACGGTAATGTTTTTAAAAATTCTACGACTTTTACTGCAAACTCAAAAAGCCTCTCACATAAATCGTTACCCTTCTTTTCCATATTTCTTTTGTTTTTACTTTTATCTTTTTACTTTTATCTTTTTACTTTTGTCTTTTGTCTTAAACCGCCCTGTACATATTCCCCGGCGAGCATTTCAATAAACCTTTAAACTCCATCTGAAGAAGCATTGATGATAATTTGTATACCGGTATTTCCAGAGAACGGCAAATCGTATCAATACTTAGTTCTCCCTGCTTTGAGAGTAATTCAAAAATTACTTTTTCAGATTCATCAAGGTCAGAAAACAAAGTTCTCTGTATCGGTGGTTTTGACTTCTCTGTTTTCCAGTTTAGAAAGTATTCAATATCGTCGGAACATTCCGCAAGGAAAGCTTTGTTGTTTCTAATCAGACTGTTACAGCCTGAAGACCATTGGTCATCAGGTCTTCCCGGAACAGCAAAAACATCGCGGTTATAGGAATTTGCAATATCGGCTGTAATCAGTGCGCCACCCTTTGTTCCTGATTCAACAACCAGTGTTGCATCAGATATCCCGGCTATTATCCGGTTCCTTTTTATAAAATTATTGCGTTCCGGCAGAGCGTCTGAAAGAAAGTCGGTAATCAATCCTCCGTTTTTAATCATTGTCTTTGCTGTGGAAGCGTGCATTGAGGGGTAGGTAGTCTTAAAACCGTGAGCTAATACTCCTATAGTCTGGAGATTTCTTGCTATTGCAGCCTTATGTGATGCTATATCGATACCATAAGCCAAACCGCTTACAATAATAAGATCCGGATGCCCTGCTGCCAGTCCTCCAATAATCTTCTCACATAACTCTCTTCCCCGTATAGTAGCATTACGGGTACCCACAACACTTAGAATCTTTGCACTGTCGAGGTCGCTGGTGCCCATATAGAAAAACACTACCGGGGAATCATCGCATTGGCGGAGCCTGAACGGGTAATCATTATCGAGGTAGAAATATGTTCGTATATTGTTTTTAGTTACATATTCAGCTTCTTTTTCGGCACTATCGAGATAGGACCTGTCGCTGATATACTTTGCAATACCGGAACCAATTCCCGGTATTTTAATAAGACTTCCGTAGGGTTCGTGAAAAATTGCTTCCACGCTACCTAAATGCGATACAAGCTTTCGCGCATTAATGTCACCAATACGCGGAATAAGACCTAAAGCAATTTTATGCTTAAGTGATACCTCTGACATAGCACTAGAAATTGAGACATCTAAAGATAAAAAAAAGCAAGATATCTTGCTTTTTTTTAATTAGAATATTCCTAAAATTATCAGATGTTGCAGGGTGCGGGTTGCATGATTATCATAATTGCCTTGCACCTTGCACCTTGCACCAAGGATTTAAATCACCCCCATATCCAGCATCGAATTAGCGACTTTAAGGAATCCTGCAATATTTGCACCCTTCACGTAATCGACATATCCATCATCCTTCTTGCCATGCTTAACGCACTGACCATGAATGTTACGCATGATCTCGTGTAGCCGATCATCAACTTCCTGACTGTTCCAGCGGAGCTTCATTGAGTTTTGGGTCATTTCCAGTCCCGATGTTGCTACACCACCAGCATTGACTGCTTTACCCGGGGCAAACAGAATTTTATTTTTGTGAAATTCCTCAACAGCTTCAGGAGTACAGCCCATATTTGATACTTCTGCAACAAGCATAACGCCATTACTAATCAGTTTCTTTGCATCTTCCCCGGTAAGTTCGTTCTGAGTTGCGCATGGCAATGCAATATCAACTTTAACATCCCATGGGCGTTTCCCTTCATGAAATTCAACACCTTCGAAGGTATATGAATAAGGTTTAACTATATCTTCGTTTGATGCACGAAGTTCAAGCATATAATCTATTTTTTTGCCGGAAATTCCTTCAGGGTCATAAACATAACCATCAGGACCTGAAATTGTAACAACTTTACCTCCAAGTTCTGTTGCTTTCAGAGCAGCACCCCAGGCAACGTTTCCAAACCCTGATATTGAAATTGTTTTCCCCTTGAACGTTTCATTTTTGGTAGCGAGCATTTCTTTGGCAAAATAAATACCTCCAAAACCTGTCGCCTCAGGACGAATGAGTGATCCTCCCCAATTGCTTCCTTTGCCGGTAAGAACTCCTGTATGATCACCCTTTAATCTTTTATACATCCCATACAGATATCCTATTTCACGTCCTCCAACACCTATATCACCTGCAGGAACGTCAGTTTCGGGACCGATATACTTCCATAATTCCAGCATAAAGGATTGACAGAACCTCATTACTTCAGCATTTGATTTTCCTTTTGGATCAAAATCTGACCCCCCTTTTGCGCCACCCATAGGAAGAGTAGTAAGTGCATTCTTAAAGATCTGCTCAAATCCGAGGAATTTGAGGATTGATAGATTCACACTCGGGTGTAATCGAAGACCTCCTTTATATGGACCAATGGCATTGTTGAACTGGATGCGATAGCCAAGGTTTACTTTAACATTTCCTTCATCATCCACCCATGGAACTTTAAAAGTGATGGCACGATCCGGTTCAATGAGGCGTTCTACAATATTTGCTGATTCAAACTGAGGATTTTCGTTATAAACCTCTTCAATCGACTCCAGAACCTCTCTGACAGCTTGCAAATACTCAACCTCTCCGGGATGTTTCTTTTCGAGGTTGTTCATGATTTTATCTACATTCATATCTTGGTATTTTAATTATTAATCGATCCTATAAATAAACTCCCCAAAGTTGAGATTGTTAAAAATAATTAATAATGATAAAACTCATGTTATCAGATGATAACCTTCACAGTGGCGGGCCAAATTGTTTCAAAGATTTTATAACCTTATTTCTTTCTCTTTTCGATAGTGCGCTTATATATACCGGAGGATACTTTGCGATGCCTTCTTTATACTGTTGAAATAGTGTTATGCTTTGGATCAGACCCAAAAATCCCGATTCGGTTTTAAATCCCGAAAATGTTTTTTTATTTATTTCAACTGAATTTTTTCTGCCTCCAAAAATTCCCGATTCAAAATATCTGAAAATTATACTATCGCCTTCATCAGAATAATATACGAATTGATACTTGCGGATCCATGGCATAAATACAATAATAAGATAAACTATTATCAGCATTATAGTCCATAAAGTATCGCTCATGCCAAGCAAGGGATATTTTATAAGTCTTTCAAAATATGTCAGGGCAATGTATGCAAGGATAACAACTGATGCTCCAAAAAGTGTTAATCTCTGAATTTTAATAGTGCTGCTGTTATCGAAGGTCATGAATGAATTATTTTTGCAAAGGTAATCTGTTTTATTCACTCAACGTTTTGTTTTAAAGAATTTGACCAGTAATTCTTTACACTCTTTCTCCAAAACACCAGCCGTAACTTTTGTTTTTGGGTGAAGGAGGGAATCTGATATTGAACGGAATCCTTTCTTTTCATCACCTGTTCCATATACCAAAGCTTTTGCCTGGCTCCAGCCGATAGCACCTGCGCACATGGCACATGGTTCAAGAGTAACATAAATTGTGCAATCGGTAAGATATTTGCCTCCAAGCCAGTTTGTGGCAGCCGTAATTGCCTGCATCTCAGCGTGTGCCGTAGGATCTTTTAAAGTTTCAGTAAGATTATGAGCGCGTGCAATGATAATGTCATTGCAAACCACCACAGCTCCAATCGGAACCTCCTGTCTGTCAAAAGCTTTTTCCGCTTCAGCAAGGGCAGCTCTCATATACTGTTCTTCTTTGTTCCTGATCATTACTTTCAGATTTGAGCTCTAAAAGTAGAAAGAATATTGGGATTTATCTTTCTGGCTGCAATCTGATATTTTTCTTATTTTTGTTGAAATTAAAAGTAGGAAAATGTACAGGACACACACATGCGGCGAGTTAAACATGAAATTTACCGGAGACTCCGTTATTCTATGCGGTTGGGTTCAGAAATCAAGAGATCTTGGAGGAATGACATTTGTTGATCTTCGCGACAGATATGGAATAACCCAACTGGTCTTCAATATGGATATTAATCCCGGATTGTGTGAAAAAGCCCGAAAACTTGGTCGTGAGTTTGTTATTCAGGCGAAAGGGAAAGTGAGAGAGCGAAGTAATAAAAACCTGAAAATCCCCACCGGAGATATTGAAATCGACGTTATTGAGCTAACCATTCTTAACAGGAGTGAGATCCCTCCGTTTACAATCGAAGAAGAAACCGATGGAGGCGAGGAGTTGAGAATGAAATACCGCTATCTCGATCTGCGAAGAGCATCAGTTAAAAATAACATTATTCTGCGTCACCGTTTTGCACAGGAAGTGCGTAAACACATGGACTCAATAGGTTTCGTTGAGGTTGAAACACCGGTACTGATAAAATCCACACCCGAAGGAGCACGAGATTTTGTCGTCCCTTCACGTATGCACCCGGGCACTTTCTATGCATTGCCGCAGTCGCCTCAGACGTTAAAACAATTGCTGATGGTTGCCGGTTTCGATAAGTATTTTCAGATAGTTAAGTGTTTCAGGGATGAAGACCTGAGAGCTGACAGACAACCTGAGTTCTCACAGATCGATTGTGAGATGTCGTTCGTTGAAAGAGATGATATTCTGGAGACTTTTGAAGGCCTGGCAAAGTATCTTTTTAAACAGATCAAGGGTATTGAATTCAGTGAGCCCTTTTTACGAATTCCTTATAGTGAGGCAATGGAATTTTATGGGTCGGATAAGCCAGATCTCCGTTTTGGAATGAAATTCAAAGATATTAAATCGTTAGTCAATGGACACGATTTTGCGGTTTTTGACGCATCGGAATATGTCGGTGCAATTTGCGCACGGGGTTGTTCAGAGTATACCAGAAAACAACTGGATGAACTGACAGAATTTGTAAGAAAACCTCAAATAGGAGCAAAAGGGTTGGTTTACCTTAGATATAATTCTGACGGAACTTTAAAATCGTCAGTTGATAAATTTTATTCAACAGATGAATTGAAGAAATGGGCCGAGGCGATGAAAGCATCTCCGGGTGATCTTATACTTATCCTGGCCGGCGATAAGAAGAAGACACTTACTGCTCTTTCCGAACTACGACTTGAAATGGGGAACAGGCTTGGATTAAGGACAAAGGAGAAATTTGTTCCTCTATGGGTAGTTGATTTTCCACTGCTTGAATGGGATGAAGACTCTAAGAGATTTTATGCAATGCATCATCCATTCACATCTCCTATCCCGGAAGATTTGCGTTTAATGGAAACCGATCCCGGTAAGGTAAGGGCCAATGCTTACGACCTGGTAATTAATGGCGTGGAGATAGGAGGTGGCTCTATCAGAATTCACGATTCCAATGTTCAGAAACTGATGTTTAAAGTGCTTGGATTCAGCGATGAGGAGGCAATTGACCAATTTGGGTTTCTTCTTAATGCCTTTAAGTTTGGAGCACCTCCTCATGGTGGAATCGCTTTCGGATTTGACAGATGGGTAGCTATGTTCGGTGGACAGGATTCAATTCGTGATTTTATCGCATTCCCAAAAAATAATTCCGGAAGAGATGTAATGCTTGATACACCATCAACAATATCAGGCAAGCAACTTGACGAGCTTATGATAGAATTTAAAAAAGTAAATAAAATCTGAGCTTTATCTTTTATCCGAAGCAGATTTCAGGGTAATCATAATGACTCCATTGGAGCCTCTCGATCCGTATATAGATGCTGAAGCTCCCTTCAGAACCTCAATGGATCTTACGTCCATGGGGGATATCTCGTCAATAGAAGTTACAATTACATTGTCTACCACATAGAGAGGTTCACTGCTCAACAAGAAAGAGTTTGTCCCTCTGATAGTTATGCTCTTTCCACTGACCCGGACCCCTGGAACCTTTCCGGCTAACATCTGATAAATATCTGTATATGAGGAGCCTTCCCCTCTACTGTTATTTACAGTATTTATCTGAGTGCCCAGATATTTCTTAGGTACAGTTCCATATCCAACATTAACGAGGCTATCTGCATTTGACTCACTATTTTTAGTATTTTTTGAAGAAGATAATCCACTCATTGTAATATTGATAGATGTACGCCCTTCAACAGGGACTTCAATAACACGGTTATCTGAAGTAAATACAGATATTAAAGAGGCAGAAGGCGATGTTTTTACTTTATAAAAACCTTTTCTGTTGGTAACTACATTTGTCTGCTTCTTATCAATCAGGATCAATGCCCCGGAAACAGGATCCTGTTTATTATCAGTAACAAAACCGGAAATGGTTATCTTTTTCTTTGATATAGATTCTGACTTTTGACCTGAAGAGGATACAGAGAAACATCCCAATAAAAGTGCAAAAACTAAACACCTGTAGCTCATTTTTATAATAGTTTTATAGAAATGCAAGTTAAGATGATAACGGCTGAATAACAAATCTATTATAAAAAATCAATCGTGCCGATCAGAGTTGCCGAGGTACATCTTTCAATAAGTACCTTTGCATATTCTCCTTTTTTATAGCCTCCGGAGGGAAATACAACCATCTTATTCTGCGATGTACGTCCCGATAAAAACTTATCAGATCTTTTGGAATTTCCTTCAATAAGAACTTCGCAGACTTTTCCGATATCATTTCTTTTGGATTTTGCAGAAAGTCTGCTCTGCACTGCTATCATTTCGCTTAGCCTTTCAGACTTTATCTTTTCCGGCACATCATCTTTAAATTTTCTTGCAGCCTTGGTACCTGGTCGTTCGCTATACTTGAACATATAAGCAAAATCGAAACCAACCCATTCCATGAGTGATAACGATTCTTTATGATCCTCTTCAGTTTCCGTACAAAAACCCGTTATCATATCAGTAGAGAGAGCACAATCAGGAATAATTGAACGGATAGCAGTAATACGATCCATATACCATTCCCGCGAGTATTCTCGATTCATAAGTTTAAGAATCCGGCTGCTTCCACTTTGAGCCGGCAGATGAATGTGCTTACATATATTATTATGCCGGGCTATCGTTTGTATCAGATTATCTGAAATATCTTTCGGATGAGAAGTAGAAAACCTTATACGCATAGAAGGATTTTCAAGGGCAACATTTGTTAGAAGTTCGGGAAAATCAAAAACGTTGTTACCCTCTGTCCATTTATAGGAATCAACATTTTGCCCGAGTAGAGTAACTTCTTTGTATCCTTTCTCAGAAAGCTCTCTCACTTCTCTTAGAACCGATTCCTGATTACGGCTTCTTTCTGCTCCCCGTATATAAGGTACAACACAGTAAGAACACATATTATTACATCCTCTCATTATAGAAACAAAAGATGATACACCATTTTTATCCATTCTCACGGGAGATATATCAGCATATGTTTCTTCCCTCGAGAGAAGAACATTAACAGCTTTATGACCTGCCTCTGCTTCTGCAATCAATAGAGGAAGCTCCCGGTAGGCATCAGGACCAACCACAATGTCAACAAGCTGGTCTTTTTCAATCAGTTTCTCTTTCAACCTTTCAGCCATACATCCGATTATTCCTACTTTCAG
>Ga0209638_1002566_pt1 | contig 11112 bp, 9 predicted proteins | sample BarGraNGADG00211_FD_184490 | JGI IMG/M metagenome (GOLD analysis project Ga0209638, IMG submission 184490) | Arctic peat soil microbial communities from Barrow, Alaska - Barrow Graham LP Ref core NGADG0002-211 (SPAdes) (version 2) | ecosystem: Environmental > Terrestrial > Soil > Wetlands > Peat... | reverse complement strand
GAGGGGCTTTCAAACTCCCTCTCGGAATATCGTCTGCGGCGCCTATCTGGGATCCCAACCGGCCTGGCTGCGCTGTGACATCTCGAGCGGTCTCAAGCCGAAGCCGTCCCGACCCAAGGGCTGCGAGTTCGACTTCGGCGGAACTCTCACGCTCGGCGCCACGGGCCGAGCCAATATCGGTTGCGTCAGTGACGTCGTGTTGCCCAACCCGAACAAAGCACCTGTACTTGCCTACGGCAAGAGCTGGAGCTATGGGCCGTTCAAATGCCGCTCGGCCAGGGTCGGCCTAACCTGTCGCAACCTCAAAGGCCACGGCTTCTTCCTCAGCCGCGGACGCTGGACGCGGCTCTAGTAGGCACCTGACCGTTCGCCGGTCGCTTCGTCGCGCGAACGCGCTCGACGTAGCCCTATACGCCACAGCTACCGTGAATCAGGTACCGGAAGAACACGTCCTCGAAGGACGACTGCGGCCACAGAAGGGGTTATCGACCGGTGAATCCCAGATGCGTCTCCCCCTCTCTCGACGAGAGCGTTACCCCTCTCTCGAGACGCCGCGCCTTTAGCGATCGTTTATCGCGCGGTGGTCTCATCGAAAAGATGAGCGGACTTCGAAGCGGTCGTCCGGCTCGCGCGCTGCCCGGGCATGTTCGCTCCCGCTCAACTGCCTTCGCCGCCGTCCTCCTGGGCATGGTCGTGCTGCCGCTCAGCGGCGGGATCGCTTCGTCCGCGGCGGCTAAAACAGCGCGCGGGCTGGGTAGGCTCGCCGCCGGGCTGAACACAACGAGGCTGGCGCCTGTCCAGGCAAGCGAAATCCGACTTAGCTACCGGTTCTTGCACCGGAGCGCCCACTTCTCATACGTGCTTCAGCGCAAACAGGGAGCAAGCTGGATCGCTCTTCGCGCCGTCGCGCGCAAGGGGAACTTCAAGGGCACTCACGTTACGACCCTCGAGCACATCTTCGGCCGGAGCGCGATCCAATCCGGTAGCTACCGCCTGCGCCTCCGCGCCGATCGCAATCTCGTCTCGCTCAGATTCTCGGTCTTCGCCGCCGAGCCGGTCGCCGACGCCAGAGGCGTCAGCGCGGGCGGCAGGCTGACCTGCATCCTCGTTGGCGGCGGCGGCGTCAAGTGCTGGGGCGACAACTTCAACGGCGAGCTCGGGAACAACACCTTGATGAGCAGCTCGACGCCGGTCTCGGTGCGCGGCATCACAGGCGCGATCGCCGTGAACAGCGGTTACAAGCACTCCTGCGCAGTCTTTCCCGCCGGGACGATCAGTTGCTGGGGTACCAACGACGTGGGCGAGCTCGGCAACGGCACGCTGATCAGCAGTCCGACCCCGATCACCGTGGGTGGGCTCAGCGGTGTCGTCGCGAGCAGCTCGGGCGCGGCTCACACCTGCGCGCTGCTCACCGGCGGCTCGCTCTACTGCTGGGGCGATAACCAGTTCGGAGAGCTCGGCACGGGCGCCCTGATCCGGAGCAAGCCCTTTGGAATCTCGAGCCCCGCGCAGGTCGCCACCATCTCGAATGCCGTCAGTGTCAGCGCCGGCTTTCTGAACACCTGCGTTCTCATCTCCGGCGGCTCGATCGAATGCTGGGGCTACAACCACGACGGTCAGACCGGACACGGAAAGGCCAACCACCTATACCCGTACGCCGATCCGTCGCCCGAGCGTGTCTCCGGAATCACCAACGCTGTCTCGATCAGCTCCGGAGCGTTCGACACCTGCGCTCTCATCGCCGGCGGCACGGTCAGGTGCTGGGGCTTCATCGCGGCCACAGATACCGGTTCCAAACCCCTGCTGGACAGCGCCTTGCCGGTTCAGGCGGTGGGTATCAGAAACGCCATCTCGATCAGCTCCGGCGGCGTTCACAACTGCGCCCTGATCGCCGGCGGCACCGTCAAGTGCTGGGGAGCGGATCAGTTCGGGCAGCTCGGTGACGGGAAGCTGCAAGACAGCGCCAAGCCCGTCACGGTGATCGGAATCAAGCATGCCGTCTCGATCAGCTCCGGCGTCCGTCACACCTGCGCGGTTCTCGCCGGCGGCGCGGTCAAGTGCTGGGGCGGGAACGACGAGGGCGAGCTCGGATCCGGCACCCTGACGACAAGCTCGGTTCCGCTCAGCGTCGTTCAGCCGACCACGAGCCGACACTAGAACGCGGCGACAGGACGGCGCCGGACTGCTCTGGGCAGTGGGCTGACGCTTCTCGCACCTGCGGGTGCGCCGACCGCTAGGATCGTCGGCGATGATCGCCTCGTTTTTCTGGTACCTGCTTCCCGTCTGGCTTCTGCTCTTCCTCCTGCTCCTGCTCGGAGTCTTCGCGATCCTGAGCCGGATCAAGGGCGGCCGCTACGTCCGGCCGATCATCGCCGGGCTGATGAAGGTTCCGCTGCTCGGGCGCGGGCTGAGGAGTCTCTCGGAATCGGCCATGGAGCGCTCGAACCCGCTGCTCGCCAGCGCGATCAAAAAGCTCGAACGGGCCGGTGCGATGCGCGACCCCCAGCGGATGCAGCGAGCTCTTTCCCTGCTCTCCTCCGCCGAGCGACGCGCCTGGATGGAAGCTGCCGACCAGCAGCAGCAAAGCTCCGGCTCGGACGTCTCCAACCGGCAGATCCGTCGCCAGATGGAGCGCCAGGGCCTACAGCAGAAAAGCGCCAAGGACAAAGCGAAGGACAAGTCCAAGGACAAGCGCAAGGGCAAGGGCAAGAAAAAGAAGAAGGGCGAGGCCGAGGAAGAGCGCCGCCGCCCGCAGGGACGCAAGCGAGGGAAACCGGGCCGCCGTCGCGGTCGCTAGAAGGTCGCCACTGCTCCTCGAGGCAGGCCCTTACCGCTCGAGCAGCGCCACTGCCTGAGCCGCCAGGCCCTCGCCGCGACCCGCGAATCCGAGCCGATCGGTGGTCGTGGCCCGTACGGTCACCCGTCCCGGGTCAAGCGCGAGCGCAGCGGCCAGACGCTCTTGCATCTCCGCGCGCCGCTCTGCAATCCGCGGCTCCTCGCCGACGAGGATGCAGTCGGCGTTGACCAGCGCCCAGCCTGCGCCGCGCACCTCGCCGTAGGCGCGGGCGAGCAGGTCAAGCGAGTCGGCGCCCTTCCAGCGCTCGTCGCTGGAGGGAAAGAGCGAGCCGATGTCGCTCAACCCGGCCGCTCCGAGCAAGGCGTCGATCAGCGCGTGCGCGATCACGTCACCGTCGGAGTGCCCGGCGAGGCCGCGCGGATGCTCGAAAGCGACGCCGCCCAGCACGAGCGGAACGCCGGCCGCGAAAGCGTGGGCGTCGATGCCGATTCCTACTCTGAGCTCGCTCACCCGTCCTCCTTGGCCAGCCAGCTCTCGACCAGAGCCAGATCGTCAGTCGTGGTCACCTTGTGCAGGCGCCGCTCGCCCTCGACCCAGAGGACGCGACCGCCCTGCCCTTCGACCAGCGTCGAGCAGTCGGTCGCCTCGTCGTGCTCGGCGGCGTAGGCGGCGTAGGCGGCGCGGAGCGCCTTGGCGCGAAAAGCCTGCGGTGTCTGGACGGCGACCAGCGAGCTGCGCTCGAGTGTCTCGACGACGCGCTCTCCCTCGACGCGCTTGATCGTGTCGGAGACCGGCAGTGCCGGCACAACCGCGTCCCAACCCTGCTCCAGCGGCGCCAACACTCGCTCCACGATCTCCGCGTTCACCAGCGGCCGGGCGGCATCGTGAACGAGCACGTGCTCGACCTCGGCGGGAATCTCCGTCAGGGCCAGGCTGACGCTCTCGCCACGCTCGCGGCCTCCCCGCACGACCGCGCTCACCTTGTCGCAGCCGAGCTCTTCGGCGAGCAGGATGGTGGCCTCCTCCCAGCCGGGCGGAGCCGCCACAACCAGGCCGGCGATCGAGTCGCAGTCGTCGAGCCGTTGCAGGCTCTCGGCCAAGAGAGGTCGCCCGGCGAGGACGGCAAAGGCTTTCGGGCGCGTACCGGCGAGCCGTTTCCCAGCCCCGGCGGCGCAAACGACGACCCAGGCCGATGCGCTCGTCACAGGCGATCCAGGGGACGCTGCCCCGCCGACGGTGAACCGGCCACCGCGGCTAGACGGAAGCTACTACCGCTTCCGGCTCCGTTTTGCTCGAGCTCCGCGACGCCTTCTTGCCGTTTCTGGCCAGCACGTTCTCCAGCCACGCGGCCGCCTCTTCCTCGTTCAGATCGAGCGCGTACATCAGCTCGCTGGAAAGAATCTTCTTGGCCTTCACGAACATCTGCTTTTCGCCGGTCGAGAGACCCTTCTCAAAATCGCGTAGAGAGAGGTTTTGCACGACTTCCGACAGTTCGAGGATGTCGCCCGTCTTCATCTTGTCGCGGTTGTGCTTGAAGCGGCGATTCCAGTTCTTCGGCATCTCGGTCTTGCCGGCCGTGAGCGCGATGATGACGCTGTCGATCTCGGCCTCTTCGATCACCGGGCGGAGTCCAACCCGCTCGGCATTCTCGCTCGGAACCTGGACGGTCATGTCGTTGTGAAGGATCCTGATCGTCAGGTACTCGCGCTTCTGGCCGAGCACCGTTCGCATCTCTTTCTCGACCACCGTCCCCGCACCATGATGCGGGTACACAACTTTTTCGCCAATATCAAACAAGCGACACTCCCTCTCGAGCTGTGTTCGCGAAAAGGCCGGCGGTGCCACTACCGCCGGCTGAATACTGCTTCATGATAGCAAAAAACGCTGGAAAACGCACCTTTTCAGGTGCTCGCAGAGAAAATCCCTGCTCAGACAGCGTTTCGAAATACGGGCCCGCTCGCCGACATCGAGTCACTCATCAATGAGCCGGGTCGGCTCCATCCCGCTGTGATTCCAGCCCCAGAGCCAGCGCCTTCCCGAGCCTGACCACCTCGATCAGCTCCAGGCCTGCCCGGCTCTTGACGCTGCCCTGACAGACGAGGGCGCACTCCAGCCCGAGCTTGGCGCACTCTCCCGCGCGTCGTGCGGTTTGGGTCGCGGCGCGTAGGCGCCCGGTCAAACCGATCTCGGCGAAGGCCGCGAGCCCCGGGCGAACCGGTACGCCCCGCGCCGCCGAGGCGATGGCCAGAGCGATCGCCAGGTCGGCGCCCGGCTCCTCGATCCGCACGCCGCCGGCGACGTTGACGAACACGTCGGCCTGCCCGAGCGCCACGCGCGCATGGCGCGAGAGAACGGCCACGATCATCGCCAGACGCTTCGGATCGACGCCGGTGCCGACGCGGCGCGGCATGGCCAGCTCGCTTCTGGCCACAAGGGCCTGGATCTCGAGCAGAATCGGGCGCGAGCCTTCGAGCGTGCAGGCCACCGCGGCTCCAACCTCGCCGGGCTCTGTACGCCCGAAGAGCGCCGAGGCATCCGGAATCCCGACCAGGCCGGCGGAGGTCATCTCGAAAACACCGAGCTCGTTGGTCGAGCCGAAGCGGTTCTTGGTTGCGCGCAGAATGCGGTGCTCGTGGTAGCGGTCGCCTTCGAACTGCAGCACGCAGTCGACCAGGTGCTCGAGCACGCGCGGCCCGGCCACGGTGCCGTCCTTGGTCACGTGTCCGACGAGAAACACGGCGATGCCGTTTTCCTTGGCCAGGCGCATCAGGCGCGAGGCCGCCTCGCGCACCTGCGCCACCGACCCTGGCACCGAGCCCAGGCCCGACGAGTAGAGAGCCTGCACCGAGTCGATCACGCAGACCTCGGGTCGCTCGCGCTCGAGCACCTCGCAGACCGTGTCCAGCTCGGTCTCGGCCAGAATCTCGATCTTGCCCGCCCCGCCCAGGCGCTCGGCCCGCAGCCTGACCTGAGCCGCCGATTCCTCGCCCGAGACGAGCAGGCCGCGGCGCTTCTCGGCGATCGCGCGCAGCGCGGCCAAAAGCAGCGTCGACTTCCCGATTCCGGGCTCACCGCCGACGAGCACGAGCGAGGCCGGCACCAGCCCGCCGCCGAGCACGCGATCGAGCTCGGGCACGCCGGTCGGGATGCGGTCGCTCTCGTTCGCCTCGACCTCGACCAGGCGCAGCAGCGGCCTTTGCACTCGCGGCGCGCTTGCGGGGATCCTTTCGATTACCTCTTCGGTCAGCGTGCCGTAGTTCTCACAGCTGGGGCAGCGCCCGAGCCAGCGCCCGGTCGAGTAGCCGCATTCCGTGCACGAGAACTGAACAGCCGTCTTTGCCACGAAGCGAGTCTACGCAGGGGCGCAGACAGCGACCGTGCCGACTCCGTGACTTCGCCCGCCCTGCGCACGGCGGCTCGCGCCGGGCTTATTCGGAATTTTGCCCGTCGTATTCCGGGGAATCCGCTTCGGCCTCGGCCTTGGTCGCGCGCACGACGCCGTCTTTGTGATGAGCCGGCGAGTAGATCGTGTAGAGCTTCAGCGCCTCGCCACCGGATGTGTTGACGACGTTGTGCTCGGCTCCGGCCGGGACGACGATCGCCGAGCCGTCCTTCACCTCGTACTCGTTGCCGTCGATGATGACGCGACCCCGGCCCGACTCGAAGCGGAAGAACTGGTCGTTGCCCTCGTGAACCTCCAGGCCGATCTCTTCCTTCGGCGCGAGACTCATCAGAACGAGCTGGCTATGGGAGGCGGTGTAGAGGACTTTCCGGAAATCATCGTTTTCAAGGGTCAGATCTTCGATGTTGTCGTTGAATCCCTTCACGGCGTCCTCCGATCGCGTTTCGAACAATGCCAGCTACAGCCTAAGCAGCCGGCAAGACGCTAGGCCCGCGCTGGATCGGCACTTCTCGTATCTCAGTCGCCCTGCGATGATCTCGAGCCGCGCAGCAAGTCCTCTGTGCTTGGCTTGCGGTAAAGGGGCCGGCCTGGCCCAAGGCCGGTTTGCGGAGGGCCGGCTACCCACCGAGTCTTGGCGACGATCTCGCCGCTCGCGTTCTTCGCGACGGGCGCCTCGAAGCGCGTCTCCAACTCCGCGGGCCGATCGCCGACGGCCGGTTCCGGCGCGCTGGCAGCCGCTCCGATCACTTCCCCACGCCCGACGATCTCGCCCCGCTCGTTCACACTGAAGTTCTTGGCGATGAAGGCCTCGGCTTTGCTCAGATCCTGGCCGCGCCGCGCCAGCTTGAGCCGCGCGGCATCGCTCAGAACCACGCGCCCGTCGCGAACTTGGAGCGAGCTGCGGAACTTTCGCGACCCGCGCTTCACGGCCTGGGCCAGCGCGAACAAAAGGCCGAACGTCACGAGTACGACGATCGAAGAGTTATCGACTGCCCCGAGCATAGGCTCAGCATAGTCGGGCGCTCAGGTGTGCCCGCTCGGCGTTTCCGGTCGCGAATACCCGTCGCGAGGCTCGAGGCGGTAGGTCGATGACGGGAAGCTACTCGTCCTCGGAGCCGGCGCTTGGCTCGGAGGCGGCTTTGTCGGCGCCGTCGTCGGGGACGACGACCTTCTTGGGCTCTTCCTTCTCGCCGGATTTCTTCTCGGAGCTCTCGCCGGCGCCGCCGCTGGGGACGACGGCCTTCTCGGGCTCCTCCTCGAGCACCGGCTCGGGACCCGGGATGATCTTGATGTCGACCTCGTCGGAGGTGTTCTTCTTGCGGTCGACGATCAACGTCGCGCCCGGCATCAGCTCGGCGCCGAGCACGAAGTCGGCCAGCGGATCCTCGATCAGGCGCTGGATCGCGCGGCGCAGCGGGCGCGCGCCCATGGACGGATCGAAGCCCTGCTCGACCAGCAGGTCTTTGGCCTTCTCGGTCAGCTCGATCGTCACCTTGTGCACCGCAATCTGCTCGCGCAGCCGCTTCAGCATCAGGTCGATGATCTGCTTGATCTCGGCCTTCTCGAGCTTGTGGAAGACGATCACCTCGTCGATGCGGTTCAGGAGCTCGGGCCGGAAGACCTTCTTCAGCTCGCCCGTGACCCGCGACTTCATCTCGTCGTAGGAGAGGCCGACCTCGTCGTTCGAGGAGAAGCCGAGCGACTGGTTCTTGGAGATCTGAGCCGCGCCCAGGTTCGAGGTCATGATCACGATCGTGTTGCGGAAGTCGACCTTGCGCCCCTGTGAGTCGGTCAGCTTTCCGTCCTCGAGTATCTGCAGCAGGATGTTGAAGACGTCCGGGTGCGCCTTTTCGACCTCGTCCATGAGCAGCACCGAGTAGGGCTTGCGCCGCACCGATTCGGTCAGCTGACCGCCTTCGTCGTAGCCGACGTAGCCCGGAGGCGAGCCGACCAGCCGCGACACGGAGTGCTTCTCCATGTACTCCGACATATCGACCTGGATCATGGCCTCCTCGTCGCCGAACAGGAACTCGGCCAGGGTGCGCGCCAGCTCGGTCTTGCCGACGCCCGAGGGCCCCAGGAAGATGAACGAGCCGGTCGGGCGCTTGGGGTCCTTGATCCCCGCCCGGGCGCGCCGGATCGCCTTGGAGACCGCCTCGATCGCCGGATGCTGGCCGATCACGCGCTTGTGCAGCTCGTCCTCCATGCGGATCAGCTTCTGCGACTCGGCCTCGGTGAGCTTGAAGACGGGGATGCCGGTCCACATCGAGACGATGTCGGCGATCTCTTCTTCGCCGATCTCGGGCTGCTCGGCCGCGTCCTCCTCGTCGCGCCAGGATTCCTCGAGCTCTTTGCGCTTCTGGCTCAGCTTGCGCTCCTTGTCCCTGAGCGCCGCCGCCTTCTCGAACTCCTGGGCCTCGATCGAAGACTCCTTCTCTTTCCTCACCGTCTCGATCTCTTCCTCGAGCTCGCGGTAGCGCGGAGGCGCGCTCATGGTGCGGATGCGCATGCGCGACGCGGCCTCGTCGATCAGGTCGATGGCCTTGTCGGGCAGATGGCGATCCTGGATGTAGCGGTCGGCCAGCTGTGCGGCGGCGTCGAGCGCGGCGTCGGAGATCTTGCAGCGATGGTGCGCCTCGTAACGGTCGCGCAGGCCGCGCAGGATTTGGATCGTGTCGTCCACGGAAGGCTCGTTTACGCGAATCTGCTGGAAGCGCCGCTCGAGCGCGGCATCGCGCTCGAGGTACTTGCGGTACTCGTCGAGCGTGGTGGCGCCGATCGTCTGCAGCTCGCCGCGTGCCAGCGCCGGCTTGAGAATCGAGGCCGCATCGATCGCGCCCTCGGCCGCGCCCGCGCCGACCAGGTTATGCAGCTCGTCGATGAAGAGAATGATGTCGCCGCGCTGGCCGATCTCCTTCATGACCTTCTTCAGGCGCTCTTCGAACTCGCCGCGGTACTTCGAGCCGGCCACCAGCGCCGCCAGGTCGAGCGTGTAGATCTGCTTGCCCTTGAGCAGCTCGGGGATGTTGCCCGTGGCGATTCGCTGGGCCAGGCCCTCGACGACCGCCGTTTTGCCCACGCCGGGCTCGCCGATCAAAACCGGGTTGTTCTTCGTGCGGCGCGACAGGATCTGCATCACGCGCTCGATCTCGGTCTGGCGCCCGACCACGGGGTCGAGCTTGCCGTCGGTGGCCAGCTTGGTCAGGTTGCGCCCGAACTGGTCGAGCAGCTTGGAGCTCTTCGACCTCTCGCCGCCCGCCGCGCCCGCGGCGGCGCCCTGCTGGCGACGCCCGGGACCTGAGAGCATGCGAATGATCTCGTTGCGAATCTTCTCGGCGTCGGCGTCGAAGTCGAGCAGGATGCGCGCCGCCACGCCCTCGTTCTCGCGCACCAACCCGAGCAGGATGTGCTCGGTGCCGATGTAGTTGTGGCCAAGCGAGAGCGCTTCTCTGAGCGCCAGCTCGAGCACTTTCTTGGCGCGCGGCGTGAAGGGGATCTGACCGGTCGTGACCTCGTCGCCCTGACCGACTATACGGGCGACCTGCGCCCTTACCTCCTCGACAGTGATGTCGAGCGACTCGAGCACGCGCGCGGCGAGGCCCTCCTCCTCACGAAGGAGCCCGAGCAGGATGTGCTCGGTACCTATGTAGTTGTGCTTGAGGGCACGAGCCTCGTCCTGCGCAAGTACGACTACCTGCCTGGCTCGCTCGGTGAATCGCTCGAACAACCCTCTGACCCCCTTTCTCCGTCGACTGGCCCGGGGTCTTTGCCGCGTGGCTCAGGTCAACCCCATATTAGCTGAGGGTCACCTGCCCGAATCGAGGCCCTTGTATGCCTCGATGGCGGGCGCTCGCGGCCCTCGACGCTGCGCCGGATTTTCGTTTAGAACCTTATCGACCGGTGCAACGCAACCGATAGCCATTTTTAGTCTCGAGCGGGTGGCCGCCGCCTCCGCTGGACGCCGAGGCGACCGAGTCCTCACCATGGAGCAAACTCGTAAACTAAGCAGGATGCTCGTTGCGGCAAGTCCGGGTAAGTACCTGGCGGCGCGGATCGCCGGAATGTTGACGGCGGGGCTGGGAGTAGCCGTTCTCGTCGGTTGGGCTCTCAACCTGAGCGCGCTCATGCGGGTCTGGCGGGGCGTCCCCCCGACCAAACCGAATGCCGCGATCATGCTCGTCGCCGCCGGTGTTGGGCTCGCCGTCGTCGCCCGGGTCGTGCCGAAGCGCCGCGAGCGCCTGATCGCCGGCGCCGCCGGGGCGTTCTGCGTCGCGCTTTCGGCGCTCACTCTGTTCGAATACTGGCACTCGCTCGGCATCGACGAGCTGCTCTTCCGCGATACGACGGGCAGCGCCATGCCCGGTCGCCCGTCGCCCCATGCCGCTATCGGACTTCTACTCGCGGGAATCAACCTGACGCTGATCGCCGGCTTTAGGGCCAGACACCTACGCGTGGCGGCCTGGGTCAACAACACCCTCGCGATCGTTGTGGCGGCGGGCATCGTCGGCTACGCGTACTCCGTCGATTACCTGCGCGGCTTCTCTTCGGTGAACGGTATCGGTGTGGTGGCTCTGATCGCGCTCGCGCTCTTGGTCGTCGGGCTGGCGCTGCTCGATTCCGAGGCGACCTGGCTGGCGATCTTCATCTCACCCGGCGCCGGCGGAAGAATGGCGCGCAGGTTCGCGCCGCTCGTCCTGCTCTCTCCGATCCTGATCGGAGCTCAGACCGCCCTCTACGACCATCCGATCGGTCACGCAATCGCCGCTGTCGTCGTGACCGCCGCGATGGTGATAACGCTGATCACCGGGGCCTCCGCGCTCGATAGAGCCGAGGCGCAGCGAAAGACGCTCAGAGGTTTGCTACCGATCTGCTCTCACTGCAAGCGCATCCGCGACGACGCGGGCTACTGGAG
>Ga0209638_1002563_pt1 | contig 11120 bp, 7 predicted proteins | sample BarGraNGADG00211_FD_184490 | JGI IMG/M metagenome (GOLD analysis project Ga0209638, IMG submission 184490) | Arctic peat soil microbial communities from Barrow, Alaska - Barrow Graham LP Ref core NGADG0002-211 (SPAdes) (version 2) | ecosystem: Environmental > Terrestrial > Soil > Wetlands > Peat... | reverse complement strand
TAGTTTTGAAGTTCAGATCAGTTGAGATAGATTTACAGAAAAATTAGCCCGATGAAGAGAATTTTTATCGCATATTTTGCCTTGCTTATCACAACCTCATGCAACCATAAAGAAACTTTTACTATTGAAGGCAAAGTGCCGGATGAAACATTCAGGGGATCGAAAATATATCTTGTCGCACTCGATGGACCAGTTTCCAAAAATGTGGATTCAACAATTATTGTTGATGGCAACTTTCGTTTCGAATCTGTGGCTGACTCATTCTGTGTTAAAATACTAAGGATTCCTTTCAGATATCCCAATATTATTGAGGACCTTGTCGTTGTTACTGAACCCGGAACTTTAAACGTTGTTATGTCTGACAACAGCCATGGTGAGGGTACACACCTGAATAATATTCTTCAGGAATGGAAAGAAAAAAAACATGCTTATGATTCTATTCAATGGGATTTATACTCAAGAAAAAGCAGAGGAAGAATAAGCAAGCAAGCCTCCGATAACATTATGAGTTATTCCATTAAACTGAATGATATTTTCATAGCCGATATCGTCAGCCTTCAAAACGAAAATATGCACAATGGAATCGGATTGTTGCTGTTTAAACTATATTTCAATGCATTACCTGCCGGTGAAAAAAACAGGATCCTTGAAATAACTGGAAATACTTACATTGATAAAGATGCTGAGTTGAAAAAAATGATCGGGTCAGAGCATAATGGTGAAAAATGATGAGGTCAACCAAAGAATTTACCCTTGAAAAACTTCTCCTGTTGCTTTTCGGATCAGGATCGCTGGTGTTTTTAGGGTTCTTCTATAACAATCATCTGTATCAAAAGGAACAGCTTCAACTGTTCGAAGTTACATTCAGCTATTTTTTTCAGATCATATCATATCAGGGTGGACTGTCAGTTTATCTTGGTGAATTCTTTATCCAGTTCTTTCATCTTCCGTTTGCGGGAGCCATTATCATAACCTGCCTGTTTATTCTGCTTCAAAAATTAACATCAAGATTACTTTTTTTAATCACCGGGAAATCCCCTTTGCTCCTTTTCTCTTTTCTACCAGCAATCGGATATTGGATACTGCTGCTGAATGATTTTTATAGCTTGTCGGGATTGGTAGGTTTGATGATATCTATAACAGTAGCATGCATTTATTTAAATTTGAAAGAATCCCGATCAAGAACCATCTCAGGAATGTTTCTTATACCTGCTGTTTATTGGTTAACAGGAGGTGCTTATCTTGTATTTGCCCTGATTAGTATTGTAACGGAAATTTTATTAAGGTTCAGAAGAGAAGAAAAACGGTCCCCTGTTTCGCTGCTGGTTCTGATGGTCTATCTGTTATTGACAATCTTCGTTCCTTTAATTACAAGAGAATTCATTATTACAGACACGATAATGCAATCATATCTTTCTGAAGCTTATTATAAAATAAGGATTTTTTTCCCGTTCCCCCTCATTGCTGTTTTTGTATCATTCCCTTTATTAATTCTTATTCAGCAATTTCTGCCTGATGACTTTTCTGTAGAGCAATTAAGAACGATTAATTTAATTTCCCTTGTTCTTTTAGTCGCTTTGCCTTTATGGGGTGTTGCACATTATGGTGATTTTAAAGCTGAAAAGGTGATGGCTTATGAAAACATGGTTTATAAAGAGGAATGGGTAAAGATCATTGACATAGCCGAAAAGGAGCAGCCAATCAATCCTGTTTCAATTCTGGCAGTGAATCTTGCCCTGGCAGAAACAGGACAACTCTCTACAAAAATGTTTCAGTTCGACCAGAAGAAAAACAGTCTCTTTTTGGAAGATGAAAGAAGAGGGATGACCCCCTTTATTGCAAATGAAATATTTTATCATCTGGGTCTGATCAACTTCGCACAAATGTTTGCAATAGAGACAATTGAATCAACACCCGATGCAAAATACCCTGTCAGAGCTTTCAGACGTGTTGCTGAAACATTCATAATAAACGGCCAATATGATATTGCCCTGAAATACCTTACGCCAATAAGCCACACGCTGTTTTACAGGCGATGGGCAAAAGACTGCATGTCATATTTATATAATGAAGAAAAGATCAATGCCTATCCGGTTTGGGGTTCCAAAAGAGCACTGGCATCCAAATATGATTTTTATTATAATAGCAAACAGATGGACATTATACTCCGCTATCTTCTGATTTCCAACCCCGGGAACCGGATGGCATTTGAATATTTAATGGCATATTATCTGTTGCAAAAAGATTTTGATGGATTTCTTGGGAATATCCACATGGCTGATGAGTTGAATTATAATGGGCTTCCTCTTGTCTGGCAGCAGGCTTCCATCTATATTCAGACGCGCTTGTCGCAGGTACCACCTCAATTCGAGAAGTTTTCTTTCAGCGAAGATGTTGTAAACAGCATAAAATCGTATGCTCAGCTATTCTCTGCCGAAAAACAGGATACAATAAAAATTAAAAAAGAATTTGGCAATACCTACTGGTATTACCTTCATTTTAAATAAACCGATGAGAATAAACCGGGTTTATATATTAATTATTACTGTGCTTGCAGTTGCTTGTCAGCATAATAGTATTAAGATTTCCGAAGAAATAGATCGTACCCCTGAAATTTTCCCTGATTATAAAAATATTACTATACCTTATAATATAGCACCACTGAACTTTGTGGTAAAAGAGGATGGCGACAGGATCTTTGTTTCAGTAAAAGGAAAGGGACAAAAAATTGATCTGGAGTTTAAAGGCGACAAAGTGATCTTCCCGGGAAAAAAATGGGCCAAAATGCTAAAAGACAATTCAGGTGATAGCATTGAAATCTCTATAATGGTGTCTAAGGAGGGGAAATGGAAGAATTACAGACCGTTTAAAATTCTTGTCACTAAAGAGCCAATTGATGGATACCTCGTTTACAGGCTTATAATGCCTGGATTCCAAAACTGGAACCAGATGGGTATTTACCAGCGTTCTTTAAGCAGCTTTATGGTTGAAACCATTCTCGACAGCCGTGTGTTGCCCGGGACATGCATGAATTGTCATTCGTTTGCAATGAATGATCCTTCAAATATGGTGCTCCATCTGCGCGAAAGCTACGGAGGAACAATACTTTACCGGAACAATCATCTGGAAAAGCTAAGTACGAAAACAGGTAAAATGTTCGGGAATGCTGCATTTCCTTACTGGCATCCGTCGAAAAAATATATTGCGTTCTCGGTTAATAAAGTCAACCAGATTTTTCATGCCACTGGTCCGAACCGGGCAACGGCTGTTGATTTGAAATCCGATATTTTCGTATATGATATTGAAAGGAATGAGATGCTGACATCGCCGGTATTATCTGCCGAAGAAAACTTCGAAACATTCCCATGTTTCTCACCCGATGGACTAACACTCTATTATTGCAGTGCCAGGGCTGTCAAACTGCCCGGGAAATTTGATAAAATAAAATACAGTCTTTGTTCAGTTTCTTTTGATCCGGTGTCAGGTAAATTTGGTGATAAAGCCGATACATTAATTTCTGGTCCGGCTATTAATAAAAGCATTTCAATACCAAGAGTATCACCTGATAACAGATTTCTGATGTTCGATATGGTTGATTATGGTTGTTTTCCCAGTTATAACCCCGAGTCGGATCTTTATTTATTGAATCTTGAAACCCGGAAATATGAGCCATTGGAAACACTTAACAGCAATAATGTTGAGAGTTATCATTCATGGTCATCAAACGGACGCTGGGTTGTATTCAGCAGCCGCAGGGGAGACGGCCTTTATATGAAAGCCTACATTGCCTATATTGATGAAAATGGCGTTTCACGAAAACCATTTCTTCTGCCTCAGAAAGATCCGTTATTCTACGATACCTTTCTTTTTTCGTTCAATGTACCTGAGTTTGTGAAAACCAAAGTATTATTGACTCCATATCAGATCGAGAAAGTTGCTAAAAAGACAATTACCAAACAGGTTACAACTGACAGCGGACATTAAAATTTATCCGGTATTAAAATGACTTTCAAAAGAACAAAAAATATTTGCGGGAAAGTTTTTATCATCGTTCTTTTTCTGAGCTGTCTGATCTTCTTTGGGTTTTTTTATCGGTACCATATCTTTTTTATCGAACAGTTGCAAATTTTTCTATTAACCTTTGACCATTTTTTAAACTACTTTTCCAAACCGGCTTTTCTATCATCTTACCTTGGCGATTTTTTTACGCAATTCTACTATCTTATTGGAGGTGGGGCAGTTGTTGTCACTATTTCTTTGGGTATGCTGTGGTTAGCAATCAGCCGGTTATTATCGAAAATCAATAGGAATAATTCTTTATTTTTCCTGTCAGCTATACCGGTAGTTTTCAGTTGGATTGCATTGTGTAATATTGAATTTCCTGTCTCAAATATCTTATCATTAATTATAAGTATCGTTTCCTCTCTTATATATATTTCAATTCGATCCCCCGGAGCCAGATTTTTGTCCGGAATAGTAATGCTGCCTTTGCTCTATGTTGCTGCGGGAAGCAATTTCTACCTGCTTACAGTGATAGCAATATATTACGAAATTTTTTCTACTCAAAATCGGGGGAAGTTTTTGTACTTCCTACTGTTTTGTACCATTACTGTATTTGTTCCCTTTGCATTGAAAAATAATTACCTGGTCACAACAGGGCAGGCTTATACTTATCTGTCGGTAATGTCCAGGAATCCGGGGCTTAAACATTTTCTGCCTTTGATTTCATTGATAATCACAGTTATAATTGCAGGGTTACCATTTGAAAAATTAAAACTGGAAGTTAATTCATCATTATCTTTTTTAATTAAATCAATTGTAATTATTGCTTTGCTGGTTACAGGCATCCGGCTGAATGCGGATTTTACACTGGAGAAAATTTTGAGACTGGATTACGAAGCTTCTCATAACAGGTGGAGCGAAGTCTACGACTTGTCGGGGAAGTATAAGATGCACAATAACATTTCGGCCTATTATACTAACATGGCGTTGTCGAAGCTCAGCTTAATGCCCGACAGTCTTCTGGAGCATTATCAGCCTGCTGCAACGGGGTTATTCATTCCAGTTAATGCGAATGAGAATTACATGACAATAACTTTCAGTAATGAGGTTTACTGGCAGTTAGGTGATATAAATTCATCGCAGCATTCAGCGCTTCTTGGAATGATCTTCTCTCCACGTGCACAAAATGTCAGACTTATGAAACGCCTTGTCGAAATTAATATTGTGAATGGAGAGTATGCTGTTGCCGGGAAATTTATAAGCATACTCGAAAAAACAATGTTTTATCGAAAATGGGCATCAGACCGAAGAAAATTTCTTTATAATGAAGAAGAATGTGTTCGCTCAAACTGGATTACCGGAAAAAGAGCCATCATCCCGTTAAATGATCTGCTAAAGAAAGGGAATGAATATGTTAAGACACTGAGGATGCTCGCAGATAATCACCCTGATAACAGAATGGCGATCGATTATCTTCTTTGTTATCATCTGCTTATTAAAGATATTCCTTCATTCGAAAAGGATTTTGAGAAATATTATTCATCTTTCAGGAATATTCTTTTACCCAAGGTCTACCAGGAAGGTCTGTTAATAAAGATAGCTTCTGGCAAAAGCAGGTATGAAACATATAAACAATTCAGGTTCAGCCCGGAGATAGTTAAAAATATGACTGAGTATACAAAGATATATACTGAAAATAAAGGTAACGGAGCTTCCCTGCAGAAAAAATTTGGCACTACGTACTGGTTTTATTATCATTTTGCGACATTAACTTCGGAATAGATTTTTTATGAAATCATTTTTTCATTCTCTTCCGGTCGAAATGCGATTCTTCGCGTTTTTATTTCTTCTTTTTACCGGTTGCCGTCAACCTGAGGAAGGGATAATCAGTTTGGGAAATTTTCCTTCAATATATCCCGATTACATTAATGTAACTGTTCCTTTTAATGTCGCACCACTGAATTTTAAAATGAAAGATAAATGTCAGCATGTAAAAGTTACATTGTCAGGAAGAAAAGACATTATTAAATTGCAGTCATCTTATAAGATCAGTATCCCATTTCGCAAATGGAAAAGACTTCTTGAGGCACAGAAAAATGATTCAATAGTGGTAAATATCTCAGCTCTTATCGAAGGGAAATGGCATCAATATAAACCATTTTCCTTTTATGTTTCAACTGATATGATCGACCCTTATCTGTCTTACAGGCTGATAGAACCGGGTTATGAAGTATGGAATAAGCTTCAGATCTGCCAACGGGATATTGAGAACTTTGAAGAAACGGTAATTGTTGACAATAACCTCATTGATGGCGGTTGTGTCAATTGCCATACTTACTCAAAACAGGATCCTTCATTATCCTTTTTTCATCTGCGGAATAAAAACGGCGGAACTATGATTCAGAAAAATGGTAAATTCAGGAAACTGAATACTGCAACTGATAGTACTATCTCTGCAGGTGTTTACGGGAGCTGGCATCCGGGTGGCAGATTCATTGCCTTTTCAACTAATGTAATTATCCCTGAATTCCATTCGATAAATAATCTGCGTCTGGAAGTTTATGATACGATTTCTGATGTTGTTGTACTGGATATAGAAAAAAATGAAATTCTGAAAAACCGGTTTTTATCAGGTAAAAACGAATTAGAAACATTTCCTGCGTTTTCAGCTGATGGGCGAAAACTATTTTTCTGTTCCGCAAAAGTAACCAGGATGCCCGAAAACTATAAATCAATAAGGTATAGTTTATGTGCCATCAGTTTTGATCCCGATGCTGTGTCATTCGGAACGAAAACCGACACATTGGTTTCCTGCTTTCAGACGGGAAAAACTATAAGTCAGCCAAAACCCTCCCCTGATGGGAAATACATTCTTTTCACCTCTTTTGATTATGGTAATTTCCCAATATGGCATAAAGAGGCAGATCTGCATCTTCTGAAATTATCAGATTTAAGTATTGATACACTTCCTATGGTCAATTCAGATAACTCCGACTCTTATCACAGCTGGTCATCCAACAGCAGGTGGTTTGTATTTGCAAGCAAACGCGACAACGGAATGTATGGCAAACCATATTTTGCACATATTGATGAGAATGGCAGGTGCAGCAAACCGTTTCTCCTCCCTCAGAAAGATGCTGATTTTTATGATCTTTTCCTGAAATCGTACAATATCCCGGAACTTGCAAAAGGTCCGGTACTATTCAGCCCTGTTGATATTGAACATGCTTTCAGGAAGCTGAAGGCAGAACCGGTAAAGTTTGTTGATAAGTAATTAATTGATTATCAGATTAAAAAGAATAATAATTGATATGAATTCTGATAATGAAAATTTCAATAAAAAATGTAGTTTTGTTAAGTAGAAAAACCAGGCATGATGGGGAAAAACAAACTGCTAAAATATGTTGAATACGTCTTTACAGGGTTGTTCTTTGCAGGTATCTTCATCTTTTTTGCCTTCTTTTACAACCATCATCTTCACTTTGAAGAGCAGACGCAGCTTTTCCTGCTTACAGGCGATTATTTTATTTCAAAAATTAGTTTTCCGGGAGGATTTTCCGGCTATCTGGGCGGATTCCTGACACAGTTTTACTATTTATCATTAGTTGGGCCGCTGATTATTACAGTATTGATATTTGCAATTCAGCAGTTGACAAATCATATTCTTTTCACAATAAACCAAAACAGGTCATTTTTCCCACTTAGCTTTTTGCCCGCATTGAATGCTGCGATGATTCTGTGCGATGAATTCTATCCGCTCTCGGCAATCACCGGCTTTATAATTGCTTTGCTTTCCGGATTGTTGTACATCAATGTAAAAACTGATAAGTATCGTTTTATTTCAGGCCTTATCCTGATTCCATTAACTTATTGGCTTGCAGGAGGATCGTACCTGATGTTTTTTTCAATGATACTGGTTTTTGAGTTTATCACTTTTCTCAGATCCCGGAAAGAAATACATAATAGAAAAACCAAAGACAGGAATATTAAACCTTCATATAATCTTAAACCCTGGTATTTTATTGTATATCTGGTTTTTGCAGCAGGTATTCCCCTTTTTGTGAAACAATGTCTTATACTTCAGCCCATAATGCTGACCTATATGACCGAGTTTTATTACAATCTCCGTATAATAATTCCGGTAGCCATTCCTGTTTTATTTCTCCTGCTTCCAGTTTTAATGCTTTTGATCTTTCTGCTTCCTGCAACAGAAAAACGCTACAGAGTTGGTTTATTTGCCCAGTTTGGATTATTGTTTGTAGCAGCCTGGCTTGGTTTCAGAGTCTGGGCAAATTTCGGTGCTGAGGAGATAATGACTTATGATTATCTTGTGAGGAATGAACGGTGGAATGATGTCATAAAATTTGCTGAGAAAAATCCGCCGCTTAATAACCTGTCACTGGCAATGCTAAACCTGTCTCTCGCCAAAACGGGACAATTGGGTAACAAAATGTTCAACTATGATCAGCACAATGTGGGTGGACTTTTTCTCCCTTTCGAAAGGGAATATGTAGCGCCATTAATGGGTAATGAGATATTCTATCATCTGGGGCTGATTAATGCTTCGCAGGAATATGCATTTGAGAGCATGGAAACTATTCCGAGTCTGAATAAGTCTGCCAGGATAATTAAAAGACTGGCTGAGACCAACCTGATAAATGGGAACTATAAAGTCTCTGAAAAATACCTTAAGCTGCTGGAAAAGACTATGTTCTACAGAAAATGGGCTGAAGAGACAATGAAATATCTTTATAATGACGATCTGATAAACAACCATCCGGATTGGGGAGAAAAACGGAAATTGATGGTTAAAGAAGATTTCTTTTTCAAAGTTCAGAATATTGAAAGTACTCTGAACATGATGTTGAAGGAAAATCCTCAGAATAAAATAGCCTTTGAATATCTTATGGCTTTTTATATGATTAATAAAGACCTCCGCAACTTTATGAATTGTATCCCCATGATGGAGAAGATGAATTATAAGGAGATCCCGATTTCATACCAGGAAGCAATAATGTATATTATCGGATTAAATACTAAAAATCCGATGGCAAATACTCCTTCGTATATAAGTCAAAATACAAAAAACAGGATGAAGGCTTATGCCGGCATCTATACAACATCTCCCGATGCAAGGGAGAGGTTAAATAAGAATTTTTCGGGGACATATTGGTATTATCTTCATTTTAAGGCGGTTGAGATAAAAAATGTAAAGTGAAAACTTTGAGAAATTTATACTGGTATGAATAAGATATCGATTATTCTTTTATCGGCCGGATTGATCCTGCTGGGCTCTTGTTCGTCTTTGCCAGGAGACTTTACAGAAAAGGGGGAAAATCCTCCGGCTTTCCCTGATATAAATGGTGTGACTGTGCCTGTTAATATAGCTCCTTTGAATTTCAAACTGACCCTGCCATCAGAAAAGGTTGTGGCTCTCTTTGAAGGGAAAAACAGCAGTTTACAGATTCATGGAAAAGAAAAAATTGAAATACCGGTAAAGAAGTGGCACAATTTACTGGAAAATAATTCTGATGACAGCCTTTTGGTAACAGTTTATGCAAAACAGAAGGGTCGTTGGATTAAATACCTGCCTTTCAGAATCATAATAAAAAAGACACCTGTTGATCCATACCTGGTTTACCGTCTCATTGCACCAGGTTATGAATCGTGGAGCGAGATGGGGATCTACCAGAGGAATATTACAAATTTTAGAGAAGAACCAATAATTGATAACAGGCTTCTGCCGGGAAACTGCATGAACTGCCATTCATTTAACAGAAATGATCCAAACCAGATGTTGTTCCACCTCAGGGGCAATATAGGGGCAACAATACTTGTTAAGGATGGCAAGGCGCTGAAGCTTAATACAAAAACTGAAGAAACTATTTCGAATTGTGTTTATCCGTACTGGCATCCTTCAGGAAAATACATTGCATTTTCAGTTAATTCCATCTCCCAGGTTTTCCATTCCGTCCCCGAAAAACGTATTGAGGTAATGGATTCAAAATCTGATCTGGTTATATACGATATAGCAGCCAATAAGTTAATTACAAGCAAGCTTATCTCATCTGAAGATAATTTTGAGACTTTTCCGGCCTTTTCAGCCGATGGGAAAACCCTTATTTTCTGCAGCGCAAAAAAAGAAACATTACCTGATGATTATAACAGGATAAAATATAGCCTCTGTAAAATTTCTTTTGATGAATCTTCAGGAACTTTCGGTGACCGTGTGGATACCCTTGTAAGTTCTTATATGACAGGGAAAAGCGTTTCATTTCCAAGACCTTCAGGGGATGGGAAATTCCTTATGTTCACAATGTCAGACTATGGAAATTTCTCGATCTGGCACAAGGAAGCAGATCTGTATCTCCTTAATCTTAAGGATGGTACCGTTAAACCGGTCAGCGCTGCCAATAGCGATAATACGGAAAGTTACCATTCCTGGTCATCAGGTTCACACTGGTTTGTTTTTAGTAGCCGCAGAATCGATGGCCTTTATACAAGACCTTATATAGCATGGTTGAATGATAACGGAGATGCCTCAAAACCATTTCTCCTTCCTCAGAAAGATCCGGATTTTTATAATGATTGTTTACGGTCATTTAATATCCCTGAATTTGTTACCGGAAAAGTAAAGTCGAACGGAAGGAATATGTTAAAGACAATTGGTTCAGCACTAAAAAATGTTACATTTGAATTAAAAGACTGAATCTTTATGGCGAAGAACTATTTTATTTACCTTCTGCTGACAGTGGGGAGTGTTGAGGAGGAGTGAAAACAATGCCTGAATCAAATCCTCCGAACTCTGTCAGCAGGTAACAGAACTTAGAAACAGATATTTGTTGCGATAATCTGTTGGTTGAAATTGAGGCAATATCTTCAAAAAATAATTAAATGACAAGACTACTACTATTAACTGCAGTTTTTCCCCTGATGGGAATAGCGTAAACGCTAACAGATGAAATAACGGTATCGGATAATAAATTAAGTATATCATGAAAACCGTAGCTAACTCCCCTTTTGCTGCTTTTCACCTGACTGAATAACTGAGGTGCAGCAAATAAAACCAGAATAAGTAATGCATACGGTTTCATTTTGTCAGGACTAAAAGTTTTATA
>Ga0209638_1002561_pt1 | contig 11121 bp, 9 predicted proteins | sample BarGraNGADG00211_FD_184490 | JGI IMG/M metagenome (GOLD analysis project Ga0209638, IMG submission 184490) | Arctic peat soil microbial communities from Barrow, Alaska - Barrow Graham LP Ref core NGADG0002-211 (SPAdes) (version 2) | ecosystem: Environmental > Terrestrial > Soil > Wetlands > Peat... | reverse complement strand
CGGCCAGCACCTGCTCATGAATTAATAGCAAACCAAGTCCTGAAATCAGGCATAACAAGCTCGATCGCCTGGATGTCATCGGCTTATTGACAGGCGCTTCTACACATTCGTCATTGCGAGCGCAGCGCGGCAATCCAAGGTCTGTGGATTGCCGCGCTGCGCTCGCAATGACGAAACGGGGGTTTATATAAGTACCTCTTCTAGATCTTCAGCTTGTTTTGAAGCAGGCTAAAAATTTCAGCAACACCCACTGCGGTGGCTGTTGCGTCACGGCGATGCTGGTACTCCACCTCACCCGCTTTCAGGCCGCGCTCGCCGATGGTCACGCGGTGCGGCACACCAATCAGTTCCCAGTCGGCAAACATGGCGCCGGGACGCTCGCCGCGGTCGTCCAGGATCACATCGACACCGGCGGCCAGCAACTCATCATAAAGCTGGTCAGAAGCCGCTTTGACGGCCGGGAAACGCTCCGGGCTGATGGGACACAGCACCACGGTAAAGGGCGCCAGCGCGTCGGGCCAGATGATGCCGCGCTCGTCGTGATTCTGCTCAATGGCGGCTGCGGGCAGGCGCGTGATGCCAATGCCGTAGCAACCCATCTCCATGAACTGCGGCTTGCCGTTGACATCCAGAAAAGTTGCATTCATGGATTTGCTGTATTTGGTGCCCAGCACAAATATATGGCCAATTTCGATGCCGCGCTCGATGGCCAACACGCCCTTGCCGTCCGGCGACAAATCACCTTCGACCACATTGCGCAGGTCGGCCACGAACGATGGTTCAGGCAGGTCGCGACCCCAGTTGACACCGGTAATGTGGAAATCCACTTCGTTGGCACCGCAAATCCAGTCATTCATCACCGCCACCTCGCGGTCAACCACGATCTGAACTGGCTTCTTCAACCCTATCGGTCCCAAATAACCGGGCTGGCAGCCAAAGTGATCTTCAATTTCAGGCACCGTGGAAAAGCGGAAGCCGCCATCAAGCCCGGGCAGCTTGCTCACTTTGACTTCATTCATGTCATGGTCACCGCGCAGCAACAGCAGCCAGATTTGGGTTTTGACAATTTCACCGGCAGCGTTGCTGCGGTCGGTCGCCAGCACCAGGGATTTGACGGTATGTTGCAGTGACAGGCCCAGTAACTCAGCTACGTCGGCGCAGGTGCTTTTGCCCGGCGTCGCGGTTTTGGTCAGGGCATGCTTGGGAGCCGGGCGGGTCTGCGCCGGTGCCAGCGCCTCGGCTTTTTCCATGTTGGCCGCATAGCTACTGGTCGGGCAATAGACGATGGCGTCTTCACCGGTGGCGGCGATCACCTGGAATTCCTCGTTCACATCACCGCCAATGGCTCCGCTGTCGGCGGCCACCGCGCGGTAGCGCAGACCAAAGCGATCAAATATGCGCCGATAAGCGGCTGCCATGACCTGATAGCTCGCTTTCGCCGCATCCAGGTCACGGTCAAAGCTGTAAGCGTCTTTCATGATGAATTCACGCCCGCGCATCAAACCGAAGCGGGGGCGGCGCTCGTCGCGGAACTTGGTCTGGATTTGGTAAAAATTCCTGGGCAGTTGTTTGTAACTTTTAATTTCCTGGCGCGCGATGTCGGTCACCACTTCTTCGCTGGTGGGTTGAATCACAAAATCACGATCATGGCGATCCTTGAGGCGCAGCAACTCGGGACCATTCGTCTCAAAACGCCCGGTCTCCAGCCAAAGTTCGGCCGGCTGCACCACCGGCATGGCGAGTTCCACCGCACCGGCGCGGTTCATTTCCTCGCGCACGATGGCTTCCACCTTGCGCACCACGCGCAGGCCCATCGGCATGAGGGTGTAAATACCAGCGCCGAGCTTTTTGATCATGCCCGCTCGCGTCATCAGTTGGTGGCTGACTACTTCGGCGTCGGCCGGGGCTTCCTTGAGGGTGGAAATAAAGAATTGAGAGGCTTTCATGGCAGTGCTTTAAGAATAACTAAGGGATTGGCCCCTTGCTGCGCAGTGCTTGCTGTGCATAATGGACACAATTCAAGAATTGGGGTTTGATTATGCTTGACCGCGAAGGCTTTAGGCCCAACGTCGGCATCGTCCTGCTCAACCAGAAAAATCAGGTGTTTTGGGGCAAGCGAATTCGCACGCACTCCTGGCAGTTTCCGCAGGGTGGCATTGACCGGGGAGAAACCCCCGAGCAAGCCATGGTGCGCGAGCTGCACGAAGAAGTTGGACTATTGCGTGAGCATATTCGCATAGTTGCCCGCACCCGGGACTGGTTGCGCTACGAGGTGCCGGACCGCTATATTCGCCGCGATGCACGCGGCCATTACAAAGGCCAGAAACAGATCTGGTTCCTGCTGCAACTGGTGGGTCACGACTGGGATTTGAACCTGCGCGCCACCGATCACCCGGAGTTTGACGCCTGGCGTTGGAACGACTACTGGGTGCCGCTCGATGCCGTGGTGGAATTCAAGCGCGGTGTTTATGAAATTGCGCTGACCGAATTGGCTCGTTATGTGCCACGCAACGAATATCGCAACCGGTTTTTGCGCCATGGCATGCACCCGCTGGAGCAGGAGTCAGGGTTGGAGGCGTTGTCGGGCACCAATTTTGAACTACCGCCCGACGCTGCCTTTGAGGCTGATCCGAAAACCGAATACGACAGCCATCAACATGAGTCCCCGAACAAATCCTGATGAGTGCTTTTTCAGGTGGCCGCTGCGTTGATCGTAGTCACCGCGACAGCACCAGATTGTCCCGGTGCACCATTTCCGGCTCGGCCGCATAGCCCAACAGTTTTTCAAATTCGCTGGACGGTTTGCGGCAAAGCTGGCGCGCCTCGGCACTGGCGTAATTAGCCAGGCCGCGCGCTACCTCGGCACCACTGGCAGCGCGAATGGCGATCACATCGCCGCGTGAGAAATTGCCATCAACGCTGGTCATGCCGATCGGCAACAGGCTGGTGCCAGCGTCACGTAGCTTGAGCACCGCGCCGGCATCCACCGTGACCGAGCCGCGCAATTGAAGGTGGTCGGCAATCCACTGTTTGCGGGCCTGCATTTTGTGCGTCTGTGCTATCAGCAAGGTTCCAATCGACTCGCCCTGGCTCAAGCGCAGCAAGGCGTCAGGCTCGCCGCCCCAGGCAATGACGGTGGAGGCGCCGGAACCGGCCGCACGTTTGGCCGCCAATATTTTGGTGATCATGCCGCCGCGCCCGAAGTTCGAGCCGGTACCACCGGCCATCGCTTCCAGTGCCGCGTCGCCGGCCTTGGCCACATGCACCAACTGGGCCGTAGCGTCCTGGCGTGGATCAGCGGTATAGAGCCCTTTTTGATCGGTCAAAATGACCAGGGCATCGGCCTCCACCAAATTGGCCACCAACGCGCCCAGGGTGTCGTTATCGCCGAATTTGATCTCGTCATTGACAACGGTGTCGTTCTCGTTGATGACTGGAACCACGCCTAATTTCAGCAAAGTGAGCAGCGTCGAGCGCGCATTGAGGTAGCGCTCCCGGTCGGCCAGATCGGCGTGCGTGAGCAGCACCTGCGCGCTGCCCAAGCCGTTTTCGCGCAGCTTGGTCTCGTACATCTGCGCCAGTCCCATCTGCCCTACCGCAGCGGCGGCCTGCAACTCATGGATTTCGTGCGGTCGCACGCTCCAGCCCAGGCGCTTCATGCCCTCGGCAATGGCACCGCTTGAGACCATGATCACTTCGCGCCCGCCACGCACCAGAATCGACAGTTGGCGGCACCATTCACCAATCGCCGCTTGATCGAGCCCGCGCCCCTCATTGGTGACCAGGCTGGAGCCCACTTTGACGACGATGCGCCGGGCATCGCGCAACACCGGCGAAACAGCTTGCATGATCATATTGGCCGCGCTTTCTATCAATCAGGTGCGAAACGCGGGTCCACCGCCTCGGGCGTTTGTTCGGCCTTTTGCTGAGCCTTGACGTGCTGGTAAATGATTTTTATCATGGCTTCACAGCCTTCACGCGTAAGCGCTGAAATTTCGAACACCGGACCCTTGAATTTGAGGCGTTTGACAAAGTCTTTGACCAGCGCGGCGCGTTGCTCCAGCGGGATCATGTCAAGTTTGTTGAGAACCAGCCAGCGCGGCTTGGCATAGAGCGCCGGGTCGTATTTTTTAAGCTCATTGACGATGGCCTTGGCTTGCGCGACGGTATCCACCGTATCGTCAAACGGCGCCATGTCGATCACGTGCAGCAGCAGCCGTGTGCGCTGCAAATGGCGCAAGAAGAGATGCCCCAGACCGGCACCTTCAGAGGCACCTTCAATCAGGCCCGGCAAATCGGCGACCACAAAGCTTTGCTCCGGCGCAACCCGCACCACGCCCAGATTGGGGTGCAAGGTGGTGAACGGATAGTCTGCAATGCGCGGGCGCGCGTTGGAAATCGCCGTGATCAGGGTTGATTTTCCGGCGTTGGGCATACCGAGCAGGCCGACATCGGCCAACACCTTGAGTTCGAGCTTGAGATTGCGCTTTTCGCCCGGCCAGCCGGGGGTTTTTTGGCGCGGTGCGCGGTTGATGGCGCTCTTGAAACGCAGGTTGCCAAAACCGCCATCACCACCTTTGGCAATCGTGATCACTTCACCGGGTGTCAGCAACTCAAACAGCACTTCGCCGGTTTCGGCGTCGCTGATGATGGTGCCGACCGGCATTTTTAGGGTGATGTCAGCGCCGGCGGCACCAAACATATCGGAGCCCATGCCGTGTTCGCCGCGTTTGGCGTCATGTCGCCTGGAGAAGCGATAGTCAACCAGGGTGTTCAGGTTGATGTCGGCCACCGCAAAGACGTGGCCGCCACGGCCGCCGTCGCCGCCATTAGGTCCACCGAACTCTTTGTACTTTTCATGCCGAAACGAGACGCAGCCAGCGCCACCGTCTCCGGCAGAGACGTCAATGTAGGCTTCGTCAACAAACTTCATAATCAGTTGAGGACAGAGCTGGTTCGCTGTGCGTAACTGCGGTCTGTCCCACAAGGTCTCAAAATTAAAAACCCCACGCAGCGCGCAGGGTTCGAATTGGGAGCGCGCGACAAATTATGCCGTGGCAACGCTCACTGTTGGTTTATTAAGTGCGCCTTTGGTGCCAAACGACACGTGGCCATCGACCAGTGCAAACAGCGTGTGATCCTTGCCGATACCGACGTTGGTGCCTGGATGGAACTGGGTGCCGCGTTGACGCACGATGATCGAACCGGCGCTGATCAACTCACCGCCGAATGACTTGACGCCGAGCATTTTGGGCTTGGAATCACGCCCGTTGTGCGTAGAGCCGCCGCCTTTTTTATGTGCCATGACCTTTTCCTTAATCAGTTGGGGACAGAGCTAAAGGTCTGTCCCGCAATGTTATTTCTAAGCCGAGATGATATTCACCAACAGCTCGGTGAACTGCTGGCGATGCCCTTGACGTTTTTGGTAATGCTTGCGACGACGCATTTTAAAAATGTTGACCTTGTCGTGCTGGCCGTGTGCCACGACTGTGACACTCACCGTTGCGCCGGACACCAAGGGTGTGCCAACCTTCAGCTCGGCACCGTCGCCGATTGCCAAAACCTGATCGAACACAATCTCTTGGCCTACGTCCGCAGCAATCTGTTCTACTTTAATTTTTTGGCCGGCAGCAACTCGATATTGTTTGCCACCAGTTTTTATGACCGCGTACATGTTGACCTCTTGAATTTAACTCTGCAAACGGATTTTCACAGAGCTCGGCACTATAACATAATGGTCAATTAAGCCAGTCGGTTGAGAATCCATGCAAGCTCTTGACCATGCCGGACCCGAGGAGCCTGTTCCGGACTCCGATCCGGTGGCCTTCATGGTTTCTATAATCCGTGCACACAACTGGTCATCTGCTTTGCAAGTTAATTCACCCGGCCCCGCTCCTTCCATGTCAATCATTGCGCAGGATATGCGTGAGCTTGATCGGGTCATTGCCGACCGCCTCGTCTCTGGCGTACCACTGGTCGGCCAGGTGGCACACTACATCATCGCCGCCGGTGGCAAACGGCTCAGGCCATCACTCCTGCTGCTGACTTGCGGGGCGTTGGGCTACCGTGACAAGCAGCGGTTCAACCTGGCCGCGGTGGTTGAATTCATCCATACTGCGACGCTATTGCATGACGATGTAGTGGATGACTCGGCTTTGCGCCGGGGCAACGCCACGGCCAATGAAACCTTTGGCAACCCGGCCAGTGTATTGGTCGGGGATTTTCTCTATTCTCGCGCCTTCCAGATGATGGTGGACGCGCAAAATATGCGCATCATGCAAGTGCTGGCTGATGCCACTAATGTCATTGCCGAGGGCGAAGTGCAGCAACTGATGAACATGCACAACGCGGCTCTGGACGAAGTTGGTTATCTGCACGTGATCCGCTCCAAGACTGCCAAATTGTTCGAAGCCAGTGCTCGGGTGGGTGCCATACTGTCGGACAGTTCCCCCGAGATGGAAGAAACTTGTGCCCAGTACGGTCAGGCCCTGGGCACCGCTTTTCAAGTGATTGACGACGTGCTTGACTACACCGGCGATGCTGCCGTGATGGGCAAAAACCTGGGCGACGACCTGCGCGAAGGCAAAACCACATTGCCGCTGATCGCCGCCATGCAACGCGGCACAGCCAGCCAGCGCGACCTCATTAAAACTGCAATTGAAACCGGCGGCGTGGCGATGCTCGATCAGGTCGTCAGCATTGTCAGAGCAACCGGAGCCCTCGATGTTGCCCGGCTGGCCGCCACGCAAGAAGCACAGCGCGCGATCACTGCCGCCCGGCAACTTCCAGCCGGAGCGCACACCGAGTGTTTGATACAATTGGCCGCTCAGTTGTTGAAGCGCCAGTCTTGACGCGGCACGCAAGCAGCAACTTAGGTGTAGTGATTTCGGAATGTGGCGCAGCCTGGTAGCGCACTTCGTTCGGGACGAAGGGGTCGGAGGTTCGAATCCTCTCATTCCGACCAATAAAATCAACGGGTTAGCTCAGATTACGAGTTAACCCGTTTTTCTTTGTGGCTGCATGTGGACCCATTGCACGCGCAATGATGGCGGCGCAGCCCACGCCGCTTGGCAGGCTGCCGTAATTGTGGTGACCAAGCTGCTCCAAGCGCGAGCAGCAGAAGGCATCGCTGACAAAGGCCGGTGCGTGACGCAGCAGCAGAGATGCCTGTAAGGCCAGCGCCATGCGGTCCACCACGTCGCGGGCGCGGTATTCAAAGTCATGCAAATCCTTGAGTTCTTTGAGCAGCGCGGCGCTGAGGCGGTCAAGCGCCGCGTTGGCACCTTTTGCCAGACTCAGCTCGGCAAAAAAAGCATCCAGCACAGTGGGTGTTTTTGAAATCGCGCGCAACACGTCCAGGCACTGCACATTGCCACTGCCTTCCCAAATGGTGTTGACCGGCGCTTCGCGGTACAGGCGTGGCAGCATGCTGTCTTCCATCACGCCGCTGCCGCCGATGCACTCCATTGCTTCATATGCGTGATTCGGCGTGCGCTTGCAGATCCAATACTTGCCTACCGCCGTGACCAGGCGCACCAGCAGGTCTTCTTGTTCCTGGCTGCGGTGATCCATGGCGTGCGCGATGCGCATGGACAGCGTCAGCGCCGCTTCGCTCTCCAACGCCAGGTCGGCCAACACGTTTTGCATCAGCGGCTGCTGGTTTAGCACATGGCCGAAGGCGGAGCGGTTGGCGCAGTGGTGCAGCGCTTGCGACGCTGCCATGCGCATGCCCGCACTCGAGCCGATCATGCAGTCAAAGCGCGTCATGCTGACCATCTCTATGATGTTGCGCACGCCGCGCCCTTCTTCACCCACCATCCAGGCCAGCGCGCCGCGCAGCTCGGTTTCACACGACGCATTGGAAGCGTTGCCCATTTTTTTCTTGAGCCGCAATACTTGCATCGCGTTTTTTGTGCCGTCGGGTCGCCAGCGCGGCAATAAAAAGCACGACAGGCCGATGCTGGTTTGCGCCAGCACTAGGAACGCGTCGCACATCGGGGCCGAGACAAAATACTTGTGGCCCACCAGTTCGTACGCTTGACCGGGACCGCTGCTGCCCAACGGGTAAGCGCGCGTGCTGTTGGTTCGCACATCGGAGCCACCCTGTTTCTCGGTCATCGCCATGCCGATGGTGATGCCCTGTTTTTGCTCGACCGGGATGTTGCGCGGGTCATAGACACGGGCCGTGATTTTGGGTTCCCAAACAGCGGCCAGATCGCTTTGTTGGCGCAGCGCCGGAACCGATGCAAAGGTCATGGTGATGGGGCAGCCGTGGCCGGCCTCGACCTGGCTGTGCATATAAGTTTTGGCGGCACGCGCGACATGGGCACCCGGCTTGGGTTCGCTCCAGGGCGAAGCGTGCAGACCGTGTTCGATCGCTGTTTTCATCAGCTGATGGTAGGCCGGATGAAATTTCACCAGGTCGATGCGCTTGCCAAAACGGTCGTGCGTTTCCAACTCGGGGAGGTGCTGATTGGCCAGCTTGCCAAGCTCCAGATAGCCGGCAGACCCTGCCATCTTGCCAAATTCGGTGAGCTCGCGCTCAGCCCAGCCACCGCCTTCGCGCCGCACCGCTTCACTCAAAGCGGCGTCCTCGCTGTACATGTTGTAGTCGCACAGCTCGTTGGAGAGATTGCTCAGCTCGTGCGTTTCAGCAAAGTAGGGCGCGCCGGGTATGGCTTCAATCGGATTGCTCATATAAGGTCTCCAGCTTGTAGGTTGACTAGCGTAGCGTAACGTAACCCAACGTCATTTTCAACTGTGTTGCGCCTGCGTTTGCGTTGCGGCGCTGGCGAGCGCCTTCTTGGCAAATTCTTCGCGCAGGGCCCGGAGTTTTTCGCGCGGGTCTTCCTTGGTGGTCGCCTGCTCTAGCGCCATTTCGGCGATGAAACGGCTCGGTTGTGCGGCCATCATCTCACGCCCCTTTTTGCGTTTGCGCGTCCAGCTCACGCTCAGGCTGCGCTGGGCGCGGGTAATGCCCACATACATCAAACGGCGTTCCTCCTGTAGATGCGTGGCCACGCTTTCCTTGGCACCCTCCAACTCGCGCTCTGGGACGCTCGCTGAGGCAGCGCCAGCGTTGGTTCTGTCTTTGAGCTTGAATGGCAGCAAGCCCTCGGTCACGCCCACCAGCAGCACGTGCGGCCACTCCAGACCCTTGGCAGCATGCAGGGTTGAGAGCGTCACCACGTTTTGATCCTGCTCGCGCTCGCTGATGGTCGAAAGCAGCGAGACGGTTTGTGCCACTTCCAAAAGTGACTTGACTTCGTTGCTGCTGTCCACTGCGGCCATATCATCAATCTGGCCACCGCAGCGCTCTGCCATCCAGTCGCAGAAATCGAGCACATTGCTCCAGCGCGCCGCCGCCAGTTTTTCACTGTCTTCACCTTCAAACAGGTGTTTCTCATAATCGATTTCCTTGAGCCACTCCAGCAGAAATTCTCTGGCCGCAACAGCCCCCAGCGTGTGGCGGGCGCGAAACTCCAGGTCGTTGACGTAACGGCCAAACTCGTGCAGGCTGCCCAGCGCTTTGGCTCCGAGCATGCTGTCCAGCGAAGACGAAAACAAAGCCTCGAACAGGCTCACTTTGTATTGACTGGCAAAGTGGCCGAGTTGTGACAGGGTCTGGTGGCCAATGCCGCGCTTGGGGGTGGTGACGGCGCGCAAAAAAGCCGGGTCATCGTCGTTGTTGATCCACAGCCTGAACCAGCCGCACAGGTCCTTGATCTCGGTGCGGTCAAAAAAACTGGTGCCGCCCGAGACCTTGTAGGGCATCTGCGCCTTGCGCAGCGCTTTCTCGAACGGCTTGGCCTGGTGGTTGGCGCGGTACAGCACAGCAAAATGGCGGAACTCCTGAAACTGTGGCCCGGCGCTGGCGCTGATGCCTGCGCGCAGGCTTTGGATACGCGCGACGGTTCGCTCGGCCTCGTGCTCTTCGCTGTCAGCGTCGGCTACGCGCACCGGCTCGCCCTCGCCCAGGTCGCTCCAGAGGTTTTTCGAAAACAGCTTGGGGTTCAGCGCAATCACGTTGTTGGCAGCGCGCAGGATGGCGCTGGTGGAGCGGTAGTTTTGCTCGAGCTTGATGACTTTGAGAGTCGGAAAATCGAGTGGCAGTTTTTTCAGGTTGTCCAGTGTGGCACCGCGCCAGCCGTAGATCGACTGGTCGTCGTCGCCGACGGCGGTAAAACGCGCCTGCATCGCCGGTTTGCCACCGACCAGCAACTTCAAGAGTTCGTACTGTGTGGCGTTGGTGTCCTGGTATTCATCGACCAGCACATGGCCCAGCAGTGCCTGCCACTTTTGGCGCACGCCATCATGCTGTTGCAGCAGTTTGAGCGGCAGGCTGATCAAGTCGTCAAAGTCCACACTTTGATAGGCCGCCAGCCGCTCCTCATAGCGCGCCATGACGCGCGCCGCAATGCGCTCGGAGTCGTCGGCCGCTACCGCCGCTGCGCCCTCGGCACTCAGCCCTTCATTTTTCCAGCGGCTGATGGTCCACTGCCAGGCGCGCGCCGTGGCGGCATCTACGCTGCCACCGGCGTCTTTAAGCAGCCTGGTCACATCGTCACTGTCGAGGATGGAGAACTGGGGTTTGAGACCCAATGCGGCGCCGTCCTGACGCAGCATGCGCACACCTAAAGCGTGAAAAGTGCAGATCAGCACCTCTTTGGCGGCCTTGCCGATCAGCCCACGGGCGCGCTCGCGCATCTCGGCTGCCGCCTTGTTGGTAAACGTGATGGCAGCGATGGTGCCGGGTGCCAGGCCAGCCTGGATCAGGCGACCAATTTTGTGCGTGATGACGCGCGTTTTGCCAGACCCCGCGCCAGCTAGCACGAGGCAAGGCCCATGCATGAAATTAACCGCTTCTTGTTGCGCCAGGTTCAGGCCGTTGGATGCATTGGTGGAGGAAGATGCCATTGAGATATTTTGGACGAAGCGGTGGATCATACCGATGCGCCTGGCCGACAAGGGTTATTGGGCTCTGACCCCAATAACCCGGGTACAAACCTCAAGTGCTTGCATAACCGTTCGGCATCGGCTGTTGCATCGAACTGCGTTGCATGGGTTGATGAGTATGTATTCGTTTTCATTTTTGGCCCCACTCTATTCCCCCCGGCCCTT
>Ga0209638_1002559_pt1 | contig 11123 bp, 9 predicted proteins | sample BarGraNGADG00211_FD_184490 | JGI IMG/M metagenome (GOLD analysis project Ga0209638, IMG submission 184490) | Arctic peat soil microbial communities from Barrow, Alaska - Barrow Graham LP Ref core NGADG0002-211 (SPAdes) (version 2) | ecosystem: Environmental > Terrestrial > Soil > Wetlands > Peat... | reverse complement strand
AAGAATGACCGGGGGAGTTCAGCGGGCACTTACGGGCACGTACTTCTTCCAATTCAATGGGTTGGAATCACGATAGAAGTAACGTTACGAAAACGCTGACGGTTCCGCCACTCCTACCGCTTCAGCGGGTCTTCGATCCACGGCGGAGTGGCGTCGATCAGGCGCCCGAGTTCGGGCTCGAGCTGCTCCATCTTGACCTTCATCTCCCAAGCGATTTCGCGGTAGCTGAAGTGGCCCTTCACGCCGCTACGCAGTTTCGAGATGTATTCGGCTTCGGCGAAGTCCATCTTGAACAGGAAGCGCGAGCGCGCGCCGAAAGGCAGCAGGTATTCGCCGGCGCCCGCGGGCAGGCGGTGCATCACGGCGAGCGCGGCTTGCATGGCGGCACGGTAAACTTCCCCGGCGCCGGATTCGGTGACCAGCTTCGGCGTGTCGAAGCCCAGATTGCCGCTGTAGGCCTGACGGAATTTCTGGCAACGGCGGTGGCGGTGCAGGTCGCGGAAGGCGCCGATATCCATCACCATATCGTAGGCATACAGGCCGCCGCGAAAACCGGCGAGGATCTCGTCGCGCCGCGTGCGCGATTGGAGCGCCACGTCGATCACTTCGGCGCGCTGCCGCTGGCTCCACGCGCAGGCCAGATCGTAAAGTTCGCGGAACGGGCGGGCGGTGACGGAGTAGAGCAGCGTGGCGGCGATATCGGCGGGGACGTTGGTGGGGCGGATGAGATCGACGCGGCCGGCCTCATTGCCGGCGCGCGCCGGCAGGTTCTGCGCGGCCCAGAGCTTGAGATCTTCGCGGGATTGCGCGAGGTGCTGGTCGGCGTCGGCGTGCCGCGCCAGGGTGGGGGCCAGGGGTTCGGGCTTGGCGTTGGCGTCCCAAACGCAATCGGGCAGGGCGGCGCACGCCTGCGCAATCTCGTCGCCGAGGCTGCGCAGTTCCTCGTATTCGGAAGCCTTCAGCCGCCGGATCTGTTTCTCCACGGTGCGGATGCTGGCCACTTGCCCTACATTGGTGGGAACGCCCCAGAAGAGCAGGTAGCGCGCCACATCGAAGGCGCGGGCGGCGAGGTTGCGCCGATAGGCGTCCGGCTTCATGTCCTCGGGGCGCGGCAGACGCTCGCACAAGGTCGCAAACGCCAGGTCCTTCAGCTTGGCATAGGCCGCGAGCAGAGCCTCGCCGGCCGCCTGATATTCCACGGCGGGTTGGCCGGTCAACTCCGGCGGGGTGATGAATCCGGAGCGGGAAAAATCCTGGTAGCGCGACGACTTGGCCTGGCCATCCCACAGCGGCTCCGCCTCGATCTCCGTGGCGGCCAGTTCGCTGATGCCCTCGAAGCACATTACGGTGTGCCCCAGGTCGGCGATGGAGGCATGGCCGTACTGGAAATAGAAGCTCTCCAGGAATTTCTCCGAATTGTGGGAGCGCACCCATTCCATGGACTCGCGGATGGAATCGGGGGACCGGCTGTAACGAGCCAGGGCGTAGGCGCTCTTCTCGGGCGGCATGGGCGCTACCGTGATGACGCGTTTGGTAGGGGTCAAGACGCTATGATAGCGGGGAATGCAGATCCGAATCCAACGCACCCACCCCCAGGCCATCCTGCCGTCGTACGCGCACGGACCAAATGAGGACGCTGGCATGGATCTACACGCGGTGGAGGACGTCGTACTGGAACCTGGGGCGCCACGCCTGGTGCCGACCGGGCTGACCATCGAGGTTCCTCCAGGGTATGAAGCGCAGGTGCGTCCGCGCAGCGGTCTGGCGCTCCAGCACGCGATCACGATTCCGAACGCGCCCGGGACGATCGACCCGGGGTATCGCGGGGAAGTGCGGGTGATTCTGCTGAATCTGGGGCGCGAGCCGTACACCGTCCACGCCGGGGACAGGATCGCGCAGATGACCGTGGCGCGCTACGAGGCGGTGGAGTGGCTGGAAGGCGATCTGGCCGATTCCTCGCGCGGTGCCGGCGGCTTCGGGTCGTCGGGGCGATAGGGGCGATTGTGGGGCGGACCTCGCGCTCGCGGCATAGGCGTCAAAATATGCGCTCGGCCGGGCCTCCCCGCTGAATCGCCGGCGCGATGTTCTCGCTGGGAATCGGTAAATCCTTGGCGACAAGGCAGGAGTAATCCGCGAAGGTGTGGAGCAGCTTCCGAGTGGAGGACGGCCCGGCCGAAACCGGCCTGACGGCTCGCTTTCGAGCACGCGCTATCGTTTTTTCGCCGACCTGGAGGGCACGGATGGCGTGCCCGGTCTCCGCCAAACCATCCGGACGCGCCAGCAGCCGGAGAAGTCCCCCTTGCGTGGCGGCGGGGAGACTATCTATTCCGACGAGATCCTCTTTCTTCCCGACCTGCCGGGCGTCGGCAGCTTCTTCGTACAAGCCCGGCGCCTGGATCTGCCGCCCGGCTTCCGCATGACCTGGAAGACCCGCGCACTGGTACCCTGAAAGTCCCGATGGTTTGCTTCACCTGTAACATCTGCGGCGCCCCCAACGAAGTGGACCACTTCGCCAGCGAACCCGCCACCTGCGCCTGCGGGTCCAACGTGCGCCTCCGCGGGTTGATCCGCCTGCTCTCCATCGAGCTGTTTGGACGCAGCTTGCCGCTGCCCGGCTTCCCCAAAATGAAGGCCATCCGCGGCCTGGGCATGAGCGACAAGGATTGCTACAACCGCCTTCTGGCCGAGAAGTTCGATTACACCAACACCTTCTACGACCGCGAACCGCGCCTCGATTTCACCGAATCTCACCCCGAGTTGGCCGGGCAGTACGACTTCATTCTCTCCGCCGACGTGCTGGAGCACATCGCGCCCCCGGTAGAGCGCGCGTTCGAGGAAACCCGGCGCATGCTGAAGCCCCACGGTTTCCTCGGCATCACCGTGTACTGCAATCCCGAGGACCGCTTGCGCGAACATTTCCCGGAACTCCACGAATTCCGCATCGTGCCCTTGGGCGATTCCAGCGTGCTCATCAATCGCCGCCGCGATGGCACGCTAGAGATCCTTGACGATCTCACGTTTCACGGCGGCAGCGGAGCCACCCTCGAAATGCGCGAATTCGGCGCCACCGCCCTGCGCGCCCAACTGCTGGCCGCCGGATTCCGCGCGGTCGACTTCCTGACGGAGAACGTGCCGGAGAGCGGCATTCTGTTCGATTACGATACTTCCCAGCCCCTGATCGCCAGGAACCAGGACTTCACGTTCGACCACTGCGCGGGCCATCAGATGGTGGATGCCTGGCAGACGGCGGAAGCCAAAGCGCGCCAGGAAAAAGAGCGCGCGGATGTGCTGGCCGAACGCATCCGGCTGGCCTCCGGCTCGCGATGGGTGCGGCTCGGCAGAAAGCTCGGCATCGGCCCGAAGTTCGAATAGCCCCCATGCAAGTTCAAGCCATCGTCCGCGAACTGTGCCCGCGCTGCCACAAGGGGAAGATCTTTCGCGGACCACTGTGGCGCACTTACCTCACCATGTATGAGCGCTGTCCGGAGTGCCACTTGAAATATGAGCGCGAGCAGGGCTACTTCCTGGGTGCGATGTATTTCAGCTACCTGCTCTCGATTCCGCCGGTCCTCGGGCTGGTGCTGTTGCTGTGGTGGCTGACACCGTGGCGCTTCGACGTGGTAATTGTGGCGGCCTTTGTGGCGTATCTGCCTCTGGTGCCCGCCGTGACGCGCTTCGCGCGCGTCCTGTGGCTCTATCTGGATCGCCACTTCGATCCGGACTCCGAGCCGCGACCGTGAGAACACGAGAAGAAAACAAATGGCCGCCGATCAACGCAGATAAAACCAAATTGCTTATCGGCGTTTATCGGCGTTCATCAGCGGCCCATGAATGATGCTTTTCACGGCATCTGAGGGAGCGGTTTCCGGATGGGCCGCAGCATTACGTCATGCGGAACTTATGTTAGGATCTGGCGCGCGTACTCGATGGATTTCGAAATACAGTCGTCCTCGAGTTTCAACTGCGCCTCCGGACTCATTCCGGTGACCCGCGGGAGCGGGCGGCTCGGTTTGTTCGTGTTGACGATAGCCACAATCTTCGCGAAGTCGCGTCCCGGCAAGGGGCTGTAGGCATCGTCGAAGGTGACCCAGTACTTCTCGGTGAACACCGGGATCTTGAGCGGATCGCGCGTGATCATCTCCAGGTCCAACGCCATGTTCGGGTCCTTCTTCCGCAGCGTGGCGACCATCCCTTTGATATCGAGGAAGCCTTCGCCGAGCGGCACCTCGGAGAGCAGGAAGCCCTCTTCATACCACTCGACGGCCATGTCTTTGATGTGGCAGGCAAACGTGTAGGGCAAAAGGTTGCGCAGCGTGAGCGCGGGCTCTTCGCAGAGCGACACGTTGTTGCCGAAATCGAGGTGGACGCCCACCCACTCGCTGCTCAAGCGCTTCAGCCACGCCGCCTGTTCGGCGGAACGCCAGCCCTTGTGGTTTTCGATGCCCAGCCGCATGCGGTGCTTACGCAGGACGGGTTCGGCGAGGGCGATGGATTTCTGGCAGCGTTCGAAATTCTGGCGGAACGCCTCGACGGTGTTCATGTCCTCGTAGCGGCGGCCCGTCATGGCGGCGTGCAAGGAAATCGCCCCGCACTCGCTGGCGGCCTTCACCGCGGCATCGAAGGCCGCGACTCCGGCTTCATCCCGCGGATAGCCCACGTCCAGGATGAGGCGCATGTGGTAGCCTTCCACCTTCTGGCGGAGCGTTTTGATGGCCTCCGGATCGGTCCCCGGCAGACGCGTTTCGACCACGCCAAGACCCAGGTTGTGGCAGTGCTCCACGACGTCGAACGGTTTGGCGCCGCCGCGGCCCGCGCGCATCCGTATGGGGAAGCCGGCCGGCGCCCCACCCAAGTTGGATAGTTGCTTCGGCGGAGTCTGCGCCCGCCCGGGCCCGGCCGCCATCCACGCGGACGCGGCGCCGGCCGCTCCAAGAATTTGTCTTCTGGTCATCATTTTCGTTCTCCTGCTAATTTGAAAGCAAACAGTGTGTCGCCGGCGGCAACCAGCAAGTATTGGCTGCCATTCGGCATATACGTAGATGGGCCATGGCTCATCATAGCGCCCATCCGGAAGCGCCCTTCTCGTCGTGCAGCACCACCACGGAGCGGACCAGATTGGGCCCTTCGGCGCCGCGCGCCTTTTCCCCGTGACAGAAGGCGCAATTGGGAGCGTACAACCTCTCGCCGCGCGCGGCCGCGGCCGCATCGGGAGGCGGCCCAAGTCCCAGGAACTCCCGCGTGTTGCCGCCGCCGCGTCCGCCACCGCGCCCGGCGGGCGGGATGTCTTCCTGCGCGCACAGAATCGACGCCACAAAAAGGAAGACGAATAGGCGGGACATTCTGAAACGATGCATGATCTCTCCGCGGGCCTGGCTGGCGGCACGTCGGGTCTATATTATCGTAATTCTTGGACAAAACGTTTTCCCGCAGACGGAAATGATCTACCATGATCCGCACGGTGCGTCCTGAAAGACGCGTTGTTCTAGCAGGTGCAAGTCCTATCCGGGTAAGCGCCGGAGCGCCCGGTAGCGGACTCCAGCCGAGCGGACTACCGCTTGCGCAACTCTGCTTCGCGCTGCCGGTCGGCGGCGGCGCCGCGGAAATCGCCGACGGCTTCTCTGGCGCGGGCGCGATTCAGGTAGGCCGGGGCGAAACGAGGATTGTTTTTGATGGCCGCGTCGTAGTCGGCCAGGGCCATGCGATAGTGCTTGCGGCGGAAATGGACGCCACCCCGCCCGTTCAAGGCAAACGCCAGGCCGGGCTTCAATTCCAGGGCCCGCTGGAAATCGATCAATGCGTCCGGGTCCCGGTGCAGACGAACCAGACAGACGCCTCGTGCAGCATAGGCGGGGGCCATATCCGGGGCGAGACGAATGGCCTCCGAATAATTCTGGATGGCTACCTCATTGTGCTCCAGGTTTTGGTGGGCCACTCCCAGGCTGTAGTAGGCCGGGCCGTAATTGGGACGGAGCGCGATGGCTCTCGTAAAGGATTGAATGGCGCCGGGATAGTCCTTGCTCTTCATCTGCTCGTGGCCGCGCTGAATGGCCGTCTCAAACGGCGTTGGATTAGTGCCGGTCTTCGACAGCGGCGGCGGGGGTAGCAGTTCGGCTTCCTCCATTGGTTCGGGTGGCTCGGCAGGCTTCGGAGCCACGGGTGGGGGCGTCACCTTCGGCGGGGTTGAAACGGCCTTGGCCGGATTGGCATCGGGGGGCTGGGGCTTTGGCAGGGCAACCGCTTTCTCCGTTGCTTTGGGTGGCTCGGCAGGCTTCGGAGCTACCGGTGGAGGCGTCACCGTCGGCGGGGTTGAAACGACCCTGGCCGGCTTGGCATCGTCAGGCTGGGGCTTTGGCGGGGCAACTGGGCGTGGGGCTACTGATTCGCCAGTGGGGACCGGCGTCGCGGTTGCGGGCCTGACGTCAGCCACCCGGTCGGGCGGCTGTGGGCTGCGATTCCACGGCTTCCAGACGGCCAGAGCACCGCCCAGGCCCAGCACCGCGACCACCGCAGCCAGCACAGCCGGCCGGGAACGCTTGGCGGGCCCGGCAGGTTCGGGAACGGGTATCACCGGCCGGGTGGGCTGGGCCACCACCACGGGAGCCGGGCCAACCGGAGCTGTGGGTGCGCCGGAGAAGGTCTGTGCCAGCGCGCCGACGAACTCGCAACAATTGGTGAAACGTTCGGCAGGTGTTTTGGCAAGGGCTTTCGCCAGAACGGCGTCCACCCCTCGGGGAAGGGCGGCATTTCGCGTGCATGGCGGCGGCGCCTCGTTGACGATCTTGTAGGTCAGGGTGGCCATGGTATGGGGACCGAACAGCGTACTGCCGGTCAACATCTGGTACGCCACCACGGCGAGAGCGAATTGATCCGCCCGCCCGTCGGTAGGCTCGCCGCGGATTTGTTCCGGCGCCATGTACTCGACGGTTCCCATGACCATGCCGGTGGGCGTACAGGTGCGTGTATCGGTAATCCGCGCGATGCCGAAATCCATGATCTTGGCGGTTCCGGCGGCGTCGATCATGACGTTGGCCGGTTTGATGTCGCGATGGATCACGCCTCGGGAGTGTGTATAGTCCAGCGCGTCCGCCATCTGGCGCAGCACCTTGAGGATCATTGCCGCGTCGGGCAGCGGATTGGCCTTGAGCCGCGCCGCCAGGGTGTCGCCTTCCACGTACTCCATCACCACATAGGCCCGTCCGCCGTCTTCGAAAACGTCATAGACGCTGACGATGTTGGGATGTTTGAGCACGGCCGCGGCGCGGGCATCGCGCAGCAAACGGGTGCGCAGAAACTCGCGCTCTTCGGGATCGTCTACCCCGAGGTCCACCGTCTTAACCGCTACCTGGCGGTTCAGCATCGGGTCCGAGGCGAGGTAAACCACACCCATGGCCCCTCGTCCCAGTTGGCCCACCACCGTGTATCTGCCAAACGTCTGGCTCATGGCCCGTCCGATTCGATTATGCTGTGGCCTCAGTAGGAGTTTCCATATGATATCGCACTCAGGACCTAAGCCGAGCCAAAAATACGGGTCTATCCCGAGTCTCCGTTACCGCACTTTCTCCGCCAGTCTGCCGACGGCGAGCAGGATGCCGTAGAGCGGCGCTTCCGGGCGCTTCGATGATGCTGGCCGCATTGCAGTGCGGGAAAGCCAGGGATGGCTGCCCCACAGCACTTATTTCGATTCGAGAATGAAGGTCGGCACGATGCCGGCGGCGGAGGAGAAACCGGTCTTTCCCATGGAAAGCCAACTGGAGCAGCCCTGCACCTTGCCCAGGTAGGCGTGCGGGTGAACGTCCACCTGCATCTCGCGAAATTCCAGGTGGCCGTAGGTCATTAACGGGAAGACCGATCTCACCGGTTCCACCCGCTCCTGTACCACGTAGGGCGAGCGCATGGCCTGTTTGAGCGCGCGGTCCCAACCGGCGCTATCCATCTCCCAGCCGAAGTACGTGTGCTGGTCGCTGTAGTCGTCATTCGGTTTCAGCGCCAGGCGTTGGCGATTCTGCGCGATGAACTCGGGCAGATCGATGGGCTTTTCGTCGTAGGTGGTCTTGGCGGCCGATACCAGGCGCGTCCAGGGCACGTGATCGCGGATTGCCTTGCGCTCCACGGCGGGAAACTTGGCCGTCATGGCTTCGTCGGTCAAGAGGCCGAACATCGCCTTCTTGTGCGCCAACTCGCTGCGGAAGCTGTTCACCACGCACACCGCGCGGTCGCGATAGGCCTGCACCAGCGGATGCGTCAGATCGAAGCGGATCAAGAATTCCTGTACGCCCAGCCGGCGGTACACCAGGTCGATGTCGAACGAACCCTTGCGCAGCACGCCGCTGCGATACTCCAGTTGCTCGGGGGACACGATCTCCACCAGGTAGCCTTCGTCGCGGAAGAAATCGCGGAACAGTTCGTACTCGCTCTGGCCGGAGGAGTAGGCGTGCCGGAACTCGACAATCGCGATATTAGGCTTCTTGGCGCCGCCGAACTGCTTATACGATTTCAACAGGGCCGTCAGAAGGTGCTTGCGGCTGCCCAAGCGGGCCAGGGAGTACTTCTTGCGCAGTTCCTTGACCGGGGGGATTTCCCAGAACAGTTCGGCCAGCGCGTCGGCATATCCCGCGCCGGTCGGTGAATCCGCATTGTATTGCACGAAGTGCAGTTGTCCGTTCACCAGGTGGGAATCGAGGCGCGCCGCCACTTCCAGGGCCTGATACCCGGGGTCGATCGCCGCCAGCATTTTCTCCGCCGGCAGCAGTTCCAGGCGCGCCAGTAACGCCGGGCTCGCGAGCACCATCTGCTCCATGCGGTCGATGGCCGAGATCAGGGATTCCCCGGTCTTTACCAGCGAATCATATTGCCGCCGCGTAATGAAGTTGGGACGCAGAAAGGGACAAATCAGGCGTCCGCCCGCCGAGAGCTTGGCGCTCTCCATGCGTTCGTGCAGAGCTTCGGCCCATGCGAGGTCGCTATAGGGGCCGGTCTCCAGTAGTTTATTGTATCTCGCTACTGCGTCGTCCAACTGGGACATGCTTGGTTGTTAGCCTGTACTGTAAGTGAGTATCCCACACAAGTCCGCAAAACGATAGGTTTTGACTCCGAAATCCACCTGTAAATTATTGAAAATTATAGTTTTAACCTAATTGATAAGGTTACTTGCGCGGTTGCGCGGGTGGGCGACAATCAGCGGAAAGCGGCCAAAACCGCTCCCGACCCAAGGGGGTACCCCCTTGGGTCGGGAGCGGTTTCTTAATGGGCAGCAGCCTTATGCCACCGGCTACTTCGATTCCTTGGCGAATTTGACGCGTGCGGCGTCCAGCTTGCTGGTTACTTTTGCCACATCTTCGGGTTCGCTGTCGATCCCCGCGGGCGAACGGAAGTCTTTCAGCGACGCCTGCCACTGCGTAATCGCTTCCTTGATCTTGCCCAACTTGAAGTAGACATCGCCCAGGTGGTCGTGCACCGTGGGGTCCTCGCCGATGCGGTCGAGCGCGCGCGTGAGCAGCCCCTCGGCCTCCTCGAGCTTGCCCATCTGGTAGTAGGCCCAACCCAGGCTGTCGAGGTAGGCGCCGTTCTCCGGGTCGCCCTCCAACGCCTTCTTGATCATCTGCGTGGCTTCCTCCACCCGCAGTTTGTGGTCCACCAGCATGTAGCCCAGATAGTTCAAGGCGCCGGCATCCTCCGGATTGGAAGCCAGCACTTTGCGGAATTCGGCCTCGGCCGGCTCTACCTTCTTCTGGCGTTCGAACATCGCACCGCGCATGAAGTAAACGCGTTCCTTCTCTTTTGCGTTGGCCGCGGCCTTCTCGGCTTCGTCGAGCACCTTGGCCTCTTCGCCGAAGAACTTACCCTTCTCGTAAACGGAAGCCAGCATCAGCAGGCCGGGAACGTCCCCCTTGCCTTTCATCTGGGCACGCAGTTCGGCGGCGGCCGCATCCACTTCCTTGCGAACGCCATCGGCGTTTTTCGCCGTCCGGTACGTGTCGATAATCTGCTTGGAGATGTCTAAGCTGTTTTCCTTATTCAGCGCGGCTGCCTTGCGGTATGCATCCACCGACTCGGTGTACTGTCCATTTCTGCGATACAGGCTGGCCAGTTCCTCCAGCAATGTGCCTCGCGCCGCGCTTTCGGCCGCGGAGTATTTCGGGCGGGCCGTCTCCTCCACCAGCCCCTTCAGCAGGCCGATCGCCTCCGTGTACTTGCTCTGCGCCGCCAGCAGGCGGACCTCTTCGTAGCGCACTTCCATATCCTGCGGATTCAGCGCCTTCGCCTTCTTCAACGCCTCCGCCGCTTTGACGTAGTCGTGCTTCACGCGGTAGATCTCGGCGATGCGCAGTTTGGGCTGCACGTTGGTGGGGTCTTCGCTAGAGAGCTTCTGGAAGATGCTCAAGGCCTCTTCCACCTGGTCGGTCAACATCAGGTTGTTGGCCAGACCAGCTTGCAGGCGCGGGTTGTCGGGCGCCATTTCCAGCGCAAGCTTGAACGCGTCGGCGGCGTTCTTGTAGTCGTGCATCTGCTCGTAGGCCGACCCGAGCGCGATCAGCGTGCGTTCGTTGGGGTTCTTCTCCGTCGCCAGTTTGAGCTTCTCGATGGCGCGCTTGTTGTCCCCGAGGTCGGAGTACAGCATGGCCAGGCCGGTCAGCGCCTCTTCGTTATCGGCTTCCGCCACCAACGCCTGGTTGTAGGCCTTCTCGGCATCCACGGAATTGTTGGAGACGCGATAGAGACGCCCTAGAGCCACCCAGCTCTCCGCGTCCTTGGGCTCCTTCTCCGTCACCTTCTGCAACTGCTCGATCGCCTTGCGCAGGTAGTCTTCGTTGATGCGATTGTCCGGCGTGCTGATCATCTTCATGTAGATGCGGCCCAGCATGCGCCGCGCATCCACGTTGTCCGGATTCAGCTTCAGCATCTCTTCCGCCTGCGTGATGGCATCCCGCAGGTGGTTGGTCTGAATGTACAGATCGGTCAGCTCTTCAAAGACCAGGCTGGCGCCGGGATCTAGCCGAAGGGCTTCCTGATAGTGCTGGATGGCCTTGGTCAGGTAGTCCGGCTTGTTGCCGTACGCCTGAGCCAACTCCGCGTAGACGCGGCCCATCGCGAAGTTGTAATATGCGCCGGCTTTGTTGTCCGGC
>Ga0209638_1002555_pt1 | contig 11133 bp, 13 predicted proteins | sample BarGraNGADG00211_FD_184490 | JGI IMG/M metagenome (GOLD analysis project Ga0209638, IMG submission 184490) | Arctic peat soil microbial communities from Barrow, Alaska - Barrow Graham LP Ref core NGADG0002-211 (SPAdes) (version 2) | ecosystem: Environmental > Terrestrial > Soil > Wetlands > Peat... | reverse complement strand
ACGGTCCGTCAGCAGGGCACCATCGAATCATGCAAAAACGTCTGGAGACAACTACGATAACTGTTCCAGTTCCGCTTCACGATCCGGTCCGGCGCGGGAACCTGCGGAGCATCGTTCGGCAGTCTGAACTCCCGAAATCGTTGTTTGAGACCGAAAACTAGCTGGGCTGCCCCGCTACGAGACTAAACTCCAGTGCTACACGCTCATGTCGAAGGCGAATCCCCAGACGCAAGCGCGTTTTACGCCCATCTGGTGCTATACAGCCGCGCTTTTCCACCGGGACATCATGCGACGCGAAAATGCCGCGAAACTGGCCGATCGGATGAAGTCCATGTCCCTTTACTTATGCGCGGCTGTATAGTCAGTCTACAGGTGCGGGTTGCACCTCAAGACCCGCGGAGCAGAATCGTGCTCCGGGTATTTTCACCAGCAGCCCAGAAACTCTTCCCGGTTCTTCATTGCCTCGTCTGTCAACGAGCCGATCAAACGTACCAGTCTGCGAATCTGCTCCCCAGTCGAGTAGCGCTTCTGCTGAGCCAGAATGATACCCGCGTGGCCCCGGCCGGTCGATGTCCATTCCGCGTGGATCTGATGGAAATCCCCCACATTGAACGAGTAGAGAGCCCGGCCTTGCATCGCAGCGAAACTGAGGTGCTCTTCGTCCTTCCGGCGGATCATTCCGGCATCGGCGGCGGTGATCACATCAATTCCGCGGGATCGCAGGCCGCGAACGAAGTCCCCGTCCATCGCGTCCTCGTCAACGTACAAACGAAGGCGGTTCACACCAGTTTCGCCGGCGGCGGGAAGATTGCTTCTGTCGCCACTTCTTCGGCGGCGATGTCGCTGTCAATCTCGTCTCGATTGGCGTGATAGTAGGCGAGAGCCGCATGAATCTGTGCGAGCGTAAGGTGCTCGATCTTGGCGGCGATCTCCTCGGGAGCCAGCCCCAAATTGTGCCACCCGGCAATACGCCGAACCGTGACACCTGTACCTGCGATGCAAGGACGGCCTTTTCGGATGTCCGGCGATCTCTCGATCAGCGTCCCAATATCGACGACGATTGGCATTCTAGCGTTCGATCCACCCTTAGTATAGATCGTCTCACGTAATCTTCGCGCGATGCACTTTTTGCCCATTTCGGCAGATGGCCGCCCGCGTCGTTTGCCCCGTCCAAATAGGCACCGCAAGTCGGCTTGGCGATGGTAATGGGCCGAATCGTGGCCGGTTGAAGAAAAGCCCTGCTCGTAGAAAGGGAGAACTCGTGGCGCAGCGGTTCGAGGATCGCGGCCAGCGTCTGGCGATCGTAGAAGTTGAGGACGTTGACCAGAAACAGCACGGCCAGTGCAGGTCCAACCGATTTGGATCTCACTGGCCGTTTACACTACCACATCACATCTTGATTTCGCTATCCTTCAGGTCTTTGGGAGACTTGGGAGGCTTCGGCGGCATGGGCGGACGGGGACCTCCGTCCCCCGGAGTGTCGGGCAGCACCTCGCTCGGCAGGGTGCCTTCCTTGCGCACCGAGATCCATCCGCGATTGGCCGTGAGCTTGATGCTCGGCCCGTCGCCCACCTTGCCCTTCAAGGTGGCGCTGCGCCCTTCCGATTGCTTCTGGATCTGCGGGCCGAAATCGTTGACCGCGTCTCCCCGCTCCGCCGTCGCCTCCAGTTGGAAGGCCGCCTTCTCGGGCAGCAGCAGTTCGATTTTGCCCGAGCCGGAGCGCGCTTGGATCGCCGCCAGCGGCAGTTTGCCCGGCGTCATCTCGATATCGCCGCGCTCCGTCTCCAGTTCCACCGACTGGGTGAACTGCTCGAGCTTGATGTCGCGGGCGCGGGTCACCAGGCGGATCGGACCCACCAGGCCCGTGGCGCTGAATTCGCCCAGGTCCATGCTGATCCGTCCAGGCACCGCCTGCGCGCTCAATTCCGTGCCGCGCGTGCCTTCGAACTGGAGCGGCTTGGCCAGATTCTTGAAGTTCAGGGTGCCGCCGAAACTGCCGTTGATGGTTACCTGCCCAGCGATGTTCTCCAACTCCACGTTGGAGCCGCGGCCCTGCAGGTCGATTCGCCCCTTCACGTCCAACACGCGAATCAGGTCGCTACGGCTCACGTCGAGGCGCACATTGCCGCCCACCTTGGAAAGCCGCACGTCGCCGCGGCTGCTAGCGATCTCGACATCGCCCTCGACGTCGCCCACCTCGTGGTCGCCCGCGGCGCCGCGCGATTCCACCGCCAGGCCGCGCGGCACGGTCACTTCCAAATCGTCGGAGATGCGCTGATTGCTCGCCACGCGATCCTGGTTGGTGCGCACCACCAGGCGGTCGCCCTGGGCGATGATCTCCACCGGGGTTTCCGTGTTGGTGCGGTCGGCGTCCTCCCGCCGGTAGGCGTTGATCAGCTTGCGCCCGCTCACCGTCACGTCTTTCGAATCGCCGCCAGTCACTTTGACGTTGCCGCGCGGGTTCTCGAAGACGATGCGCTTCATGCCGGCCGCGCTGATGGTGGCCGACACCGGGAAGTCGTACTGCTGGCCCCAGAAATCCAGGCCGCCGCGCATGAAGCGCACGCCATGCTCGCGCGCCTGCCAGATGCCGCTGCCCGCGATGCAGATCAGGATGACCAGCACCACTTCGCCGCCCGTGAAACTGCCGCGCACGCCTTCGCGATGCCAGATCACCCCTTCGACCAGCCGCAACAGACCCCAGGCGATCAGCAGGAACGGCCAATACTGCGCCAGCAGGTCGAAAATCGGAGCCTCGGGGTGCAGGTTCCGCCACAGGAAGAATGCGCCGATGGCGAGCAGCAACAGTGGTCCGGAAAATGAGCGTCTCATACCGGGTCTCCTGGTGGGGGAGGTGGGTTCTGCCCGGCATCGGCCGGCCGCGGCGCGCTGGCGCCGAAGCCGCCCTTGGCGGGCGGCGGTTGCGAATACGTGCTCTGTGCGTAGCTCCCCTGCGCCGGATACGCGTACACCGGCGGCGGATACGGCTGTACCGGCGGAGGCGGCGGCGCCGCCGGGTCCATACCGCGCTTCAGCAGGCTCAACAGGCCGAAGACAATCAACAGCACCGGCCAGGTTTTGTCGAAGCTGTACGGCGTGAAGTTATTCAGCGCGAACAGCACACCCACGGTGATCAGCGTGATGGGGCCGCGGATGGCGCGCATGATGGATGGCTCACTGCCTCTCATTGCGCGCCTCCCTGGCCGCGGTTTCGCGGCCCGTGAATCGCCCGTAGAGCAGGTACACACCGGCGGCGATCAACAGCACCGGCCAGAAGCGCACCACGCGGTCGAAATCCAGCAGATTGAGCGTGTGCAAGAGCAGCAGAATGCCCAGAATGATCAGCACCACCGCGGCCACCGGAATCTGGTCGCTGCGGCCGCTCAAGTTGACCAGGCTGGAATACTCGTCCACCGGTTCGCCCATGCGGCGCTTGCGCGCGGTGTGATACGCCTCGAAAGCCATGTAGGCCATCCAGGCCACCACCGTCATGACGAACACCGGCTCCAGCCCGTGCGCGGCGTCTGAGTTGGCGATGCTCATCAGCACGCCCCAGATAATGGCGTGCACCATGCCCTTGGCGTACTGCCCGTTGTAGATGGCGCCCACGCCCGGAATCATGCCGAGGAACAGCGCGAGGCCGGGCGAGACGTCGGCGTACACGTAGCCCGTGGCCGGAGGGGCGGCCAGGGGAGGCGGGCCCGCAAACGGCGGGGGAGCGGCGAACGGCGGCACGGGCGGCGGTGCGCTGAAGCCCGCAGGCTCCGCGGCGCGCGCGGCCGGGGCCGGAGCGTGCTCTGCGCAGTACACGGTGCCGAAGGCGTCGCGACGGCACTGTTCGCATACCGGTTTGCCGCAACTGCGGCAATATGCCGTAGCCGGCACTTCTGGATGATTTTGGCAGTTCATTTTAGTCCCTCAACGTGTTCACTTCAATGCGATGCCCCGGGCGCCCCGGATGACGGGTTGGAAGCGGGCGCCGCATCTGGGTTTAATGCTGGGTTCAATGCTTTGACGGGCAGCTTCCGGTCGTCCGTCTTTGGCTCGGAAGGTTTGGCCGCCTGCTGGTCTTCCGCCTGTTGCTGCCAGTCCCTCAGCAGCGTTTGGATCTGGTAAACCACTTTCAGGTTGTCGTAATACTTCACGCTGCGCGCCCAGGCGCGGTGCGCGCGGTCGTCCAGCGAGGCCCAGACTTCGCTGGGCCGCAAATCCGCGGCCTTCAACTGCTGCATGGGCACGAATTTCGAGAGAATCGAGAACGAGAGAATCGTCATCGCCATGCTCATGACGAATCGCGGCTGCATGATCGGCGCGACCAGTTTACTGAGCCAGCCCCGGGCTTTCGCCGGCGCCTTCCGGGTCCACGGAGCGTCGAACAGGATGCGGGTGATCAGCTCCGGCGGCGGCTCCACATCGGCGGCCCGCTCCATGAACGCCACCGCGGCGGCGGAGTCCCGCGCCACTTCGGCGCACGCCCGACAGGTTTCCAGATGGCGCTCCACTTCGGCCTTGCGGGCCGCCGTGAGCGTACCGTCCACGTAATCGCAGATCAGTTGTTCCAGTTCTGCGCAGTTCATACCACCAGCTTCTGCTTTCGCAACAGACGAGCCAGTTCCGCCCGTCCGCGATTGATCCGGCTTTTCACCGTGCCTTCGGGGATGTCGAGTACTCCCGCAATCTCCCGGTATTCCATTTCCTGCAAATCCCGCAAAATCACCGCTTCGCGCAAATCGGGCGAGAGCTTCTGCAGGGTCGCCTGCAGGATCTCGCTGGCCTCGCGCCCCGCCAATGCCTGGTCCGGCCGCGCCGCGGCCGCGCCACCGGCTTCTTCCAGCATCGGAAGTTGTTGCTCGATCGAATCCGTCACGCGCTCCTGGCGGGTGCGGCGATAATGGTCGATCAAAAGATTACGCGTCACCCGCGCCAGCCAGGTGTGAAAGCTGCCCTCCGTGCTTCGGAAGGTCTTAATCGTTTTGAAAACCCGCAGGAACACATCCTGCGTCAGATCCTGCGCTTCCTGCGTGCTGTTCGTAAAACGGAAGCACAGGCCGTACACGTTGCGCGTGTGCTGCCGGACAAGGTCTTCCCAGGCGGCTTCATCGCCGTTCAGACATCGCGAGACGAGGGGTTGGTCCAGCCTATCGATCAGATGTCGGCCTCTGGAAACATTTAGCACCGGGCTGGCAGCCTCACCGCTCGAGGTGTTTCCTCCAAATTGCTCCCAAGCTAGCGTCGCGGTGGCCATGGCTCTCGTCTTCCATAACAAGAAACGAGGCTTTCCCATGATAGGTTCAATTTTTCCGGTATGCTAGCCCAGTAGGGGGGCCAATTCCCCGCCCACCCTCGAAAAGCGGAGAAAACTCGATTCATCGCCCGAATTGGACTCATCGCACGAAGTGGAAGTGGGTTGCCGCTATTCTGCTCCTCGCGGCGCTCGCCATCTGGCTGCTCCGTGCCCGGCGGTTCGACGCCCCAGCCTTCGATTGGAAGCTGGCCGGCAGCACGTTCGCCCACGTCGACTGGCGGTGGGTAGCGCTGTCGCTGATCCCCATTGCCGGCACCTATTGGGGGCGGGCCTTGCGCTGGGCCGTCTTTCTCAAGCCGCTGAAGCCCCATCCCTCAATGCGCAACCTGCTCTCCGCCACCGTGGTCGGCTTCACCGCGAGCACCCTGTTTGGCCGCCCCGGCGAGTTCGTGCGCCCCTACCTGATCGCCCGCAAGGAACAGGTTCCGGTGACCTCCCAGTTCGCCGCCTGGGTGCTGGAGCGCATCTTTGACCTTCTGATGGCCCTGCTGCTCTTCGCCTTCGCCCTGACCCGGGTGCAGACTTCCGGCTTGCATGTAGGGCAGAAACTGACCTGGGTGCTGGCCGCCGGCGGCAAGGTGGGCGGGGCGCTCGGGGTGGCGATTCTGCTGGTGCTGCTGTCCCTGCGTCACTTCGCCGAACCCCTGCGGCTCCGCCTGCTCGGCGCCCTGCACCACCTGCCGGAAAAACGGTTGGCGGGGCTGGAGAAAATCGTCAACGCGCTCTTCCAGGGGGTGGAGTCGATGCGCAGCGACGCGGCCCTGTTCCTGGTCCTCGTCTATTCGGCCCTGGAGTGGCTGCTGATCTGCCTCTGCTACTGGTGCCTGGCGCAATCCTTCGCCGGGATTGTCAATCTGGGCCTGGTCGATGTATTGATATTAATGGGCTTTGTATCGTTTGGATCGGTGGTCCAGATGCCCGGTGTGGGGGGTGGCATGCAGGTGGTTTCCGTCCTGGTGCTTACCGAACTATTTGGCATCCGCTTGGAGCTGGCCTCGGCATTCGCCGTGTTTCTCTGGTTTATTACATTTGTAGCAATTGTGCCGCTGGGCCTGTTCGTCGCCCTGAAAGAGGGTTTGGATTGGCACAGCCTGAAGCGGATTGGCCGGGAGGCGTCCGAATGAAGTGTCCATTCTGCAATCATTTGCACGATAAGGTAGTCGATTCCCGTGAGAGCAAGGAAGGCGATGCCATTCGCCGCCGCCGCGAGTGCCTGGAATGCACCCGCCGCTACACTACGTACGAGCGAATTGATGAAGTCCCGTACATGGTGATCAAGAAGGATGGCCGGCGCGAGAAGTTCGACCGCCAGAAGGTGCTCGGCGGGCTGCTGAAGGCGTGCGAAAAGCGTCCGGTGAGCATGGTGCGGCTCTCCGAACTGGTCAACCGGGTGGAATCGAAGGTCAGCGACTCACCTGACCGGGAGATATCTACGATAAATATAGGAGAATTCTTGATGGAGAACCTCCGGGACCTGGACAAGATCGCCTATGTACGATTCGCGTCGGTGTACCGCGATTTTCAGGACGAGCAGGCGTTCTTCAACGAACTGAAGCACCTCATGCGGCAGAAAATGCCTTAGCATTCGTGGGGCCAAGCGGTGACGGACAGCCACGGGCCCACGCGCAAGATTCCCTGTAACCTAAACGATTTTAAGACATCTTTAAAAATAGGACTTTAACTTTGCTGACGAATGATGATACCATCAGATGAAAGCCGAACCCCGAATGCACCCTTTGTTCTCAACACTTCGGGCTGTACCGGTAGTAAGCACAGCAAGAGCAAGCCGATTTTCTTTCAGTTAGAACCCCATTCCCTGACATCCGATCCGCGTACGGTCGTGTGCCTGTGGGGGAGGTGAGTCTTAAGTGGATCAATTCGAAGATCAATTTTTAGCGGAGAACCCCGAGAGCTTGGGCCTTAATTTCGAAGAAGACCCCAAGTTCTTCGATCCGGAGGCCGCCCATGAAGCCGACTTTTTGCACCCTGCCCCGGTGGAAGAGTCTATCTACACGGACGACCCGGTCCGTGTGTACCTCCGCGAAATGGGTGCCGTTCCGCTCTTGACTCGCGAAGGCGAAGTCGATCTGGCGCGCCGCATGGAACGCGGCAAGTTGCGCATGCAGAAGGCGATCAGCCGGAGCGCCCTGGTACAGCGTGTGGTTGTGGATGTGGCCGACCAACTGAAGAAGGCCGTTATCGAGATTGAAAGCGTGGTGGATCTTGGGGACGTCGAGGAAGGCTCGCCGGCGGACATCAAAGTGCGCAGCGACGCCGCCAAGCACTTCGCCGATATCATCCTTCTGCACAAGAAGTTACAGCAGTTGGAAGAGAAGGTGGAAACCACCCCAGCGGCCAGCAAGAAGCCCCGCAAGCGTCTCAGCGCCAAGCTAAACCGCGCCAAGGTGGAAACCTCCCTGGCCATTCGCCGCGCCCCCTTCCGCCTCATCAAATGGAAGGAATTTGCCCGCGAAATCGAACGCGCGGTGGATGAAATCAGCCATCTCGATGGCGAAATCAAGCGCCTCGAAGTGCGCGCCAACCCCACCCAGCAACTCCGCCTGCGGGAGTTGAAGCGCGAAATCAAGAAGCGTGAAGCCACCGCCGGCGCCACCCTGCCCGAACTCAAGCACAGCATGACCGTGATCCGTCATGGCGAAGCCGAAGCCGAGCGCGCCAAAAAGGACCTGGTCGAGGCCAACCTCCGCCTGGTCGTCTCCGTTGCCAAGAAATACGTGAACCGCGGACTTCACCTCCTGGACCTGATCCAGGAGGGCAATATTGGTCTCATGCGCGCCGCCGACAAGTTCGAATACCGCCGCGGCTACAAGTTTTCGACCTACGCCACGTGGTGGATCCGGCAAGCCATCACCCGCGCCATCGCCGATCAGTCCCGCACCATCCGCATCCCGGTTCACATGAACGAAAGCATGAACAAGTTCCTGCGGGCAACGCGCGAACTGGAGAAGGAACTGGGGCGTACTCCTACAAATGACGAAATTGGCCGCCGGATGGATATCCCGGTGGAGAAGGTCCAGAAGCTGAAGACCATCTCCAGGGACCCGGTGTCGCTCGAAACCCCGGTTGGCCGCGACGGCGAATCCGCCCTTGGCGATCTCATCGAAGACCGCTGGGTGGGCTCCCCCGTCGATGCCGTGATTGAATCCAACGTTCGCGATGAGACCGCCGGCATCCTCAAAACCCTCTCCCCCAAGGAGGAGAAGGTGATCCGCATGCGCTTCGGCATCGGCTGCGAGCGCGAGCACACGCTGGAAGAGATCGGCCAGGAATTCGACGTCACGCGCGAACGCATTCGCCAGATTGAAGCCAAAGCGCTCCGCCAGCTTCGCGCCCCCGAACGGGCGCGCCGCCTGCGCGCGCTGATGGCGGCACGGTAACGCCTTCTGTGACAATCGCTCCCTGAGAAGCTGTGAAAAAATGCGCCCGCAAGCGGGCGTTGGCAAGCTGAAGCGTGCCCCACCATTGCAGGCAAATGAGTTTCCGTGGTGGGGCATGCTTTAGCTTGCCGTGCGCCGATTCTTTCTCAGGTTCTGACGGTCGCGGCTCCGATCAGAGCCGCGACCGTAAGGGAGCGTTTGTAGTTTTTTCCGCCAACCCTCTACCTGCCCGTGGCATCATATGGGTATGCACCTCAGAGGAATCGTCCTGGGTAGCGCTCTGCTCCTGGCAGCCAGCGCCGTTTTCTACGCGCAGCAGAAAGATCTGCCCGCGCCTTTTGCCACGCCCACAGCCAACAACCGGCCGCGCGTGATCCCGCAACCCGAAGGCGCCAAACTCAGCGTCCCGACCGGCTTCCAGGTGGAAATCTACCAGGAAGGCTTCAAGGTCCCGCGCTTCATGCTGCTCGGCCCGAGCAACGAAATCCTGCTCTCCGATGCCGCTCGCGGCACCGACGGCGCCGTCTACGTCCTCCAAGGCAAGCAGCGCAAAGCTCTTATCGAGGGCCTGGACCGTCCCTACGGCCTGGCGATCCAGGATGGATACCTCTACGTCGGCGAGCCCGAATCCATCAAGCGGTACAAGTACGATGCCAAGGCGATGACCGCCGGTCCCGGCCAGGAGATTGCCTCGCTCAAGGGCTTCAGTGGCGGACACTGGACGCGCAGCCTGCTCTTCTCCCGCGACGGCAAGCGCCTCTGTGTGGGCGTCGGTTCCGCGTCCAACGTCTCCCCGGGCGGAGATCCGAAGCGCGCCGCCATCAACTGTTATAACCCCGACGGCAGCGGCCACGAAATTTTCGCCGACGGCACCCGCAACCCTATCGGGATGCGCTATTACCCGGGCACCGACACCCTCTGGGCGGCCGTACAGGAGCGCGACGAACTGGGCGATGACCTGGTCCCCGACTTCTTCACCCACATCCAGAAAGGCGCCTTTTACGGTTGGCCGTTCGCCTATGCCGGGCCCCACGAAGACCCCCGCAACAAAGGCGTGCGCCCGGACCTCGTGGCCAAGACGATTCAGGGCGACGTCCTGCTCGGCTCCCACGTCGCCGTGCTGGACTTCATCTTCTACACCGGTAAGCAGTTCCCCAAGGAATACCAAGGCGGGGCCTTCCTCGCCTTCCACGGATCATGGAACCGCTCCCAGCGCGTCGGCCAGTCCATCGCCTTCATCCCCTTCAAGGATGGGAAGCCTTCCGGCGCCATGCGCGAAGTCCTTACCGGCTGGATGCTTGGGCCGGACCAGCGCGAAGTTTGGGGCCGCCCCGTCGGCATCCTGCAACTGCCCGATGGCAGCCTGCTGATCTCTGAAGACGGCAACAACCGCATCTGGCATTTGAGCTACAAGGGGTGAAACGGCTCGCCGTCATGCTGATCGCGTGGGGCGCGGCCTGGGGTATGTCCTATGCCGCGCCCTTCTCGCATAAGTTCCACCTCGGCCTCCAACTCCCGTGCATCACATGCCACACCGCGGCGGCGGGCAGCACCAAGGCATCCGACAACCTGCTGCCCGCGAAAACCGTCTGCCTCCAATGCCACGAGGATGCTCAAATCCCGGCGCCGCCAGCGACCCGCGTCGCCAGCTTCAACCACGCCCTGCACCTCAAGATGGGCAACCTGGCGCCACTCCTTGCCGCCGCCATCGACAAGAAGAACTACCTCCAGCCGCCGGGCGACATCCGCCGCCATTTGAACACGCAGGATGCCTGCCAAGCCTGCCATCGCGGACTGCTGGAATCCGACCGGGTCACCCCCGCCGCCATGCCCCAGATGGCCGATTGTCTGGTGTGTCACACCGAAATCGACAATCCCTTCAGTTGCGAGAAGTGCCACGCCAAGGACGCCCCGCTCAAGCCCGCCAGCCATCTGCCCAGTTTCCTCAGCGATCATACCTCCGGCAAATTGAACCTGGATAAGCCCAGTTGTGTGGTTTGTCACGGGCGGAATTTCCGATGTCTGGGATGTCACTAATTGCCGCCCCTCAGGGTGGCGGCATGGTGTCACATGTGCCGGTGCCGTGGCACACCTTCACACTCGTAATCCGAAATCCGACTGAAAACAAACAACGTAGACACTGGTAGGCGGATTGCTATTACTCCGCCGGAGGGTCGGCTGAATGCCAATCGTAAGAATCACGGGACAGGGTTTAGCGGCGATCGCGCTTTCAGTCGCCCTCCTTTGGGCATGCTTCATCGGCGAACGCCTGATGGTGCGCCACGCCCTCGCCCAGCGCGCCGAGCTGATGCGGGAACTCCACCAGATGCAGCGCGATCACCGCGCCCAGCCGGTTTCCGCCCCAGCCCCTCCCGGTTCTCACCCAACCCGCGTCACGGTCGGCTGACGTGGCCGCCGAATTCCCTGAGT
>Ga0209638_1002552_pt1 | contig 11142 bp, 9 predicted proteins | sample BarGraNGADG00211_FD_184490 | JGI IMG/M metagenome (GOLD analysis project Ga0209638, IMG submission 184490) | Arctic peat soil microbial communities from Barrow, Alaska - Barrow Graham LP Ref core NGADG0002-211 (SPAdes) (version 2) | ecosystem: Environmental > Terrestrial > Soil > Wetlands > Peat... | reverse complement strand
ACACCTCAGTGCCCTCTTCATGGCACCGCCTGAGAATCACCTGCCAGGCCGCCTCGTCATCGACCGCCGTCACGACCACCGCTCCCGTCTTGACTATACCAGCCTTCTCGAACGCAATCTCCTCAACGGTATCGCCGAGCCTCTCGCAATGATCGAGGCTGATGTTGGTGATGACCGCCACAAGCGGCTCCACGATATTGGTCGCGTCGAACCGCCCGCCCATCCCGACCTCCAGCACCGCGAAATCAACCTGCTTGCGGGCGAAGTGGAGGTAGGCCATCATCGTCTTGACCTCGAACTCGGTAACCGCGCCGAGGTCGGTCTTGCCGATCTCGGCGGCGGCGGGCCGAATCTCGGTCACGAGCGCCGCGAAATCTTCCTCGGAGATCATCTCACCATCTATCTGCAGTCGTTCGCGCACGTCGTGGACATAAGGCGACAGGTAGAGTCCCGTTCGATACCCGGCCTCGCGCAGAATCGTCGCGGCAAAGGTGCATGTGGAGCCCTTGCCATTCGTGCCGGCGACGTGGATGACTCGAAGCTGCTTCTGCGGATTGCCGAAAGCCTCCGCAAGCGCGGCTGTCCGGTCCAGACCGAACTTGATGCCGAACTTGAGCAGGCTGTTGAGGTAGTCCAGCGACTCTTGATAGGTCACTCCCCAGCCCTCTCGATGATCTTGTCCACATCCACGAACTCTTCCACCATCGCCTCCGCGGCGCGGATTTTGTCGAAGTCCGTCGGCCTGATCTTCACGATCAGCTTCGCGATCTTCGAAGCGACGCTATAGGTATCATCGGAGACGAGAATCACTGGAATCCCGGTCTTCTCAACCAACTCCAAAATGCTTGGCTGCGGTGGGGTGCCGCCGGTGAGTATCATACCCGCCACGCAGGGCGTACGGGAGGTATCCAGTAGGCAGGAGCTCATTGCCGCGAGAATCAGGTCGTCGCGCGTGCCGGGAGTGATCAGCAGCGTTCCGCGCGTCAGGTATTCGAGCGCCTGGTGCGGTGGCATCGCGCCGATAACCATCTTCTCAACCACGTTCACCAGACCTCGGTGTCCGGTGATCAGTTCGCCCTCGATGTCGTCGAGCAGCTGCTGGATTGTCGGGCTTGAGAGCTGTGGCCTGAACGGCATCACACCAAGCAGATCGATTCCCTTGCGCGCCAGCCCACGCTTGACATAGGATGAAATCTTATCGAGCTTGTCCTCTTCCACCTTGTTGACTATGGCGCCGATGATCGGCACTCCGGCGGCGTCGAACATCGCCTTGTTGAGCATTATCTCGTCTATCGGTCTGCCTATACCGCCCGATGAGATGATCACGACCTTGCATCCCAAAAGCGCCGCCACATCGCCGTTGGACATATCGAAAACCGAGCCGACCCCCGCATGCCCGGTTCCCTCGACCACGACGACGTTGCTGGCGGCTTGCAGGCGGTCGAAGGACTCTTTCACGGCGTCCAGGAGCGGCTGGCGGTTCGGCGAATCGATGTAGTTCTCGGTGAAGTGCCTGGGAATCGCGATCGGGGACATGTCTACCACGTTGCCCTCGAGCTTGTAGACCTCTTTCACGAGCACGGCGTCTTCGTCGATCTTCGCGCCATTGATCTCGACGTATCGCTGGCCGACGGGCTTGATGTAACCGACCTTGCCGAGTCGCTTCTTGAAGCCAGCGACCAGGCCAAGGCACGTGATGGTCTTGCCATCGTTCTGGCGCGTCGCGCCTACATAAACCTTCATGATCACCTCATTGGGTCACTGGTAGTGCAGCGACCCATGAACACTGAAGCATGGTAAGCTCCTGAGGTGGAAGTGTCAACAGAGTGTGTAGGCAACCGTCATCCTGAACTTGATTCCCTCGGACGACAGTCGATTCGGAGAATCCACGAGAGTCAGGACCCATCCCTTCGCAGCCCAGGCAGTAGACGAAGGGGCGGGCAGAGCCTGGCTTCTAGGCAGGAGGAATGGGACCCGGAGGGCTAGGATTGGGCGCGGGCGCGGGTGTCTGCTCCATTGCATCCGCCTGTATCGGCTTGCCGACTCCGCTGTTCTCACCTATCAGATGCACGTAGAGGCCCTGCGTCAGCCATCCGAGCTTGCTCTTGAGCAGCACCCTCTTCGGCCTCATTGGCGATAGGGCTATCAGCTCCTGGCCGATTACCTTAACCGTGCCCACGGTCATCATGACGGTCTTCCCGTCCTTGGAAATGGATTCCACCGTGCCTGCGAGCTCGATCTCGCCGCTCTTGAGCACCGGCCATGGCTTAGGCTTAGGCGTTGGCACAGGGCGAGGCGCGATGGGACGCGGAGGTGTCGGAGCCGGCTTGGGCGTGGGCACTAGGACAGCACTCCGAGAACTCGTTGTCACCATTGAGGAAACCGTCTTCGCCATCGCCACGACTTCGCGTTCCCGATTCGCCTTGCCCATAACTGATATCCTCAGCACCGGCGCCGATTCGTCCCCCAAGGGCGCAAGCGCGACGGAATAGACTCCGCGATCGCCGCCAATCGCTTTGATGACCGCGGCGTGTCCGGCATCTGTCGTGCTGAACTGAACAGGGCCGGTGAAGCCCTTGAAAAGATCCCCTTGCTTTGAGGTGGCCTCCCAGCGCGTGGTTGCGCCCAACTTAGCGGCTTCTCTCATGTCGGCTTGTATGGTTTGCTCGATCATAGTCGATGCAAGCGCGTCGGATGGTGTTGGCGTTACCTCGACGACATAGGCGAAGCCGCCGGCCGTGTAGAGGTCATACATGGCCGAGGTAGGTCTGCCGGAAGAGCTTTGTTGGGTCGCGCTTGGGGGCAGTTTGAGGGAGAACCCCCACTGCGGGGAGGCTATGCTCTTCCATTTGCCCTGCCCAATCACGGCGCAGGAGAGCACACAGCACAAAGCTATATTGAGACAGACAAGTCGGGTTTTCATAGACAGAGAATACCCACCTGATCCCAAGGTTCCACTTCCTCCGGCAAAACGCCTCAACTGCTGCGGGATACCTGGTGTTTCCCCCTCCCCAAGGTGGGAGGGCCGGGGTGGGGTCCTTCCGTTCAATTGAAAATCGTAAATCGCAAGTGAAAATGGCCTTGGGACCGCATGTTTCTTCCTCCCCAAGGTGGGGAGGGCCGGGGTGGGGTCCTTCCCTTCAATTGAAAATCGTAAATCGCAAACTGAAAATGGCCTACACTAGCGTTTCGAGGAAGCCCTTGGCTTCCCGGAAGAGGTAATCATACGCCGCGTCCATTCGGGGTTCGACAACGCTGAGATCGTTGAAAGGAGTAGGATGCTGGACATCCAACTCGACGTAGAGCTGTGTCAGATCGCCAAAAAACGGCTCGATCTTGAGTTCGTGAACCCCGTCCTGGTGAAGCACTATCCGCAGCCCCGCTCCCTGCCTGCCGGGTCCGAGCAGTTCGAGGTTGTTTTTGATAGCGCCGAACGCCGTGTTTTCCAGGAGCTGCGCGGCGTTAGGGCCGTCCGGCACCGGCAAGAAAGCCGTCAGCTTTATGCCGAACGTGGCGAACTGAGGTATGCTCAGCTTGCTCTGCGCAAGCTGGAAAAGATCGACTGACTTCTCCTTGGAGGATTGGAAGTGGTCCACCGTCTCGTTGACCTGCATGCGCGTCGTCTGGATGAAGAAATCGCCCATGGGGTTAGCCATACGCGCGCCATCCGGCAGATGCTGAAGAGTCTGGTAGGGATAGCGTTCGGTGATGTCCGCATAGATGCGGTTCACGTGCGGTGGTTGGAGTTGATAGGGCGGATAAACCAAGCCCACGGTCATTCTTCGGCAGGTTAGCAGTTCAACGTTCACGGGGTTCTCCAAGTCTTGGATCAGTAGTTGATTGTACCTCCACAAGCAGGCTTCGTCAAGGAGCGTCGCCAGGGCAATCTGCTCTTTCATCACGAAAACAAGAAAGGGACCTAATTGCGAAAACGCGAAACGAGCGAAATCGCGAAGAGGATATGAGACCGGGAGAGCCGATTCTAATCTCTCATCCCTAATCTCTAATCCCCTTGTCTGGCTTGACATTCTTTTCCTAGCGCACTATCTTATTCCTACCGGGCAGGTGCCCGAACAGGGGGTTTCAACGATGAGCCAAGTAGATATTCGATCCTACCAGCCGGAGGATTTCCGGGAAGTGCTCTCGCTTCTCGACCGATGCCTGACGGAGGATCCCATCAACAGCGAGTACTTTCAGCGCAAGGTGCTCCTGGACCAGAACTATGACCCGCGCGGCATGCTGGTCGCGTGTGCCGATGGACGGATAGTGGGCTTCATCCTGGGGATGGTGCGCAGGCACAAGATCGAGGACAGCGCGCCTGACTTCGACCGTTCATGGATCACGATTCTGGCGGTGGACGAGGCCTATCGCAGGCAGGGCATCGCGACCCGACTGGTGCAGGCGGTGGAGGCCTACTTCAAGGACAGCAAGTGCACAAGCACGTGGGTAGCGTCGTACGCGCCGAACTACTTCATTCCCGGCGTAGACGTCGCCGCCTATCCCGAGGCGCTGGAGTTCTTCAAGAAAGTGGGCTGGAAGGAAGTCTACCGGCCTCTGGCGATGGATGCCGACCTAGTCCACCTCAAGACCCCCGAATGGGTGCTTGGCAAAGAGAAGAAGCTGATCGAGGATGGAGTCGTTTTCGAGACCTATCGTCCGGAACTGATCCAGCCGCTAATGGATTTCATGCTTGCCGAGTTCCCCGGCGATTGGCAGCGATACGCCCGTGACGCGATGCTCAGGATCACCACCGGCGAATACCAGCCGTCCAACCTGTGGATAGCGCACCTGCGCGGCAAGGTCCTCGGTTTCGTCCAGCACGACAACGTCTGCAGATTTGGGCCGTTCGGGGTCGCTGTGAACGAGCGGGGGCGGGGACTCGGAGCGGTACTCCTGCTCAAGGTCATGCACGTGATGCGCGGCAAGGGCATGCACAACGCGTGGTTCCTCTGGACCGGTGACGATGTCGCCAAGCTCTACGCCGCTGCCGGATTCGTCGAAACCAGACGGTTCGCCGTGCTCAAGAAGCAGTTGTAGAGCGAAGAACAGCTGGCCCACTACAAGGAATGTGTCGGTCCTGTGGTTTGATTGACACCGAAGATGCGAATAATAGAAGTGTGTGGAGCAGCGGTGGGAAGGGTTGGGCGGTGTTTTCGTTTCCACCGAGTTGGGCAATAGAGGTTCCGACGCGGTGTTCACATAAACCGCTTTATTCACTACGGCCAGATACCGCAAGCACTACCGAGGTATCTGTATCGCATGACGAATAATGCGGGATAACCGTAAGAAGGCAGAATCTTCCTTCAGGCCTCGCAGCTTGTTTCTGCGGGGCCTTTGTTCACGTTGGAAGCAAAGCCGCACGAGCGATCGATTGGCCTCTATACGAGCCTACATCGGCTCCGTTTCATACTCATTTGGCGGGCGCTGAGGCTGCTGATTGCTGGCGGAGGTAGGCGGTCTGAGCCGGGGCCCTGCGGCTCTCTGTCCGGCCGCCGCGGACCTGGAAGTGGCGATTGGCGGGTTCAGTTGCTGCGGTGCGACAACGGCGACCGGCGCGCTATCCGGCTGCCGCGCGCTGACGACCCAATAAGCTACGAGGATAAGCACGACTGTTGCGGCCGCGATGATGATGAGCGAAGTGCGCCTGTCCTTGTTACGAACGACGTTGCGGCGATCTTTCTCCGCATCGGCTTGCTTGCGCGCCTTAACTTCCTTCGTGGCGGCTTCGACGTCTTTCCGAAAATCGCCGGCAAGTTTGTCCAGATCGGCATCCAAGTCAAGTCTGTTGCTATCTTTAGGCATTGCGACCCTCTCAAACCCATAAGGAACCGCGGGTGCGGTGTTCCCTATCATTCTACCCCAGTTTTCGGCGAACCTCAAGCCTGAGACCCACCATTTATCTGACGACACAAACCGCCCCAGTGTTTCCGAATCCGCGACAACTAGCGTAGTCAACATGCCTCTATATAGTATTATTGGAACACCGCCGGAGCTTGAAAAGGCCAAATCTCTAATCCCTAATCTCTCATCTCTACTCTCGCCCGTCACTGCACAGCTTTACTATGGCCCCTTGCCTGTGTCATAATATCACGCGGGGAAGACAGCCATCGGGATCGGAAAAGCCGTGAGCAACAACGTAAAGCAGATCGCTAAGACAACCGAGGTAGACGAGCGCTTATCGGCGCTGATGACAAACTCGTCGGCCATAAGCTCGCTCGCGACCGCAGTCGAGGGAACAATCGGCCCCAAGGGTCTCGATTGTATGCTGGTGGACAAGTTCGGCGATGTCACCGTCACCAACGATGGAGCGACGATCCTCGACAAGATCGACACCGTCCACCCCGCCGCACGGATGCTCATACGGACCGCGCGCGCTCAGGAAGACGAGATCGGCGACGGCACCACCACGACTACCATCCTCGCCAGCGCGCTGATCGGCGAGGGCGTCGCGCATGTGTCCCGCGGGGTACCCGTAACCAAGGTCATAGAGGGCATCCGGCTGGGAGTGCGCGAGGCGATCGGGCATGTGCGGTCGTGCGCCACCCCCGTAAAGCTTGACGATGCCGTGCTAAAATCCATCGCGCTTGTAGCCGCCCGTGGCCATGCCGATATATCCGATTTGATCGTAAAAGCCGCCCAATTGACCGGCGAATCCGACCTCCGCCAGCCTGGCCATCGCCTCGCCGACGCCGTGCTCGCCAAAGAGGGCGCCGGGAATGAGGTTTTCGCTGGGATTATCCTCGACAAGCAGCGCGCGAGCAAACAGATGCCGCGCTCCGTGGATAGCGCCTCGGTCCTTGTGATCGACGATGCGCTTGAGCCGCCGGAGATCGAGGACGACGCGCTCGCGACCGAATCGGGCTTTGCCCGGCACGTTGCCCTGCAGGAAGAGTTTAGGGCGAATATCGAGAAGCTCGTGGCGCTGGGCGTGAAGTTCATCGCGGTTGCCAAGGGAATCGACCCTTCCGCCGAGGAGCTGTTCGTGGACGGCGGCGTGTTGGCCGTACGCAGGCTAAGCTCTCGCGATATCGCCAAGCTCGTGGAACTCACCGGCGCGCGCGCGATCAAGCGAGCCGGACTCAAGAAAGATGCGGATGAGCTTAAGGGTTTCCTGGGCAAGTGCGAGAGGGTATACGAGGATGAACGGCTCGACCATATCAGAGTGGTCGGCGGCGATAGCGCTGGTGTGGCGACGGTGCTCGTAGGCGCATCGACGCGCGAGGTCAAGGACGAGCGCGAACGCATAGCGCGCGACGCGGCGGGGGCGGTGCAGACCGCGATTGTCTCGGGCATGGTGCCAGGCGGTGGGGCGGTGGAGATCGCGGCGATGAGGCACGTGCAGTCGCTGCGAGACAGCGTTCGGGGAATGGCTGCCTACGGCGTGGACGCGGTAGTGGCGGCGCTCAAGAAACCGCTTGCGCACATCGTTTCCAACGCTGGGTTCAACCCGCTCGAAAAGGTCGAGGATGTGATCGCGGCCCAGCAGGAGTCGGGCAATCCGGCCCTGGCGGTCGATTGCGATTCGGGCGAGATTGTCGATATGACCGAGTGTGGCGTGGTCGATCCGGCCGGCGTGAAGCTCTACGCGCTGAAGGCTGCCTCGGAGATTGCCGAGGCGATTCTTCGTATAAACACGATCATACGGAAACGCGACGAGTCCGCGCAGCCGATTGCTCAAGATTAGCACCTATCGTCATCCTGAACTTGATTCAGGACCCAAGTCTCGCAAGCAAGTGAGAGGCAGAACATGACCAAGCACGACAAGGAAACTCCAAAGAAGTCACCCATCGAGTTCGAGGCTCCGGTGGAAGATATGGTCGGTCAGGGGGGCCAAGTGGACAAGATGGATTCCGATATTCAGGCTCTTGAGCAGGAGATCGAAGCGCTTCGCAAGAACGCCGAGGATACCCAGAACAGCTATCTGCGGGTTCTCGCGGACTTTGATAACTACCGCAAACGCCAGCGCGAGGAGACTGCTCGTCTCTCCGATTGCGCGCGCGAGGGGCTCCTTCTCAAGCTGCTTCCGATAGTAGACAACTTCGACCGTTCCGTTCAGGCTGCCGAGGCAGAGCACAGCTATGATTCACTGGTCGAGGGCGTGAGTCTGACCCTCAAGCAGATTCATGATATGCTCGAGAAAGAGGGCCTGGAGCCGATAGAGGCTGTGGGACAGGAGTTCAACCCGGAGTTCCACGAAGCCCTGATGCGCGTCGAGACCGATGAGTATCCTGAGAACACGGTCGTCGATGAGCTTGAGAGGGGCTACATCCTCAACGGCAGGGTGCTTCGCCCGGCACGCGTACGCGTAGCCGCGTCACCGTAGGCCGATTGCCACGTCGCGGAATGGGTGTCGGATCAAGTCCGGCATGACGAGGCATCGGAGTCCAACCCAAGGACTACTTGTGCTTGGAGGACGCGAACCTCGCTGCTTGCTTCTGCAACTGGGATTGAGCCTGGGAAATGGCGCTCATTGCTCTCCGAATCTGCGTGCTGGCTTCGTCAAGCCGCGACAGAGTGTCCTTGGCAGGCACTGATCCCGTTTGCGCGGCAGCCGCGGCGGCAGTGATTGCGGTCTTCTGAGTGAGAAGCCCGCTTGTGAGGTTCCCTTTGGCTTCAGCAAGGCCTGGAGGCGCCGAGAGCGCATTGATGTCCTTCAGCGCAAGGTCGGTCTTTCCGGCTTCTCCAATGGCTTTCGCCGCAGCCTTATTGCCGGAGCGTATAGCGCTCCTGAGGCCGGCGGCTTCGGCATCAGCCTTGGCCATCAGCTTGGAGACCTGGTTTCGATATTTCGACACCGCATTGAGCTGGGACACGACCAGCTTATCCCCGGCTTGCCCGGTAGTGTCTACTATGACATTGGATTCGTTCTGGGACTGGCGAACCGGGGCCATGATGGCCATTCCGATGAGAACCAGCACACCCGCGATACCCAGCAGCACCAGGACTCCGCTCGGACCCCGCTGCTTGCGGGTCGGCTGCGGCAGCCTGGGATTTGGACGGTATTCCACGCCGGGCTCCGGCGCTTCCTCGTCATCGTCGTATTCCATAGCGACGGGCTGCGCCGGCGCGGGGATAGTTTCAGGCGGAGTGCTTTCGACCGGTGCCTGCGGTGAAGCTTCGGCGCGGGCTGAGAGATCCTGCGTGACAGGGCTCTTGTCTGCATCTACGACTTCGTTGTAGATCTCTTCGGCGAGTGACTTGGGCTGGCGTCCTCCCTTTCGCGCAGTGGGGGTCTCTAGCCTGGAAACGTCAGCATCCTGAGCGCCGTCGAAGGGCGCTGACGTTTCGCTTGCATGCACAGCGGGAGGCGCGGGTCGTGCCGAAGGCTCGACGCGGTTTACTTGGGTGCCCGTGAGGAACTCGATCTGCGCCGCAAACGCCTCAGCCCTCTTCACGCGGCCTGGACCCGAGAACACCACCACGTTGCCGGGAGTTCCATTTTGAGCCGAAGTGTCGCTGCCCTCCGCGCAGATCTGGATGACCGCGCCGAGCGGCCCCTTGCGGAGGTTCACCGAGGTGACCGTCTGGAGGTCAAACGCGCTTACTTTGTGCCCATCCAGCTCGCCGGTGGCGGCAAAACCCGCCTTAGCGACCAAAATGCGCGATTTGGTGAGCGCTATTGCCTGTCCCTGGTCGCCGGTTTCCTGAGCAACCAGTTGTTCCCCGCTCGTTAAGGCGGCATCAAGCGCTTGCGCCAACCGCTCGTCGAAGTCCCCGCCGGGAATGTCGTTCGCAGAGGTCATTGTAAAACTACCCCACAAGAGTCCGATGAGTGCATAGGTGGTCCGTCCGGCCATGGGATCATGCGAAACGCTTAATCCGTGGCCGCACGGAGGCTATACTTATCTTCGGCGAATTGTGGGTTTGGCTGGAGCGGTAATGGGACCAGTTTCCGCGGTAAATACGCCCACTTCTCCAAAGCGGCTTGCCTCAACTGCAGTCTGTTTGCACGCGAGAATTGGGGCATTTTGGCAAAACAGACTCGTGCTCAGCTTGAGCGTGGGGAGAGTTTGTTTTGCGCGATTAGTATCAGTTGGCGGGCCCCGCCCTGGTTGAGGGTTGAGAGTTTATGGTTGAGAGACTGAACACTGTGGACACGCTGAGACCTCCGTCAGGACAGTTGAGAGTTGATGGTTTAGGGTTGAGAGAAGGGACAGATGGATCGACATCGACGGTAAGGGAGGGGCGCCTTAGAATTCCTCTCCCATAATTATAAGACGACAACTCGGCCCTTTTTACACGCCGAAAACGGTATATTTCGGTTAAATGTTGTTAACAGGTAGTGTAGAGCTGAGAGCAGAGGGCAGAGAGCCTGGAATGGAGGGGTATCGCGGAGGCGCGGAAGGGGGATGAGGACGGAGAAGGGATGCTGCGCTGTTGGGGTCAGATTCGGAATCTGACCCCGGAGGGCAATCCGGCGATCTGTGATTGCCCTGTCTCGCTTGAGGTTCGTGAATGTGAGATCGTTGCGATCATCGGGCCGAACGGCGCGGGGAAATCCACGGTCCTGAAATGCGTGTGCGGTCTGCTGCCTGCTTGGAGTGGCAGTGTCGAGTTCTCCGGCGATTCGATCAAGGAGTCAACTCCCGCGCGCAATGTCGCCCGTGGGATAACGTACTGCCCGCAGGGCAGTCGGGTCTTTGCCGATCTTACGGTGCGGGAGAACCTGGAGATCGGTGGATTTCAGCTTCCCAGAAACGTGCTGAGGCAGCGCGTGGACGAGGTATGCCGGCTCTTCCCGGCCTTGAACACCCGCTTCCGAGTAGAAGCCGGCAGACTCAGCGGCGGCGAACAGCAGATGCTGGCCGTTGCGAGGGCGCTGATGCCCCGGCCAAAGCTTCTGATGCTGGATGAGCCATCGCTGGGGCTTTCCCCTAACCTGATCAAAGAACTCTTCGCCAAGATCGTGGAGATCAACCGGGAGACCGGTGTGGCCGTGCTGATAGTGGAGCAGAAGGTCCGCGAGGTCCTCGGCATCTCCCACCGGGTCTACTCGCTCAAGCTTGGGGAAGTGGCATTTGCGGGCGAAGCCGAAGACCTTCGGGCAAACCCCGACGAGCTTAAGCCGTTGTTTCTCTAGGTCGTGGACAGCCACGGCGTGCTCAAGACCCGGCCCATGTCGTCGTAGTGCGTTGTGCTGCT
>Ga0209638_1002550_pt1 | contig 11152 bp, 11 predicted proteins | sample BarGraNGADG00211_FD_184490 | JGI IMG/M metagenome (GOLD analysis project Ga0209638, IMG submission 184490) | Arctic peat soil microbial communities from Barrow, Alaska - Barrow Graham LP Ref core NGADG0002-211 (SPAdes) (version 2) | ecosystem: Environmental > Terrestrial > Soil > Wetlands > Peat... | reverse complement strand
GAGCTCGCGCGAGGAGTATGGCTTCGTGACGTAGTCGTCGGCGCCGAGCTCGAGGCCGACGACCTTGTCGATCTCGCCGTCCTTCGCGGTCAGCATGATCACCGGGACGTTGCTGCGTTGCCGGATGTGCCGGCAGACCTCCATGCCGCTGAGCCCGGGCAGCATCAGGTCGAGCAGGACGAGGTCCGCGCCACCGCGGTCGAACTCCTTCACGGCATCCGTCCCGGTCGAGACGGCCGCGACGTCGAAGCCCTCCTTGCGCAGCAGGTACGTCAGCGGATCGCGGTAGGACTCCTCGTCCTCCACCACCATGATGCGGGTCACTTCGATACTCCCTTGTCGGAGGCAAAGTCGGAGGAGCGTTCGGACGATCGGGCCGGGCGTGGCAACACGGCCCCCGCGCTCGTGCCGGACGCGTCCGGGGAGGAGGCCGAGGGCAACCGGAGGGTGAAGGTCGAGCCGTGCCCGAGCCGGGACCAGAGCACGATGTCACCGCCGTGCTCGAGCGCGATGTGCTTGACGATGCTGAGCCCGAGACCGGTGCCCCCGGTCTCCCGTGAGCGCGCGTCGTCGACCCGGTAGAACCGCTCGAACACGCGCGACTGGTCCTCTGGCGCAATTCCGATCCCGCTGTCCACCACGGCGACCTCGACCAGCGCGTCGCGGTCCCGCACCGACACGGCAACGCGCGACCCTGGGTCCGAGTACGACACGGCATTGTCGAGCAGGTTCCGCAGCGCTGTGACAAGCATGTCCCGATTGCCATAGACGATCGAGCCTGGGGCCGAATCGTGCTCGAGGGTGACGTTCTTGGCGGTGGCGACGGTCGCGGCCCGGTCGACCGCCTCCGCGACGACGGCGTCCAGGTCCACCTTCTCCAGCTCGCCCAGCGGGTTGGCGACCTGGAGCCGGGACAGCTCGATGATCTCCTTGACGAGCGTCGCGAGCCGCGTCGCCTCGACCCGGATCCGCGCCGCGAACCGGCGCACCGCCTCCGGGTCGTCCGCCGCGCCCTCGACCGTCTCGGCCAGCAGCGTCAGCGCACCGACCGGTGTCTTCAGCTCGTGCGAAACGTTCACGACGAAGTCGCGCCGGATCTCCTCGAGCCGCCGGGCCTCGGTCCGGTCGTCGGCAAGGACCAGGACATGGTGCTGACCGAGCCGGGCGATGCGGACCTGGAGGACGACCGTGCCGGCACCGAGCGGTCCGCGCGGAAGCTCGTACTCGCCATCGTGCACGACGCCGGTCCGCCGCACGTCGCCGGCGAGGCGTTCGAGCTCGGCATGGGCGAGGTGGCCGCCCCGGACGAGTCCGAAGGCGTGCGCCGCCGCGCTGGCCCGGACCGTGCGGTCGTCGTCGTCGAGAACGACGGCGGCTGAACGCAGGACGGCGAGGACATCGGTGACGCCGGGGTCGAGCGGCGCGAGCTCTGCCGTCGCTGCGGGCGGAACCCGTCGGCGCGCCGCCAGCCAGAAACCGAGCAGCGCTCCGAGCATGATGCCGCCCAGCGCGACACCCACCAGAAGGATCCCCTCGGTCACGGTGTCAGACTACGGTGGGTCGCAAGGTACGCACGGACGCCTTCGCGCAGCGCACGCGGAGCACGGGGGCAATGTTCACGTCCGGGACGCGAACCGTTCATTGCCGGGTGAGACGGTGTGCCCGCACACCACGGGAGAGGGTTTCGATGCGGACGATCTTCATTGCCGAGCTCGCCCAGCTCGGCGACGACCTGGTGACCATGAGCCGCTTGGTCGAGACGGCGGTCTCGACCGCGGGGACGGCACTGCTCACGGCGGATCTGACGCTCGCCGAGTCGGTCATCGCGGGCGACGCGGCGATCGACGCGCTCGAAGGTCAGATCGACGAGCGGTGCATCCAGATCCTGGTGAAGCAGCAGCCCGTCGCCCGGGACCTCCGGATCGTCGTCACGGCGCTGCGGATGACGGCCTCGCTCGAGCGGATGGGCGACCTGGCCCAGCACATCGCGGCGGTCGCGCGCCTGCGCTACCCGGCGAACGCGGTCCCAGGGCCGATGGTGCACACGTTCGCCGAGATGGTTGATGCCGCCGTCCGCGTCGCGCGCCGGACGACCACGCTGCTCGAGACGCACGACCTCGAGCTGGCAGCCCAGATCGAGGCCGACGACGACACCCTCGACGACCTCCACGCGAAGACGTTCACCAGCGTGCTCGAGCCGGCGTGGGGCGGCGCGCCGCAAGAGGTGATCGACGTGACGCTCGTGGGGCGCTATCTCGAGCGTTTCGGTGACCACGCGGTCTCGATCGCCCGGCGCATCGTGTACCTGGTCACCGGTGGCGCGACGGACGCCCGGAGACGGATCTAGCCGAGGACATCACGAAGGGCCCCGCCGGTGATAGGAGGGGCCCTTCGTGATGCGTCGTGCGCCGGCGCTCGTCCAGTCGGTCAGCGACCCTGGTTCGCGACCGCCTTGATGGACTCCGCCGCAGCCTCGGGGTCGAGGTACAGACCACCCCTGACCGTCGGCTTGAGGTTCTCGTCGAGCTCATAGAGCAGCGGGATGCCAGTAGGGATGTTGATCCCGGCGATCGTCGCGTCGTCGACGTGGTCCAGGTACTTGACCAGCGACCGGATCGAGTTGCCGTGGGCGGCGACGAGGACGGTCTTGCGCTCGAGCAGGTCCGGCACGAGTGCGGACTCCCAGTAGGGCAGGGCCCGGCCCAGCACGTCCTTGAGGCACTCGGTCCGCGGGATCGGCTCACCGGCGTAGCGCGGGTCGGTGTCCTGAGAGAACTCCGAGCCGATCTCGACCGGCGGCGGCGGGACGTCGTACGACCGGCGCCAGAGCATGAACTGCTCCTCGCCGTAGGTCTGCAGGGTCTCCTTCTTGTCCTTGCCCTGCAGCGCACCGTAGTGACGCTCGTTGAGGCGCCAGCTCCGCTTGACCGGGATCCAGTGCCGGTCCGCCACGTCCAGCGCCAGGTTCGCGGTCGCGATCGCGCGCCTCAGCACGGAGGTGTGCACGACGTCAGGCAGCAGGCCGGCGTCGACCAGCAGCTGGCCGCCGCGCTTGGCCTCCTCGACGCCCTTCTCGGAGAGCGGCACGTCCACCCAACCGGTGAACAGGTTCAATGCGTTCCACTGGCTCTCGCCGTGGCGCAGCAGTACGAGTTTGTAGGTCATGCGTCCAATCCTGCCGCATCGTGGTAGCAGGGGTGCAGGGACCTACGTCACGAGGTGGCTGCGACCGCGCCGCGATGCGAGCCGGCGTACGCGTAGACGTCGAGCATCGCGTCCGCGGCCGCGTCCCAGCTGAACCGCTCGGCGCGGCGCTGAGCCTCGACCCCGAGGGTGAGGCGGCGAAGGTCGTCCGCGAGCAGCTCGGCGAGCCGGTCCGCCCATACCACCGGGTCGTGACCGTCGACGAGGATCCCGGTCAGGCCGTGCTCGACCACGGTACGCAGGCCGCCGACCGCGGCCGCGATCACCGGCGTCCCGCTCGCCTGCGCCTCGGCGGCCACCAGCCCGAAGGTCTCGTTGTACGACGGCATGGCGACCAGATCCGCGGCGCGGTACCAGCGGGCCAGCTCGGTCCGCGCCACCGGCGGCAGGACCGTCACCCGATGCCCCACGCCCAGCGTCTCGGCCAGGGCTTGCAGCTCGCGGACCGCAGTCGGCCGCCCGCTGGGACCGCCGAGGACGACGAGGTGCGGTACCTCGCGCCCGGTTGCGGCCAGCACACCGAGAGCGCGAACCAGCACTTCGGGTCCCTTGAGGGGTTGGACCCGACCGGCGAACAGCACGAGGTGGCCCGACTCCGGCAGGCCCAGCAGACGACGCAGCTGGGCCCGGGTGCGGGACTCGGACTGGAACAGCGCCAGGTCCACCCCGGGCGGCACCACGAACACCCGGCTCGGGTCCGCGCCGTAGTACTCCATCAGCGCCGAGCGCTCGTCGTCGGTGCTGGCCACCAGGGCGTCCGCCACGTCGACGAGCTGTTGCTCACCGATCAGTCGACCCGCCGGCTCGGGCTCGTCGCCCGGGGCGAGCGCGGCGTTCTTGACCGCGGCGATCGTGTGCATCGTGTGCACCAGTGGCACGTCCCAGCGGTCGGCGGCGAGCCAACCGACGTGACCGGACAACCAGTAGTGGGAGTGCACGACGTCGTACCAGCCCTCGGTCCGACCGGCCTCGGCCCGCAGCACACCGGCGGTGAAAGCGCACAGCTGGCCGGGGAGGTCGTTCTTCGCCAGACCCTCGAACGGACCCGCCGAGATGTACCGGACGGTGACCCCGTCGGCGAGCCGGACACTCTCCGCGAGGCTCGATGCGGTCGCGCGGGTGAAGATCTCGACCTCGCTGCCGCGCCGGGCGAGGGCGCGAGCGAGGTCCGCGACATATACGTTCATCCCGCCCGCGTCGCCGGTGCCCGGCTGGTCGAGGGGCGAGGTGTGCACCGAGAGCATCGCGATCCGCGGCTGCCAGCGGCTCATCGCTCTCCTCCTTCGCCCGTCGTCATGTCCCCTCCTCGGGGATCACGCACGCGGGACTCGGAAGGTCCAACCGCCCCAGCACCGTCGGCATTCCTGGGCCGTCCGGCCGGTCCGCCAAGGGTCGTGCACCGGGCTGCCCCGAGTCGCGGGCGAGAACGACCACACCCCCGCCGGTCTGGTCGGCGACGATCATCCGATCGTCCTCGAGCGCGAAGTGCCGCGGCCAGGTGCCACCCGAGTCCACCTCGCCCGCGGGCTGCAGCCCACCGTCGTCGGTCACCTCGAACTCCGCGACGACGTCCGCGCCGCGGACCGAGACGACCAACCGTCCGCCGCAGCGGGCGACATGCGCCGGCAGCACCCGCTGTCCGCTCCGGAGGCCGGCGACACACGCCGGGAGCACGGCTACCCGACTCGCTGTGCCGCGGGCGTCGTCCCAGCGCAGCACGTGCAGGGTGACGTCGAGCTCGCCGACGACGTACAGGGCGCCCTCGGGGCCGAATGCGAGGTGACGCGGGCCGGTGCCGGCCGGCAGCCGCGCGGCGATGCCGGCGACGACGAGGCAACCGTCCGGCGTGACCCGGTAGCGACGCAGCTCGTCCGTGCCGAGGTCCACCACCAGCACCCAGCGTCCGGACGGCGTGACTGCCGCGAAGTGGGCGTGCGGACCCTCCTGACGGGCCGGCTCGGCTCCGGAGCCCTGGTGACCGAGGACCGCCGTCGGCTCACCGCGCTCGAGGGCGACCCGGTCGAAGCGGCCGTCGGGCTCGAGCAGCACCGTGGCGATCGAACCGGAGGCGTAGTTGCACCCGTAGAGCGCGCGACCGGCCGGGTGGACCAGAACGTGGCAGGGCTCCCCGCCGCCGCTGGAGAGCGTGCCGAGCGGATCGAGCCGGCCGCCCGCTCCGATCGCCCACGCGCTGAGCCGGCCCTCGGGCGCGATCTCGTTCGCGGCGTACAGGACCGGTTGGTGCGGGTGACGGGCCAGGAAGGAGGGCGCCGGAGTGACGGCCGCGAGCGCCGAGCCGACGGGGCTCCCGTCCGGCGCGAGCTCGACGCGCCAGATGCCCTCGCCCTGACCGACGGGGGTTCCGAATCCTGCGGCGGGGTAGGTCCCCACCCAGTAGGCCTTGGTCTCGGACACTCGCCGAGTCTAGGTGTCGGCGCGCGTCTGCCCGCGCTCCACCCATGACGCCGGGTCCGCGATCAGACGGCGCAGGATGGCCTGCGCACCGCCGACCATCGCTGCGCGGGCGCCGACCGTGGCCGCTCGCAGCGTGACGCTCGCCCACGGGGCGGAGAGGACGCGCGCTCGGAGCTGCTCGCTGACCGCGTGGAACAGGTACGGCTCGAGCGGCGCGTAGAGCCCGCCGAGGACGATGTGGTCCACGTCCACGAGGTTGACGAAGTTCGCGATGGCCACGCCCAGGGCTTGACCGGCGTCGGCGATCGACCGCAGCGCGCGTTCGTCTCCACGCTCGGCGGCGTCGAGCAGGACGCCGATCGGCTCGTCGGTGGACAGGCCCGCACCGAGCATCAGTGCGTCCTTCCCGGCGAATCGTTCGAGACACCCGGTGGACCCGCAGCTGCAGCGTGGGCCGCGCGGGTCGACGACCGTGTGGCCGATCTCGCCGCTCCACCCGTGCCCGCCGTGGTAGACCTCGCCGTTCAGGACGATGGCCGCGCCGATCCCGATGTCCCCGGACACGTACAGGAAGGTGTCGGTCTCGCCGTCCGCGGTGGCCTCCGCGCGCGCGGCGAGGTTCGCCTCGTTGGCCAGGCGAACCGGGAGGCCGCGGAAGACCGCGTGCTCGCGAAGCATCAGGCCCACGTCCAGGTCGCGCCAGCCGAGGTTCGGTGCGTGCCGCAGCGGACCGCTCCGGCTGTCGACCAGGCCGGGCAGCGCCACGCAAGCACCGACGACGCGGATCCCGTCGTTCTGCAGATCCGTCACGACCTCGGCCGCGAGCGCGGCAACCCGGGCCAGCACCAACCGCGGGTCGCTGTTGCGGAAGTCGCCGGTGACCATCCGCTCGGCCACCTGCTCGCCCGCCAGGTCGAGCGCGCACACGCCCAGGTAGTCGACGTTCACCTCGATCCCGATCGCGGCGATCGTCCCCGAGGCGGGTGCCAGCGGAATGGCGGGGCGGCCGGCCCGTTGCGGCGTGAGGGGCTCCAGCTCGCGGATCAGCTCCGCGCGGAGCAAGCGATCGACGAGCACCGAGACGGTCGCGCGGGTGAGGCCGGTGGCGGTCGCGATGTCGGCTCGCGACGGCGGTGACGTCGCCTCGAGGATGTAGCGCAGCACCAGGGTCAGATTGTGCACGCGGAGACTGGCTTGGCGAGCCGCGCTGCGATCGCCGGCCCTCTTCCCGCTCGAGCGCGCCGGTCTGCGCGCCGGGCTCGGCCCCGTGGACATGGCCTTGACCCTAGCGCGTCCCGGGCATAAGTTCAGCGCTATTACAAATTCTCGATGAGGAGAGCCACCATGCCCGCAGTCGCCACCCGTGAGGACCACTTCTCCTTCGGTCTCTGGACCGTCGGCTGGCAGGCTCGTGATCCGTTCGGCGACCCGACCCGCGGTCCTCTCGACCCGATCGACGCCGTCCGCCACCTGGGCGAGCTCGGCGCGTGGGGGGTCACCTTCCACGACGACGACCTCGTCCCGTTCGGTTCCGATGCGGCAACCCGCGACCGGATCATCGCCGCCTTCCGCACGGCCGTGTCCGACGCCGGCATGGTCATCGAGATGGTGACCACGAACCTGTTCACCCATCCGGTCTTCAAGGATGGCGGCTTCACCTCGAACGACCGCTCGGTGCGCCGCTACGCGCTGCGCAAGGTGCTCCGCAACATCGACCTGACCGCCGAGCTCGGTGCCCGGATGTTCGTGATGTGGGGCGGCCGCGAGGGCAGCGAGTACGACGGCTCCAAGGACATCAAGGCCGCGCTCGACCGCTACCGCGAGGGCGTCGACACGGTCGCGGCGTACATCAAGGCGAAGGGCTACGACCTCAAGATCGCGCTCGAGCCGAAGCCGAACGAGCCCCGCGGTGACATCCTGCTGCCGACCGTCGGTCATGGCTTGGCCTTCATCGCCGAGCTCGAGCACGGCGATATCGTCGGCCTCAATCCGGAGACCGGGCACGAGCAGATGTCGGGCCTGAACTTCACCCACGGCATCGGGCAAGCGTTGTGGGCGGGCAAGCTGTTCCACATCGATCTGAACGGCCAGCGCGGCATCAAGTTCGACCAGGACCTGGTGTTCGGCCACGGCGACCTCACCTCGGCGTTCTTCACGGTCGACCTTCTCGAGAACGGCTTCCTGAGCGGCGGACCCCGGTACGACGGCGCTCGCCACTTCGACTACAAGCCGTCCCGCACCGAGGGCTTCGACGGTGTCTGGGCCTCGGCCGAGGCAAACATGCGCACGTATCTGCTGCTCAAGGAGCGGGCCCAGGCGTTCCGCGCCGATCCGGAGGTCCAGGCTGCGCTCGCCACCTCGCTGGTCGCCGAGCTCGCCGTCCCGACGCTGTCCCCGGGCGAAACCCTGACCGACCTGCTCACCGACCGGAGCGCCTTCGAGGACTTCGATCCGGACGCCACCGCGGAACGCTCCTACGGGTTCGTCCGGCTCAACCAGCTCGCGATCGAGCATCTGCTCGGCGCCCGCTGAACGATCACCGATGACTCTCGTAGCCGGCGTTGACTCGTCAACGCAGTCATGCAAGGTAGTCATCCGGGACGCCGCCACGGGTGCGCTGGTGCGCTCCGGACGGGCCCCGCACCCGGACGGCACCGAGGTACACCCGGACCACTGGTGGTCGGCGCTGCAGAACGCACTGGCAGCGGCCGGCGGGCTCGACGACGTCGCGGCACTCGCCGTCGGCGGTCAACAGCACGGCATGGTCGCTCTCGACGCGGATGGCACCGTGATCCGACCGGCGCTGCTGTGGAACGACACCCGCTCGGCGCAGGCTGCCGACGACCTTGTCGACGAGCTCGGCGGCGGCGACGAAGCTGCGGGTCGCAAGGCGTGGGCCGACGCGGTCGGTTCGGTTCCGGTGGCAGCATTCACCGTCACCAAGCTGCGCTGGCTGGCCCAGCACGAGCCGGAGAATGCCGCTCGGGTCGCCGCGGTCGCACTGCCGCACGACTGGCTGACCTGGCGCCTCGCCGGACACCCGTCCGGACCGGGGTCGCTCGATGCTCTCACCACGGACCGCTCGGACGCCTCCGGTACCGGCTATTACTCGGCCGCTGCGGGAACCTACCGGCACGACCTGCTCGAGCTCGCGCTGGGGCACGACGCGGTGCTGCCGCGGATCGTCGACGCGAACGCCCAGGCCGGACGGACTGCGTCCGGCGTCGTGCTCGGTGCTGGCGCCGGCGACAACGCAGCGGCGGCTCTCGGCCTCGGTATGCGGAGCGGGGACGTGGCGATCTCGATCGGCACCTCCGGCGTCGTCTCGGCCGTCTCACCCGTGGCGACGAGGGATCCGTCCGGTCTGGTCACCGGCTTCGCGGACGCCAGCGGTCGGTTCCTGCCGCTCGCGTGCACCCTCAACGCGTCGCGGGTTCTCGATGCCGCCGCCCGGATGACGGGTTCCGACTACGTCGAGCTCAGCCGGCTCGCGCTGAGCGCGCCCGCCGGTGCCGACGGACTGGTCCTGGTCCCGTACCTGGAGGGCGAACGGACCCCGAACAAGCCGGACGCGACCGGGGCGCTGCACGGGATGCGACTCGCGAACACCACGCAGGCGCACCTGGCCCGGGCCGCGGTCGAGGGGATGCTCTGCCTCCTCGCCGATGGCCTGGACGCGCTGCGCGAGCAGGGGGTCCCGGTTGAGCGTCTCTGGCTGATCGGCGGTGGCGCGCAGTCCGAAGCAGTGCGGCGGATCGCGCCGGCCGTGCTCGGCATGGACGTCCACGTGCCGCCGCCGGGCGAGTACGTGGCGGACGGCGCGGCGCGGCAAGCAGCGTGGGCCCTGGTCGGCACGGCCGATCCGCCCTCCTGGGACGCGGCGCCCGTCGCTGTCTACTCGGCCACGCCGGTGCCGCTGGTCCGGGAGCAGTATGCCGCGGTCCGCGAGCTCACCGCGCGACAGCCCGCCTGACGCGACTGACGCGACAGCCTTCGTCGTGGTCTGATCGAGTGTCCCTCTCTCGTCGAGCGACCGGCACGTCGTCGTACCGACCGGAGCCTCCAAACCGTGACAAAGGGTCCGGCTGGGGCGCGATCGAAAGGATACGAGCCGGTCGTCCGCTGCGCGCGGGGAGGACCTGCTTCAAACGTTTGGGCAAGTGAGCGAGGGTCAGCGGACAAGGCCGGCCGCGACCTCGTCGGCCCAGCGCTCGATCACCGCGCGGTCCCGCAGGTCGCGCCTCACGCCGGACGATCCCGCCTTCGGGTCGACGCCACCGAAGACTGCGACGGAAACGGGCTTCAGCCAGTCGTACCGCGCGAGTGCTCGATCGAGCTGCACTCGAGAACGTTGCCAGGACTCCTCGGTATCGGCCCACGGGCCCATTGCGAAGACGGCGACCGGGACGCCGGTCAACTCGGCGCGATTCCGCCGAAGGAACCGATGGGCGTCACGGTGCCAACGCCCCGCGTAGAGCGCCCCGCCGATCACGACCAGGTCCCGGCGGGCGGAACGATCCCTCACGAGCGCGGAGCGGCCCTGCGCGAGCTCGACATGGGGGTCGTGCTCGCGCAGGCACTCCGCGATCCAACCCGCGACCTCTGCCGTGGATCCGTTCTTCGAACCGAAGACGACAGTCGTCCCTGGCATGTCGCGGTCGTGCCCTTCATCCGGCAGCGCCGGCGGAAACCGACGCGCCTAGTGTGCCGCGTCGAAGGCGGCCTTGATCTCCGCCGAGATGCGTCCGCGCTCGCTGACGGTTCTACCCTGGCTGCGGGCCCACTCGCGAACCGCTGCGGCAGAACCGCTGCGACCCGCGCTGGAGCGTCGGCCTCGGCTCGCCCGCCCGCCGACGCGGCGAGCGTGACCTACCCACGAAGCGTGCGACTCGCGCAGCTTCGCAGCGTTCGCGTGGGACAGATCGATCTCGTAGGAGACGCCGTCCAGGGCAAACGTGACGGTCTCGGTAGCGGTTCCGCCGTCCAGATCGTCGACAAGAATAACCTGCACCTTCTGTGCCATGTCTTCCTCTCCCTATCAACCCGATTCGTGCGACCGGGCGGTGACCCGTCAATCATCGCACGTGGATTCTGGCATGCGGACCACATCCGTGCAACAAATACCCGAAGGAGGCAGGGCCGGGGCCCGCGTAACGACGCTCAGGAATCCTCGACCTGAGCCGCGCCCGCGGCGTCATCGAGCTTGGCGAGGGCCAACCGCTCGCGGCGGTCGGCCTGGACAAGGGAGCGGATCACGATGAAGAACAGGAATCCGACGCCGACCGAGGGCAGAAGACCGGCGAGAATCTGGACGGCGAGGCTCACGTCGAAGATCCTACGTCGTCCTCAGTGCAAGGGCTTCACGAGCGGGAACAGGATCGTCTCGCGGATTCCGAGGCCGGTCAGCGCCATGAGCAGCCGGTCGATCCCCATCCCCATCCCGCCGCTCGGCGGCATCGCGTACTCCATCGCGGTCAGGAAGTCCTCGTCGACCCGCATCGCTTCGTCGTCGCCCGCGGCAGCGAGCAGCGCC
>Ga0209638_1002549_pt1 | contig 11154 bp, 8 predicted proteins | sample BarGraNGADG00211_FD_184490 | JGI IMG/M metagenome (GOLD analysis project Ga0209638, IMG submission 184490) | Arctic peat soil microbial communities from Barrow, Alaska - Barrow Graham LP Ref core NGADG0002-211 (SPAdes) (version 2) | ecosystem: Environmental > Terrestrial > Soil > Wetlands > Peat... | reverse complement strand
TGGCAGGCCATGGAGCATCCTCAAGTTTTGATGCTAATTCAAGTGTCCAATACATATTTTCCTGATTAAGTTAAGCTTTAAACAAAGTTTGCAAATATATATAATATTTTACTTAAAAAGCAATACCCATTTTAAGTTTTTTAACATCTCAAACTGTCCACTTAATCTCTTCAATATCAAGCTCTAAGGCTAATTTTCTTGACAATACGAACAGAAAATCTGAAAGACGGTTAAGAAATTTATTCACAATTTCAGGCGATTCTTCAGTTTTATTTAGCCTTGAAATTGCCCTTTCTGCCCTACGGCATACACATCGGGCTATATGACAATGTGATACGAGAATATTTCCTCCCGGAAGAATGAAATTGTTCAATTTAGGAAGTGTTTCTTCCATCATGTCAATTTCTTTTTCAATAACTGATATGCAGTCAGTATCAGGCAATATCCTTCTACTATCAGAGTTTTGGCTGTCATACGCAAGTGCAGCAGCACATTTCATAAGCTGGCTCTGTATATAAATCAGAAGCTCTTTGCGGTGTTGATTTTCTTTGTAATCCCTTAAAAGACCAATCCATGCAATAAGCTCATCAACTGAACCATATGCTTCAACACGTATTGAATGTTTTGGAACCCTCCTGCCTCCCGACAATGAAGTTGTACCATCGTCTCCTGTAAGGGTATAGATCTTCATAATAAAGTAAAAAGTACAAAGGAAAAAGGTTTAATCAAGACAAAAGACAAAAGGAAAAAGACAAAAGTGAAATCAAGAATAAGGAAAAAGTGAAAACAAGAAATAATATAATCCGGGAAAATTACTTTAAGCCTTTTTATAGTTTTCGTTCCTATAGTCCTGGGCAATCTCCCCGTCAAATAACCTTATTATTCGGGCAGCATGTTTGGCTATATCCTCTTCATGAGTAACCACAATTACGGTATTCCCTTTTTTATGAATTGCATCCAGCAACCCCATAATATCGATTGAAGTTTTGCTATCGAGGTTACCTGTGGGCTCATCTGCAAGTATAATTGACGGTTTGTTTACAAGGGCTCTGGCAATTGCAACGCGCTGACGTTGTCCTCCTGACAATTCATTTGGCTTATGAGTCATCCTGTCTGCAAGGCCTACCTGTTCAAGGGTTTCAACTGCAACTTTTTCCCTGTCAACTTTAGGTACCCCGGCGTATATTAATGGTAAAGTAACATTCTCCAGTGCAGAATATCTTGGAAGCAGGTTAAATGTCTGAAAAACAAATCCAATCTCCTTATTCCGGATTTCTGCGAGATAATCATCTTCCATTTTACTCACATCAGTACCATTAAGAATGTAACTTCCGCTGGATGGAGTATCCAGACATCCAAGAAGGTTCATCAGAGTAGATTTCCCTGAACCCGATGGTCCCATGATTGCCACGTATTCATTCCTCTCAATATTAATGCTTACTGAACGCAAAGCTCTCACGATCACTGATCCTACCTGATAATTCTTAACAATATCGTGAATCTCAATTACTTTCTCCATACGATTTAATTTTGAATTTCCGAAATTAGATTAAATATGTCAAATAATAAATTTTAAATACTTAATTTTTATTAATATCTGATTATATAGTCATTATGATTTATTCCCTCCCTGAAAAATAGAATTCCCATCCTGAATATATCAATACTGACAGAAACCTTTTCATGAAGTTTAATTTCGTTCCAGGCCTCTGCCATCTCTCTTGAATAGTTAATATCATCAATTATAATAACTGTTTTGCTATCAGAGAGTTCAGCCATTTCGTTGAAATATTTCAGTACCGGCTCTTTCCGGTGATTCCCGTCAATAAAGACCATTCCCGGCTTGATGCCATTAATTGCATAACCAGGAAGAATATTGTCAAATGCACCTACTAAGGCTGTAATATTTTTAAGACCAGCTTCAATGAAATTTTGTTTTGCAATTTCTGCTATTTCAGGACAACCCTCTATTGTAGAAACTGTTACATCTTCTCTGGATGCAGCCATGTACATTGTACTTATTCCAAAAGAAGTTCCCAACTCAATTATCAGTGGTTTACCGAACTCAGCAGCCATATTTGACAATAGGACGCCATATTTCAGGGGAACCGGTGACCTTCTTGCTATATCTGACACTTTTTTAAGGTTTGTTTTCAATAATTCTGATCGTGAACCAAGATCCTTAACAAATATAGTTCGCTTGTCAGAGATCAATTTCTTTCGGGCTTGTTCAACAGTAAAGACAATATCAGGATCAATTTTATTCCTGAATACCCTTGACACAAGATCAAAAACAAATGGACTATGAATTCCATGTCCCCTCCTGTGGTGCGATAGTAGAATGTATTTCAGATATTTGACTATTCGGAAAAAAATCATCTCGGTAATGAAATTATAATTAGGACAGCTTTTCAAAAATACGTATTTTCGGATATATTTTGAATTACTTTTTTCAATAATGAGTTTACCGGAGTTTCTTGATACCGACATTACCTATCTACTGGGAGTCGGCCCCAAAAGGGCGGAATTGCTTAATAAAGAGTTGAGCATTTTTACATTCCGTGATCTGCTGTATTATTTTCCATACAAATATATTGACAGAACCAGGTTTTATAAGATTTCTGAACTTGATCCTGACCTTCCATTTGTTCAGATAAGAGGTACTATTAAAGGTTATTCTACAGAAGGACATGGCACAGCTAAAAGGCTTGTTGCTGATTTCCAGGATGATACCGGAACATTGAAACTCGTATGGTTCAAAGGAGGCAAATGGATCACCGGAAGTTTTAGTCCGGGAGTTGAATTCATTGTGTTTGGGAAACCAAGTGTTTTTAACGGTATCATTAATATTGTCCATCCTGAAATTGAAGCTGCCGATAAGATGGCAGAGAGACTTAATTCGGCTCTCCAGGCACAATATAGTACCACGGAGAAGCTTAAAAATCAGTTTGTTTCATCCAGGACAATTAGTAAGCTGATAGGCAATATGTTGAAACAGATTAAGATAAGATTGCCTGAATCACTGCCTCTTTATCTTGTTTCCCATTATAAACTCATGGAAATTCATGAGGCGCTTCATAAGATTCATTTCCCGGCTAATCCTGATGAGCTTGAAAAGGCAAGATACCGGCTGAAATTCGAAGAACTTTTTTATATTCAGCTTAACCTGTTAAGATATAAAACAAACCGGAACATTAAATTCAGTGGATTTGTTTTTTCAAGTGTTGGCGATAATTTTAATAATTTCTATTATAACAACTTACCATTTACTCTCACAGATGCGCAGAAAAGAGTAATGAAAGAAATCAGGAAAGATCTTGGCTCAGGAAAACAAATGAACCGTTTGCTTCAGGGAGATGTTGGCAGCGGGAAAACTCTGGTAGCTTTGATGAGTATGCTTATTGCCATCGACAATGGATATCAGGCGTGTATTATGGCTCCAACCGAAATCCTTGCAAACCAGCATTACCAGACTATAGTTAAATTACTTGAAGGAATTGATATTAAAATTCGTCTGCTTACTGGTTCCTCAAAGAAATCCTCCCGTAAATCAATATCGGAATCACTGCTGGACAGATCGCTGAATATACTGATCGGAACCCACGCCCTTCTTGAAGAAAATGTTCAGTTTGCCAACCTCGGATTGGTAATTATCGATGAACAACATCGTTTCGGAGTTGCCCAACGGGCAAGACTATGGCAGAAAAACCTCAATCCTCCCCATATACTTGTCATGACTGCAACTCCCATTCCAAGAACTCTTGCTATGACTCTTTACGGAGACCTGGATGTTTCGGTAATTGATGAATTACCTCCGGGCAGGGTTCCTATAAAAACAATGCATTTTACTGATTCAGAAAGGAATAAGGTTTTTGGCTTTATAAGGAACCAAATAGCCGGGCATCGTCAGGTTTATATTGTATATCCACTGATAAAAGAATCTGAAACAATGGATTATAAAGATCTTGAGGATGGATGGGATACCATTTCAAGAGTCTTCCCTGCTCCTCTTTACTGTATTAGCATTGTCCATGGAAAGATGACACCGGCGAATAAGGAGATGTCTATGAAACTCTTCAAGGACGGAGTAGCTCATATCCTTATTGCTACAACAGTTATTGAGGTTGGCGTAGACATTCCTAATGCGACTGTAATGATAATTGAAAGTGCAGAACGATTTGGCCTTTCTCAATTACACCAGTTAAGGGGGCGCGTTGGCAGAGGCGCCGACCAGTCATATTGCATCCTGATGAGTTCAGATAAACTTTCAAGAGAAGCTGCAAAACGAATTGAGGTAATGATCAGAACTAATGATGGTTTTGAAATTGCAGAGACTGATCTTCAGCTAAGAGGTCCGGGCGATATTGAAGGTACACTTCAGAGCGGTATCCCATTTGACCTGAAGATTGCCGACCTTGTTAAAGACGTACAATTAATTGAATATGTAAGGCATATTGCAGAAGATATCCTTAACCTCGATCCTTTGCTTGAAAATAACCAGAACCTGATCTTCAAATCCGAGTTAAAAAGGCTTTTCAGTCAGAGGCAATCGTGGAGTAATATTAGCTGAAAAAATGACACTTACAGATTATTACGAAATACTTGGTCTCCCAACAAACTCAACAATTGATGAGATAAAGAAGGCTTACAGGAAAAAAGCTCGCCTTTACCATCCAGATATCAATCCTGCCCCTGATGCCAAAGACCTTTTTATAAGTATAACCGAAGCCTATGAGTTTTTAATCGCGAATCACGAAAAGATTAAATCTGACGATCAGGTGTACCAGGAAGCAATGGAAGACTGGAGAAAATACCGGCAGGACAGGTCCCGAAAAAGAGCTACTGCTTATGCCCGGACATCTTATGGCAACTTTAAAAACACAAAGTTTTACAAAACAACAAGAATCTTAGATGGGACAACAATAATTGCCAGTTTTGTAGTTTCCATTATAGTGCTGATTTATACTATTTACGGATATATATTCAGACTGAACCATCCGATTCCCGGACTTGAAAAGCCATCTGTTTTTGCTTTCATAATGCTACTCTTCCCCGGTATGATCTTTTTTGTTGTCTCCTTTATTTATCTCAGGGCCTATCAGGAGACTTCCAAAAAGCGGAACAAGAAATCATAAGGATCACTTAAGTTTGATAAAATTAAATTTTACATCAAGTATTGAAGCAAAGTACTCTCCCCTTTCCAGAATATCATCGTCACCATCTTCATAATACCAGTTGAATATGAATTTCTTATGCTTTAAAGTGACATAGGTGATCTTCTGTAAAATATGTATAAATACCTTGGCGCTGGCGCTGTTGAAATATTCAAGATTCATATCCACACAAGTAATATCGGCCGGTACTGTTATGTATTCGCTAATCCAATCTTCTACAGGTTCAAAAAAATCAGTTACATTTTCATGAATTGACCGGCCCTTAATACGAATTATCCCTTCCGGATTTAAAATTATTTCAGGTGTATTCTTTGTTGGCGTAATCCGCAACTCCTCCATCTCATATTATTTGTCACAAAATTACGAAAAAAAATTAAGAAAATTATTAATACCTGGCCAGGGGAGTAATATCATGACCTGAAAATTCACCTCTCAGATATTTATAGTACCCTGTGATACCGATCATTGCAGCATTATCTGTAGTAAATCTTAATTCAGGAATATACAGATTCCAGTTTCTCTTTTCAGCCTCTCTCTGCATCTCATTCCTTAAGCCGGAATTCGCTGAAACGCCACCTGCTATACCAATCTCGCTTATTCCTGTCAGCAGAGAGGCTTTTACTACTTTATCTATAAGAATACTGATTATTGTATGCTGAAGAGAAGCGCACAAATCTGCCTTGTTATTTTCTATAAAATCGGGGTCTTCTTTTAACCTGTCGCGTAGGAAATAGAGAAAGCTTGTCTTTAATCCGCTAAAGCTGAAATCCAGATCTTTAATGCGAGGTTTTGAGAACCTGAAAGCATTTATATTTCCTTCAAGGGCCAGTTTATCAATCAGAGGGCCTGCCGGGTATGTAAAACCCATAACTTTCCCGCATTTATCAAAAGCCTCGCCTGCAGCATCATCAATTGTATTCCCGATAACCTCCATCTCAAGCTGACTTTTCATGATAATAATCCGTGTATGGCCCCCTGAGACAAGCAGGCATAAGAAAGGGAAAGAGGGCAACCGGTTTTTCTTATCTTTATCAAGAATAAAATGGGCAAGAACATGTGCCTGGAGATGGTTCACTTCTATTAAAGGAATATCTTGAGAAAGCGCAAATCCTTTAGCAAATGAAGTTCCAACCAGAAGCGAACCGAGGAGTCCTGGTCCGCGTGTAAAAGCAACAGCATCAATATCTTCGGCATTTATCCCTGCTTTTATCAAAGCCTGATGTGTTACGGGAACTATGTTGACCTGATGAGCCCTGGATGCGAGTTCAGGGACTACACCGCCATACAGCATATGAATATCCTGGTTAGCAATAAGATTCGAAAGGACATAACCATCCCGGATGATTGCAACTGAAGTATCGTCGCATGATGATTCTATTGCCAAGATTGTAACTGCCATCTATACTTTGTTTTTCGATATATTTCAGGTAATTTTGATTCTTGATTTTTCAACTCGTTTCAATGCTCAAAAATATTAAAAAATCACTTAAGTATTTTATTATAGTTTTCGGGGTTATTATATTTCTGCCAACCGTACTTTATCTTTTATTGCAGACTGCAAAAGTACAGACCTTTCTGATAAAAAGGATAACAAATCACTTTTCAAGTGAAATCAAATCTACAATATCGTTTGGCTCTATCGAGTACAAATTCTTTAATAATTTATCTATCAACGACGTGATCATTAAAGACAAAAATAATGATACTCTCATATATTCTAAGCAGGTTACGGTCGGAATAAGGAGCATTGATATTAGAAATAAATCATTCAGGTTAGGAAAAGTAAGTATTATAAAACCTGTTATTGCACTTATTACTGACTCCGCAGGACTTATGAATCTTACCTGGTATCTCAACCTGATTAAAGCACCGTCTGACACTACAAAGAAAGCCGGCAGTAGATTTGCAATTGATCAGATTGATATCAGTAATGCCAGATTTTCTCTTATCAACAGGAGTGGTATCAAAGGGAAAACCAAAATTGACTTTAATAACCTGAACTTGTCAGACCTGAATGGGACCATTGTAGACTTTAAAACACTGAATGATACAACTACTTTCAACATCTTCAATCTGGAATTTAAAGAATCATGTGGATTTAAAGTGAGAAAGATGAACAGCTCGGTAATCATAGCGAAGCAGAACATTATTCTGAGTTCGGCCTTCATCAGTTGTGACAGCAGTATTTTTAATATATCAAAATTTGGACTGATTGCTGATTCGTCAAACTCATTTAAAAATTTTACTGAAAAGGTAAAACTTGATCTTCGACTCGATAAATCACTTATAAGTTCAACTGATGTGCAATATTTTATACCTTTTGCAGATAGTTTAAATGAATCCATCTGGTTATCAGGTAAGATTCTGGGCACAATCTCGGAACTCAGAGGGCGCAATATTAAACTTTCATACAGGAATTTTACATCACTTGATTGTGACTTTGATTTTTCCGGACTCCCAAATATAGAAAGCGCATTCCTTCATATAGGGGTAAACAGTCTTAGGACCAACGCAAAGGATCTCATGAAGATTAAATTGCCAGGGCAAGGATTTCTAATTATACCTGAAGCAATTAAAAAGCTGGGAAACATCTCTTTTAATGGGAGTTTTACCGGATTTTTAACAGATTTTGTAACCTATGGAGAAATCAGAACCATTGAGGGGAACATCAGGACTGACATATCACTCAAGCCCGAAGAAGCAGACAGATACATAATAAAAGGTCTTCTGACAGGAAGTGATATAAACCTTGGGGAACTGACCGGTAAATCTGAACTCTTAGGTCATGTCAGCATGAAAGCAAATGTTGATGGATATGCCTATTCTTTAAAAAAATTCGCCGCAACTCTTACTGGTAAAATAGACAGCATTGAATTTAACAGGTATACATACCGTAACATAGCCCTTAATGGCTCTTTTACAGAAAAGACCTGGGATGGAAGTGTGAATATTGACGACAAAAATATTAAGCTGGACCTTCTTGGTTTACTTAATTTTAATAATAAACTGCCGGAATTTGATTTTACATTGAACATTGCTGATGCAAATCTGTATAAGTTGAATTTTGATAAACTTGATACTTCTTCTACCGTCACAATGTTACTGACATCTAACTTTAAAGGGAATAGTATTGATAACATTGACGGCGAGATAAAACTACTTAATTCAAAGTTTAGAAAATATGGTAAGAATCTGGAACTCTCTGACTTTTCAATAAGGACTTATAAGGAAAACAACGAACCTGTTTTAAGTCTGCGAACAGATTTTGTAGATGCAGATATAAGGGGTTATTATAATTTTGCCACACTTGTTAGTCACATAAAGAATACTCTTGTAACTCTGATGCCTTCTCAGTTTCATTTCAGCAGTATAAAAAATGACCTCAAAAAAAATTTGTTCACTTTTGAAGTGAATTTTAAGAATACAGATAAGATCAATAATTTTTTCAGAACAGGAACATTGATCTCAGATAAAAGTTATATAAAGGGAATTATTTCTGCCGACAGTATAATAAAAATTGAAGGAAAGGCAAATTTGCTAACAGTTAAAAATATCGTTTTCAAAGATTTTTCTTTTGACGCCAGAGTTTCAGGATCTGAATTAACTCTGGGTGTGAATAGTACATCTTTAAACCTTATGAGTCAATCTGAACTTAAAAATTTCTCTGTCGGACTTAAGACAAAACCTGACAATTTCACTTTTACAATAAATTGGGATAATAAAGACAAAATCCTCAACCAGGGTAATTTCATAGCGAGGGGTACGGTAGCCAAAAATACCAATGGAAAATCTAATACTATTCTTAAAGTTGATATCGATTCCACTAATATTTATTCTGAAAATAATCTTTGGAAATTAAGCAATTCATCGATTCTGATCGATTCAAATGCAATAAAAATTAATAAGCTAAATATCACAAGTAATAACCGGAACTACCTCGTTGATGGTTCTGTTTCTGAAAACCCTGCAGATACTCTGCATATAGAGTTCAAGGGAATAAATATAGCGCCTTTGAATAAAATGTTAAACGGGAAAAAGAACAAAGATCCTAATATGGTTCCTCTTGATTTTAAGGGTCAGCTTTACGGGAAAATCCTTCTCACAAATGTTTATAAGAGTTTATTACTTGCCGGTAATATTGTAATTAATAATTTCTCTCTGCTTGGCAGCGAGTTTGGAAATATTTCAATTAATTCGGTTTTAGACAATTCTAAAAAAATTGTCAATATAAAAGCCAGTAATAATCTCAATTCCGTAAAAATGTTTGATGTTTCAGGATTCTATGATCCGGCGCTGAAAAAAATAGACCTTACAGCAAGAGCTACGAAATTACCAATAGGTTTTCTTAATCCATTACTAAAAACATTCGCTTCTGAAATAAGCGGGTTTGCTTCGGGTAAGTTAAATTTATCCGGGGAAGGTGGCAACCTGGTGCTTACAGGAGCAGTTCTGGCTGAGAAGGCAACTATGAAAATTAATTATCTTCAGACAAAATACTCTATTAACGATACAGTCAGATTCGATAAAAAAGGGTTTGAATTCAATAATATAAGGGTAACAGACATAAAAGGCAACACTGCAACTCTCTCAGGTTCAGTTAGCCATACGAACTTCCTTGATTACTCTGCCGATCTTATAATTAATATTAATTCAAGCGGTTTCCAGGTATTAAATACACAGCCAAAGGACAATCCGTTATTTTTTGGCACTGCATATGTTTCAAAAAACGATGTTGCAAAAATAAAAAGCGATCAGAATTCCCTTTCATTTGATATATCTGCAAAAACAGGAAAGAACTCAAAGCTTTCTATACCAATGAGTAAAGGTCTGTCAGTATCTGAATATTCTTACATCACCTTTGAAGATTCAAGCAAGGGTAAAAAGTTAAATCAGAGTGATAGTACCTTGAGTGCAACTGCTCCAGTGAAACAGTTAGGAATGGACTTAAAAATGAATCTGGAAGTTACACCAGATGCTGAAATTCAAATTATTTTTGATTCAAAGGTAGGCGATGTTATGAAGGGTCATGGATCAAGCCCGAATCTCAATGTAAGTCTGAATAAAAAAGGCGATTTCGGAATATATGGTGACTATACTATTGAAGACGGGGACTATACCTTCACACTCGGTAACATATTAAATAAGACCTTTAGCGTGGAAAGCGGAGGGAAGATAATGTTCAATGGAAATCTTAAGGATGCAGAAATTGAATTGAAGGCCAACTATTTAAACTTAAGAACATCGCTATCGCCTATACTTGGGGAGCAGCAATACTCTGAAAGAGTACGTGTTGAGCCTCAGATGAATCTGTCAGGCAAACTTTTTAATCCGCTTGTAGGATTTGATATTTATCTTCCGGATGCTGATGAACAGACCAGAACATACCTGCGAAATTCAATTTCAACGGAAGAAGAATTGACCCGGCAAGTCTTTTCCCTTTTGTTAATGAACAGTTTTATTTCAATGGGCGCTTCTTCAACTTCACTAACATCAACAACCACGATAAATTCAAGTAACACAAGCGGCTCATCGGCTATGGCATCTACAACTTTTGAAATGGTCTCAAACCAGATCAGCAACTGGTTATCACAAATCTCTAAAGACATTGACATTGGATTAAACATAAGGCCTGGCTACAATGCAATAAGCCCTCAAGAGGCCCAGTTTGCCCTGTCAACCCAGCTTTTAAACAATAAAATAGTGCTTAATGGCAATTTTGACGTCAGGGGAAGTGGCTATACAACAAGTAATACTAATCAGATGACCGGCGATTTTGATGCAGAACTAAAACTTACTGAAAGACTGCGATTTAAAGTATTCAACCGTTTTAATGACACCTATGCTACAGGACTTACCCCCTATACTCAGGGTGTCGGAATCTTCTACAAACAAGATTTTAACAGGTTTTCTGATTTATTCAGGAAAAAAACCAAACCCGATATGAAAAAAGAGGATGAAACAAAAATAAAAAAGAAATAAT
>Ga0209638_1002545_pt1 | contig 11158 bp, 13 predicted proteins | sample BarGraNGADG00211_FD_184490 | JGI IMG/M metagenome (GOLD analysis project Ga0209638, IMG submission 184490) | Arctic peat soil microbial communities from Barrow, Alaska - Barrow Graham LP Ref core NGADG0002-211 (SPAdes) (version 2) | ecosystem: Environmental > Terrestrial > Soil > Wetlands > Peat... | reverse complement strand
ATTCGCGCCCGCCCCCTGGGGCGGGCGCGAATCCGATCGCTGACGGAAACGAGACCGGAGACCATCATGCTCACCTACATCATCAGACGCTTGCTTTACAGCATCCCGGTGATGATCGTCTCGACGTTCCTGAGCTTCACGTTCGTCTCGCTCGCCGGCGACCCGGTCGCGAAGCTGCGCGGCAACCCGCGCCTTCCTGCGAGCACGATCCACAACATCATTCTTCAGAACCACCTGAACCGATCGATCCCGGTTCGCTACTGGTTCTGGGTGAAGGACGTGATCACCCACAAGCTCGGCAACTCGCTCGAGACCTTCCAGCCGATCTGGCCCGACATCACGCGGACGATCGGGCACACGGCGCAGGTGATCATCATCGCCGAGTTGCTCGCGCTCGTGCTCGGTGTCGCCGTCGGCATCTTCTCGGCGATCCGCCAGTACTCCGCGTTCGACTACTTCTTCACGTCGCTGAGCTTCCTCGGCTTCGCGATGCCGACGTTCTGGCTGGCGCTGCTGCTCCAGATCCTCTTCGTCGACATCTACCTCAAGTGGAACGTGCGTATCTTCTACACGTCGGGCCTGAACAGCCCGCATCAGGGGACGTGGTCGCTCGACCGGCTTCAGCACATTGCGCTACCGGTGATGACGCTCACGATCATCAGCTTTGCGCTCTACAGCCGGTACATGCGGGCGTCGATGTTGGATGTGATCAACACCGACTACGTGCGTACCGCGCGGGCGAAGGGGTTGTCGGAGTGGCACGTGGTCATGCGGCATGTCTTCCGCAACGCCCTGATTCCGATCGTCACGATTGCCGCCCTCAACTTCGGTGGACTGCTCGGCGGCGCGATCGTCACGGAAACCGTCTTCTCGCTCGACGGGATGGGTTACTACTTCATCCAGAAGCTCCAGGCCGTCGATCTCTACGCGGTAATGGGTTGGCTTGTCGTCACCTCGTTGACGATCATCGTGTTCAACCTCATCGCAGATGTCCTCTACGGGTATCTCGATCCCCGCATCCGGTATGACTGAGCCGACTCCGCTGCACCTCGGCAAGCCGGTCGCTCCCGCCGAACCGGCGGCCGACGGCCTGATGACAGCACCGGCGGGCGTCTTCGACGCGACGGCCGCGGCCGGGCTCGAGCTCAAAGCTCGCAGCCAGTGGTCGTACGCGCGCAAGCGTTTTCTACGTCACCGTCTGGCGATGCTCGGGCTTGTTCTGCTGATCGTCGTCTTCGGCGCCGGAATCTTCGCGAACTACATCGCGCCGTACTCGTTCTCGGAGATCGATCTGAACAACATCCTCTCGCCGCCGACGACCGTCGGCCAGCACTACTTCGGCACGGACGAGATCGGCCGCGATTACTACAGCCGCGTGATCTACGGGATCCGCACCTCCGAGGAGGTCGGGCTCTTCGTCGCGTTCGTCTCGTCCATCGTCGGTCTCTGCGTCGGCGCCATAGCCGGTTACTACGGCGGCTGGCTCGACAACCTCCTGATGCGTCTCACCGATCTCGTGCTCACGCTGCCGGCGCTTGCGATTCTGCTCACCGCGGCCGCGCTGCTCGGCCAGGGCAGCCAGTGGCGCGTCTCGGTCATCCTGACGCTCTTCTTCTGGACGGGCATCGCGCGAGTGGTGCGCGGCATCTTCCTCTCGCTGCGCGAGAAGGAGTACGTCGAAGCCGCGAAAGCGGCCGGCGCCGGCGACGCGCGGATCATGTTCCGGCACATCCTCCCGAACACGCTCGGGCCGATCATCGTCAACGGCACCCTTGCGGTCGCGACCGCGATTCTCACGGAAGCGGCGCTCTCGTTCCTCGGGTTCGGCATCACCCCGCCGACGCCCTCGCTCGGCAACCTCGTGCAGGGCGGTCAGACCAACCCACAGCAGTGGTGGCTGACGATCTTTCCCGGCCTGACGATCGTGTTGATCGTGCTGTGCGTCAACTTCGTCGGCGACGGATTGCGTGATGCGCTCGATCCGACGCAGAGGAGAGTCCGTGCCTGAGCCCGTCTTGTCGATCAAGAATCTCGTCGTCGAGTTCAAGACCGACGACGGGATCGTGCACGCCGTCGACGGCATCAGCTACGACATCTTCCCCGGCGAGACGCTCGGGATCGTCGGCGAGTCGGGGTCCGGCAAGAGCGTCAGCACGCTCTCGATCCTCGGGCTGATTCCGCAGCCGCCGGGACGCATCGTCAGCGGCACGGCGATATTCAAGGGCAAGGATCTGCTGCGGATGAAGAAGCGGGAGTTGCGCGCGGTTCGCGGCGACGAGGTCGCGATGATCTTCCAGGACCCCATGACCTCGCTCAACCCGGTGCTGAAGGTCGGGTACCAGCTCAGCGAGGCGATCAAGACCCATTACCCGAAGGTCTCCGACGGCGACGTGAGGAAGCGTGTCGTCGATCTGCTCACGCTCGTCGGCGTGCCGAACCCCGACCAACGCTACGACCAGTACCCGCACGAGTTCTCCGGTGGCATGCGCCAGCGCGCGATGATCGCCATGGCGATTGCGAACTCGCCGTCACTGCTGATCGCGGACGAGCCGACCACGGCGCTCGACGTGACGATCCAGGCCCAGGTGCTCGAAGTTCTGAAGACCGTGCAGACCGCGACGAACGCCGCGACGATCCTGATCACGCACGACCTCGGCATCGTCGCCGAGCTGTGCGAGCGCGTGCTCGTCATGTACGCCGGCAGGGTCGTCGAGTCGGGCGACGTGCACACGATCTTCCAGAACCCGCGGCACCCCTACACGATCGGCCTGATGGACAGCCTGCCGAAGCTGACCGAGGACGAGGAATGGCTCCGCCCGATCCCGGGGCAGCCGCCATCGCTCATCAGCCGCCCGTCCGGCTGCGCCTTCCACCCACGCTGCTTTCTCTCGCAAGGGCGCCTGCGCTGCCGTGAAGAGGTGCCGCCACTGCGAGTCGTCGACGGCGGTGACGAGCACTACGCCGCGTGCCACTTCGCCGAGGAGCTCGTCGGCCACCGCTCCAAGTTCTCCGAGCCGGTCGCCGGAGGCGTCGCGTGAGCACGTCCGAGACCGAGACGACCGCTCCCGTTCACGCGCGCGCGACGCAGGGTGAGGAGATCCTTCGCATCGAGGGCCTCGTCAAGCACTTCCCGATCCGCGCCGGCATCTTCAAGCGGACTGTCGGCCAGATCCATGCCGTCGACGGCGTCGATCTCACCCTGAACGCGGGCGAGACGCTCGGTCTCGTCGGCGAGTCGGGCTGCGGCAAGACGACACTCTCGCGCACCGTGATCAAGCTCACCGAGCCGACGGCGGGCAAGATCGTCTTCAACGGGCGCGATATCACCCACTTCAACCGGCGCCATATGCGCGACGTTCGGCGCGAGATGCAGATCGTGTTCCAGGATCCGTATGCGTCGTTGAACCCGCGCATGACGGTGCGGGACATCGTCGGCGAGCCGCTGCGCATCCACGGCGGCTTCAAGGGGCAGCAGGGCAAGCAGCGCGTCAACGAGCTGTTGCGCACCGTCGGGTTGTCGCCCGAGCATGCGAACCGGTTCCCGCACGAGTTCTCCGGCGGCCAGCGCCAGCGCATCGGCGTCGCACGCGCGCTCGCGCTCAATCCGCAGCTGATCATCCTCGACGAGCCGGTATCCGCTCTCGACGTCTCGATCCGTGCGCAGGTCGTCAACCTGCTCGAGTCGCTCCAGCGAGACTTCGGCCTGACGTACATCTTCGTCGCGCACGACCTGTCGGTCGTCCGTCACGTTTCCGACCGCGTCGCCGTGATGTACCTCGGCAAGGTCGTCGAGATCGGGGAGAAGCACCAGATCTACGATCAGCCGTCACATCCGTACACGCAGGCGTTGCTGTCGGCGGTGCCGATCGAGGAGCCGGGACAGCGCGGGCGCCGCAAGCGGATCGTGCTCGAGGGCGACGTGCCGAGCCCGGCGAATCCGCCCTCCGGCTGCCGCTTCCGGACGCGTTGCTGGAAGGCTCAGCCGATCTGCGCCGAGGAAGAGCCCGTGCTCGTCGATCGCGGCCAGGGGCATCCGAGCGCGTGCCACTTCGCCGAGATCGTCAAGCCGCTCGACCTCGTCGGCCAGCCCGTCTCCGCGTAAGCGCATCCACGAGCGGGGCCGAGGGCGTCCTCGGGTGAGAGGACAGTCGCGCGGGCGGGTCTGAGAATGCTCCCTCCGGAAGCGTTCTTCGCAGTGGGCGCCGACTACGACCTGGCACTCAATGTTGACTCGCTGCCCGAAGTCGGTCGCGAGACAGCGCAACGCTACCTCGGCGAGATCGCTTCACACGCGCGCCTGTTTCTCTCGATCAACCACGAAGCCGGCGCGTTCACCGTCCGCGAGCTCCTCGACGAAGCCGACCTGACCGAGCAAACGCAGCGCTTTCGTTCCTGGATACGACCCGGCTACGTCGAGGAGCTACTCACGCTGCCGCCATAGCCCTGCCCGCGCGCATCGCTCCGCTTAGAGCTGCAGTCCCATCTCGATCAGATCCCAGACCTCGCCGTTGGCGCGCCGTATCTGCTTCTCACGGCGGCCTTCTTCCGCAAATCCGAACTTCCGGTAAAGCCTGATCGCTGCCTCGTTGTGGGGGAACACACTCAGCGTCAACTTGTGCAGTCCATTCTCGCGGCCCCACTCGATCGCCGCCGCGACCAACGCCGAGCCGACGCCGCGGCCGCGCCAATCGCGAGCGACCATCATCCCGATCTCGCCGAAGCCGAAGCTGCTGGCCTCGACACGCAGGTACCCGACAAGCTCATCAACTGCGATCGCGACGAGCGTGCCGTCGAGCCGCAAGTTTGTAGCCCGCGCTCCCACGTCGATCGGCGGCTCGGCCGCGATACCGTCGCGTTCCTCCGCCACTGCCGCAAAAAGCTGCGCGAGCGGACGGCGGTCGTGCTCGCCCGCGGGACGAATCTCGATTCGATCGCCTTCCATCGACTCATCCTCGCAAACAAGGCACTGCGAGTCCTGGCCGCGCTAGCGCCGCCGCGCCTTGGCTTTTCCTTCCTTCCCGATCAGCTTCCACTTGCGCGTCTCCTCCTTGCGGAGCAGATGATCGTGACGGATGGCGATCGCGCGCAGCTCGCGCTGCAACTTGAACCAGCTCTGCAGCCGGTCGCTCGGCAGCTCGCCCGACGCGACGGCGGCGAGCACCGCGCAACCCGGCTCGCGCGTATGCGTGCAGTCGTTGAACCGACACTCTCCCGCAAGCTCTTCCACGTCGGAGAAGGTCTCGCTCATGCCGCCCTCGCTCGCGTCCCAGAGCTGGAGCTCGCGGATGCCGGGCGTGTCGATCACGACGCCCCCGCCGGGCAGCAGGATCAGCTCGCGATGGCTGGTCGTGTGCCGGCCCTCGTCGTCGTCGAGCCGGACCTCCTTCACCGCCATCTGCTCGTGGCCGACGAAGCGGTTCACGAGCGTCGACTTCCCGACGCCGCTCGAGCCGACGAGCACCGCCGTCGTGGCCGGCTGGATACGGGCGCGCAACTCATCGAGGCCCTGGCCGGTGACAGAGCTGACGACGTGCACGGGCACGCCGAGCGCGACCGCCTCTACCTCGGCGACCATCGGCCCGGGATCGTCGAGCCGGTCGGACTTCGTCAGCACGATCTCCGGCGTCGCGCCGCTTTCCCAGATCGTCACGAGGTAACGCTCGATGCGGCGCGGCTCGAGCTCGGGGCCGAGCGAGCTGACCACGAACGCGACGTCGATGTTCGCCGCCAGCGTCTGCGCCATCGTCGCGCGCCCCGCTGCGTTCCGCACGAGCGCGCTCGAGCGCGGAAGGACGGTACGGATCAGGCCGTCGCCGAGGCCCACCCAGTCGCCCACGGCGACGTCGGCGTTCTCGTGCAGGAGCCGCCCGGGCAGGCGGGTGCGGACGAGGTCGTGCTCGGTTTGCACGTCGTACGCGGCGCGATGCGCCGCGGTGACGCGTCCCGGCACGAGGCCGGGGTCATGCTGCTCATCAGCAAGGTGTTCGGCGAGCGCGGCATTCCAGCCGAGCGCGCCTAAGTCAAAGTCAGGCAACGCAGGTTCTCCTTCGAGACATGAGATGGGACGGCGCTGCCGCGGCCATCTCCCGAAGGAGGTGCGCCGTCGCGCCGGCTAGGTCGGGGTGACCGAGGAGGCGGCATGCACAGTCTTCATTTGTCGACCTCCTCTTCGCCGGGGACGGGAACTGCTGGAAAGGCTAGGGGCCAAAACGCGAAGCGTCAACTACGGCCGGTACCCCACGACCGCGATCTCGCGGATCGCCCGCACCCAGTCGGCCAGCCTGGCGGCCGGGACGGGGCCTGCGGGGAGCTCGACGACGAACGAGGCGGTCCCCGGAAAGCGGTGGTTCTGCCAGTTCGACGCGGTGCCGAACGGCCACTCGATGCTCTGGTACGGGTAGGCGGCGAGCCGTGCGAACCTGCGGGCGGTCGCGATGCTCTGGCCCCACGCGCGCACGAACCCCTGGTGCTGGTGGAACCAGATCGTGATCTGCGGCCGCAGCTGCTCGATGAGCTTGACGGCATAGCGCGACTCCGGCTCCGAGAGAGGGCGTGGGCCAGACCACTGAAAAGAGCCGCGGCGGCCGATGCGCGCCCAGTTGGAGGGGAAGTTGCGGTTGAGATCGACACCGTTCGCGTTCTGCCGCGTCCCGCGCGCGCAGCCGTCGGGGTTCACGCTGGTCACCGCGACGATCTCCGTGCCGCGCGGCGCACCGGTCGCGATCAACCGCTGCACGATTGCGATGCCGGCGGTCTCGTTGCCGTGAATGCAGCCGACGACGAGCACGCGATGCACGGCGCTCGGACTGCCGAGCACCACCGGCCTGATCGGGCGGCCGGCGACGCTGTGCCCGATCGGCAGCGCGGCAAGCAGGAGCGCGAGTAGACGCATGTGCGAGTTCTAGCGCGGTGGACGGAGCACGGCGAACTCGTCGGTGATCGCGAGCTCGCGGCTGCGGAAGCGGAAGAGCGAAGCCGGGCGCCCGCCGCTGCGGCCCGGCTCCCGGCGGTCGCCGGTGGGCTCGAGCACGTTGCGGCGCAACAGCACGCGCTGGAGGTTCGTCGCCGATACGTCATGTCCGAGCGCGGCCGCGTACAGGTCGCGCAGCTGGGAGATCGTGAACGTCTCGGGCGCGAGCGCGAAGCCGGCGTTCGTGTATGAGAGCTTCGCGCGCAGGCGCTCGCGACCCGCGAGCACGATCGCGCCGTGGTCGAAGGCCGTGGGCGGGAGGCGCTCGACCGGGTGCCACGCGGTGTCCTCCGGGAGCCCAGGATCGGCATCGGTCGGCACGAGGCCGAGGTACGACGTCGCGAGCTCCCACTCGCCCGGGACGCGGTCCGGCTCGCTGCGCGTGTCGAGCTGCTCGAGGTGCGAGAGCTCGCGCACGTCGACCTTCGCGGCCAGATGACGGCGAATCGAGTCCTCGAGCGTCTCCTCCGGCTCGAGATAGCCGCCGGGCAGAGCCCAGGCGAACGGCTCGCGGGCGCGCTTCCAGAGCAGCACCCGCAGCAGGCCGCTCCGGACCTGGAGGACGACAGCCAGGGCGGCATGGGTGGGGGTGGCGCTGCCCGGCGCCGCGCTGCTCAGGCCGGCGCTGGTAGACTCGCTCGGGAGTTTTCGCTTCACAGTCGCAAACACTAGCGGAGGAGAAAAGAGCCCGTGAGACCACGCAAGATCGGAGCCGTCGTCGCCCTCGCCGGGGCGGTGGCGATCGTCGCCGGCTACGGCGCGAGCGCGAGCAGCGCCACGAGCACGGCCCGCACGGCGACGCAGGCGAAGCCCTTCGTCGTGCTCGTCACCGACGTCAACCAGCTGAACGACCACGGCTTCAATGCGCTTGCGTACCAGGGGCTGCTGCGCGCGAACGCCAAGCTCGGGATCAACGGCGTGGTCTACCAGTCGCCGTCGGCGGCGCAGTACATCCCGAATCTTGCGACGGCGGCACGCAAGGGGGCCGACCTCGTCATCTCCGTCGGCTTCGACCAGGCGGTTGCTATCGCGAAGGTCGCCAAGCAGTTCCCGAAGACGCACTTCGCGATCATCGATGTCGACCAGACGACGCTCGCCGGAAAGCCGAAGAACGTCGAGGGCCTCATCTTCAAGGAGCAGGAGGTCGGGTATCTCGCGGGCTATCTCGCAGGGCTCGTCGAGAAGGCGAAAGGCGCGCACGCGACGATCGGCTCGGTCGGAGGCCAGAAGCAGCCGCCCGTCGACCGCTACATCGCCGGCTATCAAGCAGGCGCGAAGAAGGCCGACCCGGGAGTCAAGCTGCTGAACACGTATTCGCAGGACTGGGTCGACCAGGCGAAATGCAAGCAGGCGGCCCTCGACCAGATCTCGGCAGGCGCGACGATCGTCTTCCAGGTTGCGGGCGGATGCGGGCTCGGCGCGCTCGACGCCGCGAAAGAGAAAGGCGTCTGGGGGATCGGCGTCGACGCCGACCAGTCGTACCTCGGCGCCCAGGTGCTGACGAGCGCGATGAAGCGTGTCGATACGTCGGTGTACTCGACGATCCAGCAAGTGCTCGCCGGCAAGTTCGCGGGCGGCACGAACGCGGTGTTCAACCTCGCGAACAACGGCGTGGGTCTCGGCAAGATCAGCCCGAAGGTTCCCAAGGCAGATGTCAAGAAGGTGCAGCAGATCGCGAAGGACATCTCGAGCGGCAAGATCGCGAACATCCCGACCTCGGTCGGGTGACAATGGTCTAGGGCCAGTGCGGGTCGGTGGGCCTCAGGTCCATCGACCCGCCGTTCACGCACTCGAACGTCTTGTACTCGTCGGGCAGATTGGGATAGAGGCGCAGCAGCGCGTAGGTCGCCGTGGCCTGCGCGGCCTGTGCGTCGGCGCCGAGGAGCGTCGCCGCGAACGCCGTCGTCTGCAGCGCGTGGCACTCGGTCAGCGACTCGTTCGTGTTCCCGCGCAGGTGCCACGACTCATGGGCCAGCGTGTGCACCGCGAGCACGTCCTCGAAGATCGCGCTTGGGCAGTCGGCCTGCGCGAGCACGCAGGCGTAGGAGCGACTCTTGACGTCGTGCGGGAAGCGGCGTAGTGCGTTGCAGATGGGCCGCTTGAGGTTCGTGACGTCCGCGGGGTCGCCGTTCGCATCGAACTGCACGGTGCCCGCCTCGGCGGTCACGTCGAGCAGCTCGCCGGTGAGGCCCTGGCACTGCACCCGGACGTGCCGGTCGGCGAGCTGACTCGCCACCGAGCCGAGCTGGTGCTCGAGCGCGGAACGCCGCTCGTGATAGACGAAGGCGGCGCCCAGGATCCCGACGACGATGACCGCGAGCGCGAGGCGCATATCGGCAGGATCGGCAACAAGCCAGGCCTGGATGAGGGCCGTCGCCTGCAGGTAACGTCAACGGCGGAGAAACCCGACGAGGAGGCACCGAATGTCGAAATTGAGCGAGAAGCAGCTGGAGTTCCTGGAGAACCCGTTTGTCGGCGTCGTCACGACGCTCCGCGAGGACGGGTCTCCCCATTCGACCGTCGTCTGGGTCGACGTCGAGGACGGCATCCCGATGTTCAACACCGCGCTCGGCCGTAAGAAGCCGAGCAACCTCCAGAAGGATCCGCGTGCCTCGCTGCTCGTCATCGACCCGCAGGACGCGTACAAATGGGTCGCTGTCGACGGCAAGGTCGAGCTGACGTCAGACGGAGCCGATCCGCAGATCGACAAGCTCGCGAAGAAGTACCTCGGCCAGGACGAGTACCCCTGGCGCAAGGAAGGCGAGGAGCGTGTCACGGTCAAGATCAGCCCGGAGCGCGTCTCGTCGAGCGGTCTCGAGGGGTAGCGGTTCGCCGGGCTACAGCTAGACGCGCGGGTCGCCGTGGACGACGCCGTGCGCCTCCCCGTAGTCGGCAAGCAGATCGAGGAAGGGCACGGCGTCGAACGCCTCTGGGCCGAGCACGCCTACGCCTGACCATGCTCCCGTCGCAAGCAGCTCGAGCGCGATCACCGGGTTGAGAGCGGTTTGGACGACGACTGCTTGGTGTCCGTACTCGCGCATCGTCTGCTCGTTGTCGGCAACGTGGTAGAGGTAGGCGGCCTTCGGGACGCCGTCGCCGTCAGTTCCCGTGACGAGGGTGCCGGCGCACGTCTTGCCGTGCATCCGATCGCCGAGCGTCGCCGGATCCGGCAGCGCCGCCGCGACGAGGTCTCGGGGCGCGACGTCCATCCCGCGCACGCGCACGGGCTCGGTCGAGTCGAGGCCCAGCTTGTGCAGGGTCTTCAGCACGTCGATGAACTCGTCGCCGAGGCCGTACTTGAAAGTGACCCGCCGACACTCGAGCGCCCGTGGCACGAGCACGACCTCTTCGTGCTCGACGTTCACGCACTCGACGACGCCGATCCCCTCCGGGAAGTCGAAGCGCTCCGGCTCCGAGAAGGGCTCGGTCGTGTAGAAGCCGCGGTCGCGTTCCCAGACGAGCGGCGGATTGAGGCATTCCTCGATCGTCGTCCAGATCGAAAACGTCGGTGCGAAGTCGTATCCGTCGACCACGAGGTTGGCGCCGTCACGCACCGCGATCTCGTCGACCGTGGCAAAGAGGTGGTCGGCGGCGTACCGCGCAAAGACGTCAGAGAGCCCGGGCTCGACGCCCATGCCCACGAGCGCGAGCAGCCCGCGGTCGACCCAGTGCTCGTGCTCGGCGAACTGCCTGTCGCCGAGCTTGACGTGTGCCTCTTCGTAGGGGCGGTCCGGGTGCGGCTCGGAGAGCGTCATCGCCATGTCGAGGTACGTACAGCCGGCCTCGTACGCTGCCGCGAAGATCTGCGGGTTGAAGCGCGGGTCGGTCGCGTTCAGCACTGCGTCGGCGCCGCTCGCCCGGATCGCCTGCGCCAGTGACGCGGGGTCAGAGGCGTCGACGGTCGCCTCGGCGAACCGGTCGTCTCCGAGCGCCGCGACGAGGGCGCGCGGGCGTTCCGGATTCAAGTCGGTGAGCGTGATCCGCTCGAAGAAGTCACGTCGGCGGGCGACGGCCGCGACGGCCGCGCCGACACCGCCGGTGCCGACGACGAGGACATTCACCGCCGGCAAGCCTACCTCGTCGGGAAGCGGCTAGGTGACGTGCCTCGACACGTTGTGGACGGCTGAGTAGGTCATCCGGGTCTCCTTCGAGGCTGTGGGTCTGCGAAGGCTCACAGTCGAAGGAGGA
>Ga0209638_1002544_pt1 | contig 11158 bp, 14 predicted proteins | sample BarGraNGADG00211_FD_184490 | JGI IMG/M metagenome (GOLD analysis project Ga0209638, IMG submission 184490) | Arctic peat soil microbial communities from Barrow, Alaska - Barrow Graham LP Ref core NGADG0002-211 (SPAdes) (version 2) | ecosystem: Environmental > Terrestrial > Soil > Wetlands > Peat... | reverse complement strand
CGCGGCGCTGGGCGCCGAGTACCTCGGCGAGGACGGCGGCCGCCACCCGATCGTGATGGGCAGCTACGGGATCGGCGTGGGCCGCGCCCTCGCCTGCATCGTCGAGGCGCATCACGACGCCAAGGGGATCGCCTGGCCGGTGGAGGTCGCTCCGTACGCGGGCCATCTCGTCTCGCTGGGCGCCGTGAAGGACTCGCACGTCGCGGAGGTGGCAGGACGGCTCCACGACCTGGCCCTCGCGTCCGGGCACGAGATCCTCTGGGACGACCGCGACGAGTCGCCGGGCGTCAAGTTCACCGACGCTGAGCTCCTGGGGATGCCCGTCATCCTGACGGTCAGCCCTCGCTCGCTCGCAGCGGGCGGCGTCGAGGTGACTGTCAGGTCGACCGGTGAGCGGTCCATCGAGCCACTCGACCAGGTGGAGGCGCGCCTCCGCGGCTGACCCGCCGCGAGCGCCACCGTGGACCCCGCCGCCGTCGCCGCCGTCGCCGCGCTGGCGGCCGCAGCGCTCCTCCTCGCGGTCGGGCTGCAGCGTCGGGGTCCTTCGGGGCTGAGCGCCGAACGCGCGCGGGCCGGGACGGATGCGGCACAGGCGACAGCGCGGGCGGCCGAGGCCGAGGAGCGCGCCGCCGCCTGGGTGCAGGACGTTGGCGTGCTCGTCGACCTGGTCGGGATCGGCGTGATCCGCGTCTCGGATGACCTGACCGTGATCTCCGCGAACGAGACGGCCGCCCGGCTCCTCGCCCGGCGCGCGGCCGGCCTGCCCGGACGCAGCGTGATGGAAGTCTCGACCGACCACCGGCTCGAGGAGATCGTCCGCGGCGCGCTGCAGACGGGGGCGGCTGCCGGCGAGCTGACGATCCGGACAACCGAGGCGCCGACGCTCCTCGTTCGCGCCCGTCGCCTGTCGTCCGGCGACGCATGGCTCGTCCTCGAGGACGTCACCGAGCTGCGCCGCCTCCAGCGCATCCGGACCGAGTTCATCGACAACCTTGCCCACGAGCTGCGCACGCCGCTCACCACGGTGAGCCTGCTGGCGGAGACGCTCGCTCTCGAGGCAGGCAACCTGCCGCCGCGGACCGCCGACCGGATCGCGAAGATCGAGGTCGAGACGGGCCACCTCGTCCAGATGGTGAACGAGCTCCTGGATCTCTCGAAGATCGAGAGCGGCAGTGCCGCCCTGCTCCTCTCCGACGTGGACCTGGCCCGCCTGGCAGACGCGACCGTGGAGCGGCTCAGCCTCTTCGCGGAGCGGCATGGCGTCCGGATGGTGGTGGAGGCCGACGGGGCGATCCCGCTCGTGCGCGGCGACGGCGAGCGCCTGGGCCAGGCGCTCCTCAACCTGCTCCACAACGCGGTGAAGTTCAGCCCGGCCGGCGCGGAGGTGGTGATCCGCGTGCGCGCCGACGAACATGAGGTCGTCGTGACCGTCCAGGATCACGGGCCGGGGATCCCGCGCTCGGCCCGCACGCGCGTCTTCGAGCGCTTCTACAAGGGCGACCGGGCTCGCACGCGGGAGGTCGGCGGGACCGGGCTGGGGCTGTCGATCGCCCGGCACATCGTCGAGGCGCACGGCGGCCGGATCTGGGTCGACTCGGAGGAGGGGAGCGGCTCCACCTTCGGCTTCGCCGTGCCATTTGCCGGGCCGGACCTGGCCGCGACGCCGGGCGCCTGAGCATGCTGCGCCTCGCCCACCGCGGGGACCACGTCCTCGCGGTGGAGAACTCGCTTGCCGCGTTCGAGGCGGCGATCGCGCGCCCCGGGTGTGACGGGGTGGAGCTCGACGTGCGCGCCTCGGCCGACGGCGTTGCGATCGTCCTCCACGACGTCACGCTGGCGCGCGTCCAGGGGCGGCCGGACCGCGCGGACTCCCTGACCGCGGCACAGCTCGCATCCTTCGGCGTCCCGGCCCTCGCCGACGTCCTTTCGGCCTGCGGCCCGGACGCCTTCCTCGACGTCGAGCTGAAGGAGGACCTCGGGGCGCGCGCGCTCCAGCCCCTGGTCGCCGCCCGCGGGCTGCCGGATGGCTCACTTTCCAAGGTCGTGGTGTCGGCGTTCGAACCGGACAGCATCGCCACGGTCCGGCGCCTCGCCCCGAACGTCGGCTGCTGGCTCAACGTCGAGGACCTGGAGCCCGCGACCCTGGCCGTCGCCGTCTCGCTCGGCTGTCGCGGTGTCTCGGCGGACCGGCGCGCGATCGACGTCCGGAGCGCCGCCGCGGTCGCCCGTGCCGGGCTGGAGCTCGCCGCGTTCACGTTCACGCGGCGCGGAACGCTGGCGCGGCTCGAGCGGCTCGGCGTCGTGGCCGCCTGTGTCGAGGGCGCCGCCCTCGACGCTAGTTGAGGTCCTCGCGCAGGCCGGTCGAGAGGAAGACGACGTCCTCGGCGATGTTGGTCACGCGATCGCCGACGCGCTCCAGGTAGTGCGCGGCGAGCTGCAGCAGGTTCGCGCGATCCACGTTGCCCGGGTCCAACTTTGAGAGAGCGGCGAGCCGGTCCACCGCGCGGTGATACATCACGTCCATCTCGTCGTCCCGGAGCGCGGTGCGCCGGGCAAGCTCGACGTCCGAGTCCACGAGCGCGCGCATCACGTCGGCGAGGAGCTCGATCGCGAGCCGGCCCATCGCGGGGACCTCGACGTTCGCGCTCAGGCTCGGCTCGGGCGCCGTGTCGCGGGCCCGCTTGGCCACGTTCGCCACGGAGTCGCCGATGCGCTCCAGCTCCACTGCGACGTCGTAGAGCGTCAGCAGGAAGCGCAGGTCGCGCGCCACGGGCGCCTGGGTCGCGATCGTGGTGATGACCTCCTCGATGGCCGTCGCCGTCAGGGCGTTGATCGCAGCGTCACCCTCGATCACGCCGCGCGCCTTTGCCGCATCGTGCGTCTCGAACGCCTCGACCGTGTTGGCAATGGCGACGCCCACCAGGCTGCTGGTCCGCAGGAGCATGTCCTTGATATCGCGCTCCTCGCGGTCGAGCGGCCGACGGATGCCGTGAGCAGGGCGCTCGCCCCGCTCCGCGGGCGGCACGGTGATGTCGTCGTTGAAGAACTGGCCGGGGCGGTCCACGTTGCCTGTCACGATCCCTCCTCTTCCCGGATCACCCGAACCGGCCCGAGACGTAGTCCTCGGTGACGCGTTCCTTCGGCGCCGTGAAGACCTGCCACGTGGGGCCCATCTCCACCAGGTGGCCGGTCCGGTCGGGATCCACCCAGAAGAACGCGGTGGTCTGGGAGACCCGCGACGCCTGCTGCATGTTGTGGGTCACGATCACGATCGTGAACGTGGTCGCAAGCTCCTCGATCAGGTCCTCGATCCGCTGGGTCGCGATCGGGTCGAGCGCCGAGCACGGCTCGTCCATCAGGATGACGTCCGGGTCGACGGCGATCGTCCTGGCGATGCAGAGCCGCTGCTGCTGGCCGCCGGAGAGCGAGAGCCCCGACTTCCTGCGGAAGTCGTCCTTCACCTCGTCCCAGAGTGCCGCCTGCTTCAGGCTCTCCTCGACGATCTGGTCGAGGCGGGTGCGGTCGGAGACGCCGTGCCGGCGCGGACCGTAGGCGACGTTCTCGTAGATGGACATCGGGAACGGGTTCGGTCGCTGGAAGACGAGGCCGACGCGCCGGCGTACCTCGACCGGCTGCACGTCCGGTGCGTAGATGTCCTCGCCGTCGAGCAGGATGCTCCCGCGAATCCTCGCCGACGGGATCAGGTCGTTCATCCGGTCGAAACAGCGCAGGATCGTCGACTTGCCGCAGCCGGAGGGGCCGATGAAGGCCGTCACGGAGCGCGCGGCGATGTCCATGTTGACGTCGCGCACGGCGCGCTTGGTCCCATAGAAGACATCCAGGTTGCGGACCTTGATCTTGATCTCGGGGGCCGTCGCAGGGTCGGCCCTGGACGCGGTCGGCGGGGCAAGCGAGACGGGGGAACCTCCCACCGCCGGCGTTGGGTTCAGAACCGCCATCGGGTCGCCTGCGCTCCTCTCGGGGCCGGGGATATCCGTGCTGCCGCTCATGCGGATGTCATGTAGCGCTGGAGAGCCCGGCCAAGGCCGCGCGCACCCAGGTTGAAGACCAGGACCATGACGACAAGGACTGCCGACGACGTGTCGGCGATCTGGCGGACGAAGCTGCCCAGCCCCTCCGAGTTCAGCTTCCAGATGTAGACGGAGAGCGTGGTCGCCGGGTGGAATGGGCTCCAGGGCGAGCGCGCATCGGCGAGGTTGAAGTTCCCGAAATCGTACGCGCTGGGCGTGGAGAGCCCGGCCGTGAAGAGGAGCGCGGCGGCCTCCCCGAAGATCCGGCCGGCCGTGAGCACGATCGCCGTGACGATGCCCGGGATCGCCAGCGGCAGGACCACGTGGCGGATCGTCTGCCACTTGGTGGCCCCCAGCGCCAGGCTGCCGCTCCGCTCGTCCGCGGGAATGGCCCGGAGCGCCTGCTCCGTGAGCCGGGACATGAGCGGCAGGTTGAAGACCGTCAGTGTCAATGCCCCGCCCAGGGCGGTGAAGCTCCAGTGGGTCGCGTTCACGAACAGCGCCAGCCCGAACAGCCCCACCACGATCGAGGGGATCGAGCTGATCAGCTCCTGCGAGAGGCGGATCGCGTCGGTGAGCCGGCCGATCCCGGCGTATTCGGCCATGTAGATCCCGCCGGCGATCCCCAGGGGCACCGTGAAGAGCATGGCCAGGACCAGGACGTAGAGGGAGTTCCAGAGGATCAGCCCGATCCCGCCCACCGCCGTGTCGGACGGATTGTCCAGGATGAACCCCAGGCTGATGGTCCCGAGGGCAGCGAGCAGGAAGTGGAGGATGATCGCCCCCAGGATCGCGACGACCAGGATGCCGATCGCCCACAGGGTTCCGGTCGCGATCCGGTCGGCCAGGATGACGCGCCTCATGCGTTCGCTCCGGGCCTGCCGAAACGCCGCACGAGGAGCACGAACCCGAACGAGATCAGGAGCAGGACGCAGCCCATGAACCACAGGGCCTGGTTCCAGGGCTCGCCGGAGACCGTGTTGCCCATGTCCATGGTGATCTGGCTGGTCAGCGTCGTCATCGGTTCAGTCAGGCTGGTCGGCATGACCGGGCGGTTGCCGATGACCATCTGGACGGCGAGGGCCTCGCCGGCGGCGCGCATCATGCCGAGGACGACGGCGGTGGCGAGGCCGGCCTTCCCGGCCGGCAAGAGGATGTGGCGGATGGTCTGCCAACGCGTCGTGCCCATCGCGAGCGACGCGGTCCGCAGGTCCGCCGGGATCGCCAGGAAGACGTCATAGGCGACGCTCGTGATCGTGGGCAGGATCATGAGGGCCAGGACCAGCGAGCCCGCGAACCAGCTGAAGCCGAGGGTGAAGCCGATCCCGGACCAGTTCTCGCGGAGGTAGGGGACCAGCACGGTGATCCCCAGCCACCCGTAGACGACCGAAGGGATCCCGACGAATACCTCCATCGCCGGCCGGGTGATCGAGCGCGCCCATCCGGGCGCGACCTCCGCCATGAAGAGCGCGAGGCCAACGGACAGCGGCGTCGCGATGACCGCCGCAACCAGCATCACGCCGAGGGTGCCGGCCACGAACGGCAGGATCCCGAATGTGGTTTGGGCGCCGCCGTCGGGGTTCCAGCTGGTATTGAGGACGCTGCTCAGCGTGACGTGGGAGACGGTGAAAAGTGCGATGCCGTTCGAGACGATGAAGAAGAACAGCAACGCGACGAGGAGCACCACGAGCACGGCAGCCGCGAGCGTGGTCCTGCGGGGCAGGTCAACGCGCTCCCAGGTCGTCCGGCCGCGCCGGATCCCGGCGGATGCCGGTGGGAGCGCGAGATCGGTCACCGCTGTGGGCCCTCCAGATCACAAAGGCGCGGACCTCGGCGAGAGGCCCGCGCCCCTGGGGCGTCCCGGTCGTGCGCCGGGACGTCGTCCGGTTACTTCGTGATGGGTCCGTAGAAGAGCGAGGGGATGAGCGTCCCCTGGACGTCCGGGCCAAGCATATAGTCGAGGAAGGCCTTCGGCAGCCCGTCAGGCTGGCCCTTCGAGTACATGTGGCCGACGGCCTGGAGCTTGTACGAGCCGTTTGCCAGGTTGGCGACGGTTGCGTCCACCCCGTCGAGCTGGAGCGCCGTGAGGCCGCTCTTGTTCTGCTGGTAGTACGCGAAGCCGATCACGCTCGTGGCGCCGGGGGTCCCCTCGACGGCCGTGGTGACGGCACCGTTCGAGTCCTCGGTGAGCGCCTGGCCGGAGGCCTCGGCGGCGCCCCCGAGCACGATCTTCTTGAACGTCGCGCGCGTGCCGGACGATGCCGGGCGGAGGATCAGGACGATCTTCATGTCGGGCCCGCCCACGTCCTTCCAGTTCGTGGTCACGCCGGTCCAGATCTTCGTGGCCTGGTCGGTTGTCAGGTTCGTCACGCCCGTGATGTCCGGGTTGTTCACCATGACCCAGCCCTGGACGGCAACCTGGTGGTCGACGAGCGTCGCGGCATCCGCGGGCTGGAGCTTGGACTCAGCGGTCACGTCCGAGTTGCCGATCTGGACGGCACCCTGGAGGACCTGGGTCAGGCCGGTGCCCGAGCCACCGCCCTGGACCTGGATGGTGGCGCCCGGGCAGGCCTTCACGTACGCCTTGCCGGCCGCGTCGACGAGGGGCTGGAGCGCGGTCGAGCCCGACGCCGTGATGCTGCCGCTGACGCAGGTGACCGCGCCTGCCGCTCCCGCTGAGGCTGTGGCGCTGGCCGCGGTGCTTGCTGCCGGCGGCGGGGTGGCGCTGCCGCTGCAGGCGCCGACGACGAACACGGTGGCGAGCGCGAGGGCGCCGATGCGCCTGGACGTTGAGATGATCGACACGGATCCGGTTCCTCCTTGCCTCTCCGCGTCACCGCCGCGTGGCGGGTGGCCGGAGAGAGAGCCTGTTGTTCGGTTTCTCAACGACAGGCTCGATCCGCGCGGTCAACCGGCCATTTGCGGATTGTTAACGTCTTGACAACACGGCCCCGGAGCCCGACCCGGCCGCAGTGAGGCAGCGCGGGGGCGGACCCGGTGCCGGAGGCTCAGACGGTCCGGCGCATCGCAGGAACGGTCACGGGGCAGGCGCCCGTGAACTCGACCGAACCGGCGACGAGGACCGGCGCCGCCGCCCGGTCGGCGGGCTGCCAGCCGCGGGCCGCGAAGTACGGCGCGGCGGTCTCGGTCAGGAGCCAGGCGTCGTGGACGCCGGCGGCTCGCGCATGGTCGAGCGCGCGGGAGAGCAGGGCGCTGCCGAGCCCGTGGCCGCGCCCGCCCGCCGTCACGGCCAGCGAGCGCACGAGCGCATCGCTCCCGAACAGCTCCAGCGCGACGCAGCCCATCAGGCAGCCATCGTCGGCCTGCGCAATCACAACCTCCCCGGCCCGCGCGCACTCGGCGAGGCCGTCGCGCGTCAGCGCCGACGACTCCAGGAGTCGCTCGATCTCGGGCAGCTCGTCAGGGCTGGCGACCCGGATCTCGGGCAATGGCGCCGTCATCCGCAACAACTCCCGGAGCTCCCGCATGCCTGCGTTTCCGCGGACCCTCTGCCGAGGACGACAGCGCCGGCCTTCGGTAGCGCGCGCGCTGCGTGGAGGCCCGCGGCCGCGGCGTCGGCATCTCCCGGCTCCGCTGGCGACCCGGCCTGCGGCCGGACGGCGGCGACGATCGCCCCGTACAGACCGTCGCCGACCGCGTGCGTCGGGGTCAGGCGGATTCCGGTCAGCCCGGCTGCGGTGAGGCCGGCCGCGTACTCGCTGAACGTGAGCGCGCCGGCGACGCAGCCCGCGAAGCTCCCGCGCTCGGCCCGATCGGCCGCGGTCAGGTCGTCGTCGGCCACGATGTCGCTGACCCCGAGGCGCCCACCAGGGCGGAGCACGCGCGCGATCTCGGAGAAGACGCGCGGCTTCTCGGTGGAGAGGTTGATGACGCAGTTGCTGATCACCACGTCCACCGAGGCATCGGGGAGCGGGATCGCCTCGATCTCGCCCTTGACGAAGACCGCGTTGTCGACGCCGGCCTGCGCCGCATTGCGCCGCGCGAGCGTCAGCATCTCGTCGGTCATGTCCAGCCCGTAGGCCGTCCCGCCCGGGGCCACGCGCCGCGCCGCGAGGAGGACGTCGATCCCGCCGCCGGACCCGAGGTCGAGGACCGTCTCGCCGGGACGGAGGTCGGCGACGGCGGTCGGGTTGCCGCAGCCGAGGCTGGCGGCAACGGCGTCAACCGGGAGCGGTCCCAGCTCCTCCGGCGTGTAGAGGCCGGGCCCGAATGCGGGCTCGCCGGACGCGATCGGGCTGCAGCAGCCGGGACCGTCGATGACGGCCAGCGCGGCGCGGGCGTAGTGGTCACGAACTTCGGCGCGAAGCTGGTCGGTCATCGGAGTCCGGCCGTGCGCGCGATCTCGGACCGACCGAGCGCGGCGAGCAGCCGGTCGACCAGGCCGACTCGGCAGCACCGCGCGATCTCTGCGGCAAGGCGCGCGATGCGCCGGCGCTCCTGGCGCGCCGGCGTCTCCTCGAGCGTGCGTTCGGCAAGGATGATCTCGGAGAGCATTCCGGTGGAGATGAGCATCGGGGTGGCGCCTCGGGCTGGAGTGGGTGTCGATGGCCGGGAATCTAGCCAATATATCGACTGTTGTCAATATAGAAGTTGATCGATAGACTGGGCGCATGGCACGCATCGACGATCCCGACGTGCGGCTCCTCGGAGCCCTGGCCGATCCCGCGCGGCTGGCGATCGTACGCCAGCTGGCCGCAGACGGAGCCGTCTGCGCGTGCGACGTCGCACCGGCGGCCGGCCTGGCCCAGCCCACGATCTCGCACCATCTGCGTGTCCTGCGCGAGGCCGGGGTGGTGCGCAGGGAGCGACGGGGGACGTGGATCTGGTACGCGCTGGAGCCCGCCGCGGGCGATCGCCTCACGGCCCTCGGCGCCGCGCTCCGGCCGGGCGACTCGCGGCCCGCGACCGCCCTCGGTGGCGGGGCTAGCGGCGAAGGAGGTCGGGCGGGACGAGCCAGCGCAGCTCCGCGGACCCTGGCGTCAGCGGGCGCTCCACGTCGAGGAGCGCGAACGCTCCCTTCCGCATCCGGAGACCCGGCGACCCGGTGAGCGACCCGAGGAGGTCGCTGAAGTCCGGATCGTGACCCACGAGGATGGGACGGTCCGGCCTCCCGGCCTCGTCGAGGATCGAGTCGACCGTCACGAGATCGAGATGGTCCGCGAGCCGCGGGTCGACACGGACGTCGACGCCGAGCCGATCGGCGACCAGCTCGGCCGTCTCTCGGGCGCGGACGCGCGGCGAGGTGAGCACGACGTCCGGCCCGAATCCGGCTGCAGCCAGCAGGCGGCCCAGCCGTTCGGCCTGCTGGCGTCCCTTCTCGGTCAGCGGCCGAAGCTCGTCCGGCCGGTCCCACGACTCGGGATCGCCCGCGTGCGCGTGACGGAGCAGCCCGAGCTCCACGCTCAGGCGTCCGGGAGTGATGCAGCGTCTTCGTGCGGCTCGACCCGGCCGGCACGCTCCGCGAACGGCGTTATCTGGGCACTGATCTCGTCGCGCACGCGCCGGAAGACGGCAAGCCGCTCGTCGTCTGTCCCGGGTGCCGCGGCGGGGTCCTCGAAACCCCAGTGGAGCGGCACGCGCCCACCGGGGAAGACCGGGCAGGCCTCGCGCGCCTGGTCGCAGACCGTGATCACGTAGTCGAACGGCTCATCGAGGAACTCGCCGACCGACTTTGAACGTGCGCCCGACCAGTCGATGCCGATCTCGGAGAGCGCCCGGAGGGTCAGCGGGTTGACGGCTCCCGGGTGCGTGCCGGCAGAGCGGACGTCGAAGGCGGGCCCGCCAACACGGCCGAGGATCGCTTCGGCCATCTGGCTCCGCGCGGAGTTGCCTGTGCAGACGAACAGCACCCGGATCGGCCCGGGCGGATCGATCACGGGTTGAGGTCCTCGTGCTCGCCGGTCGCGAGGAACACCACGTCCTCGGCGATGTTCGTGACCCGGTCGCCGATTCGTTCCAGGTAGTGGGCCGCGATCATCAGGCGTGCCGCCCGCTCCACGTTCGCAGGGTCCGCCTGGCCCTGGCGAATGAGCTCGTCCACGGCTCCATGGTAGTGCGCGTCGATGGCGTCGTCCTGGCTGGCCACGGCGCGCGCCGCACCCGCGTCCGAATCCACGAGCGCCCTGCCGACATCGCCGAGGATCCGCGCCGCCAGGCGGCCCATCTCGGGGATTCCGACGTAATCGGCCAGTGCGGGGTACGGCGCGACGTCCCGGACCCGCTTCGCCACGTTCGCGGTGGAGTCGCCGATCCGCTCGAGCTCGTACGCGATGTGGTCGAGCGTCAGGAGGAAGCGAAGGTCGCGCGCGACGGGCGACTGCGTGGCGATCGTTCGGACGATGCGATCGAGCGCTTCGGCCTGCATCTCGTTGATCTCGACGTCGCCTTCGATCACGGTCAATGCGAGCGCCGCGTCGTGCGTTTCCAGGGCTTCGATGGTCAGCTGGATCCGCTCCTCGATGAGGCTGGCCATCCGGAGCAGCATCTCCTTGATGGTCCGCTCCTCGCGGTCCAGCGACGGGCGCGGCACGACCCGCGTCTCTTCCAGGGTGCTTGCCTCGGGCCGAGCGAAGATCACGCCGAACTCGTGCGGGAGGATGTCAGTCGTTCGATCGCGATCCATCGTCGCCTCAACGCCACGGGCCGATGCTGCCCCAGGGGACTGTTGGTGTGACCGTGGTCATCTGTCGGGTTCCGTGACGGTCGCCCGCGGAACATCGGGCGGCCGCGACTCGGCATCCGGACCGGTCATGGCCGGAGATAGGGGAGGGGCCCGCCCTGCTGCGGGGCAGCCGAGCGGGCCCAGGGAGGAGGAGCCCGCGACTTTGAGTGGGCCGGCGACGCAGCCGGGATCCGCGAGTGCCCCGGGAGGTGAAGGCCAGCCATCGGCCCAACCCACAGGGACTCGAACCATCGAGCTCGCGCGTCAACCGCCTGTTGCCGGGCGTTCAATATCGCGTTAACAGGCATGCGATCGGGCGATCGCGTCGTGGTGCGCCCATCGCTCCGGCCGACACCGCGCTCCAGGATCCCGATCGGCTCGACGAGGCGACGAGCACCGGCGAGGCTGCTCGAATCGGGACGACCGTCGAGGGAGGTCGTTGACC
>Ga0209638_1002543_pt1 | contig 11160 bp, 4 predicted proteins | sample BarGraNGADG00211_FD_184490 | JGI IMG/M metagenome (GOLD analysis project Ga0209638, IMG submission 184490) | Arctic peat soil microbial communities from Barrow, Alaska - Barrow Graham LP Ref core NGADG0002-211 (SPAdes) (version 2) | ecosystem: Environmental > Terrestrial > Soil > Wetlands > Peat... | reverse complement strand
TTACCTCCGTTACGAGAAGTGGTCAACCGGGAGCAGACGCATCAACGCTGCTTATTCGAGGCTCGAACACACTTGGCAACAACAGTCCTTTAGTTGTTGTAGATGGTATTGCCGGTCGTGATTTTGCCCGCCTTAATCCTGAGGACATTGAGTCAATCACCGTTTTAAAAGATGCTTCTGCGGCTATTTATGGTGCACAAGCTGCGAACGGAGTTATTTTGGTTACCACAAAACGAGGGGAAATGGGTAAAACTAAAATTTCTCTTAATGTGGGTGGTGGAGCTAATCAGCCTACTCGTATTCCGAATATGGCGGATGCAGCAACATACGCTACTATGATGAACGAACATCTTTACTACGTTGATCCATCGAAGGGGCGCAACCAAAAATATTCAAACGATGACATTACTAAATATAGAGACGGCTCTGATCCATGGGGACACCCCAATACCGATTGGTTTGCCGCAGCACTAAAGCAATGGTCAAAACAAGACAACGCAGATCTTACGATTACGGGCGGTAGCGAAGCTCTGAAATATTACGTTTCGGGGGCTACAAAATTTACAGATGCCTATTACAAAAACAGTGCCAATAACTACGAGCAATACAACTTCAGAAGCAATTTAGATGGTAAAATAAACGAATATATCACTGTTTCGGTCGATGTTGCCGCAAGTCAAGAGGTTTACAATAACCCCGGTTATGGAGGAGGAGTTGGTGGGGTATGGCGTTCTTTACTAAGAGGAATACCCACCCGTCCGGCATATTATCCCAGTGGCGAACCAGGTCCCGACCTTGAGTTTGGCGATCAGCCGGTAGTTACAACAACCGATGCTACGGGTTACAACAAAAGCGTATGGGATAGATTGGAAACTAATGCCAGAATCGTTGTCAAGGTTCCTTGGGTCGAGGGATTGTCTATTCAAGGAAACGCTTCTTACGATAAAAATGTCAATTTGAGTAAACAATTTCAAAAACCCTGGTACTTATACTCTTGGGATGGTAATGCAGACCACATACTTTCAGGACCCAATATAAAGGGAATTTCTAGCGCTCAGCTGACAGAATCGACAACTAACCAACACACGGCAACTATGAACGTTTTTGCCACTTACGAACATATCTTCCTAAAAACACACACAATGAGGGTGATGTTAGGAACTGAAAGACAATCCGGTTTCTCTGATTACTTTACTGCTTTTCGCAGGAACTATATTTCAACAGCCATCGATCAGTTATTCGCCGGAGCAAGTGATAAATACATGACCAATAATGGATTAGCTTCCCAATCTAAGCGTGCTAACTATTTTGGTCGTATCAACTACGACTATAATAAGAAATATTTATTGGAGGCTCTGTTTAGGTATGATGGATCATACATTTTTGCACCAGGTAAACGATTTGGTTTCTTCCCTGGTATCTCCGCAGGATGGCGTATCTCTGAAGAAAATTTCTGGAAAGATAATATCCAATTTTTCAATGACGTAAAACTCCGTGCCTCTTGGGGTCAAACGGGTAATGACCGAATAGCCGAATACCAATATCTTTCGTCGTATGGCTTTATGTCTCAGGTATATACCTTTGGACTAGCGAATGATGAAAAGATGATTTATGAATTACGTGTTCCTAACCCAAATATAACCTGGGAAGTAGCCAATCAGGCTAATATTGGGTTTGATGTCTTGTTATTTAACAATAAATTATCAGTTTCTGCTGATTATTTCAATAACATACGTTCTCAGATTCTTATACAGCGGAATGCCTCTGTTCCCAATTCTGCCGGTTTAACTTTACCTCCGGAAAATATTGGAAAGGTTCAAAACCGTGGATTTGAAGGAGTAATAGGTTACCATAGTCAGGCAGGCGATTTTGAATATAACTTATCTGTAAACGGTAGCTATTCGAAGAATAAAATCGTTTTCTGGGATGAAACACCAGGTATACCTGAATATCAGCAATCTACAGGCAAGCCTATGGGTTCTGCATTATATTACCAGGCAATAGGTATTTTTAAAGATCAGGCAGCAGTGGATGCATATCCTCATTGGGCTGGTGCTCAACCCGGCGATGTCATTTTTAAAGATGTAAATCTGGATGGTAAAATCGACGGATTAGACAGGGTAATGGATGAACACAATAGTGTACCCCGATTTACCGGTGGTTTGAATATCAGCTTAAAATACAAGAACTTCGATTTGGCTATTCTTTTCCAAGGCGCTATGGGTGCTAAGATGTACATCAAACCGGAGTCTGGAATACTTGGTAATTACTATCAAGAATTTGCCGATAATCGGTGGACACCCGAAAATACGAATGCCTCTTATCCGAGAACTTTCGATGGGGACACTTACTATTGGAGATCTCAAGCCAATACCTTCTGGCTAAGGAGTAGCGATTATATTCGTCTAAAAAGCATGGAGTTAGGCTATAATCTGCCCTTGAGACGGAAGATGGGTATCGAAGCTTTGAGGTTATACCTAAATGGATCAAACTTGCTTACTCTCGATAAAGCAAAAATAGTAGATCCGGAATCTGATCCCAGTGGTCTTGGGTTACCTTATCCGTTACAACGAGTTTTGAATATAGGTGCGACCTTAACTTTTTAAAAAATAAATTATGAAAAAAAAATTTATATGTAGTTTAATGGTGCTATTTACCATTTCTATGCTGCCATCGTGTAACGATGATAAATTTTTGGATACCAAACCTTTGGGGGAGTATTCCGAAACGGATGTTTTTAGTGATATATTTCTGGCACAAACGTTTGTCAATACGATGTATCGTGGAGCCTTAGGATTCCCGTTTAACTACCTGCGACTTTCGGGAACCACCGATGAGGCTTTGTATGCCCTCTTCGGCAATTTTTTCAACTTCAATAAATCATTGGTAACTCCCGATGGACTCGCTGAGTGGTGGGACGGTGCCATCGGTATCGGATGGGGTGCTGAGCACACCCGACACTTAACTTGGGATCGACTTTTTGCGAATGTAAGAAAAGCTGACATCTTCTTATCAGAAACCAAAAATACTTCCGCTACGGATGCGGAGTGGAATCGGTTGAAAGGAGAAGTTTACTTCCTTCGCGCATGGACCTATCATTTTTTGGTTGCTCTTTATGGAGGAGTACCTATCATTAAGGAACCAGCGAGCCTTCTTAGTGAAGATCTCCAAGTACCCCGTAACTCGTACGAGGATTGTATCAATTTTATTGTTGAAGACCTTGATTTAGCGGCTACGCTTCTACCTCTTCCGGCAGATCAATCGGCAGTGGATATTGGACGTGCAACTAAGGGAGCTGCATTGGCACTAAAAGCAAGAGTATTACTTTATGCTGCAAGTGACCTGCACAATCCTGAGAAAAATGCTGCGATAGCGACAGGATATGATCACCCCGAACTACTCGGTTATACAACGGCAAAGACCCAGGAACGTTGGACATTAGCCCAAAAGGCTGCCAAAGATTTAATGGATCTCGGATATTACGATTTGTATAAAAAAAATCCGGTACCATCGGATAATATTGTAGATAATATTTCTAATTACTTCATTTCTTATGCAAGTACGGTTGAAGATATTTTATTGCAAACTTTCCCTAAAGTTGCACAGGATGACTATACTCCGGGCTTACGTGTCGCTCCCAACGGCTATAATGGTCATGGGGCTAATACCCCACTGCCCGAATTGGTGGACGACTACGAAATGATGGATGGTAGTAAATTTGATTGGTCTAATCCAACTGAAAAAGCTGACCCCTACGCAAACAGAGATGCACGCTTTTATGCTACCATCTTGTATGAAGGGGCTAAATGGGTGGCTCGTCCTGACAATACCAAAAAGGAAGATCCGTTTGATAAAATACAGGTAGGGTCTGTTTATAATTTAGACGGAACTATAAGATTAAAAGGCGGTCTTGATACTGAGTTTGGTAGCACAAATCAATCAAATGCAGGTAAAACCGGTTACTACCTTAGAAAAGCTGTTGACCCTGTCATTAAGTTTGAGTTTGAAGTACAGACTGTACCTTTCCGTCATCTTCGTTATGCTGAAGTTTTGATGAACTATGCCGAAGCATGTATTGAACTTGGGAACGAGTCTGAGGCACGTGTATACATCAATATGATACGTAAAAGAGCAGGACAGCCGGAGTTGAGTAGTGCGGTAACGGGTGATGCGCTGAAACAAGCATATCGCCATGAGCGTCGCATTGAGTTTGCTTTTGAAGAGTTTCGTCATTGGGATGTTCGCCGTTGGATGATTGCACCGCAAATAACTCATCAAATGAAAGCGATGGATATCAAATATTTCACCAGCGAAAATGCAACAACGTATCTCAAATCGGATGGATCTACATGGAGTGCTCCTGTATATGCTGAGGTAGATAACAGTTTGGATGTAAGAATATGGGATAATAAAATGTATTTCTTCCCTATATTGAGAGCTGAAATGAATAAGAACAATAAATTATTCCAAAACCCGGGTTATTAATTAGCAGTAATACAACATTTGGTATGGGTGGGTTATTTCTAAACACCGCTCATACTATACGTTGGAGAACTATAACAATGCAACAATAGTATGAAATGTCCATTAATAATGTTCACAACAACAGATAGATATTGGGAATGGACATTTCATCTATAAGGCATCTCGAAAACCCCCTTTGTTAATATAAATACTAATATGAAAAAGAAACTCTTATTTGTGAAATACATTGTAGTGTTCCTTTGTATTTTCGCAATGACCAGTAAAGCACATGCCCAAGTAGATTTAACGTTGGATAATGCAAATTTTAAGGTCATAGTAGACGCGAAGACCGGAGCTATCTCTTCTTTTTTGGTAAAGAAAAATAAATGCGATTTAATTGGTGAAAAAAAATTGGAGGCAAATTTCAGAATATGTCTTCCGCTGAAAGAATATGCTTGCAATTACATAGACGGAATGGAACAAAAGCCCAGGTCCGTTACAAAAAACAATAATATAATTACTGTTGTTTTCTCGGGAATGCAGTCACCTAAAGGGACTTATCCCATAGATTTATCATATACAATTACGCTGAAAGATGATTATGTCTCTTTTCGTTCAAAGCTCACCAATAACGATAGTAATCCTATCTCGGAATTTTGGTTTCCCCGCATTGGCGGTGTAAAAGATTTTGGCGACAATCGTGAAGCAAAGTTGGCTGTTCCAAATTATTCAACCGACAGCAGACATAGTATTAGTTTATTCAAGAATTATCCGGGAGGAAGAGGTTTGGGAGCAGAGGCTGCTGAATGGTCAATGGATTATCCGGGTATGCCAATGCCCTGGTGGGACATCTACGATGCGAAAAACAACCTTGGGTTGTATCTTGGATACCACGATCCCATTTGTCGCTACAGCACCTGGCATACCTATCTGATGCCTAATACTACCGGAGAAAGCGATCCATGGTTTACCAAAGAAAAAGCAGCAGGGCAACCCGTTGGTCTCGTGTTTTCACATGTGCGTTATCCTTTTATTAAATCAGGTGAAACCCTGGAGTCAGGTGAATTCATTATCCGTGTACACGAAGGCGACTGGCACAATGGTTCGCAATTCTATAGAAAGTGGTTCATGTCTCATTTTCCATTTGACAAATCAAACAGTTGGTTGCGCAAAGAGAGTTCATGGTTCACCTCAATCATCTACCAACCGGAGGATCGTATAGTGACCGATTTCAAAGGATACAACCAATGGACTAAAGATGCAAAGGAGTACGGAATCGGTTGTTATGAATTAATCGGGTGGAATAGTGGCGGACTTGAAAGAAACTATCCTTTGTACGTCCCTGAAGAAAAAATAGGAGGGAATACGGAATTTAAAAATTTGTTGAGATCCATAAAAGAGAGAGACGATCACTGCCTTGTTTTTGTTAACTACAACATATTGGATAAAAGTACAGATTGGTATAAGCAAGAGCTACATAAATACATGGCTCAAGACGAATTCGGAAATCAGGGAATATGGATGGGATGGGGCGAAAGCACTTTATTGGCAAGGCGTTCATTGAATGTACGCTACCACGTTCGTTCCTCAGTTACTCCTCGAATAGAAGAGATATTGGAGGGTTATTTTCTGCAACTGGTGAAAGATGGAGCATCTGGATTTCAGATAGACAAAGTATGTGTTGGATCTTCTCTTGACTTTAATCCGTTGAATACGTTAAAGCCGGATATCGCACTCTGTGAAGGACTGGTACAAGCTATTGATCGTCTCTATAAAAAATGTCAGGCAATTAACCCCGATTTTCGTATCGCTTCCGAATCCGGTTTGGATAGGTTACTTCCCTATTTCGATGTAAGTTACCGTAGTTCAGCCGGATATGGCATCTCAACCTTGCGCTATGTTTTTCCCGAATGGACATCGTGTCAGCACATTTCTTCACCAAGGGATTTTAAAGGTGTGAATGGAGCAGTATTGACCGGATCTGTGATTTGCGTGGAACCGGATTCCTATCAAGGCTCGCTTAAACAACCTATTTACAGCGATTTAGCAAACTATATTAAAGAAGTTGAGCGAATAAGAAAAGTATTGGCAGAAGATATTTTCTTAGGCAAATACTATGATGATCAATTTGCCAAAATACAGGAATACAACAAAACTCCCGACAACGATTCATCTGCTGATGGAGTGAAAAAATCCAACCCCGGTGATATGCCTGGAATGAATACCGTTACGAGTCGTAATCTCAAACCATCGAGTGCATTGCATTACAAAGTTCATGGAAACTTAAAAACAGATAAACAAACCATTGTTGTTGCAAACGATGCAGCCGATACTAAGCTATACGTTTGGGAATTTACGAATAGAAAAGTTCAACAGGCAACGCTATATGCGCCATTTGAGGAACCTAAAATAGTTAAGAGTGGAGATGTCCTAACTATAAAGGGTAACGGTTTGCATATTCTTGTTGAAAAATAGATGTTACTTTTAAAAAACTAATAGGAGAGAAAAATTGAAAAAGTATTCAAGTTTATTATATAAAATAATATTTTTAATAGCGTTGATGGAGTGCGATGTTGCATACTCTAGTCAAAAAACATCAATAACTTCACTTAATGCGATAGATACGGTTCCATTCCTTAACCACCAGTGGGAAGAGAATTATTTTATCGGTAATGGAATACTCGGAGGAGGAGGTGATGGTAAAGGAGACTGGAATTTCCTTATAGGACCGGATTACACATCTCCCAACTTTTTAGCATCGGAAATCTTGACAATTAACCTGAATGGAGAATTAAGAAGCTTATCTCTTGCTATGCATCGTATCAGATCTTCGGGTATTTATTACGGTATAGTTGTAATGAATGAAGCTAATATTCATGTTTTTGATTATGCAACTCCGAATAAGCCATTGATTACAAGGCACTTTATTGTTGAGAACAAATCAGTAAATCAACCATTAACAGTTCAAATTAATGCTGAAATCAGAAAAGGAAAAGGGATCAATGAAAATGTGGTTGGAAATAGTTGTGCATTGCTATTAAAAGCTGATCCAACAACCCCTCTCTTTGGTAACGGAGACGGTGGCTATTGGAAGGAGAGTTTTGCTTTGATTGCATTCAATACAAAGAGTACATGCTCAATTACTAATTCTATTCCAACTCTTTCAACGGAGAAAATCTCTATTGCTCCCAAACAAAAGAAGCAAATTGCTCTTGTTCACTATTTGTTTGATGATAGTCAAAACTCGACTGATAAGAATTTGCGGGATATTCAATCTCTTGATATAAAGAAAAACTTCGATAATACCGTATCGGAGTGGCATGCCTGGATTAATAAAGGAAAAAAATTTAGTAATGCCTCTGTAAGAGAGAAAGATATTCTGGAATCTATGTTAGTTGGAATCCGAATGCAGCAAAACAGATGCGGTGGATTTATTGCAGGTACCAGAAAGTATGCGTTTTCTTATATTAGGGACTCTCATGGAGCATGCAAAGGGTTATTGGCTTGCGGTCATACCGAAGAAGTAAAAAAATATCTGGAAATAACAATCCATAAGTTCCACGTTTTCAAGAAGATTCCGAACTCGGTACAAATGGGAGCTGATAAATTTTCACACGGAGATGGCAATCAATATGCAGAAAGTCCGGCTTACGTACTGTTGTTAGCAAAAGATTATTATGAAGCTACAAAGGACATTGACTTTTTGAAAAGCATGGATGATTTATTGACCTATGCCATAGATATTCAGGTAGAAAATGCAAAAAATAACGATTGGTTGCTCCCTTTCAATGGTGATGAAACAGAACAGTATTGCCTCAAAGAAGACGGAAAGGAGTATGGAGGTTTTCCTGCACTAACCGGGTTTAATAGAAATCAGTGGTCAATGTCATCTGTTGCAGCATGTATTGCCTCGTTAGATTTTTACATTGATTACCTTAAACTAAAGAAAATGGATAGTTCCATAAAAGATTATCAAGAGGCAATGAGTATGATGAAGGAATCGTTAATTAAACATTTCTATCGAAGCGATTTGGGTGGTATTCAATGGGCACTGAAAAAAGATGGTACTTTCTATCCCTATAATGTTACCAATTTTGTTTTAATGCCCGTTTGGTTTGGTGTTTCACTAAAAGATAATGCCGAAAAAACAGCGGTTGAAAAGGCTCTTTCCTTTATAAATTCTAAAACAGGGTTTATAGCTAATGCTCCCGGGGAAGTTGAGGGATTCTGCGGTCATACACTTGCTTTTCTATTGTATGATTTGACCCAACTTAATATGCCTGAGAAAAATGCTGTATATAAGACACTAATCAATAGTTGCATTATTCAGAGGTATGGCATGGTGAATGAATACTATGGACCTAATGGAGTCCCCAATCCTCATAATTTGAGAGTCTTTGAAAGCGGAATCGTCATAGATGCAATCGTGAACTACTTAAAAAATAAAAAATAGTGGAGTTTTTTGTTCATAACCGTAGGTGCTTGGGCGCACAATTAGTCATGAACTATACCCCACAATTGTATATTGCCTATTTAACGATGATTATCGATAAAGATTATTAGGCGTGAAAGCTGATAGTAATAAGAATACTATGCAAAAGTTTATTTTAATAATAATGTCAATCGGGCTATTTTTTTTAATCGGATATTGCAATAATAAAGCAGAAAGAAAAAAAATGCGGTAGCCTGTAAATATATTTTGTTGTTATTCGATTAATATTCAATTTTTTATGAATAATTCAGGTTAAAGTAAAAAGAATGAGCTAAGAATAATTATTAATTTGAAACTTAACTTAATAAAAATGAATAGTAAGACTATTTTAGTGTTTGTACTTACAATAATTACAACTTTATTTTCTTTTACTAAATCAGGCAAGGCTTATTTTTCTGAGACTACAATAAAAAATGGATCAATACAGGATTCGTTTTTAACTAATTTAAAGAAAGATAAATTACCAACATTAAAATTTCTGGGTAATGCTACGGCAGAATTATATACCAGGGAAATAGAAGAATCCTTTAAAGGTGTTTTGAAGTTGAATTTTATTTCTACACTAACTGATGGTTATCCTATTGGATTTTTAAGAGCCTCCATACCAAAAAATGGATGGTGGGAGACCTTATGGACTCGTGATGGAGGCACCCACCTCCGTGAACTGGCTCATTGGGGTATGCTTGAACATGCCTCTGCGGTAGTTGATTGTTTAACCCTTCTTGTAGAAAAAAATGAAGAAGGCTATTATTCTTTTCCGCAATATTTCACGAAATCAGAAAAGGCACACGGAAAAGAACTGGACGGTACTTCTGCCATTATTATTGGTATGGTTGACCTGTGGAGAGCCCTTCCTAAAAATCATACTTCCCGGAATAAGATATACTCATTTCTTCATGGACCCGAATCCCCATTACAATATATCCATTTTAAACTTAACCAAGTACCCTTATTAGAAGGTGAAGGAGAATTTGGTCCAGGTTGTTGTATTAAAGGGACAGCACTTAATGTAGTACAAAACAATCTTTGTAGGTTAGCTTTGTTAGCCGGGGCTGAACTTGAAAAAGCAAATGATGATATTTCAACTGCTACAATTTATTCAGGAGACGCAGAAAAGATAAAGAGTAATATGCTGAAATACCTAGTGGCTGAGGATAAGACCTGGATATGGTGTATAAATCCCGTTACTTTAAAACCCGATACCGCTATACTCAATGATTCGATAAACAAAGGAGCCGGCCTTATCAATGGCGTAGCTTGCATGAGTTCAGATGTGTTGGGTCTTACTCCTTTGGAAACAGATGACGAGTTAAAAAATTATAATCTGAATACTTTTTATAAACTTTATAATACCCCATTACGAAAAGAACAATTTGACAAATATGGAATATGGCCACAGTTTGACGTGTTCAGAGCTGGACTTTCTTCTGGTCCATCATATGGGGATGGATATGCATTACAAACCATGCTGTTGTATGACAAAATGGCAATGGCAGACAAATCAGTTTACTGGATTGCCAATTCGACATATCAACCGATAAAAGAATATAAGATTATAAGAAGTTCCCCTTATTATTTTTATGAACGTTCTTATTCCCCGGATGCAGTAGGTAAAGTAGATCTGGAAGCAGGATGCGGACCATTAAATTTAGTTAATGTAACAGAACAACTGAAAGTAGCAAGACTAATAGTAGGGGTAGATGATAAAGATATTAACGAATTGCGATTAGTTCCCAGGGTTCCCCCTTCCTGGACAGGATATACGGCAACTGATTGGGTAATTATAACTAAGGATGGTATGGCCAAAGCAGATATTTCATATTATAAAGTAGACCATAAAATCAATTTTAAAATTACCATCAAAGGAAACCAAAAATTCAAAAGGATATCTTTGAGATTACCTTATAAAGGAGGATGGGAATGGTTCTATAAAAAGAATTCTTCAACATTTAATGTTTCCTCAGAAGAGTAAATTAATTGCTGAATAAAATGTGTAAATATTAAATAATAAGTAAGAGGTTTCTTTAATGAATCTTAAAAAGTCCGGTTAAGCTATTAAATAGGGTCTGCTGATTAATATGCAAAGCACACAATATCAATAATTTCAGGCATATTTGTATATGATTAAATGCATATAAAAATGGCAAAAGCTCATAAAAACCGTGCATCGAAGCAACAGTACCTTAGTCAAAACCAGTTATCCC